>Ga0137367_10003987_pt1 | contig 11981 bp, 13 predicted proteins | sample SagtaG_14_FD_104939 | JGI IMG/M metagenome (GOLD analysis project Ga0137367, IMG submission 104939) | Vadose zone soil microbial communities from Sagehorn Ranch, Mendocino, California, USA - Sage1_L_80_16 metaG | ecosystem: Environmental > Terrestrial > Soil > Vadose zone | place: USA... | reverse complement strand
TTTTTTCCGTTTTATTATTCGTGGGATACGCCCAGTGTAATGGAATAATTCATTGCCGACGATTGGGCTGACTTTATTGACTTGAGTGAGGAAGACAAGAAGGCAACGCGTTCCGCATGGGCACTTGGCAATGCAGATTGCCGCGTCCGTGTGCGGATGAAGGTTCTGATGACAAGGTGGCAGAAACTATAAGCTTCTGCCCGATTTCGTGTCGAAGAAATATAGACGTTCGGGATCGATCTCAGCAGAAACCAATTGTCCAACGTGAAGCTTCACATCGATTGGACATAAACCAGAAAATGCTATTTTTCCTATACGCAAAAAGACAATCTGAACACGATGCACAAAATCGGACTCAAACGCCGTGACCTCCGCCCGAAATTGAAGCCCGTTTGTAGAAAGAGTCTGCGCCGAAACATTGACCGTTTCACGTCGCAACCCCATCGTCACCTGCTGTCCATTTTGGACCAGCGAGAAGATTCGGCGCGGAATTGGAAACGAATAATCGTCGAGAACCAATTGTCCCCCAGAGATCGAACCGCTGGGAAACAAGTCCATCGGCGGCAATCCCAAAAATCCCGCCACAAAGATGTTGTCAGGATACTCCGTCAAATCCTGATAAGTTCCCACCTGTTCAATCCTGCCCATGTGCATGACTACAATGTGATCGGCGAGCGCCACAGCTTCGACCTGATCGTGAGTGACATACAGACTCGTGATCCCAAACTGATGCAGCAAACGCTTGATCTCGGTGCGGGTTTGAACACGCAGTTTCGCATCGAGATTCGAGAGCGGCTCATCGAATAAAAACAACTTCGGTGCACGGACAATGGCACGCGCAATCGCGACGCGTTGTCTCTCTCCACCAGAGAGAGTTCCAGGTTTGCGCGGTAGCAGCTCATTAAAGCCAATCCCCATCAACTCGGATGTGTATTCAATACGCTTGCGTGTTTCTTCATCGCTGATCTTATGATTTTTAAAGAAGAATGACAGGTTTCCTTCATTAGTGAAGTTTGGATACAAAGCATAATTCTGAAAGATCATACCGATATACCGATCCCCGGGAGGAATCTCGTGCATATCCTCTCCATCGTATAATATCTGCCCTGTGTATTTCTTTTCGATGCCGGAGACCACACGCAGTAACGTGCTTTTTCCACAGCCGGACGGACCAACGATCGCATACGTTTGACCTGTTGGGATTGTCAACGTCACATCATCCAACGCTTTCACGCCTTTGGAAGTTTCGAGGGGCAAATCTTCCTGGATCCGTTCACGCTTAATCTCAAAGAGTCTGCTTGCAGGTTGGCGCAAAGGAGCGGAATAATTGAAACTAACATTTCGAAGTTTGATAGTTGCCATGCTGACTTCCGCACGCATTGTAACACCAGCGTTATACGATAAGGCAATGATCGGAAAAAATGCTATACTTGGCGAAATCGATCAAACGGGGATGAACTTCTACCGCTTGTCTCATTATAATAAGTAAGCTTTTTGAATGGATTTGTCCACAGGACTGCTTCGCTTGTAGGCTAAAATTCATGCTGAAAGTTTACCTATTTCTGCGGCACTTTGTAAGTTGGCATGATCACGAGGAAAACGCAGCCGTATGAAGAAACAAATCTCCACGGAGCAAACAGATTCGAACGTCAAGGCAATGGTGCAACTGCTCAGAGAATCACCCGAAAAATTGGAGGGCTTAAGCAAGGGATTATCAGACCAACAATTGCATGAGCCGCTCGGCTCCAGAGAACGGTCCTTCACGGAAGTACTGGCGCACTGGATTAATTGTGAAGCAATTACATCCGAGTCAATTTATCTTGCTTTACTCAGAAATGAGCCGCTGATCTCTGACCTCCATGCGGAACGTGATTTAGGCAAGCTTCTGCGTTTTGACCTAATGCCGTTCGCGGAACTTTTGACATATTTTAAATTCCGCCGCGCCGTGCTGATGCGTATCCTTGAAACATTGACAGAGAAGGAGTGGTCGAGAGCGATTCGAGAGGAGAAGAAGCAACGAAAAGAAACTGTATATTGGCGAGCACGCGGACAAGCATTGCACGAACTGGAACATTTGCAGTATCTTGAAGATAAACTACAGAGTACTACATAAGTAGCCAAGTTTGAATTTAACCAGCAAAATCATTCAAAACGTTTACTGATGGATGAGACAAGTGCTAAACAAAATCTAAGGAGTGAGGCAAACATGTTGGAAACTTATCATTTGACCATCGAAGAACTCGAAGCAGGGATGGAAAACGTCCGCCGGTCACCAAAATCTCAAGGCGTTGTAAAGATGATCGTGCGACGTCCTAACGTTGACGAGCGGGAACTTGTAGAGGAAGCGGAGCTTAGTCTCACCGACGGTTTGGTCGGCGATAACTGGATGTTGCGCGGCAGTACCAGCACACACGATGGATCCGCAAATGTTGAAGCTCAAATTACGTTAACGAACGCGCGTGCAATTGCGCTCCTGGCACAGGACGAAAAACGATGGTCACTTGCCGGCGATCAATTTTATGTGGACTTTGACTTGAGCGACGACAATATTCCACCGGGCGCTCGCCTCGCGATTGGCACAGCTGTGATCGAAGTCTCAGCGAAGCCTCATACCGGGTGCAAGAAGTTTTCGGCACGCTTCGGCGTGGATGCGTTGAAGTTTGTCAATTCGCCCGAGGGCAAACAACTCCACTTGCGAGGCATCAATACAAAGGTGATTAAAGCAGGAAGTATCCGCGTTGGTGATGCTGTAAAGAAGCTTTGAAAAGAATCCAGTCAGGGAGTGTTACCACGATGGGATTACAAGGAATACAGCTTCTTCCAAATCATAAAGCATTCATAAATCGGTTTATAAATGTTTGCGAGGCGGATGACCACATCGTGGCGGCTTTTCTCGGTGGCTCCAATGCTAAAGGTTATGCCGATCAATATTCCGATATTGATGTTTGCGTCATCACGGATGAGAACGCTTATGAAGATTTTTTCAACAAACGCGAATCGTTTCTCCGATCATTGGGAGAACTGGTGTTCCTTGAAGATTTCGGGATTCCAAATATTGCCTTCTTCATCTTTGAAGATGGCACAGAAGGCGAACTTTATTTTGGCAGCGAGAGCCGTCTCGCGCATATTCATAGTGGACCGTTTCGAGTCCTTCTTGATAAGAAGAATATCCTTGCAGAGGCGGTTTTTCCTGATGACAAAACTGATCCATCCCATCAAACCGAGGAGCTACGCCACAACATTTTCCGGTTTTGGCATGAAATGTCCCATTTCATTACAGCAATGGGACGCGGGAAGCTTTGGTGGGCACGTGGGCAATTGGATGAACTGCGTGCGATCTGTGTGAATCTGGTGCGTCTGCAAAACAATTTTTCGGACGAAGGTGTCGGCGAGGAACCTTATTTCAAAATCGAGTACGCCATCGATGTGGAAAAGCTGTCTGCGCTGGAAACAACTTTTTGCCCGATGGAGAAGAATGCCATGTTGCAATCGGCCCGGGTCATTGTTCGATTTTACATGCAGGTTGCTCCATCACTCTCCAAAACATATGGAATTCCATATCCGCGTGCGCTCGAAACAGTAATGCTGGAACGATTAGAGAAATTGTCAAAACAAATAATGACTTAACTGCTCGTAGAACGAATGTAAGGCTGAAACGTTATAGTTAAAAAGTTCGCTTTCCTGCTTAGCCGCCTGACATCGCAATGCCGAACGTCCGGCGGTTTTGATTTAAGAATCAGCCTGCTCGTTACAGGTTCATTCGAATAGGAGAGAAGATGAATAGAAAGACTTCCAAGCAACAAGCAAGCGAAGCTTTACCGCTCTCCAAAGCGGCCCAATTGATTCTAGACGAGAGTCGCATGCTGCTCCCTGGCATCCAGGCGCTTTTTGGGTTTCAATTGATCGCGGTTTTCAACCAGGCATTTTCCGAGAAACTTACTCCTTTTGAACAACGCATACACTTGCTGGCAATCGCCTTAGTCGTTATCACCACCATCATCATCATGACACCCGCAGCGTACCATCGTCAAATGGAGGTACAAGATGTCACAGGTGTATTTATCCAGCTTGCCACAAGATTGATGTTGATCAGCATGATGCCATTGGCAATCAGCATCTGTCTTGAATTCTATTTGATCAGCCGCCTCATTCTAGATGATGTGTTGTTAGCTCTCCTACTTGCAATTGTGCTATTTGCACTGTTCATGCTCTTATGGATCGCATTACCGCGCATGGGGATATTAAGGCGAGTGCTTGCAGGCGACAACTAAATCCTTGGATGGAGCCGCGTGCCGCTCTTGTTTTCCACGCCTGTTTATAGTACAATTGTTCTATATTCCCCACGGATATATATAGCGCATTTAAAGCTGAATCATCTCATAACCGCCTCCAACAAACAGGCGGGATTATCTGTTCTCTACAGAGTGTGTAACAAGCGTTTAAAAGTAGACGTTATATTATATAAGGATGTGAACTATGGCTCTTTATTTTGAGAATCTGGATGATCGCACCCGGCAACTCATGCTAGATGAACTGGACTATGACCTCGCTCATAACCAGCTGCATATTAGCCCTTTCCTGAGCGGACAGGGGCAACGCGATTACGGCAATTTGTTGCGGGAGGCGATCCAAAACGGGACCGATGAGTCGCTCGCGGAAAACCTGAAAGCGCATCGTCGCATCAACCGGACCCTGCCGCGCCGTCAGCCTAAAGGTGGCTTTTCAATTGCCGCCACACCGGAGAATGCCGCGGATGTTTTGGCGGAGAGTGAGTTTAATCGATACTATATTCGTGGTCTGGCGCGTCGTGCCATTGAGGATGGCGTGACAGAACTCGTGATTTACCGTGCCAAGCCAGCCAAAAATCCTCGACCTGAATCGGAGGCTCGGGTCGAAACAACCGTTTCGCCACAGGAATTGCTTGAGGATTTGAGAGCCCATCCCGGTGACGAGCCGCCAACACTTGGCGTGCCATCCGGTCCGAACTCAGGGCTCAGCGTCCGCCTGCCTTAACAGATTGCTTTGGATGTCAAAATCCAAAATCATTTCAAATTGAGAACCGCCTGACATCCAATATTTTGGGGTGCCAGACGGTTTTTGATTCTGCAGAAGGATAATCATTAGGAATGAGCAAATCAGTTGAAGTAGAACAACTCAAAGAACAGGAGGATGTTAAAACTGCTCTGAAGCAAACAACGGGAACTAAAGAAAGTACCGCTAAACCTGTTGTAAATAACCAAGACAAATTTTGGTTTGGCACATATATTCTGGTCCTGCTCATCTTTCTCGCGCTTTATTATTTACTGGGTTCAAATCTCTTTCCTCCCAACGCCACATACATTTCACCCCTTCGACGCCTACTGATTGGCGTGATACTGATCGTAATAATTGTGACAATTACGAAAAGTATTCGAGTCTACCTCATCAGCCAAATTGAGAATAAACCTGCAAGATACAATCTCACACGTGTCCTAAACCTGCTGATGGTTCTGGGCATTTTTATTATCGGGTTGTCACTTCTTTTTGCAAGTTGGTACACAGCAGTTGTTTCACTGGGATTGATCTCGCTCATTCTTGGTTTTGCACTGCAAACACCGATCACGAGTTTAATCGGCTGGATTTATCTACTCATTCGCCAGCCCTATCGAGTTGGAGATCGTATCCAAATTGGCACTGCAACAGGGGATGTGATTGATGTCAATTATCTTGACACCACTCTATGGGAGTTTGGCGGACCGTATCTATCCACTCAACACCCTTCCGGACGCGTGATCAAATTTCCTAATTCACTTGTTCTCAGTCAGACTGTATATAACTATAGCTGGCCTCTATTCCCATATATTTGGAATGAAATTAAGTTCGAAGTTGCTTATAACAGCGACTTGGATTTCATCTCCAGAACCATGCAACAGGTTGTTGAGGAAGAACTCGGAGAACAGATGCTAGATCTCGTTCAAGTTTACCGTGAGCTCTTGCGGCAAACACCAGTGAATGAATTGGAAATCCAGGAACGCCCGGTTGTACACTTCCGCGCGAGTGAAAATACCTGGCTAGAGGCGATCGTCCGCTATCTTGTCCATCCGAAAGAGTCGGGACGCGTCAAAACGCGGCTCACCAAAAAACTCTTGGAAAAATTGAACAGTGAACCTGAACGTGTGCTGTTCCCAAAAAGCAATTTGCGATGAGAGATTCATGCAAAAGCCTTGCGAAGGTTATCTGCAATAATGGTCACCGCTGATTGCAACCTTCGCAAGGCTCTTTTTAGATGAGAGTCTGGAATGACGAAAAAACAGGAAAGTCAATCCTCTGAAAACTTAAAAGTTGTTACAATGGATCAAGTGTCGGCTGGAGGAGTTGCATTTCGCCGAGACAAATCCAAGCTTCAGATCGCGATCGTTTCGGTCAAGCCGAGTCTGCGCTGGCAATTGCCTAAAGGCATCGTAGATCCAGGCGAGACTCCGGAAATCACCGCGGTGCGCGAGGTGCGGGAGGAAGCAGGAGTTGAAACAGATTTACGCGAGCTGATTGAAACGGTTGAGTACTGGTATCAGAGGCTGCAATACGGAAAGCGAATCCGTTACCATAAGTTTGTACACTTTTATTTGTTGGCATACCGCGCAGGAAATGTGGCGGATCATGACCACGAAGTAGCCGAGTCGCGCTGGGTCAGTTTTGAGGAGGCGATGGAATTGCTCGCGTTCAAGAGTGAACGCGGAGTGGTGGAAAAGGCGCGCGAGAAATTTACGACGATGGGCTAAGAGGTGCCGCGTATTTCATCAAAGAAAGGCGTCCTTTTTTTTTCAACGCATTTTGCGGCGTAAAGGTACATGGAGGCTGACCACGTCTGCCAGTTTTGTCCCATAGGTTTTCCATCCTGGGCTTTTAGCCATTCGTTGAAACCATATTCCAAATTCTGGTTGAGCAAAGTATTGGATGCCGTTATAACCTTTGTGAGCGCCAACAATTTTTCTTCAGCTAATTTGTATCGTTTCGCTGCGACCAAGGCTGCCACATAAAACCCTGCAATAAAGGGCCAGATACCACCATTATGATAGTCACCTGGCAAATTGAACTTTTCGTAGCGTGGATGCCAATCGGGATCACTTTGTTTAATAAAGGGAAAAAAATTAGGCGGCAGATCCAGAGCCAACTCCCCTTTTTGTTTCATACTTACACATTCAGCTTCGACCCAGTCGATAATAGATTCCGCTCTGCTTTGTGACGCGATACCAGAGAGAATCGCCAGGCTGTTCCCCAACAAGTCAAACCGTTCACTGCTATAAAGTTTGTAGGACCAGAGAGCATAATAGGGTTTGTCCGCGACGACAAGCCCTTCATGGACGTGACGATGGATCACATCGCCTGTGATGGTAAAGTGCTTCATCGCGTCGAGCAATTGACCTGCCTGTGTATGCTGCCCGAAAAGTCGCAGATAACTATAGGCAAGAGTGTTCACATATAAACCATATCCCATTACCCATTGCTCATCACGCCAATCGCTGGTTGGCTGTTGCGCCACTAGATAACGATCTGTCGGACTCTGATTCGCCATCCACGTCAATGCTTTTTGTGCAGTACCTTCCAGGAAATCTGTTTCACCAGAAACTTTCCTGAATATGCCAAGAGCCAATAAAAACAATGGCGTGGTATCACTCGCGCCGACATCATCCTTATCGTGAACAAGCGAAGGGATATGTCCATGTTCTGTCTGATTTTTTGCCAGCGTTTCCAAAGCTCGTCCAATGCTCTCGATCAATAGCTGATTTTCAGAAACAGCAATGCCAAGCAACGAAATCATCAAGTCCCGCGTATACGGTTCAGGGTAACCCCAACCAGCCGTACGAGGAAGTCCTTCGTAGGGGCCAGTCCTATTATGGAGCAACACTTCCATGGCTCCTTGTTTTGCTCTTTCAATTTCTTGCAAAAGGGAAGTTTTCATAAATAAAATTTCTATTTGATTCCCAGTTTTTCATGCATGATCTTCACAAATTGTTTAGCTACCAGGCGATAGTCAAAATTCTCGACAATATGTGACCTTACTGCTTTTCCCATTTTCTCTCGCAAGGTTGAGTCTGTCATAAGTCTCATCAAGTAGTCCGAAAGATCATCAACGCTCGCTCTATATTCTGCAATTCGCGGCGGATCAAATACAATTCTACGCTTCTCTGCAAAGCCTGATTCCTTACCTACTATTGTTTCGTGCAGGACAATTTCCTGGGCGACATTTGCGAGCAGTCCTGTTTCACCATGAGTCAGAGTATCCAGCATACCCATGGCTCGAATGCCAACGATCGGTTTGCCACAGGCACCAGCCTCGATCTGAGGCATGCCGAATCCTTCCAGTCGTGATGGAGCCGCATAGATGTCGCATGCGCCAATTAGATACGGCATAAAGTTGCGCGAAGTTATTCCAGAAACAAATCTGACCTTCTTTTTAATACCTAATTGCGCGGCAATTTGTAAATCAGCCTGATTTTGAATGCTGGTCCGAAGTTGGGGCCAAACTTTGCATATATATTTCCAATCAGGCACTTCATTTTGAATCCTCCCCAGAGCGTGCATGACTTCTTGAGCACCTTTGGATGCGGCATCTCCTCCTACAGTCAGGATCATCAACTGGTCCGGTGAGAGCTGCAACGTATCCCGTACAGCCCTGATCTTCGGATCATCTTTTTCAAACGGGACAAATACATCCGTATCGCAACCAACCGGCAGCACCTCAATGTTGTCACCGTTGATTCCATCACGAATATATACATCCTTGACCCAATTGGAAGTGACAAGAATGAGAGGCAAGGTGTTAAGCACAGCCTGATAGTTGGCGATATAGCCATCCGCCACCAGCCACGGGACCGGCTGAATGCCAAATTGTTGAGGATGCAGGATCAACTGAGGAGTGTGCCCCCAATACCCAACACCCACTACAAGGTCCGGCTTGAACCAGCGATAGTACCATTCCTTTTCTGAATTCGATTCGAAATGAGCCGCGTGTGCCTCGACACCCAGTTCCTGAAGTCCGCGATAGAGAAGTTGTCCCTGTGTGGAAAGCCCGGCAGGCGGCGGCGGATAATCATAGAGCAATAGAACTTTCATGTTGAAATACCTTCTTCGTCAACCAGTGATAGGCATCTATTGAAGTTGTAAATCGCCAAAATGCTTCTGCCCGCGGAGTCGTCTCTGCTTCGAACCCATGTCTTGGAAATCCATACGTGCTAGTAATGATGTCATATTTTTTTTCCCAGATATCTTCGGGCAAAGACTCATAAATGGGAGCTGTCTTTATTGGCTGCGGGCGATAGCGCTTTCCCCCATCCTCATAAGCAAACATCCATAGTTCATCGGCTTGGATTCCTCCCCTGTGCCATAGAGCAATGACAGCTTCGCCGCTCTCTTCATGCCTGCGATGTCGCGTATATTCCCCGGCGGGGCTATGGGAAATGATCAAGTCAAAATGCATATCCGGCAGGGATTGCAGTATCGCATTTTCAATTTCGCTTTTCGTCAGAGGGATTTGTTCCAGTCCATCATCCAGATCACTCATCTTACCTTCGGCTCCCAGGATTTTTAACGCCTGAAAAAATTTGGGAGCACGATCCAGATCGCTCGCACGGCAAAGGGACAAGATGAACCAGCGCCATGAAGGCTGACTTAAGATCGTCCCACCCGCCCATAAGGTTTCATCATCTGGATGAGCGACGATCACCGCGACAGACTTGGAGTTGTTTTTCAATTCCATGCGAGTTCTCTACTCTTACTTAACGCAGTTGCCTGGCGACAGTCACTGTATACGCTAAAGAATTAACTTTCTCACTGGTCTGAACATAAACTAAATCTGTGGAAGAATGCCCATGCTATAATTTTCTTATCGGATTTTAATTTGAGAACACATAACGTCCGATCTATTCATACACTTTTAGTACAAGCCATCTCAAAAATACCATGTCACTCTGAGGGAGCGATTGTTGCGACCGACACCTGCCCCGGTGGGTCGGTGCCGGGGAGAGTCTCTACTTTCTCGGTCAGAGATCCTTCGCTTTGCTCAGGATGACTTTTTTGAGCTAAGTTGTAGATCGTTTGTCTGTAATGAATGATAGAAGGTATATAAAGACACGTGAGGGCTGCGGAGCATGACCTTGGAGGACAATATGATCGATGATGTCAGTGATATTGTTGCATACTACAATACTGATCCAGAAAGAGAACACACCCGTTTGGAACGGCATCAACTTGAATACGATCTCACCTGGCGATACCTGAATCAATATCTGCCTGCTCACGGATCCATCCTGGAAATTGGAACTGCAACAGGAAGATATACACTGGAGTTGGCAAAACGAGGATATGAGCTTACATCTGTTGACATCTCGGCAGCGCTTCTCGAGGAATGCAGGAAAAGCGTTGCAAAAGAAGGGCTGGAGAGCCGGGTCCGGCTCATTGAAGCGGACGCACGAAATCTCAGCAAAGTGACAGATAAGGAATTTGATGCTGTTCTCTTTATGGGGCCTCTCTATCATCTGGTAATGGAAGAGGAACGAAAAGCAGCGCTGCGCGAGGCGTTTGACCGATTGCATAGTGGTGGCATTATCTTCTCGTCGTTCATTAGTCGTTTTGGCATTATGGGAGATTTAATTAAGAATGTTCCAAACTGGGTTGAGGATCAGATAGAAGTACATTCGATACTGGAGCAAGGCAAAAACCCGAATCATATCCCAGGAAGTGGGTTTCGCGGATATTTTGCACAGATCTCTGAGATCGCGCCTTTGCATGAAGAAATTGGATTCGAAACTCTGACGCTGGCGGGAGTCGAGCCTGCAATCTCGGCTGAGGATGAAAGCTACAACAAACTTGATGGAAAGCAACGTCAACTATGGCTTGATTTGTTTTATGAGATAAGTATAGAAAAGTCCATCATGGGAGCATCAAGACATCTTCTTTATATTGGTAAGAAAAAGTGACCAGGGAATATTCATTTGCATAGAATAAAGCTGCCTCAACAAAATCGAGATATTCCCGAAAATGATCTCCAAGAAATTGCGACTCGTACTTTAATATATGGCGGCGTTGCGTTCAAATTGGATACCTGCCAGTTTTTGCCGCCCATGGATGTTTGGGCATTTCCAAAGTATCCAAGCAGGACTGCCATCCTTCCATCCAATATTGATTTGGTAGAAGCACTCAGGGGTTTCATTTCTACCAACGAACAATTCTTGAGAGAACCAGATTGCTGGCTTGGGACGTGGATCAATCCACAGACGCGTGAGTTTTATTTGGACGTTACCACCAGTTGCAAAGATTTGGATGAAGCGAAGAAAATGGCGATCGAAGCGAGTCGGCGCGAGGGGCGAAAGATCGTCGCCATTTATAATTCCAAACGAAAGCTAACTGTTTATTTGTGAAACACAACAGAACATCTAAAGCAAATTAAATGAATAAAAGGCTTTGAACGAGTCAAGAGCGTCCAAAGCCTCTTCATTTTGCTCATACAGGGAATTGAATAAGTGTAATGTATTGTCTCTTTACGCTACATCTATACCAATAACGCGCGCCAGTATTTTATGCATCAGTGCCGTCGGTAGGATCAATAGGATATGTACGAAATTACTTAAGCCAAAGATCACCGCGACGAACCCAAGAAAATTATTGAGGCGTGGCGCAAGATTGCTTACCATCCACGGACCGGCGCCAAAAAGCAATGTAATTGAAAACAATACACCCACCGAAATCACCAGTTCCAGCCAGGCATGACGATCTGATTCAGAGGGTGTCATCGTGCTGCTAACAACAAATGTGAGATAAAACCATAAATAGAAATCGCGCACATTGGGCAGGGCGCGAACACCTATCCAAAACAAATTGAATTGGCCGTTGCGAAATACATCCCATAACACACGCATTTCAAAACGATAAACTGCAACATACGCGACGAACAACGTTCCAACAATTAAAGGCGCGGCGCCAATCAACGAATCACGGATGATATC
>Ga0137367_10003969_pt1 | contig 12000 bp, 8 predicted proteins | sample SagtaG_14_FD_104939 | JGI IMG/M metagenome (GOLD analysis project Ga0137367, IMG submission 104939) | Vadose zone soil microbial communities from Sagehorn Ranch, Mendocino, California, USA - Sage1_L_80_16 metaG | ecosystem: Environmental > Terrestrial > Soil > Vadose zone | place: USA... | reverse complement strand
TCTGCGCCTGCTCTGATTGCGCAGGCGCGAGCGGCTGGCACTTTGCAACCGGACGGGATTTTGGGGCTCACCTTGCAAGATGCAGTAGATGATGATGCAATTAGCAAAATATTTGAAGCAGCACGCAAGGATGATCCGGATGCTGTTCGCATCGTCGAACAGAGTGCCCGATACCTGGGCATGACGGTTGTCAATGCGGTTAATTTCCTTAATCCCGAACTGATCCTGTTGGGTGGAATGTTTGCTCAAGGGGAGGATCTGTACATACCTGTCATTCGGAAAATGGTAGATGAAATGGCTTTTGCCGGGATGGGCAATGGGGTCGAAATCGCTTCAACCAGGTTTGGCTGGCGAGCGGGTTTATTGGGTGCCAGTGCTCTGGCTTTGGCCCATTTCTTCTTTCTGCCTCCCGAGGTTGTATAGTTGTATATTGGATATGAACAAGAGGTTAGGAATGAAATTATTTCTGGATAGCGCTGCTGTGGATGAGATCAGATTCGCACTGGAATATTTCAATATTGATGGGATCACGACCAATCCTCGGCATGTGCAGGCGTCTGGCAAGCCGTTTATCCCTGTTATCCAAGAGATTGGTGAATTGGTAAAAGGCACTGAAAAAACCGTTTCAGTGGAGGTCAACCCCCATCTAACGTCATTTGATGACATCATGGCGGAGGCCAAAAAGCTGGCATCCCTCTCGCCTAACTTTGTTGTGAAATTGCAATGCATGGAGTCAACCCTCAAGGCTATCCCGATCCTTGCGAAAGATGGGATCCGCGTAAATGTAACTCTGGTCTTTTCGGCGGCTCAGGCGCTCTTTGCCATGCGATCTGGTGCCTACTATGTCTCACCCTTTATTGGCTGGAAAGAAAGCAACGGAGAGGAAGTTGAATCTTTGATAGATGAGGTAGTCCAAATTCGCAACAATTATGGATTCAAGACGCAGGTCCTTGTCGCAGCGATTCGCAATAGCCGCCAAATTGTGAATGCTGCCACAGCTGGAGCGGATATTGTCACCGCGGGTTTATCCGTATTCAGGGAAGCGGTCGAACATCCTTATACTCAGGCGGGAATCCAACGTTTCTCTAACTTTTGGGATCAAACTCAATATGAATAATTCCATGGCCTGCAGATTATCCAAAGCCGATTTTTCGCAAGAAATGGCCTGAGCATCCCACTGTAGTGGCGAAAGGATCTGAATAAAGATGAAAAACAAAAATATTTTGGCTGGATGATGGATTCGCCCAAAATCCAAGTTGCGAAATCATTATTCAGAGGAGACTAACGATGAAGCTTCGTCTATCAAGAAGAGGCCATGAAACACTTATGGGAATCCTTTTTCTTACTCCCTGGATTTTGGGGTTTCTTACTTTTCAACTATTCCCCATAGTTCAGTCTTTTTATATTAGTTTCACAAACTTTAGTCTCGTCAGGGCTCCCAGATGGATAGGGTTCTTCAATTATGCTCAATTGCTCAAGGACACAAATTTCTGGTTAGCCATAAAAAACACTTTATATATGACGATTGTTGGAACGCCAATTCAGCTGTTATTCGCCTTTGTTTGTGCCCTATTGTTAAACCAAAAGCTAAAAGGGCAGTCCTTCTTTCGCACAATTTATATTCTGCCCTCCATTATGCCATCCATCGCCGCGGCTTTACTCTGGTTATGGATTTTTAACCCGCAAGTTGGATTGGTGAATACATTATTAGGCTACATAGGAATTGATGGTCCAACCTGGTTTCTGGACCCGATTTGGTCCAAGCCAAGCCTGATTATTATGTTGTGTTGGATGAGTGGGTCGATCACGATTATATACCTTGCGGGATTACAGGGAGTGCCTGTTGAATTGTACGAGGCAGCAGAAATTGAAGGGGCGAATTGGTTGCAAAAAATCATATACATTACAGTACCCATGGTTTCGCCTGTTACTCTGTTCAACTTAATTACTGGGCTGATTTACTCATTTCAAATGTTCACAGAGCCCTATATGGTATCAGCCAGCGTGGGGGTTAGTGGGTCAGGCGTGCCAGAGTTAGGCAGTCCACAAGGCTCGATGCTTTTTTACTCGATCTATCTCTTCCAGAATATGTTCGCTTTCAATCGCATCGGAAAAGCGGCGGCGATGGCCTGGATTCTATTTATTCTGATCTTAATCGTGACATTAATCACACTGCGCACATCTAGGCGTTGGACGCATTACGAAATTCGATAGGAATAAAGGTTACTGATATGGTGTTAAAAGGTTTGACCGATAAAGCGACAATACGAGTATCTTCACCTGTCCTCTTACGCCGGTTTTTCAGGGCGTTGTTGGGTTATGGAGCAATTGGGGTGATTGGGTTGTTCTTCTTTATTCCCTGGTTTTGGTTAGTGTCCTCCTCTCTTAAAACCGCTGATCGCATGTTCGATTTGCCTCCGCAATGGATTCCCAACCCAGCGCAATGGTCAAATTATGTTACGGCAGTCACCACCTTGCCATTCTTTCTCTACTTAAAAAATTCTCTCGTCATATGCAGCCTCGTAGTCATCGGGCGACTGATTTCATGTTCGCTCGTAGCGTACAGCTTTAGTCAAATCCGCTGGCCTGGGAGAGATCAGGTATTTATTCTGGTTTTGGCAACCATGATGCTCCCCTTCCAGGTGACCATGATTCCCCTCTATGTGACGTTCAGCCGATTAAATCTAATCGATACCATCGTTCCACTCGTATTACCTGCTTTCTTTGGCAATGCTTTTTTTATTTTTCTGTTGCGCCAGTTTTTTCTGACCATCCCTCACGAGCTGACTGAGGCGGCAATGCTAGATGGGGCCACCCATTTCGATATTTTTACACGTATCATCCTGCCCCTCTCTAAACCTGCATTGGCCACCGTTGCGTTGTTCAGTTTTCTCTGGACCTTTACAGAATATCTTGGCCCCCTGATTTATCTCATTCATGAGCAAAATTGGACCCTGACCTTGGGACTCCGCGGGTACCTCGGTCAGCACACTGCCATGTGGAGTTCACTGTTGGCCGCATCCGTTCTTTTTACACTGCCTATCATTATCCTCTTCTTCTTTATGCAAAAAACTTTCATTGAAGGCATTGCAACCACCGGTTTGCGATGAGTATCAGGAGGTGTTTATGGACTGATATGAAGCGGCAATCGCATTATCCTAACTCGCTAACTAATCCCTCAGAAATTACCAAGATCCAAGGAGGAAGAATGAACCAAAAAGAGTTGTTTCGTCTTATAGGGTTGGCAATGATTGCCTCAATGCTACTTATGGCCTGCCAGCCCGCAGCGGTTATGCCGACCGCGACTTCCGCAGCTGCTGCGGAAAAAGTAGTAGTCGAGTGGTGGTTCGATATCTCGAATAAAGAAGATATGGCTGCTTACCAGAAGGGAGTAGATGCATTTAATCATAGCCAGGATCGGATTGAGCTGAAAATTGTCCCCGGTCAAACTGATGAATCCTTCATCACTGCCATCAATGGTAACAAAGCTCCTGATTTATACCTCACCTGGGATGGCTCTGAACCACTTGGTACCTGGGCGGAGAACGGTTTGCTGCGTTCTTTTGATGAGTACATCAAAGCGGATAATTATGATATGACAGCCTTCCACCCCCGGGGCGTAGCTATGGGCCAATACGATGGGAAAACCTATGGGATGCCTTGGCAACTGGACTTAATGATGTTCTTCTGGAATAAGCAGCAATTCAAGGAAGCTGGCCTGGATCCGGATACCCCCCCGACAACTCTCGAAGAAGTATATGACCTTGCTCCTAAACTCACGCAGATGAACGCAAGTGGGAAAATTACTCGCCTCGGTTTCCTACCTGCAACTGGTCCCGCCCGTGTAATGGCATGGTTATCGTTATGGGGACCATCGCTTTATGATCCAGCAACCAAAAAGATAACAGCTGATGATCCTAAAATGATCGCCGCCATGGCAGAGCTGCAGAAGTCTTGGAACCTCTATGGCGATCCAGCGAAAATAGATGAGTTTACGGCGACGCTGGGAAATTCCCTCTCACCAGATGACCCCTTCTTGAAGGGTCAAATCTCGATGATGATCGATGGAGACTGGCGTACCGGTTACGAAGCCCGTTATACTCAAAATAAGTTTGGCACGGACTTCGGTGTGGCCCCCATTCCGGTCCCTGCTTCTCTGAAGGATCGCTACGGGTCCAGCTATTACTTCGGCATGCTGTTTGTGATGCCCCACAACTCTCCCCACCCCGCGGAAACCTGGGAAGCCATTAAATTCCTCCAGAAATACGACACCGATGTAACAATCATCCGGGATATGTGGAATCTGCCTGTGAACAAAAAGGCTCTATCCGATAAGACGCTGCGGGATAATATGCCAGGGTGGTACGTCGCGGCGGATACACTTCTGAATAACCAGGACAAGCAATTTGGTTTACCGGTCACTCCAGTCACCAGCCAATTGAGCGCAGCGATCAAAGCCAACCTCGACCTGGTAAAACATAACCAAATGACGCCTGAGGAAGCGGCCAAGGCAATCAATGAAACTGTCCAGGCGGAACTGGAAGCGATTGGTAAATAAATGAATAACAATATCAGCAGCTTCTCTGAAGAAACGAGAGACTGGAGTAACTCTGAATAACTTTCCAATCGAAACTCCTGCCCCCGGTAGCAAAGCGATTTTCTAGCCGGGGGCAGCCCCATGGGATTTTGTATGGGAAGAGCATAGCATCAAAGCGAGATTGATACCAACCAATCGATACATTTTTAGGATATTCTCATGATGAATTCGGATGATCAAATTTCTTTGATTACTTCTTTGGAAACCCTATATTTTAGCCATTGGAATGGAGCGTTATGTCAATGGATTATTGTAACCTTTGAAAATCACGGGAGCAATGTTCTAACCGGCATCGTGGAAATCACAATTGGAAACCATAATGCTGAAACTCCAGTAGAGTTGCAGCCAGGGATCGGAGAATATCGCTGCTATGCACCTTGCCTCTTCCCAGAGCCCTTACCGAAGAAAGAAGCTCATTTGGCTTTAAAGGTTGGGGAGATGACTCTGGCAGCAACCATTCCGGCAGGAACATATAGACCGTGGAAGATTTACTTGTTGAGTGATGTTTGCTCAGATATAACCTGGCTTTATCGAAACTGGGAAGGTATGAGTCGTGATGCGGCGATGTTGACCCGGGCAGAACTTAATTTGGCCAAAGAAACGCGGAATAACAGTATTGCTAATCATAATCACTATAATCTTGTCCAATCACATGAGATTTTCTTTTTCCTTGAACATTTCCCCGAATTGGAACAGAACCTAGTCGAGGCGATACGTGAAGGTGAAATTACCCTGAATCCCTTCCACACGATGGTAGATACCGCTGATATCAGCTTGGAAGAGCAAATCAGGCAATTCTACCCGGCGAGGAATTGGGCATTCAAACACGGCTTAGAGATTGGATATGCAAACCATCAAGAGACCCCTACGATCAGCTGGTCTATGACTATGGTACTGGCAGGTAGCGGTGTTCGTCATCTGGTTAAAGCCATGTTACCTTATGAATGTCCCTGGGTTGTACGGTTGGTTGAACCTCCTATCTTCATCTGGCAGGGTCCGGATGGCAGTCAGGTGTTGATGCGACGACGCAACATCAACTACGTGGAAGGGAACTTTGTCCTCAAAGGATTGGAAGAAACAAATAAGGTTTTGCATGAGACGATTATCCCCAGTTACCAAGCACTCAGTGAGAGGTATCCATTCGATGCTATCGCGGTATTAGGATTGTATGGTGATCTGATGCCGGAAAATCACCGCCGCCAGTCGGGCCCCGCTGAACACCGGGGAGAAATCGTTCCGCAATGCCATACTTTGGTGACGGAAAAAGTCAATACAATCATAGCTTATAACAACCAGGGTTGGGAATACCCACAGCTATTAAACGCTGCACATAAACAGTTCTGGGATGATATTGATAACCAGATCGCTAAACGACAAATAAGCCTGGAGGTATTTCGCGGGGATTATGGAACTTCCTGGGATGCCTGGCCTGTTTGTCTGGCTTATGATGTGGCCGCTTGGCGGCGTGTACAAGAACGCATCGGAACAGCCGATAAGCTTGCAGCTATATTGTCTCATCTGGGTATTCTGCAACCTGGTTTGAAAGAATCTCTTTCTGAAGCTTGGCTCAATCTAATTTATCTATCCGATCACGCATGGAATGGTGCCGACGAAGAGAACCGCCTTTTAAATAAAACTTTGCGCCGCAAATGGCAACAGACATCGAACCAGCTTGTTGACAAGATAATAGCAGATGAATTGGACTGTATCAGTCAGGATATACCCCATGAAGGAGGGAATTTTGTCTCCATTTTCAATAGTCTGGGTTGGGAGCGAACGGGGCTGGTCCGCCTGGAAGGCTTGAGCCGGGATTATCATATTTCATTGCCGGATGGTACACCAGTTCCAACACAACCAGTTCACGAGGATGGAAAAGATGATCTGTACTTTGCGGCCGAAAATGTCCCGTCCTTAGGATATCGCGTCTATCAAATCGAAGCTGGAGAAAATATTCTCCCAGAACCGGTGTGCAAAGCTGACGGTTTCCGACTTGACGGCCCGTTCTATTCGGTAGAAGTCAGCCCAGTCACAGGGGGAATTACTCGATTATACGACAAGAAACGAGGTCTGGAATTGGCGAAAACAGGCGATCCTTATCACATCAATCAATGTGTTTACCTGTCAGAAAATCAGGAATTTACCCCTCAGAAAACAGACGTGATTTCGGCTGCCAGCGGTATGGTGTTTGGGCAGATTAAGATTCAAACACAATTTAAAGGAATCTCACTGAAGACTATTTACCAACTCTATGCAAATTCGGACCAGATTGACATTACGAATGAATTGGAAAAAGTGTCCACCAGTGAGAAGCAGGAATTGGATTTTGTTTTTCCCTTTAATGTACGCAATTCACAAATGCGATTTGAAACTCCTGCAGCAATCATCGAGCCTGGCAAGGATCATTTGCCTGGCGCGGGGTTGGCAGCAACAGCAATCAGACATTTTGTCGATGTTTTCAATGATCAGCATGGTGTGACCCTTACCCAGGCTGATTCCTTCCTGGTGGAATTCGGCCACCGCACAACGGTTGAAGATCCGCAGATCCTAGAAACCAACAATGGTACTGTTTTAGCGGTAGCCATGTGTAATCTACTGGATTGGGATGAGAACATCCATGATCAGGGCGGTGAAAACCACTTTACATTCCGTTATAGCTTGCGTGCGCACGATGGTGGCTTCAACCCAACAGAAGCTTTACATTTTGGCTGGCAGGATAATAACGAAATGATGGTGATACCCCTTAAAAATACCAAAAACGGTAGACTTCCGAATGATATCCACAGTTTCGTTTCGGTGACACCTCCAAATGTGATCCTGACAAGTTTAAAACCAGCAGAAGAGGAGGGACTAATCTTGCGCCTTTGGGAAATTAGCGGGAGAGATACGATCGCACAGCTAAATGTGTCCGGGCTTGCAAATGTTACCGGGGCATGGCAGACAGATCTCCTGGAAAGGGATCTCAATCCACTCGTGATAAAGAATGGAATGGTAGAAGTTCCTCTCAAAGGAAGAGGTTTGACCACAGTTCGTTTGGTTCAGTAAATCCATAAACTGATTATGTCGAAGGACATATCTTAAATAAACATCGGAGATACGTATGTACAAAGAATGGTATGCTGCAGAAATCTTCGCACAAAATTTTCCAATCCAAAATTGGGTCACCGGCGAGATGGTGTGGAGCACCAATCAATATTTTGCGGGTGTTCTCATTATTAACCTCAGCCAAAGTAATAAGACTGAGGTAAAAATGACGTTCTTTTATCCTAATGAGCCTGCAATGGATTATGAATTTACGATCCAGCCAGGCTGCCAAGGAAGATTATTCCTGGGTGGAGATTATCCAGTCCTCATTCCAGGCCTTAATCTGAGCAAACGCTTCGGGCTGCGTATTCAAAGCACAGAATCTGTTGTTGCCCAGGCAACTCTCTGGGAACGGTTACCCAATGACCCAATCTCCAATAGCATGTCTACATTCATGCTACACCCCGGTCCTCTAGGGAAGGCTGAAAAAGGGTGGTGTTGTGTCGATTCAATCACCTTACGCAATGATAAACCTTTGGAGGAGCGTGAATGGTTTACTATTCTGAATCCAAATAACCAGACGGCCAGTTGCATACTGCGATTTTATCCAGGCGCTAGAATAGATCCACAATCTCATGCTACGATGCTGAATCCAGAGCAGCTCAACCTGGTAGATTTTCCAGTCAGCATCCCTGCAGAATCAATTTTTTCCATATTGCAATCCGATATCCCCGGCGTACAGCCCAATAAGGCCTATTCATTGATTGCAAGTTCCGACTTGCCTATTGTCCTGCAAGGAGTGCGTCAGATCTATACTCGGGGCAATAACCAGGCAATGCGTGATTTTGCAGTATTAGATGCTATGCCCGTCGGTCATGTGGATATAAAATAATTAGGAGAACTTATGGTTACTGTTCAGACTTTGCGCGGCCCAGTAGATATAAACAAGTTGGGAGAGACCATGATGCACGAGCATGTGTTTTTCCAATATGACGAAAAATGGCGGGAGAAGAGTGTTCAGTTCTCCGTCGAGAAACTTGAGAATCTGGCAAAAGCAGGAGGCCAAACCTTGGTTGATGTTGGCCCTAATCCACGCCGGAACATAAATTGGTACCAAGAAATTGCAGATCGAACGGATCTTAATATCATTGTTTCGACTGGCTTTTACACGGAGCCAAAAACCCCCATTGAATTTCGTCAGATGAATATACTCGAGATGCAAGCTCGTTTTATAAAGGAATTAACTGAAGGGATCGGCGATAGCAAAATCAGAGCAGGTGTCATCAAGGTTGCTGGTAGGAAAGCACAACTAACACCCTGGGAAATCGATGTGATGCGAGCAGCGGCATGCGTCCAGAAGGAAACTGGTGTTCCAATTTGTACACATGCATGCGAAGGAGCGCGTAGTCAGTTCGATGTACTCGTGGAGGCTGGTGCAGATCCCGAAAGGCTTTATTTCAGTCACATTGAAGCTGAGTTTGGTTGGGAGGGGCGAACACTCCGCCAGGAGCTTGAACACTTGCTAACGATCGTACGCGAAGGGGGTAGTCTTTTTTTCAATAACTTTACTTTTGAATTTGACACACCCGAGGAAGATATGATGTACCTGATGCATGCCTTATGCGATAAAGGGTATGCAAACCGGGTCTTATTCGGTATCGATATGAATTACACTATAGAAGACCAAGGCACGATCTGGTTAGAATCCCAACAAGAGCATCCAGAAGTGATTGTTCGAGATTTCGCCTATACTTATACTGGTGCAATTCCGATCATGCGAAAATGGGGCTTTACGGATGAGCATTTTAGAATATTCTTGGTTGAGAATCCGAGGAGGATTTTCGGGGCTACAAGAATTTAGCGCCTAACTCAGGTAATTATCCTGCCCGGGTTCCTTCGGGAGGGCTGCTGCCGACCTGTAAGAACCTGAGTGTGCCCACATCGCCACCGGGTGAAGACGGAAGCACCCGGTGGAATGGAACATCGTGAAGCTACTGGCGCGTTGGCGGCATTCTGTTTGTGGCATCAGGTGGCGTCGCGCCAGGTTCGTCAGACAAGCGCCTGCTGTCCGATCCGGGTTTGCAGCTGGTCTGGCTAAAAGAGATCCGCCTGACCCCACGCGATGAATCCAATCCCTTTGGATTCTAGTAAAAAATCATTTTGATGAAAGTCCATCCAATCTTCGCATCCTGTTATAAAGGCCTGATCGTATCTTGCCAGGCTCTGGAAGATGAGCCCCTTCACGGTTCTATTTTTATGGCCGCTATGGCCCGTGCCGCCCACCAGGGTGGGGCAGTGGGGATTCGGGCCAATACGCCTGGGGACATCCACGCCATCCATCTGGCAGTGAAGCTGCCCGTGGTTGGCCTGTACAAACAGGCTATCCCTGGTTTTGCGCCGTACATCACGCCCACTCTGGATGCAGCCGTACAGATTGCGCACGCCGGAGCTGACATCATCGCTGTGGACGCGACCCTGCGCCCACACCCGAGACATCTTTCTGGCGCAGACCTGATCCAAGCGGTCAAGATCGCCACTGGAAAACCGGTTCTGGCCGATGTGGATACTCTGGAGGCTGGCCTGGCGGCGGTTGCAGCCGGGGCAGATGCTGTGTCTACGACCCTGTCAGGCTATACGGATCGCTCTCCGCAGCTTGAGAGTCCGGATTTCGAGCTGGTGGCCCACCTGGCAGCCCGCTTGGAAGTGCCTACCCTGGCGGAAGGGCGCTACACGAGGCCTGACGAAGTCATCCGCGCTATGGATCTTGGTGCCTATGCGGCGGTGGTGGGCGGGGCAATCACCAGGCCCCGGGAGATCACACAGCGTTTTTGTAGCGCGATTGAACAGCATTTCTTCGCGGGGGTATGAATGGCAATTGGAGGAATTGATATCGGCGGCACCAAGATCGCCGTGGGGATCGTTGACGGAGAACATCTGGTGGCGAAACAGGTCATGCCCACCGCCGCAGAATTGGGATTGGCCTATGCGGTCGAGCGCATCGAGGATTCTATCGAGCGCCTGATCCAACTCACCGGCCTGGATCTGGAAGGAATTGGCATCGGCTGCACGGGGCCCGTAGACCCGTTGACGGGAACGTTGGAAACCAATGCATTCCTACCCGGTTGGGAAGGAAGTGTTTTGACAACTGCTTTGAGCGAGAAATTCCACCTGTCGGTGGCTATGGAGAACGACGCGGATGCTGCGGCTTTGGCCGAAGGACGCTTTGGTTCAGGGAAAGGCAGCCCATGTTTTCTCTATGTAACTGTGAGTACGGGGATCGGGGGAGGACTGTTGATCGATGGACACCTGTTCCGCGGGGCGGGTAGAGCTCACCCGGAAATTGGGCATCATGTGATCGATCCATCTGGCCCGGCCTGTTTTTGTGGCGCACATGGATGCTGGGAGAGCTTGGCATCGGGGCCGGCCATGGCTCGCTGGTACCAACTGCATCGGTCTGAACGTCTGGCGTCTGTCGATGATCCGCCAGTGGATGCATCCCAGATCTGCGAACGGGCGCGCGGCGGTGAAGAACTAGCTACGCGGGCGGTTGCGCGTACGGGCCGCTTCCTCGGCCTGGGAATTGCGAACCTGATTACCTTGTTTACTCCGAACCGGATTGCATTGGGGGGTGGGGTGATCGGGTCCTGGGATTTATTCGAGCCGGTCATCGGTGAAACCATCCGCCAGAACTGCGGGCTGGTGCCTTTTGAACGTACGGCCGTGGCACCGGCAGTCCTGGGAACAGATATCGGTCTACTAGGCGCAGCCCAGGCATGCATCCACCGCTATTGCATGGCATGAGTAATAATTAGCAAGGTATTTTCTCAAAAAGGGAAGCTCATGTTTTTTTGAAAACAGGGTTTCAGACTCATTTTAGTGAGGAAGCATGAATATCAATTCAATAATGAACATGGAGTCCGGTTATCTGCGCGATATACTTCCCAACCTGCGGCGCTGGCAGCTACCCAGCTGTACCTGGAGGAGGATTTTGACCTGGGTAGTCTGCCTCAAGACCTAAGCAGTGGACGAATTCAGCGCGTGATTTTGACCGGGATGGGTTCTTCCCGCCACGTTCTCTATCCACTGGAAACCGTGTCTACAGACACGCTTTCGGTCGGCTCAACTGCGACGATCTCCCAGGTCTTGAGCTGCTTCCCCTGGTACTCGAAGTTATGGGGTTGTGCCCGGTAGCCGGGGTCGAGCGCAATGTTGTTGGTAACCCCTCGCAAAGAGCCTGTGCCAGCGCATAAGGGTACATTTGGACGCAGTGGGTTGCAGGCTCGTTGACATGTTCATTACGGTGCGGGGCGATCGCATTGCCACAGAACAGGGAGTCAAAGCAGTCACCGGTTACCACGCCGGGAACAGTGTAGGTAACCCAC
>Ga0137367_10003968_pt1 | contig 12002 bp, 7 predicted proteins | sample SagtaG_14_FD_104939 | JGI IMG/M metagenome (GOLD analysis project Ga0137367, IMG submission 104939) | Vadose zone soil microbial communities from Sagehorn Ranch, Mendocino, California, USA - Sage1_L_80_16 metaG | ecosystem: Environmental > Terrestrial > Soil > Vadose zone | place: USA... | reverse complement strand
CGATTTACGAGCTTCCGATGGAGTGATCGCGGCTCTACGCGATTCGCACGCCCGGCGATCTGCGCTGCGCGACGCTCGTACATCGTAAATCGTCAATGGCTGCGCGACCGGCGGCGGTCCGTTGCACTAGGCATAATGACGCCTTTCCTTTTTACAGCCCGCGCTGCGACAAGCACCCTCGTTTGTCGAATCACCTTGTGGTCGCGCCCCTGATGCCTGACAAGCCGGGCTCTGGTGATGCTGCAATTGGATTGCCTGTAGTAACTCATTTTCCACACGGACAATCAAGATTAAAGGTCGGGCTAACGAAAAAAAGGCAGGGCCAAAAGCCAGGTCCTCGCGGACCCGGCGGTCCGCGTTCCCGCGGTTCCATCGCCAGTTTCCTGGCGGCGAATCCCGGCCCTCGGCGATTTCTCCAGCACGCGACGATTGACTAACCATCGAACCTTCTTTATGACGGAAGGCGGATCGACCAAGAATCCATTTCCAAAAACAGCCTATGCCACCGAAAGCCGAAAAAGTCTCCCTGGCTGAGAAAACGGAGAGATCTTCCTCCGATGCCACCAAGCTCTCCGCCGCGCGCGAACGGGATCTCGAAGCCGCCATTTCCTCCATCACCAAAGCTTACGGTGACGGCAGCATCATGCGGCTGGGGTCCGCTCAGGCGCTCAAGAGAATCGAAGTCATCCCCACCGGCGCGCTGGCCATGGACCTGGCGCTGGGCGTGGGCGGGGTGCCCCGCGGGCGGGTTGTCGAAATCTTCGGGCCGGAATCCTCGGGCAAAACGACCCTCATGCTGCACATCATCGCCAACGCGCAGAAAGCGGGAGGACTGGCCGCCTTCATCGACGCCGAACATGCGCTGGACCCGGGTTACGCCAAGAAACTCGGGGTGAACCTGGACGATCTGCTGGTCGGCCAACCCGACAGCGGCGAAGAGGCGCTGAGCATCTGCGAAACCCTGGCCCGTTCCAACGCGCTCGATGTCGTCGTGATCGACTCGGTGGCCGCGCTCGTGCCCAAGGCCGAATTGGAAGGCGAAATGGGCATGGCCACCATGGGCATGCAGGCGCGCCTGATGAGCCAGGCGCTGCGCAAACTCACCGCCCTGCTCAGCAAATCCAAAACCACCTGCATCTTCACCAACCAACTCCGCGAGAAGGTCGGCATCATGTTCGGCAATCCCGAGACCACCCCGGGCGGAAAGGCCTTGAAATTTTATGCCAGCGTCCGCATCGACATCCGCCGCAAGGACGCCATCAAGGACGCCGCCGGCAACGTGCTGGGCAATCACGTGAAAGTGAAAATCGTCAAGAACAAGGTCGCGCCACCCTTCGCCGAGGCCGAGTTCGACATCATCTTCAACCACGGCATCGACCAGGAAGGCTGCATCCTGGACGTGGGCGTCGAGCATGGCGTGGTGGACAAAAAGGGCGCCTGGCTCCAGTTCAATGGAGAACTGATCGGCCAGGGCAAGGAAGCGGCCCGCAAAGCCCTCGCGGAAAAGCCCGAGCTGGCGCAGAAAATCGTCGAAGCGATCCTGACCAAACGAGACGCAGCCGCAAAACTTGCCATGCCCTGACGCGCCCCCTGTTCGTAGTCCCGCCTTGAGGCGGCCCCCGAAGCGCGGACGGTCCCCGTCCGCGTTTGTTTAGCCATTCGCCTGCTTTGGTTGCGGCGACCAAATACCCAAATACCGAAATACCCACATTGGTTGGCCCAATTTTTCGGCGCCGTTTGGGTATTTGGGTACTTGGGTACTTGGTTACTGTTCATTCCACCCGATGGCTCTGCGGTCTGGGAAAGGGCGTCAAACAGCACGCTCCGCTCCGCCCCACCGATCTTCCACTTGCTCCAGGGCCGCGCTTTCCCTACAAACCAGCCCATGTCTGTAACCGCCACCCGGGCGGGCGCGCGTCGCCCGCTCGCTTTTGACCTTCAGGCCTACCTGGAAAGTTGCAGCGAACGCATTAACCAGGCGCTGGATCGATTCCTGCCAAAGGAAACCGTCCGGCCGGCCACCATCCACCGGGCGATGCGCTATTCGCTCTTCGCCGGAGGCAAGCGGCTGCGCCCGGCGCTCTGCCTGGCGGCGGCCGCCGCTTGCGGCGGCGACGAGGACCAGGCGATGCCGCTGGCCTGCGCCGTCGAATGCATCCACACTTATTCGCTCGTCCATGATGATTTGCCCGCGATGGACAACGACGACTTCCGCCGGGGCAAGCCGACCAATCACAAGGTGTTTGGGGAAGGCATCGCGGTCCTGGCGGGGGACGCGCTCTTGACCCAGGCGTTTGAAATCGTCGCGCAGGCCAGGACCTGGCCGCGTTACCCGACCCAGGCCTTGCTGCTCGAAATCGCCCGCGCCGCCGGTTCGCGGCAACTCATCGCCGGGCAGGTAGCCGACCTGGAAGCGGAGGGAAAGAAGATCTCGGCCGAGCAGCTCAAGTATATCCACGAACGGAAAACGTCCGCTTTGCTCTGTTGCGCCACGCGGTTGGGCGGCATGAGCGCCAACAGCACGCCGGCGCAGCTCCGGGCCCTGACCGGCTTCGGTTACCAGGTCGGGCTCGCCTTTCAGATCATCGACGACATCCTCGACATCACCCAGACCACCGAACAACTCGGCAAGACCGCCGGCAAGGACCCAGCGGCGCAAAAAGCGACCTACCCGGCGATTGTCGGCCTGGAAAAATCGAAAAAGATCGCCCAGCAACTCACCCGGCGCGCGTTTGCCGCCTTGAAAATCTTCAAGGGAAAAGCGGCCGCGCTGGAAGCCCTGGCCAACTATCTCCTGGTGCGCGACCGGTGAGTAACTTTCTGAACAAGCTGGGAACGGCAAACCAAGAACTCCTGGTTGCTTGCCCGGGACGGATCCTGTCTGCTAACGCCGTGATCGATTCCATGGATGAGCCAGGAGGGACTGCCCCTGCCGATTTAAAGAAAGCCCCGCGCCGGAAGGCGCCGTTGGCCGATCCGACGAAAGTGGATCGACTGCCACCCCACTCGGTCGAGGCCGAGCAAGGCGTGTTGGGCTGCATTCTCCTTTCCCCAAACGATTCGCTCGGCCGTTGCATCGAACGGTTCCCGGGCGGCTCGGAAGTCTTTTACGATCTGCGGCACCGCTCGATCTACGAGGCGGTCGTGCAGATGTATGACCGCAAGGAAGCGATCGATCTGATCACGGCGCTCCAGGTGCTCAAGGACAAACAGCAATTGGAGGCGGTCGGTGGCCTGCCTTACCTGGCGTCGTTGCCCGACGCGGTCCCTTCGGCGGCCAACCTGGAGTATTACCTGGAGATCGTCCGGGAAAAACATGTCCTGCGCCGCATGATCGGGACCTGCACCGCCGTCGTTTCGCGCGCTTATGACCACCAGGGCGAAGTCGACGCGTTACTCGACGAAGTCGAGCGGGACATCCTGCGCATCAGCGGCGACCGGGTGACGTCAAGCGCTCCGACGATCAAGGAATTGGTCCACCGCGCCATTCACCACATCGAGGAATACCATAAGCGCCAGGGCCAACTTGGGGGCATTTCCACCGGCTTCATGGATTTGGACCGGATGACCGACGGCTGGCATGAGGGGGAGATGATCATCATCGCCGCGCGCCCTTCCATGGGCAAAACGTCCCTGGCCATGAACATGGCCGAGCACGTCGCGGTCGAGCTGCGCCTGCCCGTCGCGGTGTTCAGCCTGGAGATGACCGCGGAGTCGCTGGTCATGCGCATGAAGTCCTCGCTGGCCCGGGTCAATTCGCGCAACATCCGCGATGGTTTTCTCGCCGAACGCGACTTCGCCAAACTCACCACCGCCGCCGGTCAACTGGCCAAGGCCCCCCTGTTCCTGGATGATGCCAGCAGCCTCTCCATCCTGCAATTGCGCGCCAAGGCCCGCCGCCTGCACCAGCAGCATGGCATCAAGCTTTTCGTGATTGACTACCTCCAACTGCTCCATTCTACTGCGCGCCGAGCCGAAAACCGTCAGCAGGAAATTGCCGACATCTCCAACGGCGTCAAAGCTCTGGCGAAGGAACTGAAGGTTCCGATCATCGTCCTGAGCCAGTTGAATCGGGAACTGGAGAAGGACCGGAACCGCAAGCCGCGCTTGTCGGACCTTCGAGAATCCGGGTCGATTGAACAGGATGCGGACGTGGTGGCCTTGCTTTACAAACCCAACAGCGGGGACGAGGAAGACGGTCCCAGCCCGGATCAGCAGGCGGTTCCGGTGAACCTCCTGATTGCCAAACAACGCAACGGTCCCACCGGCGACGTCAATCTAACCTTTTTGAAATCGTGCACGCGGTTCGAGAGCGCGGCCAAGATCAGCGGTGAAGATATTCCGGCGGATATTTAGGCGGAAGTCGTCGCTCTGTTCCGGTTGCCTCCTCGGGTGGGCTCTGTGCCACTTCCCCCTGCCGGCTTCGGCCCAGCTTCAGCCGAAAATCATCAGCATCACCGTCAGCAATGTCGGCCCCCAGACGGTCGGAGAATCCCTCGTGCGGGCCAACATCCGCGTCAAAGAGGGCGACGCGTTCAACCGCAACAGTGTCGATGATGACGTGCGCAACCTCTATGCCACCGGCTACTTCCTCAACGTGCAGGTGCGCGAAAAGCGGACCGATGACGGCATCGCCCTGCTCTACATCGTCCAGCCGCGGCTCAAGATCACCGACATCCTCTTTTCCGGAAACAAGAAATTCAGCAACACCAAGCTCCTCAAGAAAATCACCACCAAGGTCGGCGAACCGCTCGATGAACGAAAACTCTTTTCCGACGCGCAGGAGATCAAGAAACTCTACGAGAAATCCGGTTATCCCAAAACCAAGGTGGAATTTCCCATCACGCCGGACGAGCGCGCCGGCCGGGCCACCGTCACCTTCGAGATCACCGAAAGCCCCAAGGTCCGGATCACCGACGTCCACTTCGATGGCGCCCATGCCTTTTCCCAGAAGAAGCTCCGCCGCGTGCTCAAGACCCGCCGGCACTGGTGGCTCTCCTTCCTCACTCAATCGGGCGTGCTCAAGGAAGACCAACTGGACGACGACAAAGAAAAGCTGGCGGAGTTCTACCGGGACGCCGGCTACATTGATTTCGAGTTGAAGGAGGTCCAGCAGATCCAGCAGCGCCCGCGCAAAGTCGAGCTGCGCTTTATCATTTCGGAAGGCCGCCAGTACAAGGTCGGCGCGGTCAACTTCAAAGGGATAACCCTTTTCTCCACGAACGAGGTCGCCGCCCGCTTCCGGATGGGCGTGGGCCAGATTTTCACCCCCAAGGGGCTGCACAAGGACCTGGAGACCATCCAGGACATGTACGGCGCCAAGGGCTACATCGACGCCCGCATCAACGCGCGCAAAAACGCCAATACCGAGACCGGCACGATGGACCTGGTCTACGAGGTCGATGAAAACGACAAGGCTTACATCGAAAAGATCGAGATCAAGGGCAACACCAAGACCAAGGACCGGGTGATTCGCCGCGAGTTGTCGGTCGCCCCAGGGGAGGTCTTCGACATGGTCAAGGTCAAGCGCAGCACCGAGCGCCTCAAAGGTTTGAACTTCTTCGAAGAGCAATTCGGCGTCGAAGCCCAACCCGAGCCGACCGACGTGCCCAACCGCCGCAACCTCGTCGTCACCGTCCGCGAAAAAAACACCGGCAACATCCAACTGGGCGCCGGCTTCACTTCCATCGACAGCCTGATCGGGTTTGTCGAAGTCACCCAGGGCAACTTCGACCTGTTCAATCCGCCCGGGTTCCAGGGCGGCGGCCAGAAGGCGCGCCTGCGCATGCAACTCGGCACCCAGCGGAAGGATTTTGTCCTCACTTTCATCGAGCCGTGGTTCCTCGAACGGAAACTGGAATTCAACACCGAGCTTTACCATCACGAGCTGAACTTCCTCAGCGTGAACGATACCTACAGCGAACAGTCCACCGGCATGCGCCTGGGCATGGTCAAGGCCCTCGGCACCGAGTTGTTGCGCGGCGGCCTGAGCTACACGCTCGAAAGTGTCGATATCAAACTCAATTCCCACTTGCACGAAGACATCACCGTGCGGGACACGAGCCATTTACCCGTCGTCCTCACCAATCTCCCCGCCAATGTCTCCCATGAAATCGCCCGGGAAGCCGGCACGCGCCTGGTTTCAAAAGTGGGCGCTTCGCTCGTCTACGACACGAGCGACAGTTACCTGCTCCCGACCAAAGGCCAGCGGACCGAATTGCGCGGCGAGTTGGCCGGCGGTCCCTTCGGCGGGGACGTGGATTTCTACAAAATCGAACTCAAGCACGCCCATTATATCCGCGGGTTTTTCACCGGGCACTTGCTGGAACTGGGCGGGCGCACCGGCATCGCCGAGAGTTACAACGGCGACTTCGACGTTCCCATCTTTGACCGTTATTTCCTCGGAGGCCTGGATTCGCTGCGGGGCTACCGTTATCGCTACATCGGCCCGCGGGACCGGTTCGGCGAACCGCTCGGCGGCGACACCTTCTGGTACGGCACCGCCGAGTACAGTGTGCCCGTGGTCGAGCGCGTGCGCTTCGCCGTATTTTATGACATCGGCATGGTCTATCGCGAGGCCTATCAGTGGAACTTCGGGGAGTATGCCGACAACTGGGGCGTGGGCGTGCGCCTGCTTCTGCCCATCGGCCCGCTGCGGCTTGACTACGGCATTCCCATCCACAACTCTTCCGGAAAAGCTGGGTCCGGCAAATTCCAGTTCAGCGCCGGTTACCGGCACGACTTTTGAGTTATCTCCTGATCTGAGCCTATGAAAACGATGCGTCTGAAACTGCTCGTCACCTGCGCCTGCTGGAGCTGGATGATCCTCGCCAGCAACGCCGCGGAAATGAAAATCGCCACCATCGATCTGAAAAAAGTCTTTGACGACTATTACAAAACCAGGCTGGCCGATGCCTCCATCAAGGAGGAAGCCAACGGCCTGGAAAAGGATCGCAAAGGGCTGGTCGATGAACATCAGAAGGCGGTCGATGATTACAAAAAGGCGCTCGACGAAGCCAACAATCAAGCGGTCTCCTCCGACGAACGGGAGAAGCGCAAAAAGGAAGCCGAAGGCAAGCTGATCAAGATCAACGACCTGCGCCAAACCATCGAACAGTTCGACCGCACGGCGCGCGGCAACCTCGACGAAAAAATGCGCCTCACCCGCGACAAAATCGTCAACGAAATCAAGAACGTCGTCGCCGTCAAGGCCAAGAGCGTCGGTTATACCCTCGTCCTGGACAACAGCAATCCCGAGCCCGGCGGACGCCCCCCGGTCGTCCTCTACACCAACGGCGACAATGACCTGACCTCCGTCGTCCTGGCCCAACTCAATGCCAGCGCTCCGCCGGACCTCCCAGGATCCGAGGAAAAGAAAAACGAGAAGAAGGACGAGAAAAAAGACGGCAAGAAAGACGGCAAGAAGTGAACCCCGGGGAGCTGGCCGGGTCGCGTGGTATCTGGAGCGAATTACGATTTACGATGTACGATTTACGAGTTGCATGTGACCCATCAACCGGAGCGTGAAGAACTGGATCGGTGGTTGTCTGAGGCTTTTCCTGCGCGCAATGCGGGTTAAAAAATCGGGCTCATTTGTGACCAGTTTATCCCGTACGAACGGCTAGCGACTAATGACCAATGAATGACCAATCCCCAATGCCCAAGGCTCGACTCATGCAGTCGGAGAAGCTGGCGCGGGCTGTCTGCTCATTGGTCATTGGACATTGGTCATTCTTTGGTCATTGGTCATTGGTCATTGGTCGTTGGCAGCCGCACACATGCAGAGCCGGAAATGCCAACCGAAGTTTTAGGGAATGTTGGATCTGCGCCCTGCTGCTCTGGCTTCTCTTCGTCTCCGCGCCAGCTGTCCCGGGGCAGGCTCCCCGCGCCGCCTCCGCCTTCAATCATTTCGGCCAGTTGCCGCTGTACTTTGAAGTCAACCAGGGCCAGGCCGACCCGTGGGTCCAATTCGTTGCCCGGGGACGGGATCAAGGGATCTACCTGGGCACCGATGGGGCGACCATCGCGTTGAAGCAGGACACATCCATCGGGAACAAGACCCGACCCGGCCCGCTCCAATCCGGAGGCGGCGATACAGTGCGGTTCATTCGTCTGAGCCTGGTCGGCGCCAACCCGCACCCGCATCTGGCCGGGATGGAGAGAATGGGCGGTCAGGTGAATTATTTCCTGGGTAACGATCCCGCCCGCTGGCAGAAGTCGGTGCCGATCTTCGCCCAGGCGCGTTACGAACAGGTTTACCCCGGGATCGACCTCGTTTATTACGGCAACGACCAGTGCCTGGAGTATGACTTCGTGGTCGGGCCTGGCGCCGACCCTTCGGGGATCGCCCTGCGCTTCGACGGCGCGGACCGGCTCGACCTCGACGAGCGCGGTGATTTGGTCGTGCAGGCGGGCCAGCGCCGGCTCTGCCAGCACCAACCCTCCGTCTACCAAACCATCGCCGGCGCGCGCCGCGAAATCCCCGGTCGCTATCAACTCAAAGACCGGCGGACGGTCACGATCGCCATCGGACATTACGAGCGCAGCCAGCCGCTCATCATTGACCCCGTGCTCAGTTACTCGACTTATTTCGGCGGCAACAAAGGCGACATCGGCTGGGCCATCGCCGCCGATGCCAATGGCTGCGCCTATGTGGCAGGTGACACCCTCTCCATCTTCCGGCATCTTCCTCTTTCCGGATTCCAGACGAGCTACGGTGGCGGCACGAAGTACGGCGGCGATGCCTTCGTGGCCAAGCTCGACCCGACGGGCACGAACCTGGCCTACCTGACTTACCTGGGCGGCAGTCTCATCGACGGGGCGGTAGGCATCGCTCTGGACAACGCCGGCTGCGCCTATATCACCGGCTATACCGATTCCACCGACTTCCCCACCCTCGGACCCTTCGGGAGCGCGCAGCCAGCCATCGCCGGCACGATTGACCCCACGTTCAAAGTGCATTTTCCCGATGCGTTCGTGACCAAACTCGACGCCAACGGCCTGGCCGTCTATTCCACTTACCTGGGCGGCGAATTCAGCGAGAGCGGCTCGGGTATCGCCGTGGACACGAACGGTTGCGCGTACGTCGTCGGCTACACGGAATCGGCCCTGGCTTATTACGTCTTGAATCAGGTCTGCCAGATGGTTTGCACGAACGCGGAGTGCGTGGACAAAGGTTGCGTGACGAACGCCTCCGTCGTGCGGGTGGTGCTCACCAACCAGCTGGTGACGAATCTCCTCGTCCAGGTCACCGCAACTCAACCGCCGGTGACCAACACGATCCAGACCATCAACACCGTCACCTTGCTCGGCGCCACCCTGGTCACCACCGGCTTTCCCACGACCAATGCGTGGCAGAACAATAATCGCGGCGTCGCCAATCTTTTTCTCAGCAAGCTCAGCGCAGACGGCGCGAAGCTGGTCTACTCGACTTATCTCGGCGGGAGCGATGCCGACCTTGGCACCGGCGTGGCCGTGGATCCTTCCGGCAACGCCTGCGTCTGCGGCTGGAGCGTCTCCACCAACTTTCCCGTCACCAACGCCATCCAACACGCGCTCGGAGGTCGGCGGGACGCCGTCGTCGCGAAATTCGACGCGAGCGGGACCTCGCTGATTTACGCCACTTACCTTGGAGGCACGCGGGACGATTTGGCTTACCGGGTGGCCGTCGATGGCGCCGGGTGTGCCTACGTGACCGGCAAAGAAGCCTCGACGGACTTTCCCAGTACGCCCGGCGCGTTGCACCCAGGTGGGATTCTCCAGAGCGTGGATGGGGGCGGCACCTGGAGTCTAAGCAGCACGGGGCTGACGCACCCAAACGTGCGCACTTTGATCGGGGATCCGGTCAGTCCGACGACTCTCTACGCCGGAACCCCGCGCGGGGTATTCAAAAGCGTCGACGGCGGCCTGGGTTGGAGCGCGTTCAACGAGGGCCTGGTCAGCCCGGCCGTCAACACGCTCGCCATCGACCCGTCCGCCCCGGCCACTCTTTACGCGGGCACATCCGGTGGCCTGTTCAAAAGCACGAACGGCGGGTCGAGCTGGGCCGCGGTGAACGCTGGTCTCTCCTCGACCGCGATTCGAGCCATCCTGTTCGAGCCGGGATCTTCCACCACCGTTTTCGCCGGCACCGCCGCCGGGGTATTCAAGAGCATTGACGCCGCGACCAACTGGAGTGCGGTCAACTCCGGCTTGCGGAACCGTTCGGTCCAGGGACTGACCGCTCATCCGTCCGCGCCCATGTTGCTTTACGCGGCCACCGACGGCGGGGTCTACAAGAGCACGAACAGCGGCGGGCAATGGCGCTCGAGCAACACCGGCCTGAGCAGCACTCACTCCCGGGCCATCGCCATCGATCCCTCCAACCCGCAAGTCATTTACGTCGGAACCACCCGCGGCCTTTTCAAGTCGATCAATGCCGCGACGAACTGGACTCTCTTCACCAACGGCCTGGGCCGGCCGCTGATCAATACCATCCTGATCGACGCGAATCTTCCCTCCACGATCTACGCCGGGACGACCAACGGGCTCTTCAAGAGCATCGATGCCGGACTATCCTGGACGCCAAGCCTGACAAACCGCGGCGCCAAGGATGTGGCAACGATCGCGGCCTCTTCCTCCACCATGCTCTACGCCGGAATCCGTGGCACCAACTTCGCCGGTGGCACCAACGACGCCTTCCTCGTCAAATTGGCCGCGGATGGGTCATCGCTGGTTTATGCCAACACGTTCGGCGGCAACCGCAATGACGAAGGTTGGGATGTGGCCGTGGATGCGACCGGCAGCGCTTTCGTGGTCGGCCAAACGGCCTCCCGCAATTTCCCCGTAGCCGGCGGGACCGGGGCGCAGACCAATCTGGCCGGGAAAATAGATGCGTTCATCGCGCAATTCGACCCGACGGGCACGTCGAACATTTTTTCCATCTTCCTGGGAGGAAAAAGCGCCGACTTGGGCCAGGGCATCGCCCTCGACCCCGCCGGCAGCGTCTACGTTGTCGGACAGACGCGATCGGGGCTTTTCCCGACGACCAACGCCATCCAGTCCTCCTTCGGCAGCGGCGGACGCGATGCCTTCGTGGCTAAATTGATCGCGACACCCAGTCTGATGCTGAAGTCAGCCAACGACCAGGTGCGCGTGAGCTGGTCCGCGGCCGCGACGGAATTCATCCTGGAAAGTTGCGACCCTGCGAACGGCCGCTGGATGCCCGTGGCGCAGAAGCCGACTTCGTCCGATGGCCGACAGACGGTCGTCCTTCCCGCCGCGGCCACCTCATGTTTCTTCCGGCTGCGCTGCCGATGACCCCGGGATCACCCAATTCCGACAGCATCTGGTTCGGCGCCCAGCGCGAGTCGGTTTGATGCCTTGCGCCTTTGCGTCTTTGCGTTGTAAAGGCGTCGATTCCAACGCAGAGACGCAGAGGCGCAAAGACGCAGAGAGGACCTGGCCAAGAGGCGGTGGATTGGATCGGTCGGCCGCGCGCGATCGCCGAGAACCGGAGCGCGAGATTGTTGACGGATGAACCGTGGACGGCCAGTCGGTGGAGGGAAAGGGGATCGGCCGTTGAGGTCAGTGTCAATGGCAAGGTGCCCGGCGGCTCATCCCCGTCGCTCGGTCATTATCCGTGAAATCCGGGTCATCCGTGGTCAACCTCTGCTGGCGAAACTCGACGACCTGCCTCACCAAATGCTTGGGACAATGATGGCGATGTTGAAATTACTCATTGTGGGAAACGAATAATCCGAGGCGACCACGGATGTCCCAGAGCGGCAGAGCCGCAACCAAAGAAGCGATCGAGACACGAAGGGCCGAAGTGACCGCGCAGGCGATTACGGGGGAGATCTTGGGCCACGGATGGAACACGGATTAAACACGGAAAGAGAAAGAACCCTTACGGCTTTGGAAAAAGAGGGATCACGGAGAAGAGCAGCGGGGCGGCCTTCGAGGTTTATCGAGGTTAAATACCAAGGCATTGTCGTTGGCGACTCGCAGCTTCCCCTGGAAGG
>Ga0137367_10003965_pt1 | contig 12004 bp, 12 predicted proteins | sample SagtaG_14_FD_104939 | JGI IMG/M metagenome (GOLD analysis project Ga0137367, IMG submission 104939) | Vadose zone soil microbial communities from Sagehorn Ranch, Mendocino, California, USA - Sage1_L_80_16 metaG | ecosystem: Environmental > Terrestrial > Soil > Vadose zone | place: USA... | reverse complement strand
CCTTCGTATTACTGGGCACATCAGAAGACGGCGTCTTGCTGCCATACGTTATCGTTGGTGTTGCGGTCGTGGCCGGCTCGTTGGTGTGGGGGGATCGTGTGGCCAAGACTTTGGTCGGGCACACTCCCCTCCAACGCGGGCATAGGCTGAAAGCGCATGGAGCTACCGCCGTGCTGGTTTCTGCTGGATCATACTTCGGTGATGCCTTTTCGACGACAAACGTCTCGGAGGGTGCGAACGCGGGGCATCACGGTCAGAAGGGGAGGCAGTTCCTGGGCCCGGCGTTGCGGGGAATGGCGTTGGCCTGGATGGTGACCCTGCCCGCTGCAGGGCTATTGGCCATTGTCGCCTCAATCCTTGGAGCAAGATTCTGGGGCTAGTCGACACCAGATTACGCCGTCATAGCTCAAGCAGGAATGTGTCTTGGATTAGGGGTCCCAGACGTTATCATGAAGGATCCCGAACACGGGTTTGAAGGCGCAAGTTTCGTCGAGGATCAATAATCAGTATTAGTCTTTTATTTTCGAGGTAATTTGACGAGAGGAATCGTGGACCTTCCTTCGCATCTCTCGTTCGGATTGGCTATCGGGCTTGTCTTTTTCGGGAATAGCCCCGAGATTGTATTATTGATCGGTCTGGGAACATTGATCCCTGACCTCGACAGGGAATACTGGTACGTCAGGCGACAGGTCTACGCTGAAGAGCAATATCACCGTGCAAGATTCCACAACGTCTTCATGATACTCGTCGGCTACTTGGTGAACCCGTTCTTCTCGTTGGGGATATTTCTGCACATGCTGCAGGACTCCTTCACAACCGCGAAGGACAGAGGTGTCGAATGGTTCTATCCACTGACGAGGCTCGTGAAACGTGGAATGTACGACCAGACCATGAGCCAGAGGAAGCCGGATCCCAGCGTGAAAGTTTACTTCTATCAAGAGGACGTTCTCGGATACGTCAACGCGGCGGACCCTGATCTCAGGGAAGGTGACCAGCCCGTGCCTTGGAGACGAGTCTACGGATTCGCCCAGAACGGTCATCTTCTAGATCGCGGATTCATGGTCGGCTCTTTAGCGGTCATCGCGATCTGGTTGGCATACCCGTTTGGATTTGCGCATGCGCACCAGTTTTCGGAACTCATAGAGTCTAACCCTGTCTGGGCGATCGGCTATGCAGCGGTTGCGGTCTTGTTTGCTGCAGGGGAGACTCAGAGGAGAGACAAGCTTCCCAAGCTTCCACAATTGAAGCCGTTTCAGGTTCCATTATTTGTAATCGGTATCGTTCTCCTAGTGGTTTGGTTCGTATTGTTCCGGTTCGAAATACTGGCGAACTTGGAGAATATTCTCGCCGATCCGATCCCCTTGCTGGCGGGAATCGTCGCAATCCCGTTTATCTCATTCATCCTTGTTAGATATTACACACGAGGAGGAAGAAAGGCAGTCGTGTAGTGGATTGAGTCTCGAACTCCGACACGCTAGCGAAGGAACAGAGGTTTGTACCACAGTTGTTATGAATGAGGCTGGAATATTCCGTCTGGAACGATGAAGTCGTTAGAAGTTCCTCCAACCGCCGATCCTCGAGGCCTTCTGGCCAACGAGGACGAGTTCTTTTTCCTGAGACTCTTCCTTCGATACACGATGGATTCGGCCTTGCAGATGGGAGCGGACCCCATTGAAAGAGAACTCTTCGGAGTCGAGACCCGAGTAGAGGAATTCGGTTTCTACTCCGGCACTTCGGTATCTCGAGTCCTTTAGTCTCAAGGGCCGGCGAGCGTAGTGCATTCACGCAAGAGTGCAGTGGTAACCGGGCAGGAACCCGAACCTTGGACGAGAGGTTCGGTATCGCCTATACCAGAAATGCGTACCATAATAGTTTCTTGCCGAAGAACTCGCTCACAACAAAGAGTCTGGTTCTCGTTCGGCAATGCGAGCAGGCCGTTCAGCTCGGGCCACCGCGATCGTGCCCAAGGTCGGGAAGGAATGTTGAAAATGGGCACAAAAATTGCATCATTAGATCCGTACCTGCAACAATTTGCTGCTGAATTCAAACTCGGACGAGGACCTTGAAGTTGAGAACTCAGTTACTGGTCGCTTTACTGATTCTTGGGATGATAGCGGTGCCTTCTCTGCCGAGTGCGCATGCAGCATCCGGAACCTACTTCGACAACATCGTTGTTGTGGCGATGGAGAACCAGCATTATGCTGACGTTATGGGTACAGGCACTGGAAGTTCCAATGCTCCATTCATTGCAAGTATGTTGACAGCGGGGGCGACTATTCCCCTCTACCATGGTTATGGTGCCGCTGGAAGAAGCATCAGCGGTTGCTCGGCAGGTTGTTACACCGCCCTAATCTCGGGATCTGACCAGGGCATATCTGATAGCTACAGCTGCTGCATCAACGCTCCGACGCTTATGGACAGCATGTCCTCAGCAGGGATGACCTGGCAAGCCTATTGTGAGAGCGGATGTCCAAGAGGCAACGACCACTTCCCGTTCACCGGATTCACAAGTACGCATTTGAGTCCGAATATTTTTACGGGAAGCGCGGTATCAACATCGGATTTTGTGAATGCTGCGAATGCGCAAACTCCCGCAAATTTTCTGTGGTACACACCGACCGATTGTAACAACATGCACGACTCAAGCGCATCTTGCGGTACAACGAATCCGGTCGCTCATGGAGATGCTTATTTGAAGACATTCTTCGTGGGAACGGGCACGATTGCTTCTCCCGCTTCGGGGTCGTTATTCGCATCAACCACATTCAAACCGACTCAACGGACTTTGCTTATTCTTTGGTGGGATGAATACAACCCGGCTCCAATCTTGTTCTATGAGCCTGGCGTTGTCAAGCAGGCGTATGTTTCATCCAGCGACTTGTATGATGAGTATTCGATTCTGCATCTGATGGAAAACAACTGGGGTCTGTCGACCTTGACAACCAACGATGCCGCGGCGGCGTCGATGACTGAGATTTTCGGGGCATCAACTCCGCCCCCTCCTGGAGGCTCAGGCGGGAGTTGCTTTCTATGTGGCTCTACCAGCATGTGGTTGCTCGTTATCGGTGGACTCTTGGGACTGATTGGCTCACTTGTTCTCCTCACTATTAGAGCTCGAGCGAAACTCGCGCGGAATAGACGAAGAATGAATCACCAGGTCGCTAGTCAATATCCTTGTAGGATCCTACGAGAACGAGAGAGGATTCGTTAACTCCGTGTTCTAGCCAGTGTTCTTTAGAGTGCTTTCCCAGTTTGCTAAGGAATGACTCAACATACTGACGAGCTATTCCCCAATCGAATGGCTGAGCCACCCCGATTCGGTCCATGATGACGCGAGTCGAATTGTCACCGTTTCTCGTCAAGTTCAGGAAAAATGTCTCGATCCAAGTAAGTACATCCATGACGACATGCGCCTCAATGCCTCCCGTTGCCTTGTCCATTTTGGTAACACTCCATTTTGCCCGCTGAAGAAGCGATATCGCGGTGTCCCGGACTCTATCGAATGAATAGGGCAGATCCAAGCCTTCGTTTGCGGGCGATTCCGCCCACCTTAGGTAAAGACTTTTGAGACTGCAATCTTGAGGTTTTCGTCCTCGTGACAGATCTGACCGTTGGAGGTAGACAGTCTGAAGCCTTCGTTAATGGGAGGGTTTTCGCGAGCCGTTTTTCTCTCAAAGACAAGAATATGTTGAGAATACCGATGAGGGTTCCTGGTAGGGCGTAGAAGAGTGTGACGATTGATATTGCGATTGTGCGTTCGTATCTGGTGCTGGTGCCCAACAGGACGATGACTCCGTTCACAATCCAGATTACTCCGAGGAAGAGAAAGGGGAAGGCCAGGTCTGCGGGTCGTACTCCGAGTGCGGAGACGATTGTTGCCCAGGGTCCCAATCCTATCGTCTGTTCGCCAGTGTAGTAGCCTGTGACTAGTTTTCGTGTGCTGTCGAAGATGAGCCAGGCTCCGAGAATGAAGCTCAGGATCGCTATGATGGAGGTGGTGAGGCTGGATTTCTGCATAACCGTTGATTCTCTCATCGCGTTTCTTATTAGAAGGTAGGATTACTCATTCTGTCTATGACTGATTCGGGTTCGGCGCTCTCCGATATGGAAGAGGGCGGGGATGGTATGGCAAAGTATGCTCGTATGGTACTGGAATTCATCAAGAAGGACGTGTTCGAGGACCGTAAACAAGTCTCCGTGGAAGAGGTCGTCACTCTGATTGCAGCGTTGACTGATATCTCTGTTAGTTTGCTGGCGAAATTCCGGAAGGACGAGGTGGATCTGGCGAAGGCGACGGAGGTTGGAAGGGACGTTTTCAAGTATATGGTCGGACGGCTGGGATTCGATATCGACAAGCTGGGCAAATCAAACATCTACATGTAAGACCATGTCCGTTTGGCGGGCTTTTTCTTTGGCGCCGCGAGACCTGGGTAGGCCCCGGGGGCTCGCTAGAATTACCGGTTACTGGTTTCCAAAGACTGGCTTTCGAGATTCGGATTTCAAAAAACGTTTCCAGAAATTGATTCCGAAAAGCGGTTTTCAACTGACAACTTCCATTCTGTGATTCCCATAGCTGATTCTCAACCCGTTCTAGGGTGCGGTTCTCTACTCCTCGGCATTCGGTAGCAGCTCTGGCCCCATGGGCTTGCGCTTGCTCCTGCTCCGTCTAGTCTCCTCGTATCGAGATTCTACCCACCCGACCACCTTGTCCTCGGTCATTCGCTCTGCATCCAGTTGCTTGTCCATGTTCTCCGCGACCACTTTGAGGAAGGTCTCCGGGTTCACCGGCTTGATGATATACGCGTCCGCTTGCAAGTTGACAGAATCAACCGCGTTCTCCAACGACGGGTACCCGGTGATCATGATCTTCCGCGCCCGTGGAAGGATTTCGTGAACCCTAGCCAGCAAATCCGTCCCGTCAACATCTCGCAGCTTGATGTCAATAATCGCCAGGTTGTACGGGCGAGCCTTGCACTTCTCAACTGCTTCAACTCCAGTCTCCGCAGTATCTACGCTGTAGCCCTCCGGCTCTAGAATATCCTTGAAACTCTTCAGAATCCCCCGATCGTCATCGACAATCAGAATGTTCTTTCCCATTCCTTATGCTCACCTCCTCAAGTCGAGTGGTATTTCGACCGTCAAAGTCGTCCCCTCACCCACTTTGGAAAAGACCTTGATCTCGCCCTTGTGCGCTTCAATCAGACGCTTGGTCACTGCCAGCCCGAGTCCCACACCCTTCTCTCTCGTCGTGAAGAGCGGGCTGAACATCTTGGCCTTGACATCTTCTGGAATGCCAATCCCCGTGTCTTGGAAGCTCACTGCAGCGACGTTCTGACTCGTCCACGCCCTAATCTTCAGCTTCCCACCATCAGGCATCGCTTGCAGAGCATTGGTGATAATGTTGGTAAAGGCCCGGCGAAGCAGGCCTGGGTCGACTCTCAGTTTCGGAAAGCCCGTCTCAAGGCTGGATGAGACCTCCACGGATTTGGGTACCGGGATTGAGGAAAGAGAATCATTGATCAGCCTCTGCACGTCATACTCAACGAAGGTCGGCTTCGCCTGTTTCGCATAGTCTTGCAGGTCGGACACGATCTTGTTCATGAAATCAGCCTGCTCCCGGATCGTCTCCAACGCATTCCCAACACGAGGGTCCCTCTCCGTCGACGCTGAACTCGTTTTCGTAGCCTCCTTCGCCAGATGAATCGTGTTAATTATTGTCTGCAAGGGGTTTCGGAGATCATGGCCTACCATCCCTGCCGTCTCTCCAATGGCCGCCAACCGGGTCGTGTTACTTAACATCCTAGATCTCTCCTCAACTAAGTCCTCCAAGTGTTCAGAACGTGCCCTAAGCTTCACCTCACCCTGTTTCAAACGGTCGATATCGACAAAGGCCAAGACCGCTCCCTCAATCTTGTTATCAGCGGTCCGGTAAGGTCCTATCCGCACCAGAAACCAGTGCCCCTGCGGACCCTTGGCCTCTATCTCCTTGCTGATGACTTTGTCGACTACCTCGTTTATCGTCTCTTTGAGATCCGGAATCTGGAAACCAAGGTTGATGTCAAAGATGGATCTGCCGAGATCGCTGGCTTTCAAATTGAACAGTTTATCAGCAAGCGGACCCCAACGACGCAATCGCAGATCACTTCCCGTCATGAGCACGGGCACGTTGGCACTCGCGTTGAGGTTTGTCATATCATTGTTGACCTGCGTCAGCTCAAGGTTTCTGTTCTGAAGCTCCTCGTTAACAGTGGTCAGCTCCTCATTCGTTGACTGAAGCTCCTCCTTCGCCGTTTCAAGCTCTTCGTTGGTGCTCTGCAATTCCTCGTTGGCGGATTGTATCTCCTCATTAGCAGCCTTCAACTCCTCGTTGGCCGCTTCCTTGTCCTCGATGATCGACTGGAGATAGTCCTTAGTCGCAGAGAGTTCCTGTTGGAGCCGGACAAGTTTGAGATCCTCCGTTCTCCTCTCCTTCTTACTCTTCTCGCCTCCATCTCTTCCCCGCGCCACTGAAGCAGCAGCCCTTGGCAAAGCTTCCTCGAACGCCACGAGAAAACTGGGCTGAGCTCGATTGGTCTTCAGCGGGACCACTTCTAGGTTCACATCCAAGTATTTCCCATCGGATCTGATCGCGATCGCTTCCTTCCTAACTGTCTCGCTGTTCTTTTTCGCTCTATCTAGTGCATTTCTGAGGTCCGTCATCATGCCCTCGCGGGCCATCTTCAAAACGTTGAGACTGGCTTTCCCAGGTGCAGGCTCGAGGAAGGAACCTGTGCGTCCGCGAAACTGGATGATCTCCAGCTCACTGTTCACGATGACGCTGGCCGGTGTGTACTTTGTCAGCAAGATCCGGTCCGCCTCCTTGAAAATTTCCGGTTCCGGGACGTGACTCTCAACTGGTCGATTGACTATCGGCTTGCCAACTTGTCTTTCGGCAATATACCTCGTCGAGAAATCAAGGGGCTTACGGGTGACCACGGGTTTCCTGGAATAGATCTTGAAGCGCTTGTTAGCCACCTTGAAGATGTTGTCGAACTCACCTACAGTCTCGAAGTCTCCCAAGACAAGGAATCCCGCAGGCTTGAGCGAGTAGTGGAATATTGGGAGCAGCTTCTTTTGTAAGGGCGGCCCGAGATAGATCAGCAGGTTCCGGCAGATTATCAGGTCAAGCTTCGAAAACGGCGGGTCCGCCGTGACGTCCTGCTTGGCGAAGACACACATCCGGCGAATCGACTTGTCTACTTGGTAGGAGCCATTCGTTTTGACGAAAAAACGTCGTAGACGTTCGGCCGATATCGAAGCGGATGCAGCGTACACGCCGTCCCGAGCCTTCTCCAACACGGTCTCATTCACGTCGGTTGCGAAGATCTGTATCGGCGGGTGGACCGAGGAATGGTCCAAATACTCCACGAGGCAGATGGCCAGCGAGTAGACCTCTTCTCCGGTCGAGCAGCCTGGAATCCATATCCTGATCGGGTCATCAGCTGACCTCTTCTTCATAATGCCAGGAAATACTTCCTGCTTCAACGCATCGAAGGTTTGGGGCTCACGGAAGAATCCGGTCACATTGATCAGAATGTCCTGGAACAAGGAACTCAGTTCGCTAGGGTTTGTCTTTAGATTGTTCAGGTAATCCCCCATCTTGTTCGTCTTGAGGATCAGCATTCGTCTCAGGATCCTTCTCTTTATGGTCGCATGTTTGTAGTCTGCAAAATCAACCCCGGTCGCTTTTCGAAGTAGACCGAAGATCTTTTCGAGGTCGCTCTGCGGTAACAGCTTCTCCGCCGTTTCAGTTTCCAGGTAGGGCACGTAGGGATGCTGGCTCAGCTTAACAAGCTCGTGCGCGATGTCCTGTGGCCGGAGGATTAGGTCGACGCAGCCTGCCGCGACCGCACTCCGGGGAAGGTCGTGGTACTTGGCCGACTTCTCGTCTTGGGCAATTGTGATTCCCCCTTCATCCTTGATAGCCCTCAGCCCATGAATACCATCCATGGAAGTCCCGGAGAGTATGATACCGATCGCTCTGCTCTTCTGGTCCTGAGCGAGGGACACAAGAAATCCGTCGATGGGAGTATGCCTACGGTCGCCCTCGATGCGAGGGGTGAGGTGCAGAACACGCTTGGAAATAGTCATTGTTGTGTTAGGCGGAATCACGTAGACGTGTCCAGGCTTCACCCGGGTCCCGTCAGTAACCTCTTCCACCGCCAGCTTGGTTGTCCTGGAGAGAAGCTCGGTCAACAAGCTCTTGTAGGTAGGGTCAAGGTGCTGTACCAGTACCAGTGCCATGTTGATCGTTGAGGGGAGCTCTTGGAGCAGCTGCGTGAAGGCTTCGAGCCCCCCTGCAGAGGCACCGACCCCCGCTATTGAGAACGAATCATCACGAGTTCGATCACCGACAAGGACCTCCGCGGTCTTTCGTGTCGTCGAATCTACGGGCCGAGACGCCCGTTTCCCCTCACGGGCACCTGCATGCCTTTTCTTCACACGTCTTCGCTCAACGAGTTTTTGGGCCAATCGGCAAACGCTTGAGGATAATTCTCGTAGCAGACTCGGCCTCGCAGAATATAAAAGAACGACCCCACCACCTATACAAAGACGGTTGAGAACGCAATGATTCTTCGACCGCCTCCTTCATAGTGATAAGAGATGGTTACTCATGCAGAAGCAAAGATCCACCGCGTCGGCCCACGACACACCATATACCTGGCCAAGGATCTAGTCGAGGACAGCACCTTTCCATTTCGGACTGATGAGGATCTTACAGTGAGGATCGAAGGGGACGCTCTGATAATAGACAAGGACGGAAGGAGTGGTCGCCGGCCAACCAAGCTGGACGAAGCTCATAGCCATAGGGACAAGATCTTGACGAAGACTCTGGGCGTCCTCGACTTTTCCCCTCTCACCTCAAAAGCGGAGAGGATCAACCTGATGCTGAGCGAGATTCACGAAGCGGAAATGCTCGAATCACGAGTTCGACATATGCCAAAAAATGAGCACGCTATCTTCCTCTGGGAGGAAGAATCATTCCTCGACATGGTCTTGTCAGAATTCTTCGATCCGGGCGCAACCGGTAAAGCCCCAAAGGGCCTGTTCTCCGTGAAACCTTCAGCACTCGAATCCGTGAACAATCTGGTGCAAAAAGACCTTTCAGGTCTAGACAAGCCCGAAGTGGTCAAGAAGATAAGGGGTTGGATGGCCGAGGTCCACGCGTCAAACGAAACTAATCTCCCCACCAGAATCGCCGTGGAAGACTATTCATGGTTCTTACAAAACGGATTAGATAAGGGGCTCATGGAATTGGAACAAAGCATCGGGCGCAGGGTGAAGGAGAACATGACAATCCTCTGCGGATACAATGTTTCGAAGCTAAACGATCCTAAACATCTGGAGACTTTGATCGGTTTCCACGGCTACGCGATTCTCGACCAGCCCTTCAGAGCGTACAGAAGAAGCGGACCTCTGAAAATTCTCTAGACGATCGAAACGAGGATATCGACGACCATGGGACAGTGTATAAATTGTTATATACGCACACGACTCCCTAGGGAAAGGACGGAGGTCATCAGCCATCGCCAAATTCATGTTATCCATTCGGGAAGAATCATACCAAATAGTATCGGCGGAAGCGAGGGAGAGAGGCGTGTCAGTGCAAGAGTTGTTGAGAGCCGTGATCTTGCCAGAATGGGTTAAAGAAAATATTGCGCTGTCCACCCTGCAACAACCTTTGAGGGAAGTTGCACCACGGAGGAGCAACCACTCGACACTCTCGGCCCAACGAGACCCCTTCCTCGAAGCCGCCTTCATTCGGCCGAGAACCTAGTCCGTCGACATTACCAAGATCTCGGTACCCCGAGGTATCAAAGTGTTCCCGAAGCCTCATTCCTAGTCCGAGCCTTCCAGAACCAGCTTTACAGAGGATAACGGCTAGGTAAGGACTTGCCACCTAGGCGAAACATTTCAGGAAGTATCGATTGACATGGAGAAAACATTGCCGAGAACCTATGGATCTTTGAATCTCTGACCCAGTGTATAAAATGTTATATACCAATCCATTCCCCAATAGAAGACTCTTGGAAGCGCAAGCTATACCAGATTTCAAGAGGTGATACGATGGAGAAACTCAAACCAGGAGATAGAGTGTGGGTCAAGAACCCGCGCTTGGTAGCAGAACGCAAGATCGGCACGATAATGTCGACAAAGAAAACACGGAACGGACTACGATACATTGTGGAATGGGACGTCGATCTGGAAGAAACCCCGAACCATCACCCCGGATACCTCGACAAGGAAATAGCTCCCATGAACCGCCGAGGTATCAGCTAACAGAGGGAAACTGAAGTCTGTTCCCAACAGGAAGATGACTCCCCGCTGACCGTGAATATGTCGAAGAGGCCAGTCAATCATCTTTTCAAAGCGTTCAGGGCCTTTTGAAGCCAGCGTCGCAAATGCCGAAGACACGGTATGATCAGAGAATTCGTCGAACTAGGTCCATGCCTTCGCGATTGAAAAGCTCGTGAAGTTTTCGAGGTCTCTTATGGGCGAATACTCTTTCGGCGTCGTATTTTGATCCGAAGGCTACGACCATCATCGGGATGGGGATGGCATCGATTCCTTTCTGCGTGTGTGCCCAGCGGACCATCATAGGTGAGCTTTCCTTTTCGACCTCTTGGATTTACCCAGTCTCCTGAAGCTCCTTCAGACGAGTCGCTAGCACTCTCCGCGTTATCCAGGGGATCGATTTGAGAAGGCGGTTGAACCTCTCTTTCCTGTATATCCCAATGTCCCGGAGAATGAGCACCCCCACTTTTTCCCGAGCACTCCAAAAGTGGTCTGGATTGGACACTCTGCAAATCTCAATTTCAGATAAGCTAGGTCCGAGTCATCGTGCGTACTCTGGAATTCAGTGAGCTCTTTTACGGATTCTACTTTTTGCAACTATCCTTTCCCTCACTTGCCAGTTTATCAACTATTCACGGTGGGAGAGTGAGCCATCGTACCCGGGAGGTGAATTGATAGATATGAAAAAGGTCATTCCTTTGGCAATTCTCGCCATGATCATTGTTCCAGTTTATGTTGTAGCCGCGAGATCCGATTCCCTATCCGGCGCGAAACCCTCGATTGTTCTTGTCCACGGTGCTTGGGCCGATGGATCGAGCTGGAGTGGGGTTGTGGGTCGTCTTCAAGACCAAGGGTACACTGTATATGTGCCGCCGAACCCGTTGCGTGGCCTAGCTTCTGACTCCGCCTACCTTGCCAGCTTCCTCCAAACCATCACCGGACCAATCATCCTCGTCGGACACTCGTACGGGGGAGCCGTCATCACCAACGCGGCAACAGGAAACACGAACGTGAAGGCCCTCGTTTACGTTGATGCTTTCGTGCCCGACGAGGGAGAGTCATTGTCCGATCTTGCGACCGCTCCGCCACCTCCCGGCCAGAATGGCTCATGTCTTGGAGGGGACCCGACGCAGGTCTTCAACTTCGTCCCGATCGCTGGAGACGTCGACTTGTACATCAAGCCCAGCATCTTTCCATCGTGTTTCGCAAACGATCTGAAAACCGACAAAGCTGCCGTCCTTGCTTCTGAGCAGCGGCCGCTGGTTCTCAGTGTACTGGGGGATAAGTCGGGAGTTCCTGCCTGGAAGACAATTCCGTCCTGGTACCTAATCGGAACGCTCGATCTAGTGATTCCGCCATTCGCGCAGCTCTTCATGGCCCAACGTGCTCATGCAACAATCGCTTACGTTAACGCGGCGCACCCATCAATGATCTCCCACCCCAGAGGAGCAGCCGATCTGATCATTCAAGCAGCACAAAGCCTCCAAGACAATTCCGACAGAAACTCGGAACAAGCACTCACGCCGAATAGTCTCTAGGAATCAGCGATTCCCCAAACCGCACTCTTGCGTCGCGATGTGTTCTGCTCTTATCCCCACCTTTTTTTTTTACGAAAAATCGCGCTGTCTGGTTAGGGTCTATGGGCGAGTCGGCGGATTCAGGGCACACT
>Ga0137367_10003964_pt1 | contig 12008 bp, 16 predicted proteins | sample SagtaG_14_FD_104939 | JGI IMG/M metagenome (GOLD analysis project Ga0137367, IMG submission 104939) | Vadose zone soil microbial communities from Sagehorn Ranch, Mendocino, California, USA - Sage1_L_80_16 metaG | ecosystem: Environmental > Terrestrial > Soil > Vadose zone | place: USA... | reverse complement strand
GGCGATGAGACCGGCGACGTTCACCTTCCTTGGTTTCATCCACTACCTGGCAAAGGACCGCCGCGGGATCCTCAACATCGTGCTGAAACCAAGCGTCAAAGCACGCGAACGGTTCATCAGCAAAGTGCGGACCTGGCTGAAGGTGAACAGGCACCAGCCGGTGGTCGCCCAGCAAGCGCACCTGGCGAAGATGCTCAACGGCTTCTACGAATATTTCGGACTGCGGGTGTGTTGCATGGCGCTAGACGCCGTCCTTCACCGAGTGCGAAAAGCGTGGGGGTGGACGTTGCGACGACGGAGCCAGAAAGCGAAGCGACGCCACGACTGGGCGAGCCTACTGACCAAATCCTGGTTTCAACTCCCCGCAGCGCACGTGACGAAAGCGTGGGTTTAGCCGCTGACGCATGGTGCGACCGATCTGTTCTGGGGAGCCCGATGCGCGAATTGCGCACGTCGGGTTCTGACCGGGGGGCGGTGGGGTGACCTGCCGTCCCTACCGGACCCAGCTCTCGCGCTTTTGTCGATCCCTCTATTGAGGCATGACGAGTGTTTGTCCCCTCAGTTGATCCAGCGCTTACGTCAAACCAACTAACTCTGCATCACCGCGGTGCCATTGGCGGACAGTCCGTAGGATCGGTCACCACCCGTATGGGCGCTCCTGCGAGGTATGCCGCGACATCCTCCGCCATCCGTTGCCAGGCGGAGCGAAAGAGGTGCTCGGTGACGTAGCCCACGTGCGGAGTAACGACGACGTTGTCGAGCGATCGGAAGGGGTGATCCACTGGAAGAGGCTCACGGTCGAAGACGTCGAGACCGGCACCGGTGAGCTGACCGGAACGAAGCGCCGCGACAAGGGCCGCCTCCTCGACGATCGGACCGCGGGAGATGTTCACCAGGATGGCGCCTCGCTTCATCTTGGCGAGGTCGTCGGCGCGCAGCGTGTTGCGAGAACGCTCCGAGAAGACAAGGAAGACTCCAAGGACGTCCGCGGACGACAGGAGCTCGTCCTTGGTGACTCTGGTCACGCCGAGCTCTGCACATCGTTCCTCGGTCAGGTTCTGACTCCAGGCGACGACCTCCATGCCGAACGCCTTCGCGACCGGGACCATCGCACCGCCAAGGTGGCCCGCGCCGAGAAGACCCAGGGTCTTACCGGCGAGCGGGATCGGGAAGCCAGTCTGCCAGCCACCGGCACGGATGACCCGGTCCTCAATACCGATCCGCTTTGTGACGGCGAGGATGAGCGCCCAGGCCATTTCTGACGGCGAGGGCAGGCCACGGGGTGCGTCGGAGCCGCGTGAGCGCACCGCGGCGCCGCGCTCGGTCTCCGCGGTGCCGCACAGCAGGATCCCGCGCTCGATGCGGGCCTCGTGGTCGACAACATTGCTCGTTCGGCCGTTACACACGATCAGCTTCAGGTTCGCGAGGCCTTCGAGCACCGCACGCGGGAAACGTGCCCGCTGCTGAGTGATGACAACGATTTCGTAGTCGGCGAGCTCAGCGACGAGGCGCTCAGGCGGGATCGCCTCCCGGTAGACGGTGATCTCCGCGTCCTTGGGCAGCGCTGTCCACTCGCCGTATTCCAGGGCGACCCCGATGTAGTCGTCGAGAATGGCGATCTTCTTCACGCCCACCAACCCGCCTCTCTGCCAAACCAAGCATTGTCCCGTCTTCGGAGCATCGCATTCTCCTCGACTTCACTGACGCTCTCCTCAACCTCGTGCGAACCGCGAAGCCTCACATGCGGAAACTACTGCAACGGGCTGACGCTGCGCTACGCTGGAACGCGGCTTAGCCCGCGCATTGGGCGCGTGCTTCGATCGACGGCTGATCCGGCCGGCGACGTCCACGAACGGCCTTCAAGCCAGGAGGCACCACGCGTCTCGTAGGAGCGCAAGTGAGACAGCTGACTCGAAGCAAGTGACTGCGCGCGGGAAACGGGCGGTTTCAGGCCATAGAACTGTCGATTTCGCGCGAATTCTTTGCTTCGCTCGCCAGGGAACTCTTAGTAGCTTGGGCTAGCACTCCTCCTCTCAAGGCGGCTTAAGGGCTTCAACTACATAGCGGGCCTCTAGCTCAATGGCAGAGCAAGCTACTCTTGGTCGCCCGGTTCTCGGTTCGCATCCGAGAGGGCTTACCACGAGATTACATTGGATCCCACGGAGCTGTCGCCACGGCGGCTCTTCGCTGTTGTGCCACTCCCCAGCGACTCGCCACCTGTGAGCGGCCGGAAGCGATAATTCTTCCAGTCTGAGGCTAGGCGTGGCAGATTACCCCGTTACAGCGTTAGGTGGGACGATCTAGTGCGGCGAGACCCTGGGGATGGGCCCTATACCGTGTCTCGGCGCGTCCGAGCGGACCAACCACGGTGACGTAGCCGCTTGCAGCCAGGTGAGTCAGAGCGGTACTCAGATCGGCCCAGTGTCGCGCACGTATTCGGCGCGCCAACTCATCTGCGGTGAGATGGCCGCCTTCGGCCAACTCTCGCAATAACTGCTCCTCAAGCGCATCCACACAATGATCAATGCACAAGCTCGCCTGCGCTGTCGAGCTTGAGGGCGTAGGCGAAGTAGGTGGTCGAAAGATCGCGACTTTCGCAACGGCGCGCCCAGCGCGCGAACTCCTCATGGTGAGCCCGCCCGGCTTGCGTCGGATAGTGCCAAACTTAGCGCCAGGGACGGTGGTGGTCCTTCAGCAGTGTGATCAGGCTCAGTGCGCAGGCACTGGATCGACGCGATAGGTGTCGGGGTAGGTACGTCTCAAGTTGTCGATTTTCGGCAAGTCGTTGATCACGATGTACGGATCGGTCGAGTTTCGCGACAGGAAGTCTTGATGGTAGGCTTCGGCCGGATAGAAGCGCTTGTCGGGCTCGATGCGAGTGACGATAGGCGCGTTGAATACGCCCGCCTGCTCCAATTGGTCAATATACGACTTCGCGATGCGCGCTTGCTCGTCGGTGGTTGGAAAGATCGCCGACCTGTATTCGTTGCCGGCGTCCGGACCCTGCCGGTCGAGCTCAGTCGGATCATGGACGACTGAGAAGAAGATTTGCAGGACACGGCCGTAGCTGATCTGCCGCGGATCGAAGGTGATCCGGACTGACTCCGCATGACCGGTCGTGCCAGTGCTGACCGTTTCGTAGTCGGCCGTCGCCTCGCCACCACCGGTGTATCCGGACAGAGCCTGCGAGACTCCGATCACGTGCTCGAAGACGCCTTGCACGCCCCAGAAGCAGCCGCCCGCCAGAATCGCGGTTTCGGACTGCGCCTGGCTAGCGGGCTCATCGAGCACGGGCGCGGGCACATCGACGGCTGCTTTTGATGCCAGCGCTGTGCATCCGGCCAGCAGCGCCGTCGCGACCAGCAGCGTTGTCGCGACCAGCCGTGCTGGCGAACCGCCCCGAAGTCGGTGCTGGTAGGCCACGTCTACCTCAGGCTACCTCGGTCTCGGTCAGGCTCGCCGCGTTCGCGTGCCGATCGTTCTTGGATAGTTCGCGGCACATGGTCGAACCTTGCGTGGATCATGTCGCCGTCGATCCCATACGCACAGCCATTGCAGTCTGGCGCTGACGTGCCTCCTCGTGCGAGTTGGCGACCGACGTATCCTCGTCGACACCTGATACGGCGCCCAACCCGGACGACCCGAAGTGGGTGAGGTCGCGAGAAGCCTGACGGAGGTGGGTGTATCGCCGCGCAACATTGACAATGGTCTTCAGCCATCCCCACGGAGACCATATTGGCGGCGCGACAGTCGGCAGCGGAGACGCTGCGCACCGAGACGCGCCGCAACCTGATCGAGCTGGCGCGCCGTGAGCATGCGCTGGTGCTCTCGTACCACGTGCCACTTCCCGGCGTCGGCCACATCGGCGCTGCCGGGTGGGAGGCCGGCTAACGCACTGGATCGGTGGACTCGAGTGGCGGCACCAGGCGACGCTCCTCCGGGCGCGGCCACACGTTGCCCGTTGCGGGCGCGCCGGCAAGGCCTTGCTCCAGATAGGTGCCGATCTGGCCGAGCAGGCGGGTGAACTCCATTGGAATGAGGAACGTGCTACTCGGGCTCGCCCCGAGCGCTTTCAGACCTTCGATCACCTGGATCGTCATCGTCTTGGCGTCCACCTCTTGCGCTGCCGAAAAGACGGTCTGAAGGGCTTTGGCGTAGCCCTCAGCTTTCAGGATCTGGCCCTGGCGCTCGCCCTCCGCACGCCGGATCTGCGCTTGCTTTTCACCTTCGGCGACGGTGATCGTCGCCTGCCGTTTACCGTCAGCTTTAACCGCGGCACGCCGTGTACGTTCGGCCGACATCTGGCGATTCATGGCCTCCTGAACCTCACGCGGTGGCAGGACCTCGCGGATCTCCACTGCGGTTACTTTGACACCCCAGCGCTCAGTGACCTCGTCCAACTTGCGGCGCAAGTCCTCATTGATCTGCTCCCGACGTGCCAGGACATCATCCAGCACGATGTCGCCGATCACAGCGCGCAGCGTCGTGGCCGCAATGCCTTGCGAAGCGCTGGCGAAATTGGTTACCGCGATGACGCTGGCGACCGCGTCGATTACCTGGCGATACACCAGGAAATCGATCTGGATCGAAACATTGTCCTTGGTGATGCACGCCTGATGGGAACTTCCACGAACAGCTCCCGCAAACCGACCCACACCGGTCGGTCTACGAACGGGATCAACAGCACTGCGCCAGGCCCGCGCTCACCAATGCACTTGCCTAGTCGAAACACGACGACGCGCTGATACTCGCGCACGACCCGGATCGACTGGCTCAGGAGACCCGCGACGACCGCCAGCAGAAGGACGAGCAGGACAATGTTGACAATCAGCGCGGCGTTCATGGTTTGGCTCCTATCGCTTCCGCGGCACCGACCGCGTCGGCCGGCTCCACGTCGAGTACGAGTCCCTTGCGTCCAAGAACTCGGATTGGCCGGCCGGCCTCGAGGCGGCCACTACGCAGCCGGGCAGACCAGACCTGTCCGGCGACATTCACAGTCCCGTTGGGATTCAGTGAGCTACGCGACGTGCCGCTGGCACCATTCAGGCGCTGGGCGCCGGTGATTGGTGCTCGTCCGGCCACGCGCATCGCGGTGCGCACCACCACTACGCTGAACAGGGCCCCAACGCCGGCCGCCGCTATCAGCGCCGGAAGGCTGACGGACACGTCGGGCAACGTCGGCGATAGCGTGCCGATTGGCGAGTACAGCAGCAGCGAGCCGACGACGAAGCAGATGAGGCCGGCGACTGTTAGTCCACCGTGAGCAGCGGCTTGATATCGAGCACAAACAGCGCCGCCGCAGCAAGGATGAGCACCACACCGCCCCAGTTCATGGGCAGGGTCGCGAACCCCACGAAGGCGAGCACCAGGCACACGACACCCGTTACGCCTGGCACCAGGGCTCCAGGATGGAACAGCTCGATCAGAATGGCGAAAAATCCGATTGTCATCAACAGGTACGCAATATTCGGATCGAAAACGGCCTGTCCGATCAGCTTGACCGGCTGTGGGTCAAGCGTCGTGATTTCGGCTCCAGCAACCTGAATCGTCACCGGTCGCTGCTCGTCGAGACGGTGCGCCCTTCCACGATCCTTAGCATCGCGCTCAGATCGGATGCCGTGAAATCGGCCACACCTTGCGCAACTGCCTGGTCCGCATCGAGTGACACGCTTTGCCGCACCGCATCCTGGACCCAGGTGTCATTTCGGCCATGCTGTTTGGCAATGCTCGCGATATACGCCGTGGCGTCGTTGGTGATCTTGTCACGCAAATCACCAGGAATATCTTCGCCGCTGCCCTGGATTGGATGAGCGGCGCCGATATTCGTGCCAGGCGCCATCACCAGGACATTGGCTGCTTCGGCGACAAAGACGCCCGCCGAGGCAACGCGGGCCCCGGACGGTGACGCGAAGGCGACAGAGGGGATTGGGCTGTTCAAAAGGTCGCGCACCATCTGGCGCATGGAGGTATCCAATCCACCGGGCGTGTCGATGGTGAGCACGAGTAGTGCAGCGCCCTGATCCGTTGCGGCACCGACGACACGATGGACGTACTGTGCGGTGATTGGACTGACGATTCCGTCCAGATGGGCGACGATGACTGTTGAGTGGCCAGGAACTGGCTGGGCCGCCGCACAATCCGCGCGCGAGATGCTCGCGGTTCGTTCGGCATGCTTCGCTCGACCGAAGCTGTGAACGCCTGGTCACTCGATCGTCGCCGCATGGGCATCAGGCTCGGATGCTGAGCCCGCTGCAGCGCAACACGCGCATGTTTGAGGCTTCGACTCTACGCGCGCCGCTCTAACTGCGCGCGAGCTCGACTTGTCGCACGGGCGGGCAGGCTCAATCCCTGACCCAGCGGCTGAGCCTGCCGCGCTGGCGCGAGTAGTGCAGCAGCGGCTGGCGGTGCAGTGTCCGTGCCGCCTCGACGAGGCCGATGACGAACGCGTGATCGCCGATGCGTCCCTGTTGACGATGCCGATCAGTGGTTCGCGGCGCCGCGCGATTCATTGTGGCTCAGTGTGACGTATCGACGGAACCGCCTCGGAGGTGACCCAATGCCCATTCGCGTGATTCGACCTGGTGATGGCGAGCCGGTGCTGAGCGGGTCTATCGGCCTGCGCATCATCGAGGACGGCTCTCCTACCGGCCATCGACTGGGCCTCGTCGAGTCCACGCTCCAGCCCGGTCCAGCACGGCCACCGCAGCACGTCCATCATGAACACGACGAGGTGTTCCTCCTCACCGCCTGCAAGCTCCGGTTCACAAGCGGCACCGAGTCCGTCGACGTGGATGCCGGGAGTGTCGTCGTGATCCCGATCGGCGTACCGCAGACCTTTTCCAACCCTTTTCAGGGCACGGCAATCTTCATCGGGACCATGACGCCCGACCCGTACATCCAGTACTTTCGCGACATCAGTCAACTGCCAGTTGGCCACGCCGGCGTTCCCGACACCAGAGACATCGCGCGAACCATGACGCGCTACGCGACAGAAGTCGTTCAGACGGCAGAGCGTCTCAACGAGGGAGCATCCTGATGGCTCGACCAGTTGTCGTTTTCAACTGCGCTCGCAACTACACACCTGGCTCGCTCGAGCGCGACATGCCACGTTTGATGGAGGCGTGCGAGGCGCGCCTGACGGAGGCGAAGGACGGACCGGATCTCGCGCGTGCGTTGGCCGCCGCACAGGTGCTCGTGGCGCGGCGCGACTATGTAGGGCGCGCCACGCTGTCACTGGTCGACGGGTTGCGCGGAGTGGTGACCCCTGGCGTAGGTATCGAGAAGATCGATGTCGCGGCGGCGACTGACCTGGGCATCGTCGTCGCGAATTCGCCGGGCAATTCCATCACCATGGCCGAGGCGACGCTCCTGCTCATGCTCGCCGTCGGGAAGCAGCTTCCGTATTGGATGGACAAGGCGCGGGCGGGCGCTGAACCCACGGCGAGCATGCGCGGTATGGAGCTGCACGGGAAAACTCTCGGACTCGTCGGCCTGGGCCGCATCGGTCGCCTTGTCGGCGATCTTGCCCGAGCGTTCGGCATGCGTGTGGTTGCGTTTGACCCGTACGCACCATCCTCTGACATGGTCGAGCTGGTCAGCCTCGAATCCGTGCTCTCGCAGTCGGATTTCGTTTCCCTGCACCCGGTGCTAACGCCCGAAACGCGCCACATGATCAACGCCGAACGCCTGGCGTTGATGAAGCCGTCGGCCTTCCTGATCAATACCTCTCGCGGTGGCGTTATCGACGAGCCAGCGCTCATTGCCGCATTGCAAGACAACCAGATCGCCGGCGCGGGCCTCGACGTCTTCGAAACCGAACCACCGGCGCCTGACAATCCGCTGCTCTCCATGGCCAACGTCATCTGCACTCCGCACGGCCTGGGCCATGCCGACGAATCGATCCGCCGCTGCGCCGCGATGACCGAAGAAAACGTGCTCGCAATGATCGACGGTCGCCTGCCGCCGTACATCGTCAACCGCGGAGTCCAGTGGCGGATCCTTCAGGAAGCCTGACTCCCTAGATAGCCGCTCTTCGGTGATCAGGGCCTCTGCTGGGAGGAGCCCGTCGAGCGGCTGGTTCAGGGTCCGCGACTGCTGCACGGATATCGCTTCCGCGCTGCGGTCCGACAACCGCAGTGTGAAGTCCGGGTCGTTGCGAATGTCCTCGCCGCGCCGCTCGGGCGCGCGCTGGCCGAGTACGCCGGCACCGTGATCGCCGTGCCCCACGATCGCCGATTCCTTCGCAGCTTCGACCGCGATATCGAGTTCCGCCGCGACGGCTCAGTCCAGGAGCTGCAGTAAATTGCTACCAGCGCGCCGGTACGTTCATCTCGGTGCGCATCACGGGTACGTCGCGTCGGGCTCGGGCGGGTAGGCGGCCGCCGCCGGCGGTGATACGCGAAGGTCGACAGGTCCGCCGACGCGGCGCCCGCGGTGTTGACCAGCAGCAAAACGACCGATATCCCGTTGTTGAAGTAGCGGAAGCCGCCGTAGATGGGCTCTGGCTCTTCGAACCTGCCGTCCGCGATCAGGCGAACGTAGCCCGACACGGTGACGGTCTCGCCGTGCAGTGCATCGGTTTTCCCGCCAAGCGACAGCGTGACCATCGAACCAACGCCGGTCGCCACACGAGCTTCGAAGGCCTCGGGATCGCGCACCGTCTGCAGCAAGCTTCGCGCACCAAGCCGCTGCGCTTCGGCCAGGATGAACGTCGAGTCACCAGCGCTGCCGGCGCCCACGTTGTCGCCGACGTCCAGGAGCAGGATCGACCCGCGTGGTGCGCGCGTGGCGTGCTCGAGCGCCTCGCGCGGCGTGAATGTCGGCGCGGTGGCAAGCTCAGCGCGACGCGCCCAGGCCCGCTCCGCCATCCAGCCCGCGGCCGCGCGCGCCGCCGGTAGATCGCCACCGGCCAGCGAGTAGAACGCAGCACCCATCTCCTCAACGTCTGCCCAGGGTAACCCTGACCCACGCTGGTGTGGATGATGCCGGGCCGCCGATTGGCCACCTCGACGTCCGCCATCACACCGCGCATCGGCTCCTCGCGGGTGTCCTGGCGCAGGATGCTGATGACCATCGGGGGCATCTCGAGCGCGCTGACAGGCCGGATCTCGCCCTTGATGGTCCGCACCAGGATCTCACACGCGTCGATCGCCCGCTCGCTGGCGTCCATGTGTGGATTGGTGCGATAAACCACGATAGCCTGGGTATGCTCGGCCATCTTCTGTGACAGGTTGGCGTGCAGGTCGAGCGTCATCACCACCGGGACATCGGGGCCGACGACCGCGCGGGTACGAGCTGCCACTTCATCGACGTCCGGGAAGTCCTCCGACACTGCAGCTCTCATCTGGTTGAGGAGCACACCGTCCCATGGTCCGCGTTCCCGTAGCAGGTGCGTTGACCGCGAAGAGCAGCGGCACGAGGTCGAAGCCGAATTCGTCGGCGGCCTGGTATAGCCGGCAAAGGTCGAGTGCGAGGACGCTGGTGTTCCTCGATCTGGGCGCCGCGCAGCAGACCACCGTAACTCGAAGTGCTGAACGACTCGTACGTGGTGGCAAACGACGAGAAGGTATTGGTCTCGTGATGCAAGCCCAGGGCGGCGACGCGCGTGGGTCGATCAACGCTCATCGCGCCCCTCCCGGAACGATTGACCGCCACGTGCCTAAAGATACGATGCCGAGCGTCCGGCGGTTTGTCGGCGGGCGCAGACGCGATACGGTGAACCTATGCAGATCCCGAAGCCCACCGCGGCGGATAAGGCGCGGTTTGAATCACTCGTACCGGCGGATGCGCGCGTGACGGTCAAGCCGATGTTCGGCAACCTCGGCGCATTTGTGAACGACAACATGTTTATGGGTATGTTCGGCGCGGATATCGGGATAAAGCTCGATGCCGCGGGGCAGGGCGAACTATCGGCCGTGGGCGGTGGACCTTTTGGCCCGCCCGAACGTCCGATGGGCGGCTACGTTAGCCTGCCTGCCTCGTTCTCAGAGGCAGAAGCGAAACAGTGGGTCGGCCGATCGCTGGCTTACGTGAGCGCACTGCCGCCCAAGAAAGAGAAGAAGTAGCCGATTCTGAGCAGCGCGAGTCTCGCCCTACAATCCCGAGCGCCATGGCATTCAATGTCCTGGAATGCACAATCGCACAACTGCACGCGGCCTATCTGGATGGCAGTACAACCGCGCGCGTCGTGACACAGACCTACCTCGATCGCATCGACGCGTATGACCGTCGCGGCCCGTACTTGAACTCTCTCATCGCCGTCAATCGTCGGGCACTGGAAGTTGCCGATCAGCTAGACTCCGAGCTGCGTACGCGCGGGAGCCTCAGCGGTCCGCTGCATGGCATCCCGATCATCGTCAAAGACAACTCGACACCTGCGACCTGCCGACCACCTCGGGCGTCGCGTTGTTCAGGGACTTCGTCCCACCGCGCGATGCCTTCATCGTCGACCGTATGCGCGCCGCGGGCGCCATCATCCTCGCGAAAGCATCGCTTTCGGAGTTGTCGATGGGTCTGGCCGATACTGTGAACTCCGTCATCCCCGGCTTCACGCGGAACCCATACAACACCGCGTACGCGAGCGGCGGGTCCAGTGGCGGAACGGGCGTCGCCGTGGCGGCAAACTTCGGCACCGTTGGCGTTGGGACAGACACGGGCGGCAGCGTACGGGCGCCGGCTTCGATCAACAACCTGGTCGGGATTCGACCGACAGTCGGACTGGTCAGCCGCACGGGCATGGCGCCGCTGGACAGCCAGCGCGATACACCCGGTCCTATGACGCGCACGGTCGAGGACGCCACGCGCCTGCTCGACATCATCGTCGGTCGCGATCCGGCTGATCCGCGCACTGCGGACGCGGACGCGCACGTTCCGCAAACGTACACGTCGTTTCTGAGTCGCGAAGGATTGCGCTCCGCGCGCATTGGCGTCTTTCGCCAGTCGCTCCGTCTGTCATTTGGCGCTGATGCGCGGGTCAGCGCACTGTTCGAGCAAGCCGTCCGCGATGTCGCTTCCGCGGGCGCCGTGCTCGATCACGAGTTCGAAGTGCCGGGGTTCGAAAAGTTCCCGGTGCCGCCGCAGACGGTGGCCACCTCGCGTGCGGATTGGGATCGCTTCTTTGCGTTCGAGGGCCGGACGTTCCCGGTCCGGAGTGTCGCGGAACTACGCGATGCTCCGGAGGGCAAACGCCCTCATCCCTTGCACCGCGAGCGGATATCCGAGATCGCGGCGTGCCAGACTCGTCCACAGGACGATCCGGAGACCGTCCAGGGTCGCAAGGACGAGCAGCTTTACCGCGAGGCTTTTCGCGAGGCCATGCATCGAGCCGAGGTCGAGGCGCTTGTCTTTCCCGTCTGGACCTATCCACCGGTCGTCAATGGCAATCGCGGCCAGACGCCCAGTGGACCACTCACCCACATCGGCAGCGCCACGCAATGGCCGGTCGTCGTGGTGCCCATCGGCTTCGTCGGCGAGAACTTGCCCATCGGCATGCAGATCTTCGGCTCTGCTTGGAGCGAAGGCCGGCTCATTGAGCTCGCCTACGCGTACGAACAGGCCACCCACCATCGGCGGCCGCCGCAGTTGCCCTAAGCGTTTACTGACGCTATTGCGTCGACCGGCCACAAATGCTTGTTGTGGCATGGCAAACGTTCCAGGTTCCCGAAAAGGTTGACGAGGTGGTGCCAGATGGCTCCGAGATTCGCCTACTGACGCGAGTGAAGGGCGGCACATGGCGCACTGCCTTCTGCCGCCGGGCCACCTGAGTAGAGCGACGCGCCATCGCTCGATCGAGGAAGTGTGGTTCTGCTTCGCTCGTTGAGGCCAGCTGTGGCGTCGAGACGCGACCAGGGCGGAGATCGATGGGCTCGTGCGCGGCGTGGCCGTGGGTATTCCGCCCGGCGTGGAGTTCCAGTTCCGTACGCTGGGCTACGAACCGCTACAGATCGTAATTACGGCTATGCCACCGTGGCCCGGTCCGGCCGAGGCTGCGCTGGTCGAGGGGCGTGGCC
>Ga0137367_10003963_pt1 | contig 12013 bp, 8 predicted proteins | sample SagtaG_14_FD_104939 | JGI IMG/M metagenome (GOLD analysis project Ga0137367, IMG submission 104939) | Vadose zone soil microbial communities from Sagehorn Ranch, Mendocino, California, USA - Sage1_L_80_16 metaG | ecosystem: Environmental > Terrestrial > Soil > Vadose zone | place: USA... | reverse complement strand
GCCTGCGCGAAGGAGCCGGACGCGGCGCTGCGCGTGTGGCCGGATGGCAAGCTGCCCGGGGACGCGCTCAGCGAGGCGGAGTTCATCCAATCGCTCGTCAGCATGGACGAGGCGCAACTGGAGCGGTTGCGGCCGCATGACCGCGAATCGCTCGAACGTTTCAAAAGCGTGATCTGGCCCGCATGGAAGCACACGTTGCAGGTGGGCATTCCGGAGGGAGACCTGCTGGTGGCGGCCGGCGAAGTGAGCAAGGTCGGGGATTACACCGTGTCGCGTCTGGTGGTGGGTCGGGCGGGCAAGGGCGACCGGCTGCCGGTGTTGATGCTGACGCCGCGCCGCGAGACATTGCGCAACCTGGTGGTGCTCGCGCATCCGCAGGGTAAGTCGGCCTGGCTCGACAAGGATGGCGCGCCGGTGGGACTGGCGAAGAAGATTCTGGATCGCGGCAGTTCGGTGATTTTATTCGACGCCTTTTTGACGGGCGAGCTGGCGAAGGCAGAAGCGCCGGTGGCGCGCAAACGGTTTGACCTGTTTTTCAGCGCCTACAATCGGACCGATCTACAGGAACGGGTGCAGGACTGCGTCACGGTCTGCGCGTTTGCGCAGACGCACAGCAAGGACCGGCGGGTGGTCCTTTGCGGGGCCGGGCGCGCGGGGCTGTGGGCCTTGCTGGCGGCGCCGGCCGCGGACGCGGTGGCGGCGGACGGCGATGGGCTCGACCCGACCGACGACGCAGCGCTGTTGAGTGCGGACCTGTTTGTGCCGGGAATTCGGAAGACGGGCCTGTTTGGCGGGGCCGCCGTGCTGGCGGCGCCCCATCCCCTGCTGCTCCAGAACGTGGGCAGGAACTTTCCAACGGCTTTACTGAGGGACGTGTATGCGGCAGACCGGGCGGGGAAACTGTTCCGCCTGGAAGAAGCCCGTTTGCCCGATGACAGGCTGGCGGAATGGCTGGCGCGATGAGGGGGGATTGCTCTGAATTTGCCGGTGATCGGCGGCGGCGGAGAATCTGAAGAAAAACCGTTGACAGCCCGGCAGGTGTTAAATAATTTGTTCGCAATCGTTGGATCGTGAAAAACTAGAAATTCATTGGCCCCAGAGATTTTGAAAGAAGAGGATGGGGTCAATGGAGTTTTGTCGTTTTTTGCGGCAGTCAGGATTAAGAGCATTCGGCTATTGCCCATGTAGCTCAGTCGGTAGAGCACGTCCTTGGTAAGGACGAGGTCATCAGTTCAATCCTGATCATGGGCTCCAGCTCACGCTTTTAGAACTAAAACCAACAACAGCAGGAAATCGCATGGCAAAAGAAGCGTTTCAGAGAACAAAGCCGCACGTAAACGTCGGCACGATCGGCCACGTTGACCATGGAAAGTCCACGTTGACGGCGGCCATCGTCCAGGTGCAGTCGGGCAAGGGTATGGCAAAACCCATTTCCTATGCGGAAATTACCAAGGGTGGCACGGTTCGCGACGCCACCAAAACGGTGACCATCGCGGTTTCCCATGTCGAGTACGAAACCGCCACCCGCCACTACGCCCACGTGGATTGTCCCGGTCACGCCGACTATGTGAAAAACATGATCACCGGCGCCGCGCAGATGGATGGCGCCATCCTTGTTGTCAGCGCCGCCGACGGTCCGATGCCCCAGACCCGCGAGCACATTCTGCTGGCCCGCCAGGTCGGCGTGCCGGCCATCGTCGTGTTCCTGAACAAGGTCGATCTCGCCGACGCGGACCTGCTCGATCTGGTGGACATGGAAATCCGTGATCTGCTGACCAAATATGGATTTCCCGGCGAGAAGACGCCGATCATTCGGGGGAGCGCGACCGCGGCGCTGGCCGGAAAACCCGAAGGTCAGAAGGCTATTCAGGAATTGATGGACGCGATCGACAGCTTTATCCCGCTGCCGACGCGCGAGGTGGACAAGCCGTTTTTGATGTGTATTGAAGACGTGTTCAACATTGAAGGTCGCGGCACGGTGGTAACCGGCCGGGTGGAACGCGGTGAACTGGCCAAGATGTCGGAAGTGGAAATCGTCGGCCTGCGCGAGACCCGCAAGACGGTGGCCACGGACATCGAAATGTTCCGCAAGCTGCTCGACAAGGCGAGCGCGGGCGACAACGTCGGGGTGCTGCTGCGCGGGGTCAAGAAGGAAGAAGTCGAGCGCGGGATGGTGCTGGCGAAGCCGGGGACCATCACGCCGCACACCAAGTTCAAGGCCGAAGTGTATGTGTTGTCGAAGGAGGAAGGCGGTCGGCACACGCCGTTTTTCAGCAATTATCGTCCGCAGTTTTATTTCCGGACCACGGACGTGACGGGTACGGTGAAGCTGGCCGAGGGAGTGGAAATGGTGATGCCGGGCGATAATGTTTCGGTGGACATTGAGCTGATTGCGCCTGTGGCGATGGAAAAAGGCCAGCGGTTTGCGATTCGCGAAGGGGGCCGGACCATCGGCGCCGGGCGGGTAAGCGAGGTGGTTGCCTGAATTGAGCGAAGAGGAATCGAGGAGCGCGGGGGTGACTCCGCCTCCGCTTTTTCGTCTCTTGAGAGAGCGAAGAAAGTTGCAGCCGTGGGTCAGGGCGGTAGCTCAATTGGTAGAGTAGCGGTCTCCAAAACCGTCGGTTGGGGGTTCGAGTCCCTCCCGCCCTGCCAGAAACTGATGTCCGGAGGGGTGGCAGAGTGGTCTATCGCGACGGTCTTGAAAACCGTTATGGCTTAACCGCCATCGGGGGTTCGAATCCCTCCCCCTCCGCCAGCGCGGAAACCGGAAGACAGAAAGAGAACTGTGGAAAACTGGTACGTCAAACTGGGTATATGGGTCGGGGCCATCGGCGCCGCCTTCGTGTTTTTGTGGCGCAAGGGTTACCTGTTGCGCGTCACGAACTACGTCGCCGAGACCCGTGAAGAATTGAAAAAGTGTGCCTGGCCGTCGGTGAACGAACTGAAAGGCTCGACCGTGGTGATCATGATCACGCTGGCGTTATTGGGCGGGTTCACCGTCAGCGTCGATTTTGTGGTGTCCTATCTGATACGATGGATCCTCGGTTGATCATTTATTACTGAATAAGGCGTTGCATGCAGAGCCAATGGTTTGTCATCCATACCCTGGCGGGCCAGGAACAGAAGGTCAAAGACAGCATTGAAAAGCGTCTCAAAACCGAAGAGATGGCGGAATATATCAAGGAAGTCCTCGTGCCGATGGAGAAAGTGGCCGAGGTCCGGAATGGAAAGAAGACCGTGACCATGCGCAAGCTGCATCCGGGCTACGTCTATATCAACCTGGTTTTGGTGGATGAAAACCAGCGGGTCCTGGAAAAGCCGTGGTACTTCATTCGCGACACCCAGGGCATCATCGGTTTCGTCGGCGGCGAGCGTCCGGTGCCCGTGAGTCCGGAAGAAATCGAGGTCATCAAAGCGCAGATCGCCGAGTCGGAAGATACCGAAAGACCGAAAGTGAGCTTTGAAGTCGGCGAGACCGTGAAGATCAACGACGGACCGTTCCTCAACTTCAGCGGGGTAATCGAAGAAATCGACCCGGACAAAGGCAAGTTGAAAGTGACCGTGAACGTGTTTGGCCGCAACACACCGGTCGAGCTCGAGTATTGGAAAGTGGAGAAGGCGTGATGCGAACAGACGATCGGTTCAACGGTTCAACGGTTCAACGGCTCAACGGCTCAACAAGCTAACCGTTCAACAGATAACGAACACAACACATGGCAAAGAAAGTCGTTGGGCAGATCAAGTTGCAGATTCCCGCGGGTCAGGCGAATCCCGCCCCGCCCGTTGGTCCGGCGCTCGGCCAGCAGGGGGTCAACATCATGGCATTCTGCAAGGAATTCAACGCGGCGACGAAAGACCAGGCCGGCATGGTGATACCGGTGGTCATCACAGTTTACCAGGACAAGTCGTTCACGTTTATCACCAAATCACCGCCGGCCTCCGTGCTGTTGAAAAAAGCGGCCGGGATCGCCTCGGGTTCCAAGATGCCAAACAAGGAAAAAGTCGGCAAGGTCACGCGGAAACAGGTGTTGGACATCGTAAAATTGAAAATGAAAGATTTGAACGCGACGACTGAGGAAACCGGTTTCCGCATCGTTGCCGGAACCGCCCGCAGCATGGGCATCGACGTCATCGGATGACCTTCAACCGCGGGAGAGCCCAATGGCTCGCTGGCACCGCAACCAAAAAGAATGCCGAGTAAACGTTACAAAAAGGGACTCGCGTCGGTGGAGGCGAAGAAATCGTATTCGCTCAAGTCCGCCGTCGACGTGTTGGCCCGGTTTCCCAAAGCCAGGTTCAATGAAACGGTGGAGCTGGCCTTTCGGCTGGGTGTGGACCCGAAACAATCCGACCAGATGGTCCGCGGGACGGTGCCGCTTCCTCATGGCAGCGGCAAGACCGTGAAGGTGCTGGTGTTTGCCAAGCCGGGCGCGGCGGCCGACGCCGCAAAAGCGGCCGGCGCCGAATACGTTGGCTACGAGGACCTGATCAAAAAGTGCAACGAAGGGTGGGTGGATTTTGACATTGCCGTCGCGACACCCGAAGCTATGGGCGAGGTGCGCAAGCTCGGCAAGGTGCTCGGGCCGCGCGGCCTCATGCCGAATCCGAAGACCGGCACGGTCACAGAGGACACCGCCAAAGCGGTCAAGGAAGTGAAAGCCGGGCGCGTCGAGTTCAAGATCGACAAGGCCGGCAACGTGCACGTGCCCATCGGAAAGGCTTCGTTCACCGCGGAGCAGATCGCCGAAAACGCCCGCGCGGTGATTGATGCGGTCATCAAGGCGAGGCCGCACAGCGCCAAGGGCGCCTATTTGCGGAGTTGCACGTTGTCGGCCACGATGAGTCCGCCGGTTCGTTTGGACGTGCGCGAATTCCTTGCGGCGGCTTAACCTTGACTGCATTGCCTTATGCGCGCGGAAAAACAATTCATCACCAAAGAATACGTCACCCGGTTGAACGCCTCGCCGTTCTTTCTGGTGGTCGATTACAAGGGACTGACCGTCGGGCAGTTTACCGAGCTGCGGAAGCGTTTGAACCGGTCCGGCTCGGAGGTTCATGTGGTCAAGAATTCCATCTTTCGCATCGCGGCGAAGGAAGCGGGCGTGGCGGACCTGTCCGGCACCTTGGCGGGCCAGCTCGCAGTGGTGACCGGTCAACGTGACATTTCGGTCGCGGCCAAGGCGCTGAAGACGTTTCAATCCGAATTCGAGAAACCGAAGCTGAAGTTCGGTTATCTGAACAATCAACGGCTGGAGACGGCCGAATTGATGACGCTGGCCGACCTGCCGTCGATCGAACAACTGCGCGCTGAAATTGTCGGACTGATGGAAGCTCCGATCGCTTCACTCCTGAGCGTCATGGAAGCACCGGCTCGCGAGCTGGTTTATACGTTGCAGGCGTGGATCGACCAACAAGGCGGCCCCAAAAACCTGGAATGAGACTCGACACTTTCGCCGGCGCTCGAATGCCGGCGACGGCGGGACAAAACAAAACGCAAACAGAGTAAATCGTCGGCCGGGAGGCACTCGGCATAATTCTCCGGCGGCCGCTGGAGACGACGGGACTGAAAGGAAACATGGCGGATATACAAGCATTAGTGGAACAAATCAGCGGCCTGACGGTGCTGCAGGCCGCTGAACTCAAGAAAGCCCTGCAGGAAAAGTTGGGTGTCACCGCGATCGCTATGCCCATGGCGGGCGCCGGCGCTCCGGCCGCGGGCGGCGCGGCGGCGGCCCCGGCGGCGGAAGTAAAGACGGCCTTTGACGTGATCCTTGCTTCGGTGCCGGCCGACAAGAAAATCTCCGTGATCAAAGCGGTCCGTGAAGTGAAAGCGGGTCTGGGTCTGGCCGAAGCCAAGGCGCTGGTGGAAGGGGCGCCCAAACCGGTGCTGGAAGGCGCCAACAAGGCCGACTCCGACGCGGCCAAGAAGAAGCTCGAGGAAGCTGGCGCCAAAGTCGAAGTCAAGTAACTTATTGGATGACGGGGCGGCGGACTTCCCGCCGGCCCCGCTTCGCCCGCCGAAAAGAGCGCATTGAAACAGAATTCGAACGGAACGGGGAAAACGGAAGTGAGAGAACTTTGCCGGCGGTTCCCGGGAGCCACCCGGGGACAGCGTTGGTGTCGTAATCAGAGCAAAAATAACGGTCCGGCCTGGTGCCGGCCAATCAACCAGAGGTCAAAATGCCATCGCGAGTAGCAGAACGAATCAACTTCGGTAAAATCAAAGAAGTCATCGCTCCGCCGAACTTGATCGAAATCCAGATCAATTCCTACGTCGAGTTCCTGCAAGCCGGGGTCCCGGCCACGCGGCGAAAACTTCTGGGCCTGCAGGCCGTCTTCAAAGAAGTTTTCCCGATCGCCAGCTATGACGGAAAAATTGAACTGGACTATCACAGCTACGAAATCGGCGAGCCGAAACAAGATTGGCTGGAATGCCTCCGGGAGGGGATCACCTTCGGCGCGCCGCTCCATGTGACCTTTCATCTGAAGGACGAGAAGGGAACGAAGGAGGAGACGGTGTTCATGGGCGAACTGCCCCTGATGACGCCCCAAGGCACCTTCGTCATCAACGGCGCCGAGCGCGTCATCGTCAGCCAGTTGCATCGTTCGCCGGGCATCGCCTTCGAGGCGACGCAACACCCGAACGGCAAGACGCTCCATTCGTTTCGCATCATCCCGGACCGCGGCTCGTGGTACGAGGCGCAATTCGACACGAGCGATTTGCTCTACGTTTACCTCGACCGCAAGAAGCGGCGCCGCAAATTTTTGACGACGACTTTCTTCCGCGCCCTCGGTTACAGCTCCGATGCGGACGTGCTCAAGCTCTTTTACGACATCGAGGAGTTGAGCGTCAAAGCGGCGGAAAATCTCGACGACATCCAGAACAAAGTTCTCATCGAAGACGCCGTGGACCAGGACAAGAGCATCGTGGTGGCCCGCGCGTTTGAGCCGCTGTCGAAAGCGGTGGTCAAACAGATTGCCGAGCTGGGCGTGACGAAGATTCGCGTCGTGGACACCACGGTGGACGACGGCATCATCATCAAATGCCTGAAGAAAGACCCCACGAAGAACGAGGAAGAGGCGTTAAAAGATATTTATCGCCGCTTGCGGCCCGGCGATCCGCCGACCGCATCCAACGCCCGCGCGTTGATCAAACGCCTGTTCTTCGATCCGAAACGCTATGATCTGGGCCGCGTCGGCCGTTACAAGATCAACCAGAAGTTGGGCCTGAAGGACGGGGATTCGCGCATTTTGACCAAGGAAGACCTGGTGGGCGCGACGAAATACCTGCTTCGCCTCAAGAAAGGGGAGGGGAGTCTGGACGACATCGACCATCTGGGCAGCCGGCGGGTGCGCACGGTGGGTGAGTTGCTGGCCAACCAGTGTCGCGTCGGTCTGGCCCGCACGGAACGTCTGGTCAAGGAGCGCATGACGCTCTTCGACCAGGGCGTGGAGGCGATGACGCCCCAGAAGCTGATCAATCCGAAGGCGCTCTCGGCCGTCGTCCGCGATTTCTTCGGTCGCAGCCAGCTCTCGCAGTTCATGGACCAGATCAACCCGCTGGCCGAGTTGACGCACAAACGGCGTCTCTCCGCCTTGGGACCCGGGGGTCTTTCGCGGGATCGCGCCGGTTTCGAGGTCCGCGACGTGCATCCCTCGCACTACGGACGCATCTGCCCCGTGGAAACGCCCGAAGGCCCCAACATCGGTCTGATCGCCTCGCTGGCCACCTTCGCGCGCGTCAACGATTTCGGCTTCATCGAAACCCCTTACCGGAAGGTCGAGAAGGGGCGTGTCACCGGCCACATCGATTACCTGACCGCCGACCGCGAAGAAGCGTTTATCGTCGCCCAGGCCAACGCGCCCATTGATGACCGGGGCAACTTCACCACCGACCGCGTGACCTGCCGTTGCAAAGGCGACTTCATCGACGTCGAGCCGGCGCGGGTGGATTACATGGATGTGTCGCCGAAACAGCTCGTTTCGGTGGCCGCCGGGTTGATCCCGTTCCTCGAGCACGACGATGCCAACCGCGCGTTGATGGGTTCCAACATGCAGCGCCAGGCGGTGCCGTTGATCGTCACCGAAGCGCCGCTGGTGGCCACCGGCCTGGAGGATCGGGTGGCCCGGGATTCGCGCGCCGTGATCGTGGCCGCGGAAGGCGGGAAGGTCGCCTCGGTGACCGGCAATCAAATCATCGTCACCCGGGACGGCAAAGTGCCCGAAGGCAAAAAGAAGATCCGGCAGGATCCCCAGGAGGGGACCTATGTCTATCACATCCGCAAGTTCATGCGCTCGAACGCGGCGACCTGCATCAATCAGAAGATCCTTACCGAACGCGGTGACACGGTGAAGAAAGGCCAGGTCATCGCCGACGGTCCCTGTACGGCGGGCGGCGAACTGGCGCTGGGACGCAACGTCCTGTGCGCGTTCATGCCGTGGAACGGGTACAACTTCGAGGACGCCATCCTCATCAGCGAGCGGATCGTCAAAGACGACGTCTTTACTTCCATCCACATTGATGAGTTCGAAGTCAGCGCGCGCGATACCAAGCTCGGGCCCGAGGAAATCACACGTGATATTCCGAACCTGGGCGAAGAGGCGTTGAAGAACCTCGGCCTGGATGGTGTCATTCGCATCGGCGCGGAAGTCAAACCGGGTGACATCCTGGTCGGCAAGATTACGCCCAAGAGCGAGACGGAACTGGCGCCCGAAGAGCGCCTGCTGCGCGCCATCTTCGGCGAAAAGGCCGCCGACGTGAAGGACACGTCGCTGAAGGTCCCCTCGGGCACTTACGGCATCGTGATGGACGTCAAGGTCTCGGCCAAAAAAGAGTCGGAAAAGAACAGCGCGAAGGTCTCGCCGGGCGAAGCCAAAAAACACGCCAAACAGGTCGAGGAGGAGTACAAGAGCAAGACCGAGGAATTGCGCGAGCAGTTGACCGAGGCGTTGAGCAACATTCTGCTCGGCGAAAAAATCCCGCTCGACGTGGTGAACTCCGAGACCGGCGAAATCATCATCCCGGCGAACCGCAAGATCACCAAGACGCTGTTGCGCAAGCTGGCCCAGGTCTATGACCGCGTCGAAATCGACCCCTCGCCCATCCGCAACAAGATCAACGAGATCATCGGCAGCTTCAAAAAGAAGTTCGACGATCTGCAAATGCAGCACGACGAGGAGATGGAGCGGGTCGAGGCGGGCGACGAAGTGGACACCGGCATTATCAAGTCGGTGAAGGTTTACATTGCTTCAAAACGCAAGCTCTCGGTCGGCGACAAGATGGCCGGTCGCCATGGCAATAAAGGCGTCGTGGCAAAGATCGTGGCGGAGGAAGACATGCCGTACCTGGCGGACGGAACGCCGGTGGACATTGTATTGAACCCGCTGGGTGTGCCCTCGCGCATGAACGTGGGCCAGGTGCTGGAGACGCACCTGGGTTGGGCGGCCAGACTGCTCGGCCTGCGTTTCGCCACACCGGTCTTCGACGGCATCAAAGAAAAAGAAATCCGCAATTATCTCAAGGAAGCGAAACTGCCGGACAACGGCAAGACGCACTTGTATGACGGCCGCACCGGCGAGCCGTTCGACCAGGAAATCGTGGTCGGCTACATCTACATGATGAAACTCGGCCACCTGGTGGCGGACAAGATTCACGCCCGCGCCGTCGGGCCCTATTCGCTGGTGACGCAGCAGCCGCTGGGCGGCAAGGCGCAATACGGCGGCCAGCGCTTCGGCGAGATGGAAGTCTGGGCCATGGAAGCCTACGGTGCCGCCTACACCTTGCAGGAATTGCTGACCGTCAAATCGGACGACGTGCAGGGTCGCACGCGCATTTACGAAAGCATTGTCAAGGGAGACAACGCGCTGGAGGCCGGTGTCCCCGAATCCTTCAACGTGCTGGTCAAGGAAATGCAATCGCTCGGATTGGACGTCAAAGTCGGTTACTCCAATCCGATCGAACAACAGGCGCAACAACCCTCGTCTGCGCTGGCTGCCCTCGGCTGAAAACTCTGAAAGCGTAACCGTCGCCAAATCTACAAAGACTATGATTAGCACCAAAGAATCCGCGCGCGAGTTGCTGGGACTGGAGACCGTCAACCTGGTGGATTACGTCGGCATCTGCGTCGCTTCGCCCGAAGCCATCCGCTCCTGGTCCAAAGGGGAGGTCAAGAACCCGGAGACCATCAACTACCGCACGTTCAAGCCGGAAAAAGGCGGCCTGTTCTGCGAACGCATTTTCGGCCCGGTCAAAGACTGGGAATGCTCCTGCGGCAAATACAAGCGGATCAAGCATCGGGGCGTCGTCTGCGACCGCTGCGGGGTGGAAGTGACGCTCTCGCGCGTGCGTCGCGAACGCATGGGCCACATCGAACTGGCCGTGCCGGTCTCGCATATCTGGTTTTTCAAGTGCATGCCCTCGCGCATCGGGCTGATGCTCGACATGACCGCGCGCAATCTCGAGCGCGTCATTTACTACGAGGATTACCTCGTCATCGAGCCGGGCAACACGCCCCTCAAACAACACCAGTTACTCAGCGAAATGGAATATCGCGAGGCGCGCCAGACCTATGGCCCGGAGGCGTTTGTGGCCAAGATGGGCGCCGAAGCCGTGCGCGAAGCCCTGACCAAGGTGGACCTCCACAAGCAGATCGAACAGTTACAGGTGGCGATGACGGAAACCAAGAGCAAACAGATCCGCAAAAAAATCGCCAAACGCATCAAGCTCTTCCAGGGTTTCCTCAGTTCCAAGAGCCGGCCCGAATGGATGATCCTCACCGTGCTGCCGGTGATCCCGCCCGACCTGCGCCCCCTGGTCCCGCTGGAAGGCGGCCGGTTTGCCACCTCCGACCTCAACGACCTCTACCGCCGCGTGATCAACCGCAACAACCGGTTGAAAAACCTGCTCCAACTCAAGACGCCCGAAGTGATCATCCGCAACGAAAAACGCATGCTCCAGGAGGCGGTGGACGCGCTGTTCGACAACGGCCGCCATGGCCGCGCGGTCACCGGCGCGGGCAATCGCCCCTTGAAATCGCTCAGCGACATGCTCAAGGGCAAGAGCGGCCGGTTCCGCCAGAACCTGCTGGGCAAACGCGTCGATTATTCCGGCCGTTCCGTCATCGTCATCGGCCCGGAATTGAAACTCAGCCAGTGCGGCTTGCCCAAGAAGATGGCGCTCGTTTTGTTCGAGCCGTTCATCATCCGCCGGTTGAAGGAGCTCGGTTACGTTCACACGGTGCGTTCGGCCAAGAAGATGATCGAACGCCAGTCGCCCGAAGTGTGGGACATTCTCGAGGAAGTGACCAAGGGCCATCCGGTGCTGCTCAATCGCGCCCCGACGCTGCACCGTCTGTCGGTGCAGGCCTTCGAACCGGTCCTCATCGAAGGCGAGGCGATCCGCATTCATCCGCTGGTCTGCACCGCTTACAACGCGGACTTCGACGGCGACCAGATGGCGGTGCACGTGCCGTTGTCGGTCGAGGCGCAATTGGAGGCGCGGCTGTTGATGATGGCGCCGTTGAACATTTTCAGCCCCTCGAGCGGCAGGCCGATCATGACGCCGACTCAGGACATTACGCTCGGTTGTTACTATCTGACGGCGGAGCCGCGCGCCACGCGCGATCCCAAACGTCGGCTGATGCTGTTTGGCTCAAAGAGCGAGGTCGTGTTCGCCCACATGGACGACACGGTCAAAACCCACGACCGGATCCTCCTGGCCAATCCGGACCTGGGCAAAAAGACCGTTTATGGCGACGCGACCCGGAAAGTCATCGAAACTACGGTCGGCCGGGTGATTTTCAGCGAAATCTGGCCGGAAGAGCTGGGCTTCCCGAACCGGGTCGTGGGCAAGGGCCAGCTCGGCGAGCTGATCTGGAACTGCTACAAGTTTTGCGGTCATGAAAAGACCGTGATCACGCTCGACCGGCTGAAGGAACTCGGCTTCTTCGAGGCCACCCGCGCGGGCGTCTCCATCGGCATCGACGATATGATCATTCCGAAGGAGAAAACCCAG
>Ga0137367_10003957_pt1 | contig 12024 bp, 7 predicted proteins | sample SagtaG_14_FD_104939 | JGI IMG/M metagenome (GOLD analysis project Ga0137367, IMG submission 104939) | Vadose zone soil microbial communities from Sagehorn Ranch, Mendocino, California, USA - Sage1_L_80_16 metaG | ecosystem: Environmental > Terrestrial > Soil > Vadose zone | place: USA... | reverse complement strand
GGCCCTGGGTAGCTCCGGCGTGAAATCCTCGCCGGGATTAATGAACTGGTTTCTCTCAAAGCGATATTGCTTGTCATACAACTGCTTATAGCGTCCATCAGTGGCGAGCAACTCTTCATGCGTACCGCGTTCAACTATCTCGCCGCCTTCCAACACCAGAATTTGATCGGCGCTGCGAATCGTTGACAGGCGATGAGCGATGACGAATGTAGTGCGGCCCCGACGTAATGATTGCAAACCATCCTGGATCAACGCCTCACTCTCGCTGTCGAGACTGGAAGTAGCTTCATCGAGAATAAGAATTTTCGGTCCTGCCAGAATTGCGCGAGCAATCGCCACTCGCTGGCGTTGCCCACCGGATAACTTCACGCCGCGCTCACCGACTACAGTGTCGTAGCCATCGGCAAAACCGTTAATGAACTCCTCGCAGTGGGCGATGCGGCTGGCTGCGATTATTTGCTCGCGTGTAGCGTGTGGATGAGAAAAGCCGATGTTCTCCGCGATTGTGCCATCAAAAAGAAAGTTGTCCTGCAAGACGACGCCGAGTTGACTGCGATAATCCTTCAAACGAATAGAAGCAAGGTCGCGGTCGTCGATGGTTACGTTACCTTCGAGCGGCCGATTAAAAGCCATCACTAAACTAATCAGGGTCGACTTGCCTGAACCACTCGAGCCAACCAATGCCGTAGTCGAACCGGCGAGCGCGCGGAAGGAAACATTCTTCAGCACTGGCACGCTCTCGTTGTATTCAAAACTAACGTTCTCGAAAGCTACTTCACCACGAATCTCCGGCAGCGATAAGCGATCAGCCTCATCCGCATCTTCAGTTGCCATGCGCTTGATCTCGCGTATGCGATCGAGACCCGCGAAAGCTTCCGTGATCTGTGTGCCAATGGAGGCGATCTCAACCAGCGGAGCGGCCACCAGCCCAGTGAAGATCATGTACATGAAGAAGTCGCCGAGCGTCATCTGGCCGTTGAGGATGGCGCGTCCTCCTACGAGGATTAGGATGACCCCAATAACGCCGACGATAACGGTCGAGAAGGCAGTCACTGCGGCGACGCCTGTCATGGATCGCGCAACATTGCGAAACAGCCGGTGAGCACCGCGCGCGAAGACCAGATCCTCGCGTTTCTCTGCCGCATAAGCTTTAACAATGCGAATACCGCCCAGCGATTCAGCCAGCCGGCCGGTGACTTCCGCGTTGATTTGACCGCGCTCGCGAAAAAGCGGCCGCAGCCGTTTAAAGGCCAGCGCCATTGCGCCGCCAAATGAGCCGAGGGCCAGCAGCGTGATCGAAGTCAGTCGCCAGTTCAAATAGAAAAGCACGATCAGCGCAATGACTGCCGTCACCAGACCACCAACGAGTTGCACCAGCCCCGTGCCTACGAGATTTCGAATACCCTCGGCGTCGGTCATGATGCGCGAGATGAGGATGCCCGTTTGTGTCGAGTCGAAGTAGCGAATGGGCAAACGCGCTACGTGCTCCTGCACGCTCTTGCGCATTTCTGTTATGGCCCGTTGCGCGGCCACACCCAACACCTGCGTGAGAGCAAATGATCCAAACGCCTGGATCAATGTCGCCGTGCCTGCCGCCAGGGCCAATGGAACCAGCAACTCGCTGCGACGTTTGATAATGACGTCGTCGATTAAGTATTTGGAGCTGGCCGGCAGGACAAGTCCGGCAAGACGGTTAATGATCATGAGAAACATCCCCAACGCCAGGCGATGACGATGGGCGTATATAAGTTCGCGCGCATCGCGCCAGGCATTTGCCGGCGAGATACGCTTTTTCTTTTCCTTGTCCTTGCTGCTTATTGCCGTACTCATGATTGTCGGCAATCGTCTCAGCAGTAGACTTAAAGTGCAAGTTGGGTACCAAGTTGAGCATCTCTGTGCCGCCTCCGCGCACTCTGTATCTCTGTGTTGAGTTGTAAACTCTCTCAACCACAGAGACACGGAGAAGACAAAGGTTGCACACAAAAAACGAGTTTGAGCACTAGCCAGGAGTAAGCCAACAGTGTGCGTTGAACTAATCGGTGTTAGGATGAACTATAACTTGCAGGAGGTGGACGCAATGGGATGGGATGGCGACGATTTGGCGGGGAAGATGGAAGAAGTGTTTGAACGGCAACAGGCGGCGGCGGACGCCCGCGCTAATCGGGGTACGTCCTCCGCAGAGGAGCGCGCCCGCAGCGCGAAATTTGAATCGCTCCGACTCTCCCGCTCCCGCATCATGAATCAACTAGCGAGCGCGACGAACCCCGCGCATCGCACAATGCTCGAGCGGGCGTTGAAGTCTATCAACGACGAGATGGCGCAATAGCAGCGACGACAGTCCACAGTCGACAGTCGACAGTCCACAGTCGACAGTCCACAGTCGACAGTCCACAGTCGACAGTCGACAGTCCACAGTCGACAGTCGACAGTCCACAGTCGACAGTCGACAGTCCACAGTCTATAGTCCACTGCTCACTGCTCGCCGCCCACTGCTCCCGGCTCGCACCCGGCGCAAGGCTTCCGTTATTAGCTCCGAATTATCTCGCGCAATTCTTCCATCAGGCATGAGCAGAGTGTCTTCCAGTCCGACGCGCACGTCATAGCCGCGCGCAATGGCCTCGTTCATCATAGGCCACACAGTCGCATCTGTGCCGTGAAGCAGGCGCGGCAATTTTACCGATCCGGATTCGAGAACTTTCTCAATCGTCGTCACAGTTTCAACTGCGCGCTCCATTTCCTGCTCTTGCGGCTCAATGAGAATGCGAATGCAATGAGGAGTGGTCCTGCCTGAGTTTTCAACGCGCTGTTGGTTAGCCAAACCGGATTCCAGGAAAGCTTCTGCCGCATCTGCATCGCACAGCCCGACTTCAACATCCACACCTCGCGATAGCAGCAGTCGTGCGAGATCAACCGCGCCGTCTTCACTGAAGTTCACCGAGGCAAATCCAGGCAACATGTCCCATGCCGCTACAGCCTCCAACCGAGCGGTAGGATCTGGCAAAATCCATGCACCCGTACTTATTCCAATCTGTGACTTTGGGACAAAAGCCAGCACCGCCAAAAGCGTCTGCGCAAGGTCCTTTGCATACAGGCTCTCACCGGCTGACTGAAAATTTTCGTCACCTGAAGTGTCGCGAACATGAAGGTGGATCACCCCGGCGCCAGCCTTCACACATTCAAACGCAGCCACTGCTTGTTCCTTCGGGCTTACTGGCAACGCCCGGTGTTCCGTCTTCTTTCGTCCGCCGTTTATTGCCGCCTTAATCAACATCCCTAAGTCCTGGGTCCGAGTGAAGTCCTGAGTCCTGAGTCCTGAGTCCCGAGTCCTGAGTCCTGAGTCCCGAGTCCTGAGTCCCCAGTCCTGGTACTGACTACTGACTACTGTCTGCTGACTACTGTTTTCATTATCTCAGCATGGGCCTCAAGCAATTCAGTCGTCTGCTCTGCGTTGGGTTCGAGCGACCAGTCTTCGTGGTCCCAGGTACCGCCGAGAATAATTCCGTCACGCCGTGGGAACATGTAGGACGATCCACTGAGGTAACAGTAATCAACTTCCGGCTGCGGCAGCAACACTTCCAATTGACCGCGCACGGGGAAGAGCTGCTGATCGTTGAAGAGTTCTCTGGCGCCTAAACCGGTGCAGTTAAAAATAACCGGCTCCGGAAGCCGGGCAATCCCTTCACGACTTTGGAATTCCTTTACCACCACTTTACCGCCGGCTATGTAGAAGTCGCGCAACAACGCGTTGAGGTAGACGTGTGGCTCAATCATCATCGTGCTGAACTGCCGAACATAAGGAAACCCGAAGAACTGCTGTGCATCATGATAGGTTTCGGTTTGCGGATACAATTGCCCGCCGCCAATCAGTTCGCGAGACAGTGATGCTTCGTTCCGCATCAGCTCATAGGTTTCTGTCCAACGCACACCATATTCGGTTCCTACCAGTGTTTGAAAGGCTTTGTTGGAAATCTGACAAGCGAGTCGAAACTGTTCCGAAAACTTCGACGTAACCTTTTGTGGGTCAAAAACCGACGATGGATACCAAAACGCGCCAGCGATGTTTGAAGTCGTTTCGGGAGGAAGGGCCTTCGCGTAAATAGTTACGGTGCCCGGGCCATTCTGAAAACGCCGCTGCAGCAAGCGCGCCGTTGCCAACCCGTTCACGCCGCATCCGAGCACAGCAAATCGCCTCGCAAGTGTTCGCGACGGGCGCGCGCGCCGCGCTTTTGTCAGTACGGCCTGCGGTAGCGGGCGGATGTCTGCAGCCGCTGAAGGGAACGTGCCGGTTTGCATGAAGTCTCTTGCGAGATCCACAGCCAGCGAGCCAGTCCCCCAGGACAGTGTCACGCCAGCGCCGCCATGACCATAATTGTGGACAAGTAGTTTGTTGCCGAATCGTTCCGCCGCGACTACAAAGCCTTCCGAACGATACGGCCTAAGACCAACGACTTCACGAATGATGCGGTTGCGGGAAACTTTGACGGGAGCGAAGTGACGTGCGTCGTGACGTTTCTCATCCTGGGCAGGGAAGTAGCGGCTGGAGTCAACCGGTGTAGGGAAGCGTACGAGTTCAGCCCCCAGCGATCGGCTCAGGTCCCACTGATCACCGGTCATGCCGACCGCGGTCGCTATCAAGGCTGATCGTAGAAATCTGCGCCTGCCAACTTCATGCGCGACTCTGCTTGCTTCATTGATCATGCTTGTTGAGGGCCCTCTGCCTTCGGCGCACTGCCCACCGCTCACTACGCACCCCTGCCTTGACCCGTCACCCCTTTTCCCAATTTTCGGTAGTGGGTCAGTTTGAACTCTTAGGTCCGAAGGACCGGAAGTTAGTAGCCCCGTCCGTGAGGACGGGGAGATGTGACCGTTAGTTACCTGAGCACCGAAGGTGCGCCACGGTTTGTGCCGGCCCTTCGGGCCTTTCGGGCTATCAGAACATGGAGTTCCCCGTCCTCCCGGACGGGGCTACTAACTTCCGGTCCTTCGGACCTAAGAGTTCAAACTGAACCACTACCGAACGAATCACTGACTCGATAAGAAGGAAAGCATCTTTTAAACTGACCCTTTACCCAATTCCCTAGTTCCTCCTCCGATTTTCCTTAGCTACGGCGTTATGCCGAGTTCGTCCAACGACGCATGCAGCTCAGCGGGACCAGTGTAGACGCGGAATGCGCCTGCGCGCGTCAACTCGTCTTCACCGTAACCCCCACTCAGCAGACCGATCGAAAGCATGCGTGCGCGGCGTGCTGCCAGCAGGTCCCAAACTGCGTCGCCCACCACGAAACATTCATCGACCGGCACGCCAAGCCGTTGTTGACAGTTAAGGAACAAGTCTGGAGCGGGCTTGGCCCGCAGTACGTCCCCGCGCTCGACTACGAGCGTCTCGGCGCCGATACCAAGCGCATCCAGCGAAGCATCGATTTCCGGTCTTCTGCCGGACGTTGCAATGCCATGTGCGATGTCTTTGTCGCGAAGAAGCCGCAGCAACTCTACAGCGCCTGGCAGCACCCGGCGTTCAGGCAGGAACTCCTGAAACAATTCTCCGTGGCGTTGCTGCAGCGCGTCGGCCTCGGCCGCTGAAATCTCGCGCCCCAATTCGCGGGCGACGGCTCGAGTGAAGAGACCGCCGCTCATCCCGATGCGGCGATGAATGCGCCAACCATCGATAGCCATGCCTGCCTCTGCCAGGGCGCGCTGCCATGAGAAGACGTGCGCATAGACCGTATCGACGAGCGTTCCATCAAGATCAAAGATCAGTGCTGACATATTGGATTGCTGAATGCTGATTGGTGATTGGTGATTGCTGTATTCAGACTGACTTCTGGTTTTTCATCGCCCACTGCCCACTGCCCACCCGCCCACCGCCACCGCTCACCGCCCGCTTCCTACTGCTCAATGCCTAGCTCTTCCCCTTTCCCCTTTCCCCTTTCCCCTTTTCCCCTGGCGCCCCTTTTGCTTCACCGCCCCTGCTGCCCACCGCTCTCACATCCCCAGCTCGGCTCTTGTCTGTAACAAACGCAGTATGCCGCCACGCGAAATGAAACCTTCAACGCGGCCATCCTTTACCACGGGCAACTGATTCACGTCCTCCCTGGCCATGATCTCCATCGCTTCGGTGACTGCCGTGTCGGGAGTAACGGTGCGCACTTGATCCAGGGGTCGCATCACCTCAGCGACTGTTACGTAAGGCCAGCGCGCGTGGTCTATTTCTTTGATCTCTTGCGGTGTAATAATCCCTTTGGTGTCGTCGCCGTTACGGACGATGAAACACCGTTTTCCGGTCCGCAACAGATGCTCATTCACAAAGGTCTGAAGGTTCTCGTGACCGTCGACCTCGAGACAATCGCGTTCCACCAGGTCTGCGACACGCACGAGACGCAACATCTGGTTGATCTCCGCTTCCGCTCGACTCGCGCGTGCCGCGTCCAACAGAAACCAGCCGATGAAAGCTATCCAAAGTCCTCCCAGCCCGGCGCCATGGAAAAACCGCCAAAGCCCGATGAGGATGAAGGCGAAGGCGACCGTCTGGCCTACGCGCGCTGCGATTCGTGTGGCGCGCAGGCCGTCTCCCGTGGCCCACCAGATGATCCCACGTAAAACGCGCCCGCCGTCGAGTGGAAAGCCGGGCACCAGGTTGAAGATCGCAAGCGAGATGTTGATGTATCCGAGCCACATCAACATCGCTTGCAGCGGTGTCTTCGGGTTCGCGCCCAGCGGCCAACCGAGTGCCACGGCCAAACCCAGGCAAAGGACGCCGATCAGCGCGCTCGATATGGGTCCGGCGATGGCCATCCAGAACTCAGTACTGGCGCTGTCCGACTCTCGTTCGATCTGCGACACACCGCCGAGCGCAAACAAGGTTATAGATCGCACAGGCAGGTGGCGCGCCCTGGCTACGGCGGAGTGAGACAACTCGTGCGCGATGATCGAGGCAAAGAAGAATAGACTGGTGGCGATCGCAGTAATCCAGATCACGCTTTCGCCCCATTCTGGATTGAGTGCGTGGAACTGGCCGACGAGCGACAGCGTGATGAGTAAGGCGATGATAAACCAACTGTAATGAAGGCCAATCTCTATTCCCGCGATGCGCCCCAACTTAATCTGCGCCTTCATGCTTTTCCTTTCACGCCAGTTGAATGGAAGGGAACACCCACTGCCTTCCGGTCAACAGTTCTCTTATCTGCGGTCTGCGGTTTCTATATTACTGCTCACCGCTCACTCTACTTGTTTGCCTAACGCTAGCTTGTGGGGCTGAATTGTGCAAGAAAAGTTATGCTCGGGAAGGGGATAGTGGGTCAGTTTGAAGCTTTATTTCATCCTATATATCGGTGAGACGTCGTGAGAAGTTTCGCAAATTTTATTCATCATGATTCTCACCGAGCTTTAGCCCGATGGCAGGTCGTGCTCTCATTTCTCTAACCGTTTTAACGGTTTGGAAGCCCTAAACAGGGGGTAGCCAAAAGCGAAACCGTTTGAAACGGTTCCAGGTTGTCAGAGATCCCCTTTGTCACCGGGCTAAAGCCGCGGTGAGAATAAGACAGAAGACAAACTGTCCCACCGCTCGGGAAGAGATCAGCCTGAGGGTAAGGCACAGCTTACCGCACGAATCACTTTGGAGAGTGCTGCACTTTAGCGACGCTTCTGCGGCCAATCTTAAGCGAAACGCTGAAGCGCACAGCTTTCGCCGGCGCGATTGTGGAGATAGATAGCCGTTCACCGCGCACCTGTCTTTCGCCCTGATCCACCGAACCCGGAGGACCGGGCGCCGTCACGTCGTTTGCTTCAATCTGATTGCGCGTCTGAGCAGGAGTTTCAACGTTAACTCTCAACTTTGTCCCCGCAGTGTTGATTACAAATTGTCGCTCACCTGTCTGAGCTAGGCCGTCGTCACCGTGCACCAAAGTCGTGAAAATTCGCGGCCGCTTTGTTTGAATATCATCGCTGACGACAAATCCATTGCTGCCGTCAAAACGAAATTCACGTTGGAACTGCACCACGCCCAACTCGGGCTGGTAGGCCGCAGTCGCGTCACCGCGCACGATGGCCCATCGGCGCGAGAATTCAACACTCGTGATCTTAATCTTGTTCAATTGATCGTAAGACACACCATCGAAGGCATCGTGACCCTGCCCTTCCAGCCCCTGGCCACGCCCGTCAATGAGCGCCGTATTGTGATGCACGGTTAGAGGCACACCGGCGTAGCCGGAATCGCCAGAAAGGTATTGCCTGCCTGCGTAAATGATGAAGCTGTTGGCGTCGGGGTGCGCGTGTCCCGATGATAAACGCCACTCCGGAAACTGCTTCAGCATCCTCGCAGCGTGATGGCCCTCGGGAGGACCACATTTGAAGGCGAAGGCCGTAGCCTCCGGATTCCAATTCGAACGCCAGTAGACCACCTCGTGGTCGGCGAAGTAGTGCGACGGCGGTTGCCTTTCAATCGGCACCGCCTTAACCGTCGGGTCATACCACAGCAGCGACCAGTAGTCCTCCGCGTTCACCTGGCCAAACTTCTTCAGCCAAACGGCGACGCCCTGCACTTCACCACTGCGAAAGCGCTGCGCCAGCCGGTAGAGAATGTTGTAGTTGGTCTGAAAGCGTCCACCGGGATGGGTGCGCGCATACTCTTCGCCTTTCCCGGCGCGAGTGAGCGGCCCCTCGAAGATGTCGCCGAAGTCAAAGACATATTGACCCGAAGGGAGCATGGAGTGGGCGACGTAAGTGTGCATTTGTCGAAAGCCGGGACGATTGTATAAGTCTTCGCCGGTGGCGTGAGCGTGGGCATCGAGATAATGCACTAACCACGGCGTCGAGAAAATCCAGTACTCGAAGCCTTCGTAGTAATAGCCATCGGTCGAATAAGTATCGAGCACGCGGCCGTAAATAGCGCGTGCCAGAGCTGCCCACTGCGGCGCGTCGTCTACTTCGTCATAGAGCGCGTAAGCGGTGACCGCAAGTCCGGCGATTGGAATGAAGGTGTGGTTCTGGCTGTAAGCGTAGGTTTTGCCCGGCTTCGGTTTGAAGTAATAAAACAGCAAGCGGGCCTGGCGGACCAACTTATCGCGATACCTGGCGCGTTCCTGCTCCGTAAGATCGTGATACAGCAGGTCGTATCCCCAGCCCATGCCGTAGAGAAGGTGGCCTGCGGCGAGATCGACGTTCGGCTTATTGTAGCTGTAACCCCAGACGTCATAAGACACAGCTGCATCCATGTAACGCTTCGCAGCTTCGAGATATTTCTTATCGCCTTCAATCTTGTAAGCGAGCGCAGCTTCGGCAATGCCGATGCCCACTTCGTTCTGGGCACGCCTTGCTTCGGCGGGCGGCGGCGGCGGCGCGACTTTGATTGCGCGGATCTGTTGCAGCGCGAGTTGCCAAACATCCCTGTGTGTTGTGCGCGCGCGATGGCGCAGGACTTCGAGTTCGGAGTCGGTAACGTAAACACGCGGATGGTGACCACGAAGTTCCGGACGCAGACGAGAGTTCGCGGTCTGCATCAAACGCGTGAGCGGGTGGGGACCCTTCTTCGCCTGTGTGGCGGTGGCCTCTTTTTGCAACTCGCGTGTGTCTTGAGCGAAGGCGTTCGTCCAGCCAATCGGCGTGGGTAGTTGCAACAACATCCCGGCCAGAACGGTGCAAGCCAACAGAAGCGCAGCAAGTTTACGAAAGTCTTTGATCATAGATGAAAGCGAAAGGCGGTAGTGTGACGCCGACTGTTAGTTTGCGACTACTTACTCAAGCCGACCTCTGAACGGCACGCAAAACGGTGCGGATTCGTCTCAATTGCGAGCGTGCTTTAGGTCCGAAGGACCAATAGTTAGTAGCCCCGTCCGTGAGGGCGGGGAACTCCATCCTCCCGAAGGCCCCGGAGGCTCGAAGAGCCGGCACAAACCATGTCGCACCTTCGGCGCTTACGTAGCTAACCGTTACATCACCCCGCCCTCACGGACGGGGCTACTAACTATTGGTCCTTCGGACCTAAAGATTCAAATTGAACCAGTACCTGCAAATTAACAGTCTGCGTTACGCGAATCCTATAGCATTAGCATCCCACCATTGATCTCAATCGTCTCGCCGGCCAGGAAGTTTGCTGCGCCTGAAGCCAGAAACGCGATGACGCGGGCGACTTCAACCGGTGTGCCAACGCGCCCAAGCGGAATCGCTGCCACGTAGCTCTTCATCATTTCAGGAGTTGAGAAAGTCTCGTGGAAAGCGGTATCTACAACTCCGGGTGACACTGCGTTGACGCGCACACCGTAGGCTGCCAGTTCCTTGGCCAGACCCTTTGTGAAAGTAATAAGACCACCTTTAGCGGTTGAATAATGGATAGAGCCAAGCGCGCCTCCGTTTCGCCCGGCAATCGAGGAGACATTAATGATTGCTCCGTCCTTGCGTTCCATCATCGAGGAAGCCACGGCCTGGGCGCACAAGAACGCGCTCTTAAGATTTAGATCCATCACGTAGTCCCAGCGCTCCTCGGTGAGTTCCAGAAGCTTCAGCCGTTCAACAAGGGAGCCCGCATTATTGACAAGTATGCTTATCGGGCCGAGTTCCTGAGTGGCGCGATTGACAAGTTGGCGCACGTCGGCCGCTCGTGTCACATCTGCCTGAATAGCGACAGCGCGCCCTCCCTTCGCTTCAATTGCGGCGCCTGCCTCTTCCGCACCTTTTTTATTCTGGTGATAGTTAATCGCGACAGCGGCGCCACAGTCCGCGAGCACTTCCCCGGTCGCGCGTCCGATCCCCGACGATGCGCCAGTGACCAGCGCGACCTTTCCTGTTAGATCCAACAAATTCTGCATGAAAACTCCTCTAAAGTTTTAAGCGGTCACCGAACCCAGCGGTCTTTTCAATTGAACGCGCCGGATGGGTCCTGTGAGCATGAATAGAGTCAACGTGCCGAGCGGCGCCAGCAACCCAGCTGCCACCAGAATCGGCACATAAGAAAAGTGGTCCACAACCCAACCCGTGGTAAAGATAAAGATCATTGAACCAATGCCTGCTCCTGTGCCTCCCAGGCCGGCCACGGACGCGACCGCCCTATCGGAAAAAAAATCGCTGGGGAGGGTCTGCACGTTATTGATCCAAACCTGAAAGCCGAACAGGACCACACCGATGAGCGCCAGTGCCGCCATCGGGTCATTAACGAACGCTGCGACAATGCCGGCAGGCATTAATAGCGCGGCGACCAGGATGACTGCCTTCCGCGCACGGTCCACACTCCAGCCTCGACCAATTAAGTAGCCAGACATCCAGCCGCCGGTCAGGCTGCCCGCATCCGCCGCTACAAAGGGAACCCAGGCGAACAGTCCAATCTTCGTCAGACTGAAGCCGCGCGCGTCGGCTAGATATTTCGGCAGCCAGGTGATGTAGAGCCACCAAATCGGATCTGTCAGAAAACGCGACAGCACAATCGCCCACACTTGCTTGTAACGCAGCAACTCCCGCCAGCGTGGCGCACCCTCGACTGCCAAATCTCCTGGCGGTAATGAGGTCGCTATGTCTTCGACCGTCGCAACCGATGCCTCCTCGGCAACGATGGAGGAGGCGATCTGAGCATCCTCAGGTGTCTGCTGTCCGGCCCGGATAAGCGTGAGTTCCTCTGGCGTGATCCAACGGTGACGATCCGGCGTCTGGTAGAACACTAGCCATAGCAGGAGCCATAAAAAGCCCAGCGAGCCGGTGACAAGAAACGTCGTCTGCCAGTTATAGGTTTGAGCCAGCCACACGATCAGTGGCGGCGCGATGATCGAGCCAATGGCTGCCCCACTGTTGAATATCGCCATGCCGAAAGCGCGCTGTTTTATGGGAAACCATTCGGCGACGGTTTTGGCGGCGCCAGGCCAGTTGCCCGCTTCGCCGAAACCAAGGACAAATCGAAACAGGCTCAGGCTGCCCAGTCCACGCGCGAACGCGTGGGCCATGGCCGCCACTGACCAGACAATAATTGAGAAGGTGAAGCCCAGGCGCGTACCGATGCGATCATACAACTTACCGGAAAGGCCCTGGCTGATCGTGTAGGCAAGC
>Ga0137367_10003952_pt1 | contig 12028 bp, 9 predicted proteins | sample SagtaG_14_FD_104939 | JGI IMG/M metagenome (GOLD analysis project Ga0137367, IMG submission 104939) | Vadose zone soil microbial communities from Sagehorn Ranch, Mendocino, California, USA - Sage1_L_80_16 metaG | ecosystem: Environmental > Terrestrial > Soil > Vadose zone | place: USA... | reverse complement strand
TACACACCGTGAACCGCGGCGAGGAGTCCCTCACCCAGTTCGCGAGACACGTCTCCGCCAGCGCCTTCGACGGCCTACTGCTGGTAGTCCCCCCGGACGCCCTCCCCTACGTGACAAGCCTGCACGAGTCGGGCCTCCCGGTCGTCATGATCGACGATCGCGGCCACCACCCCGGCTTCCCGTCCGTGGCCACGAGCAACGCGACCGGCGCCGCCGAGGCGGCGGCACACCTCCGGGCCCTGGGCCGCAACCACCTGGCCATGGTCACCGGCCCCGCCGACTTCGGCTGCACCCAGGACCGCGCGGAAGGCTTCCAGTCCATGGCCTCGAACGTCCGCATGGTGGAAGGCGACTTCACGAGGGACAGCGGCCAGGCCGCGGTGGCCGAGCTCCTGTCGACGGGCCGCCCGTTCGACGGCGTGTTCGCCCACAACGACCTGATGGCGGTAGGCGTCCTGGACGCCCTACGCACCGCGGGCCGCGCCGTCCCGGACGACGTAGCGGTAATCGGCTTCGACGACATAGCCATAGCCGCCCACACCCAACCGGCACTCACGACAATCCACCAACCGTCAAGAGAAATGGGCGAGGCCGCCGCGACAATGCTGCTGGCCCACCTGGCCGGCGAACCCGCGCAGGAAGATCCACTGGTACTTCCGACGTCACTGGTAATCCGCGAGAGCGCCCCAGCCGCCTGATATCCATTAGGGACTCTTAGTCACCGTAGCCGTGCTGAGCTACTGTGAAAAAGAGTCATGCCCCTGCTAATCCGACGCGCCAAGCCAACGGACCTGGCTGCTCTAACAGAAGAGCTAGGCCAGCGACCGTTCTTCACCGACCGCTTGACCCGCCAGTCCGACGGCAAAGGCGTGCTGCTCACGGCGTGGTTGAACAACCGTCCGATAGGCGACGCTTATCTGTGGTTGGAGGAAGCGGAGGAGCGGCCAATCCGAGATCATCTCCCGAAAGCGCCACTCCTCACACACGTGGAAATCCACCCCGACTATCGCAACCGCGGCCACGGCACGAAACTGATCACGGCGGCGGAGGAAGAACTCGCCGACCTCGAACACCCATTGGTGGCACTGGCGGTGGAACGCGATAACCACGATGCCATGCGCCTGTACCACCGTTTGGGCTATCGAGAATGGGCTCATCCGATGGTCGAGTGCCTCACTTTCGCGAACGGCTCCGGCATCCGGAAACCCGAGATCTGTCGAGTCATGGTCAAGCACCTCTCGTGAGGTAACGAGACTGCCCGGCCAACCCGAGCGATGCCAGCACCTTCTCGACATCTGTCACCTCGCCGACGCCCGCCTGGCAACTGTCGACGTGCCGGCGCCAGCGCCCACGATCCTCCTGCCACGCCGTCACGAAGTCGGTGCAGAGACTCGGCTTGATGCGCTCGCACCGCCCCTTGGCCGCCTGCAGCGATGCCAGCATCTTCGCCTTGCGAGTGTCGCTCCGCATGCCAGTCACCATGCGGATCACCTCGGCGATGAACTCAAGCCGCCGACCCAGCGACTCCGCCCAGTACCGCTCATCGGCCTCTTTGATGGTCCGGCCGGCGTCGAGCAGCCAGAACAGCCCCTCGGCCAGGCAGTCCCCCAACTCCTCGGCCTGGGCACGACGACGGTGGTACGGGTCGTACGGCTGTTGGAGCGCCCGGCCCGTCATGGTCACCGACCGCAGCTTTTCCTCGTCGAGCAGGAAGAACCAGTCTTCGTTGTAAATATTGGGAAAGAACGAGTCCATCGACTCCGGTCCGACGGCGAGCGCACCGCCGCCGATGAACATGCCCTGGTCACCGCCCGCGTCCCGGTAGGCGTGACACACGACGGAGTTGTCCGGGTAGCTGGGGTATCTCGGGTCGATGGCGATACCCACACCCGGGTACTCCTCGGTGAGCCATGCCGCCAACCGCAGGTCGTCGGGATCGGGGATGTTGATGTCGTCGTCGAGGAACGCGACGCGCCGCCAGCCGAACAGGCGAGCCAGGAGTAGCCCGAGGTTGCGTTTCTGACTGGTGTCGGTGGTCCGGTTGAACTTCGTCCTGGACAGCAGCTCAGTGGTCCTGAAGTGCGGGAGAACGTCGCGGGGCCATGTCCGCACATCGATGACGATGACCTCTGCCTGGTACTGCCGCGCGATCTTGACGACCTCGGTGGCAATCGACCACCTGCTGCTCAGCGCCACAAGCTTGCAGTTCAGCGTGGCAGCCAGCTCGACCGCGTGTCGCATTGCCGGTGCGGTACGGCCGGTCGGCACGATGATGGCGTCCAGGTCCCATTCCTGAGCAGCCGGCGGCGCCGCGGCTTTGATGAGGTGCTCGTGCCGACCGTGGTGCAGCGACGTGGCACCGACTACCTGCTCAGGCTGTGGCGACGCCGCGACCCGGCGATCGGGCTCAGCGGGGTTCAGCAGGCCACTCGTGGAGGCGATTTTCCGCCTTCGTCCAGTCCGGAGTGATGACGACACCATTCAGCACACGCACCCGGCTGATAATGCTGAAGGCGTCCATACCGGCGAACCGGGTACGGATGTAGTGGTCATTACGGTCACGGAATCTCTCGTCAGTGAGCGCCTTCACCATGCCCAGCGTCCCTCGTTGGTACGTACCGTTGCAGATGGTGAGGGTCCGCTCCTTGTTCAACGGATTCGTCGAGCGATAGAAGTGGGCGACGTCTTCCTTGAGGCCCCCAGACTCGTCGTTCAACACAGGAGTGAACGGAGTGCGCTGATCCCCTTCGCCGACTTCGAAGCCGCCGGACGACGAGTCGTCCGGCCTATTCATCTGACGTACTGGTAGTTCGATCTCGTGCAACATCGACGCGGTGACCTGGTTCCAGTCGACGCCGCCAAGCAGGACCAGATGGGTTGAGTACTCATCCGGATGCATCTCCGCCGCAATGCGAATCTGTACCTGCGATCTTGGGTTCGCAGCCCTGATGTGCCCATGGAGTTCAAGCAAAGCGTCCAGGTCAGCGAACTTGTACAGCTCGACGTAGTCCGGCATGGCCGGGTCCGTGTACAGCGCTTGGACGCGGCGTCTCTTGGGTAGCTCCGAGCACACGATGGTGATGTCCTCACCTTGCGGGAAGTGCCACAAGGTGCCCTCAAAAGGTGACCCGACGTCGGACGGTTCAACGTTAGTCGTCGGATCCCTCAGTTCAACAAGCTCGGCGAACAGGTCATCTCGCTGAGCTTGTTCTTCCTCAGTCAAGTCCGAGATGGCGAGTAGTCGGAAGGGGTGCTTCTCGACAGAACGCTCGCTGGCGAAGAAGGTAGCGTAGGCGTCCAGTCGACGCACTGGCGGGACCTCTTTGGACGCCTCACTCTCCCACCCCGAGATGAGCGCCGGACTGACGCCGAGGGCCTCGGCCAGCGCGACCTGCGTGATCTTGCGACTCGGCCAGTGGTGAGTGCGCAGCGACCGCAATCGCCGCGCCAGTTGGGCTCGCCCATCAGTCGCCGTCACTTGCCTCAGCCCTTCAGAGAACTTCAGTCAAGAGCTTAGTGTAGCTGTTGCCGCCTCGTGAGCGAGAGGCATTTGCCGCGCGTGAGCGCAAATGCCGATTAACAATGACACCCATGCATCGGCTTGTCCAGCGGCAATGACCTCGCATAAGCTTATCTCGGCGACGTTCCATGATTTCACCAATATAGCTGAATCACTGAAATTTACTGAAGCTCTGGTCTCACGACCAGCCGGCTCCAGGGTCAGGAGCTAGCGATGAAGACCTCGCCACCAGGCTTCCGATGCCCACAGTCCTGGTGCCGTGGGGAGCGGTTCACCAGGTCATCTCCCGCGGAGCGGGCACCATGACCACGTGGATGCCGATCCAGAGGACCATCGTCGCGGTCGACATCAAGGACTCGACCGAACGCAACAACGTCGAGCGCGGATATCTACGCGCCGACATGTACGAGGTGTTGGAAAGCGCCTTACTCACCAGTGGTGTCACGGAGGAACTGCGAGACAAGTTCATTGATCGCGGTGATGGCGCCGCGGCATTGATACACCCGGCCGACCAGATTCCGAAGCCTCGGATCATCAACAGGTTCATTCCCGCTCTACGGGACCAACTCATGGCTTACGCCCCCGATCGCCAGTTCCAGCTGAGAGTCGCCGTCCACACGGGTGACGTGCACTTCGACAGCCGGGGACAGTTCGGGGAGGATCTCGACGTCACGTTCCGGCTGTTGGACGCACCGGAGTTCAAGGCGTACCTCGCCGGCACGACGGAGCCTCTCGCGCTCGTCGTCAGCGACCAGATGTACCGGTCCGCCATTCGGCACGGGTACGACGGCATCGACGCGAGCGCCTTCCAGCCACTCGTGTGCGTGCAGGTCGGTGGCCACGCGCACCAGGGCTGGGTGCAGGTGCTGCCCGCGGCCGCGAACGGACATGAGCGCATGACACGGATCGGACGCGTGTCGTAGCGCTCTCACCTGCGGTGTCAGTGGCGCCTCTTGACGGTCATGTTGCTCGCTTGTTAAATGCGTCACAGGCTCGTAACCGGTTCCGGGACCGGTTTCGCAGCTCTGCGTGGACCGTTCCCTGCTCCTCTGAATCGATTTACAGGTGGTCCTATGAAACGTCTTCCTCGGCGGCTGATCGTCGCCGTGACCGCACTTGTCACCGCGGCAGCCGGCATGGTCGTCATGCCTTCGGCATCCGCGGCGCCACTGGCGTGCGGCACCGCCAACGCCGCGCTCAACCGGCCCGCTGCCGCCTCGAGTACCGAGAACGCCGGCACGCCCGCCAGTGCCGCCGTCGACGGCAACACCGGCACACGCTGGTCGTCCGCGTTCTCCGATCCCCAGTGGCTGCAGGTCGACCTCGGGTCGACCACGCAGGTCTGCCGGGTCGGGCTCAACTGGGAGGCCGCGTTCGGGCGGGCCTTCCAGATCCAGCTGTCCAACGACGCCAACACGTGGAGCAACGTCTACGCCACGACGTCAGCCACCGGCGGGAACCAGACGCTCGACGTCACGGGGAGTGGCCGGTACCTCCGCGTCTACGGCACCGCCCGGGCCACGCAGTACGGGTACTCGCTGTGGGAGCTGACCGTGAACACCGATGACGGTGGCACTGGGCCGGCTGTCCCGCCGACCGACCCGCGCAACCCGAACTTCGGTCCGAACGTGTTCGTCTTCGACCCGTCCACCCCGCAGGGGACGATCCAGTCGCGGTTGACCACGATCGCCACCCAGATGAAGACCAACCAGTTCGGCACGCAGCGCTACGCCGTGCTGTTCAAGCCCGGCACCTACAACGCCGACGTCGACCTCCGGTTCTACACGCAGGTCGCCGGTCTCGGCCTGCTGCCGGACCAGGTCAACATCAACGGGCACGTCCGCGTCGAGGCCGACTGGCTCCAGCAGGGCGACAACCCGAACAACCTCGGCAACGCGACGCAGAACTTCTGGCGCTCCGCCGAGAACATGTACGTCCACCTCCCGGCCGGGCAGATCGAGCGGTGGGCCGTCTCGCAGGCCGCGCCCTACCGGCGCATGCACCTGAGTGGCCAGGTGCAGCTGTGGAACGGCGGCGACGGCTGGGCGTCCGGCGGCCTGATCGCCGACTCGCAGATCGACGGCGTCACCGTTTCCGGTTCGCAGCAACAGTTCTTCACGCGCAACAGCGACCTGCGGGGCGGCTGGAACGGGTCGGTGTGGAACATGGTGTTCACCGGCACGACCGGCGCGCCGGCACCGCACTTCCCGAACCCGTCGCACACGGTCGTGGACAACACGCCGAAGATCCGGGAAAAGCCTTTCCTCTACTTCGACGGCACCGAGTACCGCGTGTTCGTGCCGGCACTGCGGGAGAACGCCCGCGGCACGTCGTGGGCGAGCGGCAACCCCGCCGGCACGTCGATCTCGCTGGCGGACTTCTTCATCGTGCAGGAGGGCACGCCGACCGCGACGATCAACGCCGCGCTGGCGCAGGGCAAGCACCTGCTGTTCGCGCCGGGTGTCCACCACCTGACCGACACGATCCGCGTCACGAACCCGAACACGATCCTGCTCGGCCTCGGGCTCGCCACGCTCACGCCGGACACCGGCCTGCCGGCCATCTCAGTGGCCGATGTGGACGGTGTGAAGCTCGCCGGCATGCTGATCGACGCCGGTGCGCAGAACTCGTCGGTGCTGGTGCAGCTGGGCCCGGCCGGGTCGACCGCGAGCCACTCGGCGAACCCGTCGTCGCTGCACGACGTGTTCTTCCGGGTCGGCGGCCAGCACGCCGGCAAGGCCACGGTTTCGTTGCAGGTCAACAGCAACGACGTGATCGGCGACCACATGTGGTTGTGGCGCGGCGATCACGGCACCGGCATCGGCTGGAACACGAACACCGCCCAGAACGGCCTGGTCGTCAACGGCAACAACGTGATCATGTACGGGTTGTTCGTCGAGCACTACCAGCAGTACAACGTCGCATGGAACGGCAACAACGGCCGGACGTACTTCTTCCAGAACGAGATGCCCTACGACCCACCGGACAACGCGACGTGGGGCTCGTCGGGTGGCGGTGCGCTCGGCTGGGCGGCGTACAAGGTGGGCGCCAACGTCACGTCTCATGAGGCGTGGGGCGTCGGCTCGTACTGCTTCTTCAACACCAACCCGGCGGTCACCGCCAGTCGCGGCTTCGAGGCGCCCAACAACTCGGGCGTCCGTTTCCACGGCCTGGTCACGGTTTCCCTCGGCGGCGTCGGCACGATCAACCATGTCATCAACGACACGGGCGCCACGGCCAACCAGCCGAACCAGGTGAGCTATCTGCCGAACTTCCCCTAGATCGCGGGGACCTTGGGTCGGACTCGAGGGTCCGACCCAAGGTTCAGCAAGGCCTCGACGGGCAGGGTGGCGGCACCGACCGCCACCGCGTCCTGCCCCAGCTCACACAGCACGATCGACGTCTGTCCGAACGGATGGCGCAGCGCGTTGGCGGCCGTGGCGGTGCGGATCTCCGGCAGCAGCCGGGAACCCAGCGCCACGCCCGCCCACCCGCCGAGCACGATCCGCTCGGGGTTGAACAGGTTGACGAGGTTCGCGATGCCGGCGCCGAGATAGCCGACCGTCTCCGTGACCACGCCCGCCGCGATCGACGACCGCTCCATCGAGTCGAGGAGGAAGTCCAGTTGGGACTGTTCGTCGCCGCGCGGAATCGCCTTGCCGCCACGGGCTTTCCGGAACCGGTCGAGGATGCTCTCCGCACCGACGTACGCCTCGAGGCAGCCCAGCGCGCCGCAGCGGCACGGGCGGCCGTTGTACGTCAGCGTCGTGTGCCCCCACTCCCCCGCGCTGCTCGTGGCGCCCCGGTAGGTGGTGCCATCGGTGATCACCGTCGCGCCGACGCCGGAGCCGATGAGCGCGATCACCGCGTGCCGCGCCCCCCGGCCGGCGCCGAACCACATCTCGGCCTGGCCGAGCGTCTTCGCGCCGTTCTCCACGAAGACCGGCACGGTCAGGCCCTCCATCCGCGCCAGGTCGACGAGCGCGACGGCGTCCCAGCCGATGGTCTGGGCGTGCACGCGCACGGTCTCGCCCTGCTCGACGGTGCCCGGCACGCCGATGCCGGCGCCGATCACGGTCTCCTCCGCGACCCCGGACGTGGCGAGCAGCTCACCGATGCCCTCGGCGATCAGCCGGCCGACCACCCGCGCGTCCGGCCGGCCCATGGCGAGCGGCCGTTCGACCGTGGCGAGCCGCGTCATGGCCAGGTCGAAGACCTCCATCGTCACGCCGGTCTCACCGACGTCGACGCCGACCAGGTGCCCGTAGGACGGGTTGACCCGCAGCAGCACGCGCGGCCGGCCGCCGTCGGACTCGACCAGGCCGGCCTCGGCGACCAGGCCGTCGTCGATGAGCTCGCCGACCACGTTGCTGACCGTGGCGGCGGACAGCCCGGTATGGCCGCCCAACTCGTGCCGCGACAGGGGTCCGTCGAAGAAGAGCGTGGACAGCAGCGTCGACCGGTTGCGCCTGCGCAGGTCGCGAACCGTCGCACGTCTCGGCCGCATGAGCCACCATCCCTTCTCTGGTCCGGTCAGCCTAACGATGCCGAACCTTAGCGGCTTTATTTGTGTCTTGAAATAAGACTAAGTTCGTTACCTGTCCGTTATTGACGTGACCCGACTCACCCGAGTTGACTTCGCCATCAGGCGGGTTCGGCCACAGCGTTCGTTCCCTTTCCCGACAAAGGAGTCCGGTTAGATGCGACTCAGGCGAAAGGCCGTGGCCGTCGCCGCGGCGTTACTCCTCCTCTCCGGTGCGGCGGCGTGTGGTGACGGCACCACGGGCTCCGCCAGCAACTCGGGCGGCGTGCTGAACGTCGGCATGCCCAACGGTCCCCAGACCGAGAACCACAACCCGTTCCTCCCGTCGAGCGCGAGCAACTCACTCGGCTACCGGTGGGCGCTCTACGAGCCGCTGGTGATGTTCAACCAGGTCAAGCCGGCCGAGGACGGCAAGCCCTGGCTCGCCACGGAGTGGAACTGGTCGGACAACTACCGCAAGCTCGACCTCACGATCCGGGACAACGTGAAGTGGTCGGACGGCCAGCCGCTGACCGGCGAGGACATCGCCTACACGTTCACGCTGCTGAAGAACACCAAGGCACTGAACATCAACGCCATCCCGTACGGCGACGTCACCGCGGACGGCAACAAGGTCACCGTGACCTTCCCGACTTCCCAGTTCGTCAACCAGACGGACATCCTGACCCAGACCCCCATGGTGCCCAAGCACCAGTGGGAGAAGATGTCCGACCCGGCCACCGACACCGTCAAGGACCCGGTCGGCAGCGGCCCGTACACGCTGAAGACCTTCACCCCGCAGACCGTCACGCTGACGGTGCGCAAGGAGTACTGGCAGGACCTGCCGAAGGTGAAGGAGCTGCGCTACACGTCGTACAACGACAACAACGCGCAGACCACCGCGCTGGCCAACGGCTCGTCCGAGTGGGCGTTCACGTTCATCTCGAACTACCAGGCCGTCTACGTCAACAAGGACCCGCAGCACCACAAGCTGTGGTTCCCGCCGGTGCTCGGCGTGCACGGTCTGTTCATCAACACCCAGCTCAAGCCGTTCGACAACCCGGTGCTGCGCCGCGCGATGAACATGGTGGTCAACCGCGAGGACGTGTTCACCCAGGCCGAGTCCGGCTACTTCTACCCCGAGGTCACCAGCGTCACGGGCATCCCGACGCCGGCCGGCGACGCGTTCCTGTCCGACGACCACAAGGACAAGTCGTTCAAGGTCGACGTCGACGGCGCGAAGAAGCTGCTGACGAGCAACGGCTTCACCTACCAGGGTGACAAGCTGGTCGACCCGACCGGCAAGCCGGTGAAGCTCACGCTGGCCGACCCGGCCGGCTGGTCCGACTACATCACCACGCTCGAGATCCTGAAGGACAACCTCTCGGACCTCGGCATCGAGGCCACCGTCGACAAGGCGAACCAGGACACCTGGACGTCCAATGTGGACTCCGGGCAGTTCGAGGCTGTCATGCACTGGACCAACAACGGCGCCACCCCGTACGACCTGTATCAGTCCATGATGGACGGTGCCCTCTACAAGCCGGCCGGCCAGTCCGGCGTCAACGGCAACTGGGGCCGCTTCCAGAACGCGGACGCCACCACGGCACTCGACCAGTACGCCAACGCCGCGGACGACACCACGCGCAAGGCCGCGATGGACGAGCTGCAGAAGATCTACGTCGAGCAGGCTCCGGTGCTGGTCACGGGTGCCGCCAACGCCGGTGGTGAGTACAGCACGCTGCACTGGGTCGGCTGGCCCGACGAGAACAACCAGTACGCGCCGGCACAGCCGACGCAGCCGAACGCGCTGGACATCCTCCTGCACCTGAAGCCGGCGTAAGGGGCCACCGATGACCGCCACTACTCCCACTCCCGGCGGCTCCGACGTCGTGTTGGAGGCCGTGGCGCTCCGGAAGCACTTCCGGATCAGGCGGCGGGTCCGGACCCTCTTCGCGCCGGTCAAGGCGGTGCATGCCGTCGAGGACGTGGACGTGGCCCTACGGCGTGGGCGGGTGACCGCCATGGTCGGCGAGTCGGGGTCCGGCAAGTCGACCGTCGCGCGGCTGATGGCCCAGCTCATCAGGCAGACGGGCGGTCAGCTGCTCCTCCACGGGCAGCCGGTGCGGGTGTCCGGACGGCAGTTCCGGGCCTACTGCCGGCGCGTGCAGATGGTCTTCCAGGACCCGTTCGCCTCGTTGAACCCGGTGCACACCGTGCGGTACCACCTCACCCGCGCGTTGAAGATCCACAACAGCGAGACCACCGCCGAGGAGCTGCTCACGCGGGTCTCGCTGACCCCGCCCGAGCGGTTTCTGCCGAAGTTTCCCCACGAGCTGTCCGGCGGGCAGCGGCAGCGGGTCGCCATCGCGCGGGCGCTGGCCGCCGGGCCGGAGGCTCTGCTGGCCGACGAGCCGGTGTCCATGTTGGACGTCTCGATCCGGCTCGGGGTGTTGAACCTGCTGCGGGACCTGCGGGATCGGCTCAACCTAGCCATCCTGTGCATCACGCATGACATCGCCTCCGCCCGGTACTTCGCCGACGAGGTGCTCGTCATGTACGCCGGGCAGGTCGTCGAGGGTGGTGGCGGCGAGGCCGTGACCCAGCACGCCGCCCACCCGTACACGCGGCTGCTCATCGCGTCGGCGCCGGATCCCGACCGCATCGCGGGCGAGGCCGACGACGTCGAGGACGCCGGGGGCGGGGAGCCGCCCAGCCTCATCGAGCCGCCGGCCGGCTGCCGGTTCCACCCGCGGTGCCCGCACGCCATGGCCCGCTGTAGGACGGAAGCGCCGCCCCGGCTGACCGTGGAGTCCAATGGGGACGGTCCGCACTGGGCCGCGTGCTGGCTGTACGACGCCAAGACCGTCGCCGAGTCGCTCGAGGAAGTCTGATGGGCTACTTCCTTCGCCGTGTCGGGTTCTACGCGTTCACCGCGTGGGCCGCGATCACCATCAACTTCTTCCTGCCCCGCCTCATCCCCGGCGACCCCGTCCAGGCGTTGATCGCGCGCTCGCAGGGACAACTCGACACCTCGGCCATCGAGTCGCTGTACGTCCTCTTCGGACTGAACACCGACAAGAGCATCGTCACACAGTACGTCGACTACCTGGGGCAGCTTTTCCGCGGCGACCTCGGGCTCTCGTTCACGTTCTTCCCCACGCCGGTGTCCGAGGTGCTCGCCGACTCCCTGCCCTGGACTCTCGCGCTCGTCGGGATCACCACGGCCATCAGCTTCTTCCTCGGCACGTTCCTCGGCGTGCTCGCCGGGTGGTGGCGGGGCTCGTGGGTCGACATGGTCATGCCCGCCACGACCTTCCTGTCGTCGATCCCCTACTTCTGGCTCGGGCTCGTCGCCATCACGTTGTTCGCCGACCAGGGCGGGGCGTTCCCGTCGTCCGGCGGCTACGATCCGGGCGTCGTGCCCAGCTGGGACATGGACTTCGTCTGGAGCGCGGTCTACCACAGCCTGCTGCCGGCCATCACGATCCTGATCACGTCGATGAGCGGCTGGGTCCTGTCCATGCGCAACATGATGCTCACGGTGTCCTCGGAGGACTACATCACCGTCGCGCACGCCAAGGGCCTGTCCGAGCGGCGCGTGATGATCAGCTACGCGGCACGCAACGCGTTGCTGCCCAACGTGTCCGGGTTCGCGCTGTCGCTGGGGTTGATCGTCGGCGGGACGCTGCTCGTGGAGATCGTGTTCTCCTACCCCGGCGTCGGGTTCCAGCTGTTCCAGGCGGTCGGCGCGAAGGACTACCCGCTCGTGCAGGGCATCTTCCTCATCATCACGCTGTCGGTCCTGGTGGCGAACCTGTTCGCGGACCTCGTCTACCTCCTGCTGGACCCGCGCACCAGGAAGGAGGGCTGAGCCATGGCGATGCCCACCGCGGACGTACTGCCGGCGCTGCCACCCGACGCCGCTCCGCCGCCGTCCAGCAAGAAGAAGCGTCGCCAGCTGCGGTTCCTCGCCAACCGCAAGG
>Ga0137367_10003950_pt1 | contig 12030 bp, 10 predicted proteins | sample SagtaG_14_FD_104939 | JGI IMG/M metagenome (GOLD analysis project Ga0137367, IMG submission 104939) | Vadose zone soil microbial communities from Sagehorn Ranch, Mendocino, California, USA - Sage1_L_80_16 metaG | ecosystem: Environmental > Terrestrial > Soil > Vadose zone | place: USA... | reverse complement strand
TGTAGCTGCGGCTCCCAGCCGCGGCAAGCCAAAACTACTGAATCACATCCATGCGGATGAAAAGTTGACCGCGTTTGTGGAACTCGAATCGGCGGTTCGAGCCGCTAAGATGTAAATCAAAAAGCAAAACCGTTATTCTCGGACCTGTCTATTTCTTCGGCTGTGCAACGATACCGTCTGCCTCTCCTGCTAGTCTCAGTAAAATCGCCTTTTCGTCTGAGAGGTCGATCCCCTCGCGATTTGCCCACCGCAGCAGGAGATATGGCTCTCGCCGCCAGTCGCTGAAGAAGTCATATCCGACAAGCGGATCAGCGAGTCCATGAGCGACTACTCGGGCAGCAAATTTCCTGAGTCGACGGCGGGAAAGCTCTGCCGCTCCGGCACGCTGTAGTAAACCAACTCGGAAAGCGGCGCTGATCTGCCTTTCGTGTTGCTGCTCGGGACCCCCCAAATACCTCTCCAAGACTCGCACCGCGCGCGTCCGCCTCTCGGCGAACCATGTGAGAAGCGACCCGCTAGCGATACCAAGCAGAAATGTAACCAGCATCTTTACGCGGTCGTGTGTCCACTCAGGTTGCCACGCAATCATCGAAGTTAAGCAGGTTGCTGCATCCGCATCCGTTCGGCACCCAGCAACGATTCTAGTGCGATAAAGGCACGCTGAAAAGGCCATCGTCGTTCGGAACCAAGAGCGTCAATTGAAGCGGATCGAGATCGACAAGCAACTTATGGCCGATTCGAATTTCTCCCGATCCGTGCCTTTATCCACTATTTTATCCACTCGTGGAAAAATTTAAACGCATTTGAGCGGAAGTTGAGATAACGCGAATTGCTTGGTTTACCTATGACTGAGCATGTTAGAGTGCGTTAAGATTATTTCGGAATATCGCCCCACCATCGATGCCATTGAGGCGCTCTACCAACTGAGCTAAGACCCCGCGTAAGATTTCAGATTTTAGATTGCCGATTGCCGAATGCAAATACTGTGCAATGACCTTTCAGTGTATCACACCTTAACTATGCGACACGCCCATTGCGCAACTGGCACACTCTTAAGGCCAGCATGGCTGCTTCGCTGCGGTCATGCGTCACGTAGATTAATGTAAAGCCAAACTGGCTCTGAAGGCTTAACAAATCAGAGGCGATCGTGCGCTTGCGTTCGTCATCGAGACTGGAGAGCGGTTCGTCCATGAGGAGGATCGATGGTCGTGAGACCAAGGCGCGCGCCAGCGCGACTCGCTGCTGCTCGCCTCCGGAAAGCTGATGAGGCTTGGCGTCGATTCGGTGCTCGAGGCCAACGCGCTGTACCATCTCGCGGACGCGAACGTGAGCCTCGCGCTTTGGAACGCCCCGAGCATTGAGACCGAAAGCCAGGTTTTGCTGCACGGTCATATGGGGCCACAGCGCAAGATATTGAAACACCATTCCCAGATCCCGTTTCTCCGGGGAAACGAGGTTCTTTCCTGCGCTTGCAACGACTCGACCATCGATTTGGATTGATCCTTGCTCTGGAACTTCCAATCCGGCGAGAAGGCGCAGAACCGTCGTCTTTCCGCAGCCCGATGGCCCGAATAGCACGAGACGCTCCGATCTCTCAATGTGAAGAGATAGTTGATTGATTGCGACGCGTGTGCCGAAACTCTTCGATACGTGATCAACGTCGATGTAGCTCACCTCACTATGCCTCGGGACGGAATCACTCGTGCCAGGATCGCGAGCGGAATTAGCGATGCAATCGCCATGATCAGGCAGAGACTCGCTATCATGGGTGGGGCGCCGTTGGCCATGAGGGTCAGAATACGCGCGGATAGCGGATCAGCGCCGGGTGGCGCTGTCAGGAGGGCAATGGGAACATCACGCAGACACAAGATGTAGGCAGCGAGCCACGCGCAGACGAGCGTCCTGGCTGAGAGCGGAATCGAAATCCGGAACAGTCTCCGCGCCCACATCGCACCGCTGAGTCGCCCCGCTTCATCCAACGATATGGGAATCAGCATCAGTCCCGCCAGCGATAACCTCATTGTCACGGCGCAGTATTGTGCGGTGTACCCGAGAATCAACAGAGCTGGTGTCGCGTATTTGAACCATGTGCTCGGACTATTCCAAAGGCGGACCAGTCCAATCGATAGCACGGTTCCCGGAATTGCAAAAAGCGCGAGCGTCAGGAAATTCAGGATAGGTTGCCGGGCGTCCCGCAGCATCACATGGCCGAGCAGAAATCCGAGAGCCATCAGGACGGTTGCGGCTACAGCCGAATACATCACACTTCTGACGATGCTGGCCCCTGCGCGTTGCATCGCTTCGTGCATTGCGGCCGGCGAGAACGCGTCGGCGACAGAGCGCTCAAAGGAAGAATAACGAGCGCGAAACAAAACGCCGCCATGAGCGCAGCCAACGGATTCTTCCAACGCCGCAGCGCGATGAATAGAGTGCGGCCAGTGCTTTGAAACCTGTAGTCGCGGTCGCGGAGGAAGGCGGACTCCACGAGAACTCCTACGAACGCAATGGCAGCGAGTGGAACAGCGGCTGCGGTAGCTGCACGAAAGTTATACGAGGCCGTAAATTGCGTGAAGCTGAGCACCGGCAATACCGGGTAACGCAGAAAGCTCGCAACGCTCAGCTCGCCCATCGCAAGAAGAAACACGAGGACGAGGGAAAACACGATCCCTGGAGCGCTCAGTGGCAGCGTGACTCGCCGAAGAACTCCCGGCCATCCCGATACAAGACGGGCCGCCTCCTCGAGACGGCGGTCGACATTGCACGACGACGCAAACGTCAAAAGCACGGCGATGGGAAGGAAGACTGACGAAAGCACGAGGATGCAGCCGCCGAATCCGAACAGCCAGTCGGACCCGCTTTGTCCAATGCGTGCGACGACGCGAGCCCAACCGAGCGCAACGAAATACGGCGGCAACACGAATGGCACTGTGAGCAGCCACATAAATCCGGAACGCAGTGGCAGGTTCGACTTCGCGAACAGGATTCCCGCAGGGACGCCGATCAATCCACAAACTGCCGTGGTTGCCAACGCTAACCGAATGCTATTGCCAAGCAACGACCAGAAGCGGGCCGCGGAGATCAACTCGCGATAGTAATTGAGACTGAAGTGCCCGTTGTGCCGAAAACTTTCGACAGCGATCGCTGCAATGGGCGCCAAGCCAGCAATCGCAACAAGTGCGACACACAACCAGAGAACAACGGTTTCGGCTTTTACTGGCCGGCCCATTCTTTGAGGAATGGTTGGATTTTTTCCATCTTGCGCGCCAAGTCCGCGTAGCCGACGCGCATTGTTTTGATGTCTTCGATGCGCCGGATCTCCGGAGGTGTGTCGACACCGCTATGCAGCGGGATCTGGGCACAGTCAGCAAACGCGAGTTTGCGTTCGGTCGGCTTACTGAGCAGGTAATCGATGAGCTGTTTACCATTCTCCGGATGCGGTCCTCCTTTGATCAGGGCGACCGCGTTCGGCAAAATCAGGACACCGAGACCATTCGCATCTTGATCCGGGTAAACTATCTCGACCGGCTTGCCTTGTTTTTCCCTGTTCACCGCGTCGTCGCTATCAACGAGAGAGAAGTCCACTTGTCCGGCCGCGACGAAGTCCGCGCTTTCGCCGTTGCTGGTGGTTGTCTTCACGCCATTGTTTTTCATGTCGTTCATGAAAGTTTTGGCGCGGTCGTCGCCCCAGATCGCGAAAAGGGCAGCAACATAATCGGTGGTCGTTCCAAACAATGGATTCGCGATAGCTGCGCGCCCTTTTGCTGAAGGCTCCGTGTAGGCCGTCACGCTCGCAGGCTTGATTGTCGATCTTGAATTCACCAGCAGCAATCGAGCGCGCGCGGAGAAACCGGTCCAGTAATGATCCGGATCTTTGAACTGATCGGGAATCCCTTCCGCGGAAGGGGAAACGTACGGGGTGGATACACCGCGCTGTTTAAGGGCGTCCGCTCGCACCGGTTCGTTAGCCCAATAGACATCGGCCTGTGGGTTGTCCTTCTCGGCAATGAGGCGGTTCATCACGCCGGTACTCTTGGACTCTTCGGTGTCGAAGACAGATTTCACCGTGATCCCGGTCTCGCGCTCGAAGTCCTTCAGGATCGGCTCCGAAAAAACCTGGTCCTCGCTCACGTACACGACAACAGCTTTTGAACTCGCACTTCGGCAGGAGTTCAAGCCTACCGCGAGCAATAGAATCAAAACCACATGAATCTGCTTAGACATATTCATCATTAACGTCCGACGTTGGATTCTCGTCCAAGGGCAAGGGAATTCTCGCTTCCCTCCAGACCTTCAAGTTATTTACCAGCGTAGGTAAAATCGTCGAACAACGTCACGCTATCAGCCTTCGTCCACATGCCCACTTTTCCGGCGTTCGCGAAGCTCGCATCAGTCGCTTCGATTACTTTGCTGCCGTCAAACGTAACGGTGAATTTGTTGCCCTCGAAGTCCACCCGGAGCGTGTGCCAGACGCCGGAGGTCACCTTCGTGTTGATATTTTTAAACGCTACACGCTTGCCATTGATCGTGTGATAGATCGTGACGTTGTCCTCCAGCGCGTTCGCGCGCGATATGTAGTAGTTGTTTGCGTCCTGCACGCGCCAGATCACGCCGCCCGCCTGGTCTTCCTTCCCGGCGACCGGTTTGAACTTCACTTCAACGAAACCGTCTTTGATGTTGGTGTCGTTCTTGAAACAGACGGGGAACGTCGCCTGGCCCGATTGTTTTAACACATTCGGTTTGCTCGGCGCCGATTCGTCTTTTTCGATCGCCCATTTCGCCGAGCCCCTCCCGGTTTGTGTTGCCGTCCAGCCCGGAGGCAGGGCGCCGACTTTCATGTCGTCAAAGTTGACTGTCTCAGCGATGGCCAGTCCTGTTGCCATGGCCATTGCCACTATCGTTAAGCTTAATGTTTTCATAGTTTTCCTTCTGGTTGATATAAGGCTTACGGTAACGGTGAACTGACCTTGAGCAGTCCACCGACCAGAAACCCGCCTTCTATGGCTTGTGCCAAATCTTTGGCCGCGCCTCTGCGCCAATAATGGAAAAACATGATGCGCGGCTCTTCGTGCGTCATGTGCTGATGGATGGCGACGATGTTGATCTTGTCCTTGAGCAGCGATTTTAAGACCGGCTGCAATTCATCTTCCGTGACTGCGAAGTCTCCATCGACAACTGCGTTATCATCGGTCCCAGCAAACGCCGCCCACGTGTTCACGCCCATGTCCTTGTCGATCTTGACGCCGTGCATTTTCGCCGGCCGGCCGATGGTGAATTTGACCATTCCGTCCTTCGACTCGCCTTGCATGCCGAAGATTTCGTTAAGAGGTCCGGCGGTAATCGAATTTTTTCCCGGCAACGATGGTTGCCCAACGGCCGAAAACGATTCCGCTGGTTTTGCGTTTTGACCCCTGATTGCCTTCGTCGTGTCGTAAACTTTTTTAACCGCGCTCGCTAACTTTTCAACAGTGCCTTCGCCTTCGATGTGCATGAAAAATACTTTCGGCTGATCGAAGAAGAAATGATTATGCAGCGCGGTAACGCTGAGCCCGTTGTCGAGCGCAGCTGACATCGTTGAGTTGACTTCGTCTTCGAATAGAACGGTGTCGCCCATCACCATGGCTTCGGTGTGCGCGCCTTTTGTGAACGCAGCCCAGGTCCCGAGACCCATGAACGGCGGCATGGTCCATCCATCGACAACGACCTTCACGTCGTTGCGCGGGAAAGTGACTTTGTAAACGCCTTCCTTCTCGTTCATCTTTCCTTTGAGGCCGGTGACCTCATCGATCCGCGCCGTATTGAGGTCGGCAGCGAACGCGCTTGAGATAATTCCGAGGAGAATTGTTGTGCGAAGCAAAAAATTCTTCGTGCTTGTCTTCATCTTTGTTTATTAACTCCCCCTGTTGATGATTGTGCTGTAATCTTTACAGACACAACAGGCCAGATGTAAGTTCAAATAATATTTGCAATACATCTTTCATTTGATCAGCATGAACTGTGACCACGCCAACCTCGTGGCTATTGTTGCTGTTTAGTCTGCCGACAAATCGCAACACCGAGCGCGTGGCCGTGTGGCGACGGTTGAAAAAACTGGGCGCGGCCCAGATCAAAACATCGACGTATCTCCTCCCGGATGAGCCGGCGCAATACGAGCAGTTTCAATGGCTGGCACAGCAGATCCGTGATTACGGAGGTGATTCGACGCTCGTTCGGGCACAGGAAATCGAGGGTCTAACCAAACAGAAGGTGATCGCGATATTTAATGACGCCCGCGCCAAAGATTATGCCGAGCTACGAAAATCTCTTCAGGGTTTCATCGGGCGGCGCAAGAAAATGGATGCGGAAACCGCAGCTCCAGAACTGGAACGCCTCACGCGACAATTCCGTGAAATTCGCAAGGTAGATTTCTTCGACAGTGCACGCGGGCACGACATTGCGATGCTGCTTCGCCGCGCTGAAGGCAGCAGCCGCGCGCGACTCGCAGTGCTCGATGCAAACCAATACCAGGGCAAAACGTGGCTGACGCGCCCATGCCCGGAGATCGACCGAGTTGGATCGGCGTGGCTGATCTCCAACTTCATTGACCGGAAGCCGAAGTTTGTATTTGCGCCAAGTTCAGATGCTGTCCCCGCCGCGATCCCGTTTGACATGCTTGATGCTGAGTTCTCGCACCATGGCAACTACTGCACTTTCGAGACACTCATCCGGCGTTTTGCGATCTCCGACAAAATGGTGGCGAAGATTGGGGAGATGATCCACGACGCGGATCTGGACGACGCCAGATTCCAGCGGGTGGAAGCGGTCGGGATTGATCGTGTTCTCAAAGGCTGGGCCAAGGAAGGATTGCCCGACAAAGAAATCTTGCGGCGGGGCTTCGAGTGTTTCGACGCGCTCTACGCATTCTTGCAGCGCCGATGAATCGTGAATCGAAAATTGTAACGGTAGGTCAGCAGAGTGATTCCGACGCAGACCATCAGATGCCGTCGTGGCGCGAAGTGTTTCTCTACTTTTTGTTCCTCGGCTTCGTCAATGTCGGCGGACCAGTCGCGCAGATCACGATGATGTTTAATCACATGGTGGAAAAGCGCCAGTGGTTGTCCAAAGACCGGTTCGTCAAGATCATGGCTTTCTGCCACATGCTTCCTGGCCCTGAGGCACTCCAACTCGCGATCTATGTCGGATATCTGAAAAGGAAACTTTGGGGCGGCATTTTGGCCGGGCTGACCTTCATTCTGCCGGGTGCGGTAGTGATGATCGTTTTGAGCTGGTTGTACGTTAAGTACGGCCAACTGCCTCAAGTTAATAACGCCCTCTATGTCCTCAAACCGGCAGTCCTAGGCATTATCGCCGCTGGCATCATCAAGCTCGGCCGCGCTTCCATTCGGAATTTTTTTCTAGCAGTCCTGCTCGTAGGCGCATTCGTAGGAATGCGTTTCGCCGGAATTAATTTCTTATTGATCCTCCTCATTGCAGGTCTGTTGAATCTGCTGATCGAGGAAGGTTGGCCGCTGCTAAAAAAGACTGGACCCGGCCTGCCGGCGGCAATTGGCGGAATCGGTCTGCTGGTTCCTTTTGGAGATTCGCGATTAGTTCAAGTTGCGTGGCTGTTTTTCAAAACAGGACTCCTGAGTTTTGGCGGCGCCTATGCGTCGCTTGTTTTCGTACAGCGCGGCGCAGTCGCTCAATATCATTGGCTTTCAGATGGCCAGTTGCTGGACGGCGTCGCTCTTAGCGTTGCAACGCCTGGACCATTCATGTTGTTCACCACATTCGTGGGCTATCTCGTCAGCGGAATTGCTGGAGCAGTACTCGCCACCTTCTTCGTGTTTTTCCCCTCGTTCGTCTTTGTTCTCGTCGGTGTGCATTACATCGAAAAAGTTCGCGAGAATCGCAGGATTCAGGCATTCCTCGCGGGCGTGAGTGCCGCAGTTGTTGGTGTCATAGCAGTCGTGTCTCTCGATCTAATTCCCGAAGCGCTCGTTGACTGGCCCGCTGTCGGTATCGCGGCTGCTGCTTTTTTTCTTATCGCGTTTCTGAAGCGGGATGTTGCTTTGGTGGCAGTTAGCGCAATGGCAGGCGGCATAATTTATTCAGTTGTTCGTGCGCTGACTTAGACGGCGAAATGGAATGCAACTGCGCGCTACGCGTACTAGCGCTTGTCGGAACGCTCCGCTGGAAGTGGGACATTGTCCCGGCGCGCTGCGGAATCGCCGGGCACATTCTCGGCCACCTCGTGAGTCCTGTGTTACAACCTGGGCCAGCTTCAGTGCACCGCTCCATCTTCCACCGACTGGCGGCCATGGAGGATACCGTCGGTGAAGAGCTGGCCGCTGGCTTCGAAATAGAGGCGCAGTTGCACGCGTCGCGCGTCGGGTCGCGGCGAGACGGAGCCGGGCTGACCGCGCGAACCGTGATACAACACATCGTCGAACTCGAAGAGATCGCCTCCGCCGCCTGCGCCTCCTTTGTAGTGCAACGACAGCGTTTGAGCGTGGACGAGTTGATTGCCGCCGTCGAAAACGTGGGCGTCAAACCATACGTTCTTCGCGTAAGCGATGTTCTTTACCCACGCGCTGAGTTTTACACGCGTCTGAAATTCGGATCGGCGGATCCAGCTGGGCTGAACTGGTGGCGCTGCTTTTCGATCGTGAGGGCAAGCGCGTTCACCACGTCGCGATTCGTTTGCGCGCCTTGGCGTGACCGGTTCCATCCCCTTTCACCGCGCGCGTCGTGCATCGCGTGCCTCCCTGGAACGTTCTGTATGTGCTGACACTGGTCAGAGCGGTTTGATCCGAATATTGGCGAACGCCACGCGGCCTGTGTGGGTCTGCATTCCAATGAACCCCGATTGCGGATCGACGCTCGGCGGATTGCCGCGCATGTTGTCGTCATTCCTCCGCGTAAAGCGCGTCGTCTCCTGCCCGTTCAATCGCACGATGTAAGTCTGGCCGCTCACTTCGATCTCGTAATGATGCCACTGTCCCGCGGCTAGCTTCTGGTTGTTCTGATACTGCTGCTGACCCGGCGCCGTCCCGAGTTCCTTGACCTTGTAAATCGCGCCGGTGTGACTGAAGAACGCGCCATCCTGCTCACCGGGAAAGCGCGTATCGCGGCGGGCTTCCTCGTCGATCTGGATTTCGAAGCCGGTGTGCACGGCGACGAACGCGGCGTTATCCGCGGGATCGATCGGATTCGGCGCGGGATCGGGCAGGCGCGGATCGCGGAACCGAACGAACACGCCGGAGTTGTCGTTGTTTGGCCCGAATGGGAACGAGAGCAGGAAGTCAAGCCGGAGGATGAAGTTTTCGAACTTCTGCGGCTCGTAGAAAAACAAGCCAATCCCTCGGCCATCCTGCTGCGCGATCATCATCCGCTCGAACAGCGAGAGGCCCCCGCCGCCGGCCATGCGCCAGTTTGCAAACTGCGCTTTCGTACCATCGAAGAGATATTGAAACCCGGGCTCGGCCGTCGCGGGAGGCGGCGCCGTCGGAACGAGATGATCGCCGAGCCGCCGCGCGAGCGCGACGCCGGAAAGCATCGGATTCGGCGAGCCCATCGTCGGTAGGAGCGCCGGTCCTACGACGTAAAGATTGTCGGTCTCCCAAATTCGGCCCCATTCGTCTGTGACCGATGACGCTGACGACTCACCCATCCAGAGTGTGCCGGATTCGTGGTGCGTCGAGCTGAGCGTATCGGCGCACGCCGAGAACACCGGCGGGGTATTCTGCCACGTTGCGCTTCCCGGGTTATTCGGCGTGGAGAGATACTGAATCAGGCCGTTGTTCGCGAAAATCTCCGCGACTTTAAGGCTCGCGTTCTGCATCGCTTTCCACAGATCGTTGTCCTTGGTTCGGCCCTGATCGTTCGGATCGGTCTTGCGCGGATCGGTCGGATTCGACCAGTTCGTTTCGAGGCGGACTTTTGCCATCGGAACGCCATTGCCGTCGGGCGGGCCGGGGATGATCCGGTTCTGCGGGTCGGCGGATTTTTTGTCGCCGACCATCTCGCCGATGCCGCGCGCGGTGATGACGACCCATTTGTCCGTGAGGTCCTTGAACTGGTCGAGCTCGTCGATGTTCGGGATTTTTTGAAACAACTCGGCTTCTGAATTTTTGCCAAGTTCGCCGACGCCGGACGCGGTGATCTGAAAGTGGTAATGGCCTTTGCTGTTGTCGATCGGGTGCGTGTGAATGCCTTTCACGAACAGTGCGGAAATCTGAAGCTCGCGCGTCTCGGGATGGAGGATCGGATCGAGATCCGGTCCAAACGCAGCTCGCGGGACGCGAAAGGTCAGGTTCGATCGCAGATGCGCCATAAGGTTGCGGCCGATGAGGTTTTTTTCGGGCACGGCGTTCATCGCCAGCCGCGTGTTCTCAATCGTGCCGAGAGCGAAAAAAACTTTCCCGCCAGGTGGCACTTCAATGCGCCGTTCGACGCCTTGACTTTTTGCCCAGACTCCGGTGATCGCGTTGCCGCTGCGATCCAGCCGAGTGACGTGCGCGTTGCTCACGAGCATGAGGCGCTTAACTGCGTCCTGATCGTCCGTCGTTCCGCCCGCTTGCTGGGCCTCGCCTTGCGCGGCACGCGCGGCCTGAAGCAGCAACTGGACACCATTGAATTTGTTCAGCCCAAAAAAGCCGGCCCGTGGCGATGCCGACGTGACGGCAAGCGGCGCTTCGAGATCGAGCGCGTCGTTCAATACACCGAACTTGCCTGTCAGCACGTCATGACCCGGCGCGGACGCGACGGCGCTGATGCCGTCAAATAGGCGTTTGCGCATCGCGGTGTGCAGCGGTCCGAAAACGAAGTCATTGCTGGTATCGGTCCCGATCTGTCGCGCGGCTTCGTCGAGGTATGACTCAGTCGGGTTCGCGCTCCCGCGCGGGAGGACTTTTTCTTTGAGATCCTTTCGAACGTTTGCTGGCCACGACGGATCGCTGACTTCCGAATCGATCAAATATGGCGACCAGCCGCCCCAAAATACCGAGCGCCCGCCCACGCAATAGGCGAGGCCCGGAAAATTCTGGTTGAACCCCATCGGACTATCGGAAGTCCACGGCTGTCCCCACAGCGTCCCCGCGTTGTTCTTGCCAGGTGGCGCGAAATTGCCTGGCAAGTTTTGGACATGCTCCGGCAGTGCGAATGGTCCCGCTTCGAGCACTAGAATGCGATGCGCTTGAGTGCGATCGCGATTGAATAAATGGCTCGCGAGCACCGCGCCGAAGCTCCCGCCGCCGATGATGATAAAGTCGAACATTCGGCGGTTCGGGCGCTTCTGCGGGTCGATACTGTTTACTGCCTCCTCTAACGTGTTGCAGCCGTAGCGTCCGAGAACGTCAAAGGTAAATAACGTGTTCTGTGGGTTGTTGACGGTCGCCATAAATACTCCTTTTGGACGGCTGACCCCCTGCGCTAAAAAGCTCGCCGGCGCCGCGCCAATGCACTTGCTGTCTCGCAGGGGAACTCCGCAATCAAAGCTAACTGCTATGCGACAGTCAAGAGAAAAGGTCGCAATTACCACTTTACTTTCGAGCACCACTGACGCGATCGTTAAGCCTCGGAGTCTACTTCGGGTGTTCACGTCGGAGGGAAATGTCGATTGGTTTGCACTCGTCATCTGCGTGATTGGGTTTGCGGGGCTGCTCCGTTGGCGACGAAAAGACCACGCAAAAAGGTTTCGCTTTGTCCACTTCTTTGTACACCGACGACATTTTTTGAGCGCATTTGAGAACACTTGGGATACGCCTCATTCGACGTTTTTACCTATGAAAGAGCGCTCAAGAGCACGTGAGCAAATGTGAGCGCAATCGATCGGTACTCAATGTTGTTGAGGCGCTCTGCCAACTAAGCTAAGACTCCGAAAGGAATTTCGGATTGTAAATTCTAGATTGGCGATTGCAACTATCGCGCGACCACCGAAATTTTCGCGCGTTCCGCAAGATCGACGATCGCATCCCGCTCGAGCAATAACGTTTTTTGTGCTTCGATAGCGATCACGCGTATCTTGGCTTCCGCTGCGATACCGATCGTCTC
>Ga0137367_10003943_pt1 | contig 12036 bp, 7 predicted proteins | sample SagtaG_14_FD_104939 | JGI IMG/M metagenome (GOLD analysis project Ga0137367, IMG submission 104939) | Vadose zone soil microbial communities from Sagehorn Ranch, Mendocino, California, USA - Sage1_L_80_16 metaG | ecosystem: Environmental > Terrestrial > Soil > Vadose zone | place: USA... | reverse complement strand
GAGAACTCCAAGTGAATACACCGGCTTATCGCAATCTGAAGTTCAGCCGTTTGGCAACCCTCACCGGCTTGTGCGTCGCTTCGGCGTTGTTCTTCTGCGCGTCGCCCTTACGCCTGCCGGCCCAGGATACCCGGCCAGACCAGCAAAAAAAAGACCTCACCCCGAAACCCGCAGGCACCAACACTCCTTCGCCGGCGGCCAAACCGGACGCTGCAGCCAAACAAACCGGTCCGCCCGAATCCCAGGCGCAACCCGCAGTCGAAAAAACTCCTTCGCCTCAGGCCGGTGACGCGCAGTCAAAGGCGGAACAGGAGACGGGTTCACCCTCCGAGGGAATCCAGTTGAGCTTCCAGGGGGCCAATATTGAAATGGTCGTTCAATGGCTGGCTCAAACGACCGGAAAGAGTGTGGTCAAACATCCGAGGGTCCAATGTCAATTGACAATTGTGAGCTCGAAAAAGATCAGCCGACGGGAGGCCATCACGCTGGTTTATCATGCCCTGGGCCTGGAAGGCTTCAACGCCATCGAATCGAGCAAATCCATCCTGATTGTGCCCGAGGGGCAGGAGCCCAAATTGAGTCCGGAGCTGGTGGACGGTTCGCGCACGGATATCCCGGAGGGAAGACAGCGCCTGGTAAAAATCTTTCCCCTCAAACATATCCAGGCGGAGGAACTCAAGGGAAAAGTTCGCGCCGTGCTTTCGGACAAAGCAACCATCGAGACGGATGACCGCGCCAATCAGATCATTGTTACCGATTACACGGACAACCTGATGTTGCTGGGGGAACTCATCAAGGAGCTGGATGTCACCTCGGCGGACTCCGTCATCGAGATCTTTAGCTTGAAGTACGCGGAGGCCGAGGATCTGGTCAATCTCCTGAACCTTGTTTTGAGCGCGCAAGCGCCATCGCAGTCGGCCGGTTCCGGATCGCAAGGAAGATCGCCGCCGTCCACCGGCGGCAGCCCTCCGCCGCCCGGCCCCGGCCCTTCGCTTCCGGGCGGCGGCCCTTCGCCTCCGGGCGCTGCCAGCCCCCCTCCGCCCGCCGGGGGCGGCTCTCAAGCCCCGGGCCAACAAGTGCGTCTGTGGCCGGACAAGACTTCCAACCGGATTATTGTCGCGGCGCCAAAATCGAAATTGCCCGAAATTCAAAAACTTATCGATATCCTGGACACTGAAAAACCCCGGGACGTGACCATTCGCGTGATTCCATTGCGAAACGTCAACGCGGAAGACGTGGCCAAGGAGCTGGCGCCCCTTTACCAGAAAATGAGCGGCAAATCGCTCAAAGACATCATTGAAGTGACGGCCGACAATCGATCCAGCTCCTTGATCGTCCTCTCGAGCGAAGCCAACTTCCAGGCCATCAAGAAACTGATGGGCACGCTCGACACGGAAGAAGCGCAAGAACGGATCGTGAAGACTTTTCCCCTTAAAAACGCCGAGGCCGAGGACGTCGCCCGGCAGTTGCAGGACCTCTACAAGGACCAGGACAGCTCCTCACGGTATCCGTTCTATATCTTTCCCTCGTCCCAGGGTAATCGGAACCCGAAAAAGATGAGCGTGGTGGCTGATCGCAGGCGCAACACACTGATCGTCCAGGCCCCTCCGGCGTCGATGGAAGGCATCGGGAAAATGATCCGGGAACTTGATGAGCCGGTCACCGACGACAGCCTTGCGCCGCGGATCTATCCGCTGAAATATGTCAGTGCGGTGGATATCGAGGACGTCCTCAACGAGCTGTTTCTGAAAAAGCAGCAGGTGCGCAGTTACTGGGATTGGTATGAGGGACCCCAGGAGACGGCCGACCGGGACGTCGGCCGGCTTTACGGCAAGGTCCGCATCACCAGCGAGCCCTACTCCAACAGCATCATTGTCGCGTCCAACTCCCGCGAAAACCTGCTCGCGGTGGAAGAAGTCCTCAAGCAACTCGATGTTCCATCGCAAGCCGGTGAAAGCACCCTGCGCGTGGGGCTCAGATTCGCCAAGGCCGCCACCGTGGCCAACAGCATCAACATTCTATTTGCCAAGGGCGGGTCGCCGCCGCTGCGCCCCGTGGCACAGCCGGGGCAACCCTACGTGGCCGCGCCGCAGCAACAGCAACAACAACAGTCGGCCTCGTCGCAGAGCAGTTTCGAGTTGGAACATGAAGCCAAAGAAGAAGGCTACTATCCCTGGCTGGGCGGACAGCCGGAGAACACCCGCACCTCCGATGGCCGCAATGTCGTTCGTCCGGTCAGCGATCTGGTGGGAAGGGTCCGGGTGGTGCCGGACCAACGCAGCAACTCGCTTCTCATCTCCGCCAATGTCCATTTCTTCCCTCAGGTCTTGAAGCTGATCGAAGACCTGGACGCCCCCACCGCCCAGGTTTTGATTGAGGCCAGGATCGTGGAAGTCTCGAGTGATTTTCTCGACAAATTGGGTGTCCGCTGGTCGCCCGACGGAAGCAAGGTCTTCACGGCGGAAGACTACGACAACTCCATCCTGGCCCATGCCAGCGGCGAGTATAGAAAGGGATTTGGCGGGAACACCAGCGTCAACACGGGGTCCAGTTCCCTGACCGAGGTCATGGCTTCGCTGCGCTCGGGCGTTCTCAATAGCACGATCAACATGGACTACCTGGTCCAATTCCTTCGGAAGACAACCGACGCCACCGTCCTGGCCGAGCCGCAAATCAACATCGAGGACAATGAAACGGGCAAGCTCTTTGTGGGCCAGCAGGTGCCGTTCATCGACAAGAGTCAGAGCACGGATGTCGGAGCGTTGAACCAAAGCTTTCAGTACAAAGACGTCGGTGTCATCCTGGAGGTGACCCCGCATATCAACACTTCAGGGGACGTCGCCTTGAAAATCCACGCCGAATCCTCCGCGATTGTGCCCGGACAGACGCTGTTCGGGGGGGCCATTCTCGACACCCGAAACTTTCGAACGGACCTCACCGCAAAGAGCGGGGACACGCTCGTGCTGGGTGGGATCATCCAAAAGCAAGTGTCAAATACCTTGCGCAAAACCCCGATTCTCGGGAGTATTCCGGTGGTCGGATGGGCTTTCAAGAAGAAGGATAAGACCACGCATGAAGTCGAGTTGCTGGTTTTTCTGCGCCCCAAAGTCGTTCGGACTCCCGCCGAAGCGAAGGAGCTGATGGAAGAAATGGACAAGAAGGCTCCCCTCATAAAAAAGTGGAAAGAGGAAATCGAGCCGAATAAAGGAACCGAAAACGACAAAGAACGGCCGAACCCGGACAAGTGAAAGGAAAGCTGTTTCTTCCAGCCCGGGTTGCCCCGGGCGTATCTTGATACAACCACCACCCGGACGGCGGAAGTCTTCTCCCTTCTAAAGGGCGTGGCGAGGCCGTACGCGATGAGTCGGCGTGCCGATCGGCGGGCCCTGGTGTCCCATCAAAAACCACGAACACCGGGCGAATTGCGCTCGGGAACACAGTGCGCCCACAATTTTTTCTGAATTATTGCAGTTTTTGATAAATCAGGCGAAATTCCTGCTGCAAATCGGCTTGAACAATTGACATTAACAGGGCGACCGGTACTATTCGCCAAATTCCTAAACAACGATTCCCGAATGGGAACAACGGATTGTGGCTGCGCGAGACGATTATTTGATTGATACGCTGGTGGACATGGGTCTGGTGACGGACGAACAGTTGAGTCCCGTCCGGCAGGAGGCCGATTCCAGCGGCGAAGGAGTGGTGGACACTCTGATCGCCAAAAAGGTGATCACCCCATCCCAGGTCGCCCAGGCCAAGGCCGCCCAATTCGGCGTCGAGTTCATCACTATCGGAGATATGCGGCTGGCGGACGATGTCATTTCCGCCGTCCCGCGCCATATCGCGAAAAAATACAACGTCGTTCCGATTTACCGGCACGATAACACGGTGACCGTGGCGTTGAGTGATCCCTCGGACCTCGACACCCTCGACAGCCTGAAACATCTGCTGAACATGGATGTTGAGCCACGGGTCGCCAGCCCGGACGATATCGAAGAGGCCCTGGGCAAATACTACGGCGGCGCGCGGGAAAACTCGGTGGACAAAATGATTCAGGATATCACCGAGGGGGAAATCCAGATTTCGACGCTCGCGGACGTCTCGGCCGCCGACGACGGCTCGGTCGTGGATGCGGACGCGCCGATCATCAAACTGGTGAATACCATCATCGTGGAGGCCTTCAAAGCGCGCGCGTCGGACATTCACCTCGAACCCCTGGCGAAGAAGTTTCGCCTGCGTTATCGCATCGACGGCGTGTTGCACGAAATGAAGGCCCCGCCCAAGCGTCTGCAGGCGGCGATGCTCAGCCGGTTGAAGATCATGTCGAACATGTCGATTGCCGAACGGCGCGTTCCGCAGGACGGCCGCATTCAGACGCCGGTGGGAGGCAAAACGATCGACTTGCGCGTGTCGTGCATTCCCACCAATCACGGCGAAAGCATCGTCATGCGTATTCTGGACAAGGAAGGCCTCAAGCTCGGTCTGGCTGAGTTGGGCTTCTTCACCGACGACCAGCAGACGTTCGAAAAACTGATCGGGCTGCCGGATGGTATTCTGTTGGTAACCGGCCCGACCGGCTCCGGCAAGACCACCACGCTTTACGCGGTGTTGAATTACATCAATCGTCCCGACCGAAAAATCATCACCGTCGAAGATCCTGTGGAATATCAGCTTTCCGGCATCAACCAGGTGCAGGTCAACGAAACCGTCGGACTCACCTTCTCGACGGCCTTGCGCTCGATGCTCCGTCAGGCGCCCAACGTGACCATGCTCGGTGAAATTCGCGACATGGAAACGGCGACCATTGCAATCAACGCTTCCCTGACCGGTCACCTGGTCTTCTCCACCTTGCACACCAACGACGCGCCGAGCGCGGTGACCCGTCTGATCGACATCGGTGTCAAGCCGTTTCTGGTGGCTTCCTCGGCCCGCGGGTTGATGGCGCAACGGCTCGTCCGCCGGGTGTGTCGCCGCTGCGGGGCCGCTTATGTGCCGACCGAAGCGGAGTTGCGCACCCTGAACATCGATCCGAACAATACCGCCAATGCCACCTTTATGAAGGGCAAAGGGTGCAACGATTGCAACAAGACCGGTTACCGCGGGCGCTTCGGCATTTTCGAGGTTTTCGTGGTGGACGATGAGATCCGGAAACTGATTTACGATAAAGTGCCTTCGTCCGAGTTGCGTTCGCGCGCGCGCGAGATGGGCATGCGCACGCTGCGCGAGGACGGCGCCAGAAAAGTCCTGGCGGGGTTGACGTCTCCGGAAGAAGTTATTCGCGCCACCTTGGGCGATTTGGAATAACGAAACCGGGTTGCCCTTGTCGAAACAACGTGATGAAACGGCGGCCGCACCCGCTTTCGGGAGAGCCATTAACGCCGGGTGATTACTGATTTATGTCGTATTCCATGTCCGATTTGTTGCAGTTGGTCGTGGCCGAAGGCTCCTCCGACCTGCATCTGCGTGTGGGAATCCCGCCCGTGATCCGGCTGCACGGCGTGTTGCACAAGGTGGAGGGCCCCCCGCTCAGGCAGGAGGACACCGAAGAATTGATGCGCAGCATCACCTCCGAAGACCATATCCAACAGGTGCGTGAACGGGGTGGCGCAGACTTCGGTTTCGCCTTCGGCGAACTGGCCCGCTTCCGCGTCAGCGTTTTCAAAGAAAAAGGCCAGTTCGGCGTGGTGGCCCGCCAGATCCCCACCAAACTGTTGACGCTCGAACAAATCGGCATCCCGCCCTCCGTGCGGGAACTGCTCTACAAGCCGCGCGGCCTGGTGCTGGTCACCGGCCCGACCGGTTCGGGGAAGACGACCTCGCTGGCTTCGATGATCAATATCATCAACGAGGAACGCGACGACGCGCACATCATCACCATCGAGGACCCGATCGAGTATTATCACAAACACAAGAAATCAATCGTCACGCAGCGCGAGATCAACGTGGACGTGCCGAACTTTGCCGAAGCCTTGCGCCGCGCGTTGCGCCAGGACCCGGACGTGGTTCTGGTCGGCGAAATGCGCGACCTGGAAACCATCGACGCGGCCATCACCGCAGCGGAAACGGGCCACCTGGTATTTGGCACGCTGCACACGACCGGCGCGGCCAAGACCATCGACCGTATCGTCAACGCGTTTCCGGTCAACCAACAGGAACAGATTCGCATTCAGCTTTCCACGGTGCTGCAGGCGGTCATTTCCCAGTTGTTGTTGCCGCGCTGTGACAAACCGGGGCGGGTCGCGGTCTTTGAAATCATGATCAATACGCCGTCCATCGCGGCGCTCATTCGCGACAACAAGACCTTCCGGATCAACTCGGACATCCAGACCGGCGCCAAATACGGCATGGTGACGCTCGACAGTTTCCTCATCGACAAATATCAGCAGGGGATGATCTCGCAGGAGGAAGTCATCACCAAGGCACAGGACCCGTCAACCATCCTGACCAAACTTCAGGAAATCCAGAGCGCGCAAGCGGACGAAGACACCGGCCCGCAGGGCCGCGCCGCGTAAGTTCATTTTATGGCGGACGTTTCCACAATTCCATTGCTGGCGCTCATCCAGGAGCGCGGGTTGGTGGACGACCTGCAACTGGAGGAGGTCGCCCAGGAACACACCCGCAGCGGCAAGCCGGTCATTCAAATCCTGCAGGATTTTGGATTGCTGGATTTGGAGACGGTGCTCCAGTTGATGGCGGACCATCTGGGAACTGAGGTGGTGGAACTGCGCGATCTGGAATTGACCGGGGATGTGCTGCAGACCGTGCCGTCCACCGCGGCGCGCATGCACCAGTGCATCCCGGTGGCGGTGTATGGTTCCAGCGTGCGGGTCGCGGTGGCCGACCCGCTCAATCCGGCGGTCGTCGATGAACTCAGCTACCTGACGGGCAAGGAGGTCCAGGTGGTCGTCGCCGATCCGGCACAGATCGAAAAGGCCATCAACAAGTTTTACGGCGAGGAAAGCGAGAGCGTCAGCGATATTCTAAAAGAACTGGGGGCCGACGCGGATATTGCCAGGGAAGTGGCCGAGGTGACGACGGGCGACGGTGTGACGGACCTGGAAAACCTGGCCAACGAAACCCCGATCATCAAGTTCGTGAACCTGGTGCTCTATCAGGCGGTGCAGGACCGCGCCAGCGACATTCACTTCGAACCGTTCGAGGACGAATTCAAAATCCGCTACCGCGTGGACGGCGCCTTGTATGAAATGACGCCGCCGCCCAAACACCTGGCGTTGCCCGTGACCTCCCGCATCAAGGTCATGGCCAACCTCGACATCGCCGAACGGCGGTTGCCGCAGGACGGTCGCATCGGCCTCACGCTGGCAGGAAGGCAGATCGACCTCCGGGTCTCGACTCTGCCCACTCAGTTTGGCGAATCGGTCGTGCTGCGCGTGCTCGACCGGGCGGCGGTGAACATGGAACTGGAATCGCTCGGCTTTCCGAAATTTGTTTACGACCACGTCGTTCAGACCGTTCTGCAGCCCAACGGGATTTTTATCAACACCGGACCGACGGGATGCGGCAAAACCACCACGCTTTATTCCTGTCTGCGGCGGATCAACACGATCGATTCAAAGTTACTCACCGTGGAAGACCCGGTCGAATACGACATCGACGGAATCATGCAGGTGCCGGTGAATGAAGCCGCGGGCATGACCTTTCCCCGGGCGTTGCGCGCGTTTTTGCGCCAGGATCCGGACGTGATCATGCTGGGGGAAATTCGCGACCTGGAAACATCGCAGATCGCCATTCAGGCCTCGCTGACCGGCCACCTGGTGCTCAGCACGCTGCACACGAACGACGCTCCCGGCGCGGTCACGCGGCTCATTGACATGGGCGTTGAGCCGTTTCTGATTTCCTCCACGCTGCTGTCAGTGCTGGCCCAACGGTTGGTGCGCACCACCTGCAAGAAATGCCGGACGCCCTTCGAGCCGACGGAAAACCAGTTGTCGCTGCTGAACCTTTCGCCGCATGACATTGGCGACAAGGTTTTTTACTACGGCCGCGGCTGCGCGAATTGCAACGACACCGGTTACCGGGGGCGCCGCGGGATTTTTGAGCTGCTGGTCATCAGCGAACCGATTCGCGCGTTGATCAACGAGCGCGCGCCGACGGTTGTCGTCCGGCAAAAGGCCGTGGAACTGGGAATGGTCACCTTGCGGGAAGATGGGATGCGCGGGATTTTTGACGGCGACACCACGATTGAAGAAGTGTTGAAATACACCTAACCCAAAGGTCAGCTATGCCAAAGTTTAACTACGTTGCCATGGATTCGCGGGGCAAAGAAACCAAAGGCACTCTGGAGGTGGCCAACCAGAACGAAGCGATCAGCCGGCTCAAAGAAATGGGCTACTTCCCCACCAAAGTGGTGGAAGCCGAAAAATCCAAGGCAAAACAGGACAAGAAAACGAAAGTCGCCGCGGCCGACGCGAAAGGCAGGAAAAGGGGCGGTTTCAACATCAGCATTCGGATCCCGGGATTCGGCGGGAAGGTTAAGTCCAAGGTGTTGACCACGTTCACCCGTCAGTTGGCGACCCTGGTGGATGCCGGCTTGCCGTTGTTGCGCGGAATGCGCGTGTTGGAGCGGCAGGAAAAAAACCCCACACTCAAAAGAGTTATCGGCGAGCTGGCCCTGTCCATCGAAGGCGGCAGCACCTTCTCCGAAGGTCTGGCGCAACACCCGAAAGTGTTCAATCGGCTCTATGTGAACATGGTCAAGGCCGGCGAACTGGGCGGCGTGCTGGAAGTCGTCTTGAACCGTTTGGCCGAGTTCATGGAAAAAGCCCAGAAAATCCGCGGCAAAGTCAAGGCGGCCATGTTCTATCCCTGCGCGGTTATGTTTGTGGCCGTCGTCATTCTGACCGTGCTCATGGTGGTGGTAATCCCCAAATTCGAGGCCGTCTTCAAAGACATGCTGGAAGGCCAGGGCCTGCCGGCCTTCACCCAGTTCATCCTGGACGTGAGCCGCATGGTCGCCGGCCATTTTGTTGTCACGCTGATTTCGCTGGTCGCTTTCGTTGTTGCGTTGAAGTTGGTCACGCGGACGAAATTTGGTCGTCGTTTGTTCGACCGGCTGAAACTGAATTTTCCGCTCTTGGGACCGGTCGTCAGCAAGGTCGCCATCTCGCGTTTTTCGCGAACGCTGGGCACGCTGGTCAGCAGCGGCGTGCCGATTCTCCAGGCATTGACGATCGTCCGGGAAACTTCCGGCAATGTCATCGTCGGCGAAGCGGTCTCGGCGGTCCATGAAAGCGTGAAGGAGGGCGAAACCATTACGGCTCCGCTGGAAGCGTCCAATGTCTTTCCGCCGATGGTCGTCAGCATGGTGGACGTGGGTGAACAGACCGGCGCGTTGCCGGAAATGTTGATGAAAATCGCCGACAACTATGACGACGAGGTGGACAACGCCGTTTCCGCGATGACCTTCCTTTTGGAGCCGACTATGATCGTTTTTCTGGCGGTCGTCGTGGGCAGCATCGTCATTGCCTTGTTCCTGCCTTTGATCAGCCTTATCGATCAACTCGGTGATACAGGCGGCGGCAAGAAGGGAGAAGACTAACCGTCCTCCAACGTTTCCAAATGGCCACCGCATTTGCGTTCGGTGGCCATTTTTCTTTCTTAACAATGATTATTCCGTTGACAACAAAAGACGCCTGGTGTATTTACAATGTAATGACATTGCATGGGCGTTTTATTTACAATTGATCCTCCATGGAGTTTGATTGGAATAATCCGCCTTTTGAATGGGACAGTTCTTTGACGCCGCGGGATGTTGAGGAATCCTTTGAAGATCCCTTCGCCATCAAGCTTTTACCGGACTCGGCCCGGTTCTCGGTGCAGGCGAGGTTCTTCAATTTGGGGCGATCGGCCGGCGGGATCGGGGTATTCAGTGTATATCGGACAAATGGGAAGCAAATAAGGGTGATCTACGCCCGGCCGTTCGACCCCGAAGAACAGTTCTTTTACCAGCGCAAACTGAATAAGACGCTGGCGCAATAGCGGGTGCGAAATGGGCGAAATCGCAAAAGGGCGACAACGTGAATGCCCGCCATGCATCCTGTTTGGGGATAAAAAACCGCAAAAGCGGACGTGCATACCGTTTCAACCTGGGAAGAAGTCCCGCTCTTCGACCGGGACGAGGCCGAAGCGGCGTTCTGGGCGGAGAACCGTCCGGATCTCCGATTGATGGAATCGTCCATCGCGAGAGCGGCGGAGTCGGCGGAGTCGGTAACGATTACCTTGCGGATTGATCCGCGGATGCTGGCGCGAATCAAACGCCTGGCGCGCTCGCGATTCCTGAATTACCAGAGCATGATCAAACAGTGGCTGAGCGAAAGAATGGAACAGGAAATGCGCGAAAGATGAATCAGAACGGGCAGAAATTATGATAAACGCGGCGCAGACCTGCTTGAGCAACCGGACAAGCCGACCGGCCGGGATGCGGGCCAGTCGTGCCACCGGCTTCACGTTGATCGAATTGTTGGTGGTTATCGGCATCATCGCCCTACTGGCCGCTTTGGTCGTCGGCGGTACCAAGTACACCGGCACGAAAATGAAGGAGAATCGTGTTCGCACTGAATTGAAGGCGCTGCTCACAGCCATCGAGGCCTACCATGCCAAATTCAATCACTACCCGCCCGACCATGTTGACCCGATTACAAAGATGGTAAATCCGGTGACAAACTCGCTCTATTACGAACTGACGGGCGTTATCGTAGAGGAAAAGCCGACGGGTGGCACCTTCCGTTCGCCAAATCGGTCGGAGCGAATTAACCCAAGCGTGTTGCCACAGTATTTTGGCGTGGACGGCATCGAGAACGCCGCAACCACGGCGAAGGAGGTCAAACCGTTCATCAGTTTGAAATCGGGACAATACGCTGCTATCAAGGCTGCCACGCCGAATGAGGCCGAGCTGGATGTTTTGGTGGTGCCCGTGCCCTGGCCGTTGAATCGGACTGCCGACCAGCCGACCACTGTGCCCGGCCTCAACCCGTGGCGGTATGTCTCCACCCAGCCCACCAATAATCCGGCCAGCTTTGATCTCTGGGCGGAGTACGTGGAGGGGGGAAAGGTCAAAGTGATTTGCAACTGGAGCGAAGGTGTTCTCGAACGGGGACAGTAAGTAAATATGATGTGGCGCCAGAACAATTTCGCATTCGCACGCCGCCTGCCGGTGCGCTGGAGCGCGCCGTCATGGCGGGCGCAAATTATCGCGCTGGCGCCTTCGCCTCGCGTTGGGGCGCCGGACGGCAGCCGCCGTTTTCTCTGCTCGCCGCGCCAGGTCCGGATCTTTCGTGAATCATCGGAGACGCGGACGCATCCCCTGATCCGAATGACGCGCAATTTCAAGCCGACTTTCCTTCATCTCCCGCGGCTGCGGGTCAATCCCTCGACGACTTCATTATGAAAAACCCACTCTTGCAACATCGGCGCGCCGGGCGCGGCTTCACCCTGATTGAATTGCTGGTGGTGATCGCCATCATCGCCATTTTGGCCGGCCTGCTTCTGCCCGTGATCGGCAAAGCGAAGATTCAGGCAAAAATTGCGCAGACCAAAGTTGAAATCAACAACATCGTCGGTGCGATTAGCAAATATGAAGCGGATTACAGCCGTTATCCGGCGTCGGCAAAAGCGCGCGCAGCGGCCAAAGATTTGGACATCACTTTCGGAACATTCAACCTTCAACCGGACGGCAGTAGCCCACTGCTGTTACCCAAGCAGGGCGCGCCGGCTTTGCCACCGATTAAAAACGATTATCCCGCTCCTGGCTACGAAAACAGCAATGCGGAGGTGATGTCGGCTTTGATGGACCTGGAGAAATACAAAATCGCTCCGAATTTCAAGACGCCGAATTTCAATCATGCCATGAACCCGAATAAAACGGTCTATCTCACGGTGAAAGAGGTCAGCGATCGCATTTCGCCCGGCGTGGGGCAGGATGGCGTTTTTCGCGATCCCTGGAACAATCCGTACATCATCACGCTGGACCTGAACGGCGACAACAAGTGCCGCGATGCTTTCTACAAACTGGATTCG
>Ga0137367_10003925_pt1 | contig 12063 bp, 8 predicted proteins | sample SagtaG_14_FD_104939 | JGI IMG/M metagenome (GOLD analysis project Ga0137367, IMG submission 104939) | Vadose zone soil microbial communities from Sagehorn Ranch, Mendocino, California, USA - Sage1_L_80_16 metaG | ecosystem: Environmental > Terrestrial > Soil > Vadose zone | place: USA... | reverse complement strand
GAAGCCTCGGCGGACCTAATGCAATGGACCACCGTGCGGACCAATGTTCCCCTAGGCGGCGTGGTGGAATGGACCGAACCTGCGTCGAGCCAGAAATTTTTCCGTGCCCAGGTGCCGTGAAGTCGCACTCGGAGCCGGCGATACCGGCCTGGGACACGAGCGACGAAGGCCCCGCGTGGCTGATGCGCGAACGTTCCAGGCGCATCTCTTCGCACTCTGGTCAATGCCAGCCTTTGCGGTTAGGAGGCATTGGTGTGTAAATGGCATTGCCGCTGCCTGGGCCGGTGTTCGCAGACCAACCGCATCCGCTGCCCGCAGTGACGCTCACGCTGCCGCTGCCGCCAGCAGAAGTGAATGAAGCGCTCGTAGCCGAAATCGAGTAACTGCATGAGCACGCGCCTGGCCCTGTTTCGCACCGTCCTGAGGGCCGCAGGAATTATCGCCGTGACCCTGGTCGCCGCTCTCCACACGCGGCTCCAGGGCATCCTATTCATGAGATGGGTTCTTGCGGTTCTGAGCCTGGAGATTGTCCGGAACAGCCAGTTCGAAATCGAGGATGTGTGGCTCTCCTGGGCGAAGGTCGATCTCCCTGGTTTGCTCACCTGCTTTCAGGTGTGTCGCCCCGACCACATAGTGGCCGGCAGGAATGCCTGAAGGAATGCGGTAGAAGCCGTTGGTGTCGGTTATCGAAAAATAAGGATGCTCCATCACGTTCACGTAGGCGAACATCCACGGATGGACGTCGCATTTGATGCGAACGAAAAGTTCCGGGCGCGAGAAGGAAATTTCGTCGATCTGGCCGCGTCGGGTCTGAGCGAAGTTCAACTCATGGTTCTTCCTGGGCGTAAAGTGCAGGTTGTGCAGCACGGGATCGGAATTGCGCACGCGGATTCCCTGGTTGGCCACGACACCGAGCACATAGGGCTCAAACATGCATCCCACCTGGTCGAGCAGCGGAGGTTCCACACGCGGCGACGCCCGCAGGTTGTTGCGAATCCAGACCAGGACATTGGCCAAGCCTCCGTCGGCGCTCACGACGAAATGCCGAGTGGTCACCGGGCCGGGGCGAAGTCTGCCGCACGTCGGGTCCATCGGGATTCGGACCTCCGGTTGGGGAACGCCCACCAGGGTGACCCTGCCGGTCAGTCCCGGCCGATCACTTGTGCGGCCAGCCACTTGTGGCGCCTCTGCGCCTCGAGTGGATCCCACGTTGACCAGCGGCACAGCCGGCGCCGAGAGCGCCGGTGCCAGCAGCGCTGGTTCCTCAGCGGCCGTTGGCTCGCCTGCGGCCAGAACGGGGGGCTCCGCAGGCACGATCGAGCGGGGGGTGCCAATCCATCTGGCCGGTCGCGCGGCAGGATTGGGTAGCGGAGCAGTGGGATGAGGGCTTTCAGCCACGACCACACGTTCGGACTCTGTGGCCGAAGCCGGCTGGGAAACCAAGCTCGGCTTCTGAAAAGCGCGGAAGACCAGGAGCCCCAAGCAAATCAAGTTTAGGCAGAGGACCAGCAGGATCAGCCGGTTCAGAACGGGCGAGTTGACTGAGTTCATTGCTCAGTATCTGACGGGCCCGGGAACGCTCCGTATTCAGACCTGGCCGGCCCGGCCGATTTGACCTAACGCCCAAGCGGCGACAGACGCGACAAGCAAAAGCAGAACAAGGAGAAGTCGGTTTCGCTTGGAACGTGGCGTGCACATCTGGCCTGTTGGCCCGTGGTGTGAGAGGAAAGTTAGCGCACGCGGTCTGGCGTCAGCAAGGCAAATTCACCGGGTCAGATCACTGCGCCGATGCCACTCGACCTCTGAGCGTTCCCCTTGAGGCGTTCTACTTCGTTGTAATTCCTCCAAATATGGTGGCAAATTGCAGTTATCTACAACTGGACCTGAGAGAGCAAAGGAGCCCGCGCCGCCAAACAATGATAGCCCGAAATCATGAAGCCAGGATATACAGGTAATATGCCGGTAACATCTCCCCGATAGCGTGCCAATCATGATAATGAAATTACTGGTCGAAACATCGCCCGACGGCAGGAAACAACTCTTCGTTTTTGCCACGTTACTTGTTCTGTTGGTCGCGCCGCAAATGGCGCGCGGGGCATCTGCGGCGGAATTGCTGGAGAAAGGCATTTACGCCGAGGAGACCAAGGGGGAACTCAAAGCTGCCAAGGATATTTACCAGCAGATTGTCGAGGATGCGGGCGCCGACCGAAGCCTGATGGCGCAGGCGCAGTTGCGGTTGGGGCTGTGCCAACTGAAACTGGGCAACAAGCCGCAGGCCATCTCGGCGCTGGACCGGCTCACGCAGGAGTTCCCCGACAAAGACAAACTTCTCGCCGTGATCGAGCAACACATGCCGCAAGTGCTCGACGAAATCGTCCGACAGATCGAACGGAACTACATCCAGGAAGTGGATCGCGGCGAACTGCTGGAAACGGCGATTCGCGCGATTGTCGGCAAGCTCGATTCGCGGGGCGGCTTCCTGCGCACGAATGACCTGGAGTTCCTGGGCGCCAATGAGCTGCGGCAGGTCAATGAACAGATCGAGCAAAGACTTGCTGGTGTTGGCGCCGTGCTCAAAGCCAACGCCGGCGAAGTGGTCGTGCAATCACTCTTGCCCGGATCCCCGGCTCTGGATGGAGGGCTTCAGGCCGGAGATCGGATTGTCAGGATAGATGGAATCGACTTGCCCCGGAACCAGCTGGCCACTGCCGTGCAGCTGCTTCGCGGGCCAATCGGCACAACCGTCACTGTCGGCGTGAAACGCGTCGGTTCGGAAGATGTGCATGGGATTAAGCTGGTGAGAGACTCCATCCGGCTACCGAGCATTTTGGGCGATCGTCGGAAGGCCGACAGCACATGGGATTTCATGTTGGATGATCCCAGAAAAGTTGGCTACATCCGGTTGACCTACATCGGCAAGCAAACCGCCCAGGAAATGCGGGACGCGCTCGATGAACTTAAAGCCCGCGGCATGAAGGCGCTCATTCTCGATTTGCGAAATAATCCGGGCGGCCTGCTCGACGGGGCCGTGGCGGTGTCGGATCTGTTCGTGGAAAACGGAAGGATCGTCACCGTGAAGAGTCGCAAGGAAGAAACGGTTTATGACGCGAAGCCCGAAGGCACTTTTACCGGATTTCCCATTGCGCTGCTGCTGAATAAGCGAACCGCGTCCGCTGCTGAAGTTGTCGCCGCCTGTTTGCAAGACCACCATCGGGCCGTGGTTGTCGGCGAGCGCTCGTTCGGCCAAGGTATCGTGAGAAGCCTGTTCCAGCTGAAAAGCGGCGTCGGCGCGGTGAAACTTCCCGTCGCGGCTTATTATCGGCCCAGCGGCAAGTCCATGAACCGTTATCCCAACTCAAAGGACTCGGACGATTGGGGAGTGATCCCCGACGCAGGTTACGAGGTCGCGCTGACGGACGAGGAAACGGAACAATATGAGAAAGACCGCGCCGCGCGCGACGCATTGAACAGCGCGACAACGCCAAAAGTGGAATTGCAGGATCGCCAGTTGCAGAAGGCGCTGGAATCCATCCTGGCGCAAGCGCGACGACCATAGTCGGCCTCGCCATGGCGAAACAAATGGATCGTGACGCATCAACCAGCGACAAAGTCATTTTAAGGAAACTGGTCAGGACAATCATCCGCCGAGGTCAGGACAGTGATGTCTGGCCTGTGGTGCTCTTGTTGTTTGCGGTGCTCGTGCCGGCGGTGTGCCTGCTTTGGTTCATGAGCGCGGCGATGCGCAATGAACGGCTCGCCGCGCGGCAAAAGCTGGCGGAGGCTTATCGCGCCCAACTCGCCGTCTCGCAAGCGCGACTTCAACAGTACTGGAGTGAAATGGTGGGGGAGTTGGACAAATCAGAGGCGGCAGCTGCCGCACCCGCGATCTTCGCCAAATGCGTGCAGTCTGGACTCGTGGACGGAGTCGTCATCCTCGACGAGATGGGACGCGTCACCTATCCGAACGCGCCGTGTGCGGTTAGCAGCGACTTCGGTGAACTCGAACCGCAATGGCAGGAGGCCAGCCAGCTCGAATATCTTCGCAAATACACGGAAGCTGCCAGGCGTTACGAGGCGCTGGCCCGGGAGACGACTAACGCCAATGCCGCGGCAAGGGCCTTCCAATCCGAAGCAAGGTGCCTTGTGCAGGCCGGGCAAAACGATGCGGTCATCCAAGTCGTCAGCGATGTCTTCAGCAGCGAGCGATTCCGTCAAGCAGCCGACTTGCAGGGGCGACTGATTGCGGCAAATGCCGAATTGATGGCGCTGGAACTCATGACCAACCGCAATTCGCCGGTCTTCCAATCCATCGCGCGCAGATTGGCGGCGCGACTGGTGGATTACGAGAATCCTGTCCTGGCAGCCCCGCAGCGCCGTTTTCTAATGAAGGAAGTGCGAAGACTTTCGCCGGACAAAATTGAATTGCCTATTTTGGCTGCCGAACAACTCGCTGCGGAAACGGGTGAGAACCATCCGAAGCTGGCCAGCCCTTCTGCTTTGCAGCGCGGGGTGCTTCCCGACCTATGGCAATTCACCACGCCCAATCATCGAGTGCTGGCGCTGATTCGATCGGACAAACTTCTGGCCGCTGCGAAAGCCGCGCTGGCTCCGGACAATTCTCCGGCCGATGTGAAGGTCACCCTGCTCCCGCCAGACGTGGAGGCCGCCGACGCCTTCCTCACTTTGCCCGCAGGAGAGCCAATGCCCGGATGGCGCTTGGCGCTCTCAGTGAAGGATTGGAGGTTCTTCGACGTGACGGCGGGGCACCAGACCGCGGTCTATCTGTGGACAGCGCTTTTGGCTGTGGCCGGGATGGGAGTCCTGGCAGTGCTGGCCGCGCGTCTTGTGCGCCGGCAAATGACACTGGCGCGACTGAAGAATGATTTGGCCGCGACCGTTTCGCACGAACTGAAGACGCCGCTCTCCTCGATGCGCGTGCTGGTGGAAACCTTGTTGGAGTCGGAAAAATTCGATGAACAAAAGACGCGCGAGTATCTCCAGCTCATCGCCCAGCAGAACGAGCGCCTGGGTCGTTTGATCCAGAATTTCCTCACCTTCTCCCGCATGGAACGGAAGAAGTACAGGTTTCAGTTTTCACTTTTACCGGCGCGCCAGATTGTTGATGCAGCCATGGCATCGCTTGGCGGACGACTGGAGACTCCCGGCTGCCGCCTGGAAGTGCAGATCGAGGACAATCTTCCGTCGGTCATGGCCGATCAGGAGGCGTTGGTTGCGGCACTGATCAACCTGCTCGAAAACGCTTATAAGTATTCAGAGGAGATCAAGCACATCCTCCTCCGCGCGCGGACAGAGAATGGGAGCGTGATTCTCTCGGTAACAGACAATGGCATCGGAATCGCGCCCGGCGAACGGAGCAGAATCTTTCAGCCGTTCTACCAGGCGGATCCGTGCCTCTCGCGCAAAGGCGGCGGCTGCGGTCTCGGATTGAGTATCGTTCAGTTCATCACGACGGCCCATCACGGCAGCGTCTCGGTCGAAAGCCAGCCGGGCGGCGGTAGCACCTTCACTATTTCTCTTCCGATCGCGCCAGGGGCCACCAGGCTCAGGAAGGAGGCGGTCGCCTGATGCCTGGATCATCGGTCTTGATCGTCGAAGATGATCCTGCGTTGCTGCGCGGGTTGAAGGACAACTTCGAAGCCCAAAATTACCGCGTCGAACTGGCGCGCGACGGTCCCGAGGGATTGTCCGCCGCTCTGGCGAACCCGCCCGACTTGCTGATCCTCGACCTCATGCTGCCGAAATTGAATGGCTACGAGATTTGCCACGCGCTTCGCGCGAAGGGATTGGAAATGCCAATCATCATGCTCACCGCCAAGGGGCAGGAGGAAGACATCATCCGCGGGCTGGAGTTGGGTGCCGACGATTACGTGACCAAGCCTTTCAGCGTTCGCGAACTGCTGGCGCGAGCCAAGGCATTCCTGCGCCGACGTGAGGCCGCCGAATCCGATGTGTTTCAGTTCGGAGACTGCAAATTGGATTTTACGGCGCGCAAGCTTTTCAGAAAAGGCAAGGAGGTCGCTCTCACGACGAAAGAGTTTGGGCTTCTGGAATTCTTTTCCAAGCGTGCCGGCCACGCCCTGACCCGCGATCAGCTTCTCGATGCCGTGTGGGGCCACGACATCATGGTCAATGATCGCAGCGTCGATCGATGCGTGACGACGCTTCGCGCCAAAATCGAAGCGGATCCGCATCGCCCATGCTACATCCAAACCATTCGCGACATTGGTTATCGCTTTGAGCATCCCTGAAGAGGAATTACGCCAAACAAAGAACTCCCCGAGCAAATCCACTCACCGGCGGATCTGCCCAAAGGGAGTTGTGTGGTGGGTCATGCCGCGGGCCAAACCCGCGGAGGCGCCCAGGCGCCTGCTTACGGATGATGCGCGCCACCGCCCTGATTGCCCGGGTGGCCCTCGTAACCCAATAAACCATTACCCTGATTGCCCGGGTGCCCTTCGTAGCCCAGTTGCCCATGCGCTCCGCCTGGGGCGACCCGTTCCTCTAATTCGTCGATTTCCAGTTCAATTGGCTGTTCCTCTTTCATTTGTTGTCACCTCCGATCGCTTTCAGTTTTTTTGCTTTCAGTTTGTTGGGCAACCCTGGCCGGCCCAAGCCAGCCATGGCTGCCCCACGGAATTCGAGTGGTCTGCTCATTTCCGGAAGATTGCGTCTGAGGACAAAACATCTGCGGATTGCGCTGAGCAAAATGTCTACGTGTTCCTGCTTCGGTGCCGGTGTTGTCATTCACCGACCGGCATCGCCCGCACGAAAAGCGGTCCACAGCCGCCATGATACGTGATTAACCTCCCCCATGATGCTGCCAAGGAAAGTGGGGTGATGACCCCGTTAGTCTTCAGGGAACACCCTTGGGCCTTTCGACGGACGCGGCTTTTCTGTTTAACAGCCGACATCCTCGGCGACACGCAGGAGGCGCGAAATCATCCTGGTGTTGGAGAAGACCTCGGCGGGTTCGCCGGTGTTGGGATCGCGGCAAAGGCCCCAGCCACCGGCTGGCCGGGAGAGCGGCGCCAGGAGGATGAGCGATTTCTCCCGACGCGAGAGATGGAAGACGATGTGGCGACTGGTCAGCAGGCGGGGGTCGTCGACGCCGGGTTGCCAACAAGCAGACACCGCGTTCAGCGTCTTGATTTTCCTCGGCTGTTCCTTTTCATCCCCGCGATCAAGGCATGTCCGGGCCGGAAGGCATCCGGCCAGGCTTTGGTGACTGTCTGCGCGTATGGCACCATGGCGTTTTCCCTTCAATGATTCTCCAGCCAGTCAGCGCTTGCCAGCGGCCCGTGGAGCCAGCAGGGTTTGGAGGTAACTCCTAAGGATCCGCGAGGACATTGGCAGGGCCTTGAAGGAGCCGGGAGGCGACACTGTGGCGACGTCGGTTGCTCGAGTCGGCGCAGAGGTCAGTAGAGGAACTTTATGCAACATGTTACCGGGATTGGAGGCTTGTTCTTCCGGGCGAAGAACCCAACCATGATGGCTGAATGGTATACGGAGAACTATGAGTGGATGCTCTTGCCATGATCGCAGAAGTCGCTCTTGCTTGGGCTTGGTGGCGGCTGGGCTGGCGCTGGCTGGTCGTTGCGGCGCGCAGGTGATTTCCGGTGAGTCGCTCCAGGATGATTCGACCAACCTTTTTTCCATGACGGTCAAGGTGGTCGACGCTGTTTCGGGGAAAGCTCTGGAACAGTCAACTGTGCTACTGCCCTCGATGGCTCCTCCACCCGGACGGAAATCCATGAATGAATGGCGCTTCGTGACGGACGAGCGTGGCGTGACGACGGTGCGTGTGCCGGCGGGCGCGGTGGGCGGGAACAGTTTCGGTCTTGTGGTCAGCAACGTGAGCTATCCGGTTCGCCAGGTTGCGTGGAATGCGCAGGGAGGCACGGTTCGAGGAGCATTGCCGGAGGAATACACTTTCCGGCTCGAGCACGGCGTGTCGATCGGCGGTTACGCGCGTGATGAGCGCGGCCAGGCTTTGGCCGGCCTGAAGGTGGTTCCTTGGGGTAACGGCGCGGGAGCCTATAACTACAATCCGAGCGCAGCGATGGAGTATTCTTCGTTGAATCGCGATGACAATCTCGGTGTCGCGACGGACGCGCAGGGATTTTGGATCTACACGAACTTTCCGCCCGACATCGCCACGTTTTCCATCGATGTCATCAGGGCCGACGGTAGCCGGAACGTGTTCGTGAGTTCCAGCACAGGGCCGCAATTTTTCCTGGAGCCGGGCGAACCGATCGAAGTTGAGCGCCTGCGGGCGACCAATGCGGTTCTGGTCATCAAGGACGGCGTGAACATACGCGGACTCGTGGTGGACGAATCTGGCAGGCCAATTCCGAACGCGGTGGTGCGAGAGCGCACGGGTGGCGCGCGGAATATGCCGATTGAGCAGGTCACGAACGACCTGCAGGGTCGGTTTGTGTTTCCGCATCGGACCGGCTCGCAGTATTTGATCACCGCGGAGGCGGATGGACACGCGCTGGCTTCGACGATTGCCACGGTCACGCCGGAGATGGAGGAGTTGAAGGTGGTTCTGCCGACGGCGCGACCGTTGCGGCTGCGGGTCCTGGGTGAGAATAACGAGCCGATGGCGGGGGCAGAGGTGAGTCTGACGGAGTATCGAAATCGCGGGCACCTGATGGCTTGGAGAGGAATGACGGATGCGGAAGGAAGGGTGGTTTGGACGAACGCGCCGCGGCAGTCGATCTCGTTGACCATCGGGGCCGCGAATTTTCCAATGCGGATGGCGAGGCTGGCGCCCACCGCCGAGGAGCAAGTGGTGCGCTTGCGCAAAGAGTGGGCCAAGTCCATCGCGGTGCGCCTGCACGCGCTGGACGCCGGGACGCGCCAGCCGGTGGCCAGGTTTGCTGTCTGGCGGGATTTACAACCGTACAACGACTTCAAAGAGTCAAGCTGGGTCGGGACCAATGGTGAGCTGCAGACGGAACTGAGCCAGGCGGATTTCCGGGAAGGCCGCGCCTTCGGCTATCGGTTCCAAATCAGGGTGGAGGGTTATCTGCCGTGGACCAGTGAGATGTCGTACTTCGATGAAGGAGATTTCGAAGCGACCGCATCGCTGAGGAAAACGAAGACGTCAGCAGGTGTGGTCTTGCTGCCCGATGGCCAGCCGGCGGGGGATGCGAAGGTGCTGTGGGTCTCCGGCCAGGGCTCGATCTTCATGAACTCGCCTGACAATCAGTACCCGGGGAGCGGCGTCATTACGATCCAGGGCGGGAAGGATGGCTCATTCAAGTTCGACGGGGCGGAGGATGACCAGCGCATGGTGGTGATTCATCGAGACGGCTTCGCCTCCGTGACCCTCGAGGAGCTTCGGCGCACAGGCAGGATTTCCTTGCAGCCCTGGGCGCGCCTCGCAGGCGTGCTGCGGGTGGGCGGCAAACCGCTGGCCAGGGAGCGGGTCAGCATCAAATCGCCGGTCTCCTGGGCGGCGCTTGACAGCCATCATCTTGTCTTCTCGGCGACAACCGACGACGCCGGGCGATTCGTTTTTACCAATCTGCCGCCGGGCAATTACGTTCTCTACCGAACGCCGCATTTGATCATGGGCATCTCGACGACGGAGAGTCACCGCATGGTTTTCGACCTGGCGGCCGGCGAATCGAAGCAGGTCGAGTACGGCTTTGGCGGGCGGACGGTCGTCGGGCGCGTCGAAGCCGGCGGCGAAGTGGATTGGAAGAACGATCCGCACTTGATCTCGGTGAAAATTCCGGCGGCTCCGGCGGCTCCGAACTACTACGCCTATGCTGATCCCAAGGAGTTCGAAAAGGCGCGCCGTGCGCATGGCAAATCGAAGGCGGTGCTGGATTACGAGCGCAGGCGTCAGCAGTTCCAGTTGGTGTTTGATCGCGACGGGAATTTCAAAGTGGACGATGTCCCGCCAGGCCAGTACGAGCTGAACATCCGCGTGACGAAACCGAACAAGAATCCGCGTGCCCAACGTTTCGAGGGGCGTGAAGAGGTCCTTGGCAGCGTGAAACGCGAGATCACCATTCCGGCCGGCCCGCCCGGTGAGGAGTTTGATTTGGGCGTCATGGAAATGGAAGTGAAGGAAAGTCTGGCGGGCCGTTCCGGGCCGCTGGATTTCACCGCGGAACAACTGGATGGCAGACTCTTCAATCTTGTCAGCCTGCGCGGCCGCCCGACAGTGCTGGTCTTCTGGGCCAAATGGGCGCCCGGTTCGGCGACGAAGTTGGAGGAACTCCGGGCGACGGTCGCGAAGATGGAGGCCAAGGATCGTCCAGCTCTGGTCACGGTGAATCTGGATTCCAACGCTGAGGACGCGCGCGAGGAATTGAAGAGTCTCGGGAACGACTGGATTCAGGTCCGCCTGGCGGGGGCTGGCTTGTTCGAGGTGACGGAGCAGCTGAAGGTGGACACGCTGCCGACGGTGCTGCTCCTGGACGCGCAAGGGCGGGTGATGGGGCGCGACATGAACGGCAAACGATTGGCGTCTATCGTCAAGAAACTGGTGGCAAACAAGCGTTGAACAGGAGGGAGCATGAAACTTCGATCGAGGATCGACCAACTCTTGCCGGCAGTCTTTATCGCGCTGACCGTGGCGGGGGCGGAAGAGCCGGGACGACTGGAGGGAGTGATCGACGGGGCGGGCGGCCAGCCGCTCAGCCAGGCATGGGTGTTCGTCTATTCCGCGGCTCCGCGCGAGGGTCCGTCGGTGATTTGCCCGACGTGCTATCCGGACTGCGTGAAGCGAGCGCGCACCGATGCGCAGGGCCATTTCCTGATCGAGCCGGTGGCCCCGGACTTGATGTTCCGGCTGCTTGTGCTCGCCAAAGGTTACCGGCCGGACTTCATCAAGGATGTGGATCCGCAGTTTGGCGGAGCGCAGCTGACCTTGAAGCCGCTCAAGATCACGAACACGACGTTGGAGACCCGGGTTACGGCGAAGCTGATCGATCCCGCGGGCAACCCGGTGGCGGGAACGCGCATCGATGTCGAAGGGACGCGCTCGGGTTTGTCTTCAATGTATGGTGGCACCAGCGGCAAGGTCGATCCGATGGCGGTGAGCGACGAGAACGGAGAGTTCTTCCTCGATTGCACCAATGGGATCGAAGCCATCACCGTCCAGCTTGAGCCGCGCGGGTTGGCCAAGCGGCGGATGTGGCTCGAGACTGGAAAGGCGCACCTCATCCGTCTCAACGAAGGCGTGGCGGTCAGTGGCCGATTATTCAACAACGGCCAGCCGGTCGGCGGGGCCACCATCGCGATCAACACCGAGGACCGATCGTCGGAGGTCTTCATGCGCGGCTTTGAGGTGGCAACTGACGCCGAAGGACATTTCCGGCTTCCCAATATTCCGGCAAACAACCGGTTCGTGCTTTACACGAAGATGAAGGAGATGCGGGAACTTGGGGTCTCGCTTGGCTCGCAACGGTTCGCCACCGGTGCCGACGGCTCCTCGGTGGCTCTGGGCGATCTGAAGGTCGGACCGGCCTATGCGCTTCGGGGCAGAATCGTCACGGCGGACGGCCAACCCTTGCGGAATCGCACACGCATTTACCTGGGCCGGGAAGACGCGTACGACAATCAAGAGACGCGAGCCGAGGACGATGGCTCGTTTGAGTTTCTGGGCGTGCCAGCGGAGTCGGTCAGCTTGAGCGTGCGAGTGCCCGGTTATCGAATTTCCGCGAAGAATCCGAGCAAGGATTGGCTCAATGAGGGACTCATTGTCGGTCGTCTTTCCGGCAACACGGAGGACTTCATCATTCATTTGGAACGCGGCGAGCGATTTTCTCGAAGCGAAGGTCCCCCAGACAACGACCGCCAGCCGCGCGACAAACCGTTGCGGGGGGCGAGGCTGTAATCCCTATTCAAGATTGAGGTTGCTTTCGCCCTCGCCCCGGCCCCCTCCCCCGGGGCTCAGCGTGTCCCACATCTTATTTGCTGGACACCGTGGGTTCAGACACATACTTGAGAAAACCGATGACAACACATCAACTTTCTCTCCTTCACACTCCCATAGTGAGACTCACTCAATTCTGACAGCAT
>Ga0137367_10003915_pt1 | contig 12076 bp, 9 predicted proteins | sample SagtaG_14_FD_104939 | JGI IMG/M metagenome (GOLD analysis project Ga0137367, IMG submission 104939) | Vadose zone soil microbial communities from Sagehorn Ranch, Mendocino, California, USA - Sage1_L_80_16 metaG | ecosystem: Environmental > Terrestrial > Soil > Vadose zone | place: USA... | reverse complement strand
GGTGACCAACTGGAAGTCAATCGCCGCGGGAACGGACGGCGCCGTGACTCTGGCCGGCACCCTCGCCGGAGCGGCAGCGGCTGCTGCAGTGGTCGCAACCTGCGTTCCGGGCGGGATGTTTGGCTGGCGCGTGTTTCCGCTGTGCATCGCGGCTGGAATGTTAGGAACGTTGGTTGACAGCCTTCTGGGCGCGACAATGGAACGCCGAGGCTGGCTCGGAAACAACGCCGTCAATTTTCTTTCAACGGCGATTGCAGCCGCTATTGCGTTCGCGTTCTCGTGAGCCCCGCGCTTCGGCGAAGCTTAGGGATTCAAAATGCGGTGCAGGTCGAGCGAAGGTGGCTGGACTTCAGTTTGACTCAGCATGACATGGACCTGACCGCGATGGTGCGTCTGGTGATTGAACATGTGGAGAGCAGCATTGAGCATTGGATCGGTGTAATGCACGCCCTTGCTGTTCGTGTACGAGAGTGTCCGGTCAAGGAAACTGGCGTCGGCGGAGGCAAAAAAATCCTCGATGGCAGCATCCTCGCGTGTTCGAGTGGATCGCAGCTCGGCGAACTCGTCGTACAGAATGGTCGCCAGCCACGGAGTGGTCTGACCGTCGCCATGAAAGCGGGACATCCATATTCTGTCGCCAAGCAAAATGTGGTTGAGCAGGGCATGGATACTGCCGAAGGAGCCACGGCGCGGCGCTCGGTAATCGGCGTCGCTCAGTTCAGCGCACTTTTCATACAGCCGATCGTTCGCAATCCGGTTATATCGAGCCAGCAGGCGGAGATGGTCGATGGAGCTCATGCAATCAAGATACCGCACTTGGCACTTGGCATTTAGCACTTAGCCCCACATCTCATAATGCCAAATGCCAAATGCGTACCACCACTCTTGAAGGATTATTTTGCGCCCTTCGGGATCAACCGTTCATCTCATCGGTACCCAGGAGACTCCATGAACGATCCACGTTTTCCCATTGGGAAGTTTCACTACGAAGGTGCACCTTCCGAAGAGCAGCGGCAGCGATTCATCGCAGAGATTGCGCAGGCACCGGTTGCGCTGCGTGCCGCAATCGATGGACTCTCACAGCCACAGCTGGACACGCCTTATCGCGATGGAGGATGGACAGTACGGCAAGTGGTGCACCACATGCCAGACAGCCACATGAACGCGTACATCCGTTTCAAGCTGGCGCTGACCGAGGATGAGCCGACGATCAAGCCATATGCCGAAGATCGCTGGGCGGAACTTGCCGATACTAAATCGACGCCGATCGAGGTCTCACTGGCGCTGCTGGAATCGTTACACACCCGCTGGGTGCAACTCATGCGTTCTTTCCGACCGGACGACTGGAAGAAAACGTTCAATCATCCTGAGCGCGGGGTTGTGTCGATGGAGATGAATCTGGCGCTGTATGACTGGCATGGAAAGCACCACGTCGCGCATGTCACAGAGCTGCGGCGTCGAATGGGCTGGTGACCGGCTTCGTCGCGAGCGGGGCCTCCGCCACGTTTTCGACCAAACGATTCCGTACCAGGTGAACTGGGGCAGACGCTGGCTCCTCCAGAGCAACCACGGCTGGAAACGGCCTCGGAACACCGATTCCGAGGCTCTCTCCCAATCGTCGAAACTGCCCGACCCATTCGGGGCTGCAGTCACTCGGCGTCAAGGACGCAACGGAAGTCATCACTTCGAAAAAGCTGTTTTGTGCCGTCCACATGTCAGCCTCAAAAGGCGCGATGCGCATGAGTTCTACCAGGGGCTGCAATTGGGCAAGCATCCTGAGATCGAGCGGGCTCTGCTTCCAGTCGGTCATCATTGATTCCACTCGCCGATGAAACGCCGACGGAAGTGTCGCATCGAGAGAGATGCCGTGCTGCCGCTCGATGTCGAGCAGTTGGTTCATGCGGGGGAGATCAATCTCCTCGCTCTCCAGACAACGGCGGATCTCATTATTCAGAACGAATTCCGACGACACTCGCAGAATTCGAGGCAGCGGCATCCCGATTTCTCGCAGGAACCTGATCAGGGAAGTGTTCTCTTCGTACACGTCACTATAGAGGCGGTCAATATCCGCCAGCTTCGAGTCCACAATCTGTGACACGATGCGGCGGCGTTCGTCGTGAAAGAGCGACTCGAGCGAGTAGATTTCATTGCCGAAGTAGTGCTCGAAAATAGGCGCTAGTGAATGGAAGTCGCATTCGGACAGCTGAGGGCGAAGTTGTTCTACAAAATTTGTAAAATGGCGATGAGCAGGGGCGATTCCGGCGCGAAGGTTGTGGCCTCCGGAATAAAGCACAGCAAAATCAAAATCGACGAACGCGTGGGTGATTCGCGAAGTGATGCGCGCGCGGCCGGCAGATAGATTAAGTTTTCCCTGTTCGAACGTTTGCACCTTTTGTAAGTCCGCGACGTATGAATAGATGAAACCTGTTTCCCGGTATCCTTCGAAAAAAGAGCTGATCGCAAAGTGGGCAGCGACACCGGGCAGATCGAGCATGACCGGTCTGACAAACCGGTCGTAGATATTGCGGCCGTTTCCAAACTCGGGAATGTTGCTGCGTACAGCTTCGAGCCGCGACAGAAACTGCTGTTCCAGGTCCTTTTCAAACAACTGCTGGCCGAGTTGGACCGCGCGGGCTGCGTATTGCAGCACCTGGAGAGTTTCCGGGCCCGTAGGTTCGTCAAAGAACCAGCCGCAGCTGGTGTACATCAGCATCAGGTGGCGCTGCATTTCGAGCAACCGGAGGACACGCACCTGCTCGTCATGAGTGAGAACGTGTTTCCGATGCCGCGCCAGGAACCGCTCCACCGAAGCGGGAGACCGGTCCAGAACCACGTCAGCGTATTCGTCGCGAGCCAGCCACGGATCGTTGAGAAGTTTTCTCGCCTCGCGCAAGTAATCACCAGCTAGTTCATCGCTCAGCCAGTCGAACGCGTCTCGCAAGGGGCGTCGCCATTCCTGGTTCCATTGCGAATGGCCACCTGAATTGCAGCCGCAATTACTTTCCCAGCGGGAGACGCCGTGCACGCAACTCCAGGCTGTCTTTTCTTTGATTCGAACTTCCTGCGTCGGCGGATGCTCGGCAAAATATTCGCCATAATTCGTGAGACGCGCTAGGCGGTTTTCTTCGATGTAGTGCAAGGCGTAAGCAAGAGCCATATCGCCGCGAGTGTGGTGGTGGCCGTAGGTTTCGCCGTCGGTTGCCAAGTGCATGAGCTGCGCGGAATCGCCTTCGGGATCGAACCGGCTGAGCAGACGGCGGGCAAAGTTTTCGCCGCTGTAGAGCAGGCGTTCGAAGGCGACGGCCGTCGCGAGCGCGCCGTCATAAAAGAACAGGCCGATCGAACTGCCAGAGGGCAGGCTGCAAGCGTACGCGCGGCGCGAATCGATTCCGTATTCCAGATCGATCCACGATGAACTCTTGTCCGCTCGAAGCTGTCCCGACTGGCTCGGCGCGAGAATGGTGAATTTGATCCCTTCTCCGCTCAAAATTTCGAGGGTCTCCAGGTCGACTGCCGTTTCGGGCAGCCACATGCCCTCAGGATCGCGCTGAAATCGCAATCGAAAGTCTTTGATCCCCCACAAAATTTGGGTGCGTTTGTCCCGCGAATTCGCGAGCGGCAGAATGATGTGGTTGTACGCCTGCGCTAAGGCTGCGCCGTGTCCGGAGAAGATATCTAAACTTTCGCGGTCGCCGTCCAGAATGCGCTGGTAACCCTCGGGCGCATGCTCTTCCATCCATGAAAGCAGAGTCGGCCCGAAGTTGAAACTGATGCGCGCGTAGTTGTTTACGATCTTCGCGATGTTCGATTGAGAATCGAGAATCCGCGAGGCGCCATTGGGAAGATAGCACTCGCGAGCGATACGCTCATTCCAATCGTGATGAGGACTGGCCGAATCCTGAGCTTCGACAGCTTCTAACCAGGGGTTTTCTCGCGGCGGCTGATAAAAATGACAATGAATGCAGGCAAAACACTCCATCTACACTCCACGGCCCGACAGCGAACTTCTTGGTCCGATGATTTAGGGCAGACATATTTTTTTCACACGGCACGCCAGAAATGGATGAATAAATGTAAAGATATCGCGGAGAGGCGGCGATGGGAAGATGAATTAATGGTTCGGTAGCATCGAAAAAAAGATTGAAGTGCGGAACTGTCCTAACCTCGAATTCCCACCCGCCATACTGCGTAGCTCGCACTCTCGCGCAGAATGAATACGCCTCGCTGCCGCAACGATTTTGGACGCGAATCGGCGCGCGGCGCCACATAGACTTGCAGTCCCTCATGTTCCAGCAGCTTGCGAATGCGGAATACGTGGTAGGCATCGCTTACGGCAATGCAGCTCTTCATGCGGTTCGCCCGCATAATCACAGCGACTCGTTGCGCTGATTCGGCGGTATCGGACGCCTGCGTTTCAGCAATCAGCGCCAGGTCGGGTATGCCACGTCGCATGAGGTAATCGTGGCCAACGCCGCCTTCACTGTAATTGGGATCGGCGGCCGCGCCGCCGGTGGTGATAACCACTGGCGCAAGTCCCCGCCGAAAGATGTCGTACGCGTGATCGAGGCGCGCGCGGAACACCGGCGAGGGATGGCCATCGTACTCGGCAGCTCCGAATACAACAATTGCATCTGCAGAATGCAATTGCTGGGCACGGGAATCCCGGACAACGGCATGAGCGATGTAGCCGAAAATCGCAACCAGAACGCAGATGGGAATAATCGTCCAGAACAGCAGGGCGCTGTTCTTTTTAGCCGGTGGTGCAGTCACCCTTGCGCGAAAAATTCTGAAATCTCCTCGGCGGGAATTGCGCCTTCGCGCAAAATCTTCCAACGCGCTTCATCGTCGGTGAGGTCAACGATGGTGGACGCAGTTTCGCGCGGCGAAGTCCCCCCGTCCACGATAATCGGAATCCGCACGCCCAGCTGCTCTTTCACAGCTTCGGCAGTCGTACACTCCGACTCGCCGCTAAGATTCGCCGAAGTTGCGGTGATGGGGATGGCCGCGGCCTTCACCACTTCGAGCGGAATCTTTGCGTTCGGCACGCGCAAGGCCACATTGCCGGTGTTGGCGGTGACTTTGAGCGGTAACCGCGACGCGGCCCTCACAATCATCGTCAACGGCCCTGGCCAGAACTTCTTTGCCAGCGCATAAAATTCCTCCGGCAGCGGCTTCGCGAGTTCTTTCGCCTGGTCCACGTCTTCGATCAGCAACGACAGCGGCTTGTGCCGGGAGCGTGATTTTATTTCATATACCCGCTCGACCGCGCGCAGATTGAATGGGTCGGCGGCCAGGCCGTAAAACGTGTCGGTGGGCATGCCCAGCACCTGGCCGGAGCGAATCTGGTCGGCGGCGTAGCGGATCAACGAGGTCTCCGGAGCTTCACTGTTGATCTTGAGAATTTCCACGCGCACAGGCCTTCTCCCCCCAGGGTTCTTGTATTTTTTCGAAAGCTAAAGATAACACGGCGCTGGCCTTTGTTGATTGTCGGCGCAGGGACGACCATGCCCGCTCGGGGGCGCGCCTCGCGTATGATTTCAGGCGGAAGGTGCCGGTTTGAAGAACAGCAGTCAGGCCGATTCGGGGCGCGTGCGACGGATTGAAGGCCGCCACAATGCACTGGTCAAAGACCTGCGACAGGCGTTCAGCCGAAGCGAGTTGTCTAGTTCGGGCGAGTGCGGCATTGAGGGCTTTCGCATCATTGAAGAGGCTCTCCGTAGCGGAGTAAGGTTTCGTGCAGTGTTCTTCAGCGAGTCCGCCGAACCGCGAGCGCACAAGCTGTTACCACAAATTGCTTCTCAGGTTGAGGCCCTTCTGCTCCCAGACAAGCTTTTCACCAGCGCCGTTCCGAGCCAGTCACCGCAAGGCGTGGCTGCACTGGTGCACCTGAAGACATTCTCGCCAGAAGACGTCGTGGAGAGCTCTTCTTCCGGCCCGATTCTGGTGATTGCAGGCGTGCAGGACCCCGGCAATCTCGGCACGATTCTCCGTTCTGCGGAAGCGTTTGGGGCCAGGGGTATTCTTCTTGGCGATGGGACGGTGAGCGCTTACAACAGTAAAGTTGTGCGCGCGTCCGCAGGGTCGGTGTTCCGTGTTCGGGTCGCGAAAGTAGGGCTTGAACCGGCCATGGAGTTGTTGCGCGCGAAGTCTTTCCGCCTGCTGGCGACTTCTTCCCACAAGGGCGTTGCCCTGCCCCAGGCTGACCTGAGCGGCGCAACCGCAGTCTTCATCGGAAACGAAGGTGCGGGGATCGACAAGAAGCTGCTGTCGCAGATGGATGAGCTGGTAACGATCCCGCACTCGCCTAAGGTCGAATCTCTGAATGCCGGCGTCGCGACGAGCATCTTGTTGTATGAAGCAGCAAGGCAGAAAGGCTAATTCACCACAGAGACACGGAGAAACAGAGAAGCCACGAAAAAAATAATGACTACGTTCTCTGTCACTCTGTGTCTCTGTGGTGAATGATTCTATGAACCTGTTCCAACCAGTTCCGAGCGGTGACGCCGCCACTGACCGCACGCGGCCTCTCGCCGACCGCATGCGTCCGCGGACGCTGGATGAATTTGTCGGGCAGGAGCACCTGATCGCGCCAGGCAAGCCGCTGCGGGCGCAGATCGAGCGCGACGACATCGGTTCACTGATTTTCTGGGGGCCTCCCGGCACCGGCAAGACGACGCTGGCCAAGATCATCGCCGGTATGACGCGCGCCGACTTCATCGAGTTCAGCGCGGTGCTCACCGGGATCAAGGAAATCAAACAGGTGATGGCGGATGCCGAGAGGGCACGGCAATACGGAACGCGGACCATAGTTTTCATTGACGAAATTCATCGGTTCAATAAAGCGCAGCAGGACGCGTTTCTGCCCTATGTCGAAAGCGGGAGCATTCGGCTGATTGGTGCGACAACGGAGAACCCGTCGTTCGAGATTATTTCGGCTCTGCTTTCCCGCAGTCGCGTGTACGTTCTGAATCCGCTGACCGAGGAGCAAATTGTCGTCCTGCTTCGCCGTGCGTTGGAGGACAACGAACGCGGATTGGGACAGATGACGCTGTCGGCATCCGACGATGTGCTGCGGCAGATCGCCGCATACTCCAGTGGAGATGCGCGGAGCGCTTACAACGTGCTGGAGGTTGCGAGTGCGCTGGCGCTCCCGGCATCCCACCCTTCGAAAACCACAAAGGGAAGGGAAACCTCGGAGTTAAAGGGGGAGATCACGACCGAGATCATTCGCGATGCCCTGCAGAAGCGCGTCCTGCTCTATGACAAGTCCGGAGAAGAGCACTACAACTTGATCTCGGCGCTGCACAAATCGGTGCGGAACAGCGATCCCGATGCAAGTTTGTATTGGCTGGGGCGAATGCTGGAGGCGGGGGAAGACCCTCTTTACATTGCGCGCCGCGTCGTGCGTATGTCGGTTGAAGACATCGGGCTTGCGGAGCCAAACGCACTTGCGTTGTGTATGGCGGCGCGCGACGCGGTGGATTTTATCGGAATGCCGGAAGGAAACTTGGCGCTGGCTCAGGCAGTGGTGTATCTCGCAATTGCACCAAAATCAAATGCGCTCTACACCGCTTATGGCGCTGTGCAAGCAGATGTCGAGCGAACCGCAGCAGAGCCGGTGCCCCTGCACATTCGCAATGCGCCCACGGGACTGATGAAGAATCTCGGATATGGCACGGGCTACCAGTATGCCCACGATCTCGAAAGCAAAGTTGCGGACATGCAGTGCCTTCCGGACAACTTGAAGGACCGGGCGTACTACCATCCGACGAATGAGGGCGTTGAGAAGCGCATTCGCGAGCGGATGGAGGAGATTCGGAAGAGACGAGTGAAGCCGGAACAGCCCGATACACGAGAGTAGACCGTCGCCTACTAACAATCGGTCGTTCTTCCTGGTTGCCAGTTATTGGCTAATGCGCTCCAAATGACGGAAATGGTCGGTGCCAAAATATAGAGCGCAAAACAGCGTGAAGTTATACGCCACATGGATGAGGAAGCCAGGAGCGACGGATCGAGTCAATACCCGAGTGATGGTGAGGACCAAGCCGACTGCCAAGATCACCAGTAGCGGCCCCCAAGATCCCCCCAATTGTTCGGCGTGAACCATGGCGAATACACCGCTGGTGGCTAGTACGGCTAAAACCCTGCCTACACGGCCCGCCGCAGTTGGAGAGAGCCCGTTGATCGCACCAATCGATCCTAAAACGAAGGCCAACACCTGGAACTCCAGGCTCGTAACTCTAAAACTTCGTTCTGACACGGTGCGCGAAAGCACTCCCCAGATGCAAAGAACAAGTCCTGAGATCAGGACAGCGGAAAACGGTTTGGATCTTAACCATCGATCGAAAAACAAGAAGCCAACCGGCAGGAATGCAAAGAGGGCTACCAGCAAAGATACCGCAGACGCGCCGGCAACTCCGAGTGAGTGCGCCCCTGCAAGCCGGTGTACAAGGTATCCCCACGCGCTCATCAGGAGCAGCCACTTGGCACCATTGAAAAGTTGCCGCCGGACCATAAACAACGTTTGTAACCAGCGGTCGAGCACTGGATAGAGGAAACCGCGGAACGTGACTTCTTCGGCTAAGGGGGCGATCGCCACGCCCATGAACATCATGAGATAAGCGGCAAGAGGATCGCGGAAAAAACGATCCATTGGCAACGACTTGGGAAATGGAAGGAGGTGCGAAAGCAGGGGAAGGCTCAGGGCCATGACTGCGCCCGTGGCTAGAAATGCCAGCCACCTGCTCGCTACGGGCCAATGCCAACCCATTGCGTCCCAGAATCGCGTTTCCTGCGAAGTGGTCAAGCGAATGTACAGGGTGGCGAGTAACGCCATGTAACCGACTGTCATCGCAGGCACGACGACAAGAGCGCTTGGGTTCTTCGCCAACTCAACATAAGGAACACCCGTGGTGTGCGCTGCCACGGAAAGAAAGACGATCGTGGATACAAACAACACAGCTACAAATGCAAATGCTGCTATGAGGAGGTCAATAGCGGTCCATGGCGGATTCTCCGCGTCGGATGCTTGGGGTTCCACAGGCGGTCCTGGAATTTGTGCAACCAGCGTCAAATCCACTGGCGGAAGCTGAGGGTTTGAATCCATTTCCTGAATCTACACGAAAAGCACGGTGTCGAAGTTTGCGAGAAAGGTTAGCTGGCGGCTGACTGCTCGCCGCCGGGGAGGGCCGCACCATGCTTGGCAAAGAATTCTGCCAGCGCCTGACCCGTGTACGACTTCTTGTTCCGTGCGACCTGCTCGGGCGTGCCCTGGGCAACAATCCTGCCGCCCTCTTCTCCGCCTTCTGGACCGAGGTCGATGATCCAATCAGCGTTGCGAATAACGTCGAGATTGTGCTCGATGATGATAATCGTATTGCCCAAGTCGGTTAGCCGGTGCAGTACATCAAGCAGTTTGCGGACATCGTCGAAATGAAGGCCAGTGGTCGGCTCGTCGAGCAGGTAGAGTGTTCGTCCGGTTTGGCGTTTGCTTAACTCCCGGGCCAGCTTGATTCGTTGAGCTTCTCCGCCGGATAGCGTAACCGCTGACTGCCCGAGATGAAGGTATCCGAGGCCCACGTCAACCAGCGTTTGCAGCCGCTGCCGGACCTGCGGAATATTCTCAAGAATCGGCAGCGCTTCGGAAACTGGCGACTCCAGCAGGTCGGCGATCGAACATCCCTTGTACTTTACGGCCAGCGTTTCCTGGTTGTAGCGCCTGCCTCCGCAGACTTCGCAGACGACATAAACATCCGGCAGGAAGTTCATCTCAATGCGGCGTTGGCCTTCTCCCTGACAGGCTTCGCAGCGTCCGCCGGTGACATTAAACGAGAACCGGCCTGGTTTGTAGCCGCGCTCGCGCGATTCCGGGAGCATGGCGTAGAGATCGCGAATGTGCGAGAAGACTCCCGTGTAAGTTGCAGGATTCGAGCGTGGCGTCCGGCCAATGGGCGATTGGTCAATGCGAATAACCTTGTCGATATTCTCCGCGCCACTGATTGCTTTGTGCGCGCCAGCTTGCTCGCGCGAGTGATAAAGAGACTTGGCGAGGGCACGATAGAGGATGTCGTTCACCAGCGTTGATTTTCCCGAGCCAGAAACTCCGGTGACTACGTTGATCAGGCCCAGCGAAAACGTAACGTCAACATTTTTCAGATTATTTTCGCGGGCACCCAATATCGAGATCGCTGCGCCGTTAATTCGACGCCGCTCCGGGCGCATGTCGATTTTGGTCTTCCCGGCGATGTACGCTCCAGTGAGCGATTGTGGGGCGAGTGTGATCTGCTCCGGCGTGCCGCGTGCCACAACTTCGCCGCCATGACGTCCTGCTCCCGGCCCGAGGTCAATCACGTAATCTGCGCGGCGAATGGTTTCTTCATCGTGCTCCACCACAAGAACGGTGTTGCCCAGGTTGCGCAGCTCTTCCAAAGCGGTGAGCAGTCGTCCGTTGTCTCGGTGGTGCAAGCCACTGGAAGGTTCGTCCAGCACGTACAGAACGCCGCGAAGTTTGGATCCGATTTGCGTGGCGAGACGAATGCGCTGGCCTTCGCCGCCGGAAAGAGTCGCCGCGGAGCGGTCCAGCGATATGTAGCCGAGACCGACTGCATTCAGGAACTGCAGGCGCTCGACGATTTCGTGCATGATGCGGCCGGCAATCTGCTCGTCGCGGCCAGTGAGTTTGATGCTGCTCGCCTTTTCGAGCGCTCGCGCCACGGGCATCGCGGTAAAATCGGCGATGGACATGCCCTCCACCCGCACCGCAAGGCTTTCCGGACGCAACCGCTTGCCTCGACACGCCGGACACTCGGCTGCTGACATGTGTTCCATGAGCCAAGTCTCGGAAGTGGACTCATCGAGGGCATTTTTCAAATAGCCGAAAACTCCCAGGAATCCAGTTTTGCCCTTTCCGTTCGGTTCGCCATAGAAAAACAGGTTCTGAATTTTCTCCGGCAGTTTTTCCAATGGCGTGCGTAGATCGATTCCATACGCGGCAGCGACGAGTTTGATCTGGTGAAGAAGGTTCTGCGACGCTGATCCTGGGCCGAGGGCTCCTTCGAGTAGCGGCTTTGACCAATCGTTGATTATTTTCGCGGGATCGAAATCGAACCTGCTGCCCAGGCCGTGGCACTCGGGACACGCGCCGTAAGTGCTGTTGAAGGAGAAAGATCGCGGCTCGAGCTTCGGCACGTCGATACCGCAATCGGGGCAGGCCAGTCGCTCGGAGTAGAGTTGTTCCTCGCCGCCGACAATCGCGACCTGCACCAGACCACCGGCGAGCTTCATCGCCAGTCCAACTGACATTGCCAGGCGCTGCTCAATGCCCGGCTTCACCAGCAGGCGATCAACGACCACCTCAATGGTGTGATTCTTGCGCTTGTCGAGAACAATGCCATCTTCCACGCCGACCAGCTCGCCGTCGATGCGGGCGCGGGTAAACCCGTGCTGCGCCAACTTCTCCATCTCCTGCTTGAACTCTCCCTTGCGACCGCGAACGATGGGCGCCAGCACCATCACCCGATCTTCAGGCTTCAGCGCCATCACGCGCTGCACGATTTGGGCTGCGGTTTGGCGCGAAATCCCGCGCCCGCACTTCGGACAATGCGGCACTCCGATTGATGCGTACAACAGACGCAGGTAGTCGTAAATTTCGGTGATTGTGCCCACTGTGGATCGCGGGCTGCGGCTGGTGGTTTTCTGCTCGATGGAAATCGCCGGACTCAGGCCGTCGATGGCGTCCACGTCGGGCCGCTCCATCTGATCAAGAAACTGGCGCGCATACGCAGACAGGGTTTCCACATAGCGGCGCTGGCCTTCAGCGTAGATCGTGTCAAACGCGAGGGAAGACTTGCCGGAACCGCTCAAGCCCGTGATCACGGTCAGGCTGTTGCGCGGAATCTCGACGTTGATGTTTTTGAGATTGTGCTGGCGTGCGCCGCGAACAGTAATTTCCCGGATGGCCATTGTTCGACTGATGGATGAACCTTCGTAATGTGGACGGGTCCCCAGAAATGTTGGACAGTGGGGATGCGCACTTCTACTCACGTATCTTATAAGTTAACAGCGGCCAGGGTCAACG
>Ga0137367_10003908_pt1 | contig 12091 bp, 10 predicted proteins | sample SagtaG_14_FD_104939 | JGI IMG/M metagenome (GOLD analysis project Ga0137367, IMG submission 104939) | Vadose zone soil microbial communities from Sagehorn Ranch, Mendocino, California, USA - Sage1_L_80_16 metaG | ecosystem: Environmental > Terrestrial > Soil > Vadose zone | place: USA... | reverse complement strand
CGCCTTGTAGACTGAGTAATAACTGGTCGCCGCCACCCTGGAAAATGTTATCGTTTGTATTGCGGGTATCACGCTGACCTTTGCTCGCATAAGGTTGCAGCGAGTGGACTTGATCAGTCAGTGCGTCATCAAAGAAAAATTGGGATGTGAATTGAAAATCCTGACTATTCGCTCCCTTGGTGCGGATCGTAAAATGAACGTGGACAGCCCTGCCGGAATACCAGCCTGGATAAATGGTTATGAATTGGACTTTGCCACCTGCATCTGTCAGTTGGTAGCCGCGCAAAAATTTCTTTCCGGTCGTATCAAATCCCTGATCGGACACACCAGAATACTGACCCTGCGCGTCACAGTGCCAGACGTCCACCTGCGCACCTTGCACCGGACTACAGCTATTATTACCAACACCAGCTACCACGATGTTGAGCGTGAGCGGCAGACCTTCTTTTACCGAATTATCAGATGGTTCAGAGCGGATATCTGAGCGATTGAGTTGGTCGTCCACAAAATAAGGACCGATGGTCAATTCCGGACGGACAACACAATCGAGAGCCGCGCTGGTTGTTGATGGCGCCTGTGTGGATCCGGTCGCAGTCGGCGCGGCACATGAGGCGAGAAGCGCGGCGCTTCCAAATCCCAATAATTTGAGCGCATCCCTGCGATTGAGAAGTTGTCCAACAGGTTTATCATCATTTTCCATGCTTGTTATCTCCTTAAGTCTAAAATTATGAATATTAACTATTTTAATCGGGTGCTGTTAGGGAAATGTGAAAAAACTTTGTGGGTTTTGTGCGTATGGTTACATCCATAAGCCTCAAACTGATTTCGGAATGCCAGTAGATTCTGTAACTGTCTTGTTGTTTGTGCGTCATGAGTAGGAACAGAGAGGATAGCTTGTGGATAAGCCTTTTGCCCTAATAATCGAGGATGATCGAGATATTGTTGCCCTCTTCCGGCACGTTATGGATTTGGCGGGCTACCGTACGGAGATTGTCCTGCACGGAAAAGTGGCAGTAGATCATCTGGCACAAAGTACACCAGATGTTGTCCTGTTGGATTTGAATTTACCGGGCGTTTCGGGCAGTGAAATCCTTGCGTTCATGCACGCCGATGAACGGCTGAAAAATGTTCCCGTAGTTGTGATTACAGCCCATGCACATCTAATCGAATCTTTGCCTGTACAACCAGAGCTCACCTTGATCAAGCCGGTCAACGTTGAACAGATGAGTACTCTCATCCAACGAATTTGCCCCACTGAGAAATCAATGGAGAGTCTACCGTGGGATGTGCTTACGGGTGTTTACAATCGGTCGTTTTTTATGGCACGCCTTGCGTACGCACTGGAACGTGCAAAACAACTTCATCAGAATAAATTTGCGGTTCTCTATCTGGATTTAGGTCAATCCAACAAAATTAATTATATGTTTGGGAATGAATACAACAAGCGCGTGCTTCAAGAATCAGCCAAACTACTCAAGACCATGCTTCGCCCCACGGATACCATTGCCAGACTTGGTGGAGACGTTTTCCTAATCTTAATTGAAGATGTTGGCAACCACGAAACGCCGATCTTAATTGCATCCCGTGTTCAAAATAAGATCAGGAAATACCTGGCAAAATCTGAAGATGAACTTCAGGTGCGGGCAAATGTTGGAGTTGTGCTGTGTGGAGCAGAATACACCTCTGTAGATGAAATACTGCACGATGCAGAAGAGGCTCTTGTATTGGCAAAATCGAACCGTAAAAAGATGTTGCAGGTTTTACGCTCGAAACCGATCCACGCTACAGTAGAAATTAATACATCGCCTCTCATGGGCTAAAGCTTCAATTATAGGAAACAGATGCGCCGTCCAGCCAGTAACTGGATGGCGCACTTTTATGTTACCGCTTGTTTCACGCATGTTCTTCATGCGTAACTAAACTTTTCAAATGCTTTTGTAGGTTGAAATTCAAATCATGAGTTTAGATATTTATGCGGCACTCTGTAATACAAAAGCCCAGTTGGAGATATGCTTACACAGGTCCACAGCGGTATGCAATCTAATTTTCCCATTCTCCTCACTATCCATTAATACCTCACAAGTAAAATCCTTGTTTTTTGTGCAAGAATTTTTTACCACAAAGGGCACGAAGGAACACGAAGGTTTTTAAGATTTTCGTTTGTGCGCCTTTGTGTACTTCGTGGTTAAATCCTTTTTGGTTCCGGCTTGTCCGGGTTAGGAGGTAAGACTTTCCAAAAATTGAGTGTCTATTAGTTGTTTGATGGGTGGATGCATAATCTCGTTTCTGCGCGTATACAAATCCATTATTTGTTGAAAGGTTTATCTCTATTATGAGTATTGATATTGTTGCCAGTAACAAGCCAAAAGGGTTGGAACAAAAGTGGAAAGTGCTGATCTCCGTGATGTTCGGCATTTTCATGATCATTTTAGATTCTACAGTTGTCAATATCGCCCTTCCTACTCTGCGCCGCGCATTCGGCGCAAGCCTGGCAGATGTGCAATGGGTAATTAGTATTTATGTCTTATCGTTGGGAATCACTACTCCTGTTTCTGGTTTTTTAGCTGATCGGTTCGGTATTAAACGTATCTACTTGTTCGGATTAGCAATGTTTGTCATCGGCTCAATATTATGTGGGTTTGCTCCTTCATTGAGTTGGCTCATTGCAGCACGCGCTTTGCAGGGATTTGGGGGTGGGGTCTCACAACCTCTGGGACCCGCACAGCTCTATCGTGCATTCCCTCCCAAAGAGCAAGGGACTGCGCTCGGCTATTTCGGGATTGCCCTGGTGTTCGCACCGGCTCTCGGTCCGATTTTGGGTGGCTGGCTAGTGGACGCGAATCTCTGGAAGCTAATCTTCTTTATCAATGTTCCCATTGGTATCGTCGGCGTTTTTCTTGGAATGCGCTTTTTGTTCGATTATCAGGTGGAACGCAAACCCTCGTTTGATCCGTTAGGCTTGATCACTGCAGTAATCGGTTTTGGCTCGGTCCTTTATGCCGCCAGCATCGCAGAGAACAATGGCTGGACTGGTTCGACTACATTGATGTTTTTGGGCATTGGCGTGGTTGCACTCATCGCGCATGTAATTGTCGAGTTGTATGTAGCGAAAGATCCTATGAGTAGTCTGCGTCTCTTTGCCAGCCCAATTTTCCTCAATGCCGCATTGGTTGGTTATGTTGCTACTGTCGCGTTGTTCGGCGCAGAATTCCTAATGCCCATTTATTTGCAAGCCTTCCGCGGACGCAGTGCCTTACAAGCTGGTTTGATTCTCCTCGGCGTTGCATTAACTTCTGGAATTGCGACACCACTTGCGGGTCGGCTTTATGACAAGATTGGTCCGCGCATGAACCTGATTGTCGGGTTTTCCATTTTGTGTGTCAACACATGGCAGTTGTCGAAGATCGAAGGCAATACCCCCATTTCCTATATCTTCTTCCTTTTGGCGTTGCGCGGCTTGGCTGTAGGTCTCACGCTGCAAACATCCTTTGTGGCAGCATTGAGTAGCATTCCGCTGAATCTTTTGCCACGTGGTTCCTCATTGGTAAATAGTACGCGCTTTGTGGTGCAGGCAGTTGCGGTAGCAACCTTGGCTACCATATTTTCATCCGCGATTCCTGTGGCTATGAGAGCACAGATGGAGAACGTACAAGATACACAGTTATCCGCTCCATTTGGTGTTTGTGAGACGCCCGGGGTAAAGGCAGAGGACAACGTGCCTCCGGGAGCGAGTCTTGCTTTGGCACCAGCAATTAAACAGGTCTGTGATGCAAGCATGCAGGGATTCGAGCATGCTTATCGCCTGACCTTTTTTGCATCGATTGGCGCGTTGATTATTGGTGTTTTCCTGCCAGGCTGGCCAGGCAAATGGAGCGGACGCGGCTCCATGCAAGCGGCTATACCTGGTGGAGATTAGTAATGAAAATAAAAGTGGAGCCCGCAAGGCTCCACTTTTTGATTTAAATCTCATCCCTATATAGTGTTCAACTTGTTGGCTGTATCAGACGCTCAATAACCTTTAATAGCATCTTGAGATTCACCGGTTTACTCAGATATTCATTTGCACCTGCTTCGAGGCAACATTCCTTGTCGCCAGGCATCACCAGGGCAGTGAGAGCAACGATCGGTGTGGATATGAATCGGGGATCCGCAGACGCCGAGTGGCTTCCAATCCATCCATTTTGGGCATTTGAATATCCATAAGGATGATATCCGGTGCGAATTCCGCAGCTTTTTCCAACGCCTCCTCACCATTCCAGGCGGCTAGAATGTTGTACCCTCGTTCCTCCAGATATTCAACCAGAATTTCAGAATTGATCTCATTATCATCTGCCACTAAAATAAGACCACACTCTTTCAGACTTGTCGATAAGAGCTCTGAATCCTGTTCACCTTTTGCAGGTTCTGCCGCGTTTGCATCAGAAGTGGGAACTGTTTTGCACCAAAAACTAAGCTAATTCGTTTCCGTTGTTTTTATTTAACACTGATTGTTCAATATATTTCCGAAACGATTCATTTGTGCACTTCCAGCATTCTCTCAATGGTCTTTATTAATATTTTTAGACTAACCGGCTTACTCATATATTCACTTGCACCTACTTGAAGGCAGCGTTCGCGATCGCCGGGCATTGCCAGAGCAGTGAGTGCAATAATTGGCGTGGATGCGAAGCGGAAATCTGCCCGTAAATGAGCAATCGCCTCTAAGCCATTCATAGCTGGCATTTGAATATCCATCAAGATCAGGTCCGGTTTGACCTGCTCTGCTTTTGCGATGGCATCCAAACCGTCATGAGCAACAATTACTTTATATCCATAGCTTTCCACGTACTCTCCGATTGCCAGAATGTTAGACATATTATCCTCTGCCAAGAGGATAACAGCGCGCTGAGCTAATTCTTTGGTTGAAGTGCTTGTCTGCCCTGTTTGTTCGTCGCTTATCAATCCCTGATTGGACTCAGACGTCTCAGGGTTTATGCTGTTCTCCTGATTGCAAGCCAGGTTAATTGTGAAGCAACTCCCTTTGCCAACTTCACTTTCCACTTGTACGCTTCCCCCATGCAGATCGGTCAGCTTTTGAACCAAAGCCAGACCCAGCCCCGTGCCTTCATATTGTCGGTTCAGGCTACTATCCACCTGTACAAAGGGTCGGAATAAACCCTGCAAATCTTTTGGAGCAATGCCAACGCCATTATCAATCACAGAGAATTGGATGAGATTCTGCTCCAGCTTGGTACTGACCCGCAAGGTTATCTGACCGTTTTGAGGTGTGAATTTGACCGCATTCGTTAATAGATTAACCAAGACCTGTTTGAGACGGCGTGCGTCAGCAAACATCTCTGAAACCTTTGATTGATTCGTATAGGTAACGGCGATGGATTTCTTCATTGCCTGCATTTTGATAAAAGTCAGACTTGACCTGCACACTTCATCCACAGAAACGGATTGAGGATAAAAATCAAGTTTTCCCGCTTCGATTTTGGAAATATCGAGAATATCATTAATCAATCCAAGCAAGTGATGACCACTGGATTCAATGATCTGTAACGAAGTTTGTTGATGCTCATTGAGGGAGCCGCGCCGCTGTTCCAGGAGAGATTCGGACAGCCCTAAAATGCTATTGAGCGGAGTGCGCAGTTCATGGCTCATATTAGCGAGGAATTCATCCTTGGCTTTGTTGGCTTGTTCGAGTTCAACGTTCATCCGGTAGAATTCTGCAGTACGTTCAGCGACGCGCTGCTCAAGCTCAGAGTTGAGAGTACGTAATTCCTCTTCATATCGCTTGCGCTTGGTGATATCGCGGATAATGGAGAGAAGTGCCTCCGGTTTATGTGCCTGATCGTAAGTTGTAACAACTTTCGCCTGACGGGTGACCCAATGTCCGTCCTTATGCTGCACGCGATATTCATTCACAGCTGTCCCCGTTGACATCAAGTCCTCGGTGACTTTCTTCATCTGTGGAACATCGTCAGGATGAACATGGCCATACCCATCGAGATCGACTTCTTCACCCACCTCAAAACCCAAACTGGTGTAGTATGCACTATTTCGATATAGATGTTTGCCGTTCAAATCCGTGAGCAAGATCACATCCTCAGCCATTTCAACAAGTGTGCGATACTTTTCCTCCGACAGCCGCAATGCTTCTTCCGCACGTTTGCGTTCGGTAACGTCATTTGCCAATACCAGACGGGCCGGCCTTCCCTCAAACTGGATGGCGTGAGATGTGATTTCCACGTCAATTAAGGTTCCATCTTTTTTGCGATGTCTCCATCCCGTTGATTTCTCCAATGGAAGACGAGCGAGCTCCAGATTGCTTACAAGAGAAGGTAGATCCGCTTTTGGACGAATATCTTTAATGGTCATATCCAGGAATTCCTCCTTAGAATAGCCATAATGCTCTGTCGCAGCATCGTTGACCATTTTCAAGACGAGGGTTTCCAGATCATACACCCACATAGGATGAGGATTGTTTTCGAAAAGCTCTTGATATGTTTCCCGACTTCTCCTGAGCGCTTCCTCTGACTCCTTACGCTCAGTGATGTCGCGATAATTAAAGACGACAGCTTTGAGGCTTGGCTCATTAAGCATGTTGCTGATTGTACTTTCCAAATAACGCCAGGAACCATCCTTATGCCTGAAGCGATATTCTGTCCTCATGACCTTGCCGGGATTCTGTAATAAATCATTGAGCAGCATCAGCAGAGACGGCAGATCCTCAGGATGAGTCAATAGAGCAGGGTCCTGTCCCTTTGCTTCTTCGAGTGAATAGCCCAAAATAGATTCAGTGGAGTGCGTCACCTGTTGAAGTTTTCCATCGAACCCCAGCAATGCGATTCCATCTGGAGCATGTTCGATGAGCGCCTGGAAATGTCTCTGGCTGGCCGCATAAGCCTCCTCTGCCTGCTTGCGTTCCGTAATATTCAAAATTTGCGCGATGAAATGCAGAGGTTTGCCCGACGAATCTTTGAGAAGCGCAACACTGATATATGCCCAGACTGTTTCGCCTGTTTTTTGAACGTACCTCTTTTCAAAAGAAATATTCGGCACTTCGCCAGATATCATCTCCTTCAGAGCATCTCTGCCAATTTCCTTGTCTTCGGAATGGGTGATGTCGTTGAAGTGTTTTCCTTGAAGTTCTTCTTTTGTAAAACCAAGCATATCTGCAAACGATTGATTGACGGTTTGAAGTTTTCCGTCTAATGTCGTTAAGCACATTCCTACAGGGGAATATTGGAACGCCGTCCTAAATAGTTCCTCACTTTCACGCGACCGTTCTTCCGCCTGCTCCTGTTCGTCCTCGTTCGCGATCGTGTCCAGAGCAAAGGAAATGTCCAGACCCATCTCTTCAAGCAGGCGCAGTTCTTCTTTATTCTTGAAAAATCCTGGTTCGCGCGAAATCAAGTTCAATGCGCCGGTTGTGTGTCCTTGCAGTCGAAATGGGACCACTGCCATAGAATGGTAACCGTATTCCTGAAGCTGAATATGGAGATCCCTGGTTCGCGGGTCAGTCTGGATATCATCGCTGATCATGACCTTGGAGATCCGCATAGCGGTAGCAGCAATCCCAAGATGAGTCGGGCCCTGATCTATATTGATTGTTGGAAATGGCCAGTGATTTACATCCAATCCCTTCGCGAATACTGGCTTGATATTCCCTGTGGATTCATCGAGGAGTCCGATCCAGGCGATGGGTAGTTCTGCGAATTGAACGGCAACATCACAAATGGATTCGAATAATTCCTGCTGGCTTTTGACGCGCACAATCGTCTGATTGACCTGACTCAATGTAGCATAAAGCCGGTTTAAATAAAGGATACGTTCCTCAGCCCGGTTGATGTGGTTTGCGATGAGATAAATTAGTGGGGAATACACCAGAATCAACAGAATAACAAGTAGTATAGATTCCTTGCTGGTATCCAGGGTCCCAAGCTTCTCGCCCTGTTCGACCAGCCATCCTATAAATAAAGTGAGCAGGATCATGCCTGGCAGCATAAATCGCATGGCTTTGCTGCCTGGCAGGTTTGACGTGAATATATTCATCATGCCACGCGTGGGACGTACAGCAATGATTGCAAGCGAGATCAACAAGAAGATCATGCCTGGAAAAAACGCGGCATAGGTAAACTCCGGGTGCCGGTAAAGCAATTGAAAATCGAACATATAACTCAAGATTGTTACCAACGAGAGATTGAGTGCGCTGATGGAAAAGTATTGGGATGTTTTCGAGCCGAGCATCAAGAGAGCAAGACTGCAAAAGCTGGCGTCTAGAACTGCAATTGGCGACATCCTGCCTGGAAATAGATTCAGCGGACTATCCAAATCCCTTATGAAAAGCTGATCTATCCCCAGATTCCATCTAAATAGATACTCACTGAGGGTCAGCAGGCTAATAAGGAGGACAGCGCCCGCCAGGGTTTTTCCAAGCCGTTTCCTGAATAGGTCGATCTCTTCCTCTTGCAAAAGCCACAATGAACTTCCCAGGAGGAGAAAACTGAAGGCTGTATTGAATCGGATGGATGGCATTCCAAGGAACAGGCTCTTGAGAATCGGCATGTTGACAAACCATCCCATTAACACGACCAAACCGGTAGCACATGCCACAAGGCTGGCAGCTTTCGCAAACCATCCCAATAGGGAAAGAAATTGGATGTCAGATTGGGCTTTCATGCCACCTCTCATGCACTCAAAAGCAGATCAATACTGATAATGAATTATTTCGATTTTATTGGCGGACTGCTCCCACGAAAATAGAAATAAGACAGATTTGGTATGAATACTATATCCTTCATTAATTTAGGTAAAGTTACGTTCTTCCTGTTTCGTGTGTGACTTTCAATTTCAATAACCTCCTCGTTTCCTCAACCTTCTCAATTGCTTGAATCAAAAGCGGAGACCAGCGTGGTCTCCGCTATCTATTCTCCTGCTCCCAGCGATTGATCGCATTTTGCAGACGACTTAATCGCGAATATATTCTGCGATCTTATATCCTCTCGTTTCTTTGCAGTCCACATGCGGTAAAGAATTCGGCTCGCAGCGATGGATCCTCGGCATAGTGGCCGCGCCAGACCGTGGTGCGGGTCATTGGCGCCGTTTCGCGTACTCCTCGCATTTCCATGCAGAGATGATGAGCTTCAAGAAAAACCGCTACACCATGGGGATGCAGCATGGTCTCCAATGTATCTGCGATTTGCTGCCCGATTCGCTCTTGTACGGAAAAGCGCTTCGAAAAGAGCCGCACCAAGCGGGTCAGCTTGGATATACAAATGATGTTTTCGTGCGCAATATATCCGATATACGCCTTACCGTAGAACGGAAGAGCATGATGTTCACAGAGCGCAAAAAAGGGGATGGGTCCCTCCATGACTTGGCTGAGACGGCAGTCGGGATCGCCTCTGCATTCCGTGTCAAACACTCGCAGTAGCTTTGGGTCACCGTCATAGCCTTCTGTCGCATCAAAAAGTGCCTTGATAAATCGCCGAGGCGTATCTTGTGTAGCAGACGTGTTCAAATCCATACCCAATGCAGAAAAGATTTCAGATGCATAGCCTTCAAACTTTTGAAATTGCTCATCAGAAATCTTGCGCATCTGCAGTTTCATGGACTTGTGATATTCAATATCATCAGGATCATCATGGATGTTCATTTGTGGGCAAATCCCTTCTTCATGATAAGCGGCCAGTTCTCTGGGTTGAGTGAATGTTCCTTTTCAGGAAGTCCTTGCTTATGAGTTGCACAGAAGCAACTTTTCTTACCAAATAAAAAGCGCTTCCAAGTTTTTGGAAGCGTGGATAGTGTGTATGTAAAAATCCACATCTAAGGAATCAGATCCTGCAAGTCATCTAATGATGGCAGTCCGCCCTCATTTTCAAGACGTCGAAGATCGCGCAAAGCCTCATATTCTTCGCGACAGACAGCACATTGATCCAAGTGTTGCTTTAATTGAGGCATCTTGGCTACAGCGTCCTCACCGGATAGCTCCACCTCGACAAAATGCGACACTAAATCAAAGCACTCGGAGCAGGAGATTTCCTGATCCTGAGTCTTATAGATATTTTGCAACCAGCGTTCAAAACGATTACCTTGCACGGCTATTCCTCAAACATACGTTGCACAATTATCTAAAATCTTACCTCGAGGCGCCAAACAAGGTGAGCGTCTCGCCAAATTCGATGCCGTGCGCCTGCAAACCAGCCTTAAGCTTGCGGCGCGCATCATGCAGCAATTTATAGATTGCATTCCGGTTTACATCCAAATGCCGTACGACTTCGTCCATGGGAACATCATTGAAGACCATCATAAACAGAACATGTCGCTGTTTCTCTGTAAGCTCATGTTCGATCACATCCTGAATAATCTCTCTCACTTCAACCTGCATCGCAGATTGTTCGGGAGCGATTCCATCCGACTTGTCTTGCAGCGTCCATTCAAAGAAATTACTTTCACTGGAAGAGGACAACTCGTCGAGCGAGACGTCCTTCCAGCGTTCACGGCGAGCCGTCACCATGGCGATGTTGATGGCAAATTTATATGCCCAGGTCGTGAATTTGCTGTCCGCACGGAAATCGGAGAGACGATTTGTCACGGCGATCAAAGCGTCCTGCGCACAATCCTCTGCCCGCTGCATGATTTCATTGTGGTCCATTCCCTTAAAATCACCTAGGTTCCGGCTGAAGAAATAAAGGGCAGCGCGCAACAAAAGAACACGCAGCTCGGCTATGGCAGCTTCCTGTAACGAGCCGCTTGCATTCAAGTCGTGCAGCCATTCCTGATTCGTGCGTGTATTAGTCATTCCAAAAATATTATACTGGATTCGTTATTCTTCTGTCGGTTCTCTTGCTCCAAACGACTGATCGCATTTTGCAGGAATATCAATCATTCTGGCTTTGGCTTTTTGTTTGGATGATCGAATAAATGGTCACCACCAGGAACAGAAGGATCGCAAGCTCGTTGAGAAATCCACCCCATCTACGGATGTCAAATTGATTGATCAGATCTCCAAGCAGGCGAATGAGGAGGAGAGATGCAATAGGGCGAGATGGATATAAAACGCGGAACGGTAGGTAATCGGCACTCCCAAAATGGCAGGGAAGATGATCGGCGCGTGGCCGAAGATCATGGAGATGACAAAGCCAACAAAAACCGTATGCAACGCGGCGTCATAATAGGGCCCGGCAAATAATGCTCCGAAATACAGTTGCAGCACACCGCCAACCCCCAGCCAGATAAACCCGGCAAAGAGGCACGAGGCAATATAACGCGTAAGTGGGTTGGGATGGCGGATATTCCGCGTGGCGAGATCGTTTTTCAGGAACCAAAGTGAGAGTCCGAGCAGGGAGAGTCCGCTCAGTCGTGCCCCCCAATTGAGATTCACGATAGAGAGCAGTGCTCCCACCGACAGCGCCGCAGCGATCAGGCTGAAGATGCGCAGCTGGCCGAGTGCGGGACGCAGGACGCGGCTGAGTTCGAGCCGTTCGCCTCCAATTGTCAGCACCAGGAATGCCATCCACAAGTAGATGATCTGAAAGATTGGGAATCCAAACATCCAAAGGAAATTGCCGATGACCCAGGCGAGCATGCCAATAGACATAGTGATCGTGTGGATATGTGGTTCACGGCGCACCATTACACTCAGGATCATAAGTGCGCCAAGGCTTGCAAGCGTAAGCAATATTCCGCCGATGAACGGTATCAAGAGCAGACTGATCCAACCCAAGCCTGCAAGGATCGGCACGGCGAACATCCATTTCTGGCGGATGGCAACCGCGCGCTCGAGCGGGATGAGCACACCGAGAAAGCCTGAGACCATCAGTGGACCATGCGCAACGGAAAGATTCGGGAAGGATGGCAAGGTCCAGCCGATCCGTACCAACCCCGCCCATAGTGCAAAGAGCAGAGCAAGGATGGCAAGTGCCAGGAAGGGTATAAAGCGTGTTTGAAGTTTCACAGGTTAGATTATAAGTGCTTACTATTTAACCCAAGTTGCTACCTAGAGTAGCGGGAATAGAAAAGTCCATGAGTTTGCGATACAGTTGAGGTATCCCAACCACGACTGTAAAGGAGAAACTCATGGACACGCAAATTGTAGTCGTTT
>Ga0137367_10003907_pt1 | contig 12095 bp, 10 predicted proteins | sample SagtaG_14_FD_104939 | JGI IMG/M metagenome (GOLD analysis project Ga0137367, IMG submission 104939) | Vadose zone soil microbial communities from Sagehorn Ranch, Mendocino, California, USA - Sage1_L_80_16 metaG | ecosystem: Environmental > Terrestrial > Soil > Vadose zone | place: USA... | reverse complement strand
TTCGCGGACATGACGACTTTCAACGGCTTCTCGTCCTTCGGACAAAGCGCGGGCGTGCCGCAGCCGCGCAGGTCGGCTGCGGCGGCAAATCTCGTTCCTCGAAATGTTGCAAAGACGGCGCAAAGGCCAGAGGTCCGCTTGGAGGACGTTTCTTCGCCCCTAGCACCTATCCCGCTACCGGAGCATGCAGTGCTCCGGGCAGGATTCGAACCTGCGACCTGTCGATTTAGGAGTCGATAACGGCAACGTCGCCAGCATCTCGTGGACACCGTTCAGCGGAACACACGGGATTCTCAGGGACACAGACGACGCGCCGACCGAAGCGCATGTCCACTGATCGCGTACGAAGGAAGCGACCACCGAGTCCAGATTCGCGGCGGCTGGTTCTTCTTCGTTGCGTGGAACACGGCCTACACGCAGGAACCCACCCTCTTGGGGTTCGAGTAGACGCTCAGGGTCATTCCGGAACACTGGCGCAGGTCAGCGTGCCCGGGAGGCAACCAGGTCAAGTAGACGTTGCCCGGCGAGCTGCACGAGTCAAATCGGCGCACGCAGACACAAGCCGACAGATAGCTGAAAGTTCAGAGCTGGTTAGGCGTCGCGCGGCGCGTAATCGACCTGCTCGAACGGCCATTCAGACGCGAGCCAGTCGCTGACCGCGCGCCAGAGCGGAATGTCGAGCTCAGCTCGACTCGCGCGCACCCACGACTGCACGTGGGCGTCAGTCGCTGCGGTGCGATCGGGATAGATGTAGACGCAGCCCACGACATCGTCGCTCTGTGGCTCTAGCACTGTGTAGGTGAAGCCTTTGCGGTTTCTGAAGTCATCGGCATGACGCTGCAGATCTCCTAGGTTGTCCGCTGCGGTCCGCCGGTCGGGCCAGGCGCTGTTCTCCCACCCAGGCGTCGCGTGGATGTGATCGGCTGACGACGACCAGGCTTCGTAGTCGGCGTCGTTGTGCGTCGGCCCAAGCGGCTCGAGTCTGAATTGGTCCCTTAGAAGAACGAGCGGGACGATGAAACCGGTGGGAACGAACGTGGGTTCAGCCAACGACGAAGACTCCGCTGCGACGGTACGGGAAACCGGACAACAAGACACAGGCCAACCGCAATCCATCGGCAGCCGCCCGGCGGCTGAGTGAGCCCCTTGTGTGCTCGAGGGACGGTAAGACTCGCGCGCGGTTGGCCGGTTTCGGGGCCATCCAGCGCTGCCGTCGCTGTGACCGTTGTGTGACCGTGCTGTGACAGTGCCCTGAATCTGGCCGACCGGCTGTGCGGTTTGGTGGCCGTTTTTCGCATTGGTCCTGTGCAGAGACGTTGGCTGTGCCTAAACGCCGTGCTGAGGGACCTTTCTATGTACGGGAGCAAACCTAGATCGGAGGTGACCCGAAACGGGCTCGCAACGGGCCTTTCTAATTGAGGGGAGCGCTATGAGTGATCTCTCGACGCCGTCGATGAGGCGTGCCGGCGGTCCGGAGGTGGATGAGTAAGAAGAGGTGTGAGATCAGGTTGTTGCCGCCGCGGCGAGTGCCGCTGAGCGTCGAGCAGGAGCGCGACGCTGTTGCAGTGCTGGCGGAGGTGCTGCTCGACGTCGCTCGTAAGCGCCGGGCCAGCGTTTCCGGCGGCGATTTGGCTGGCGGTTCGGGTGGCGCTATCGGCACTGATCAGAAAGGCCCTGCACGTTTGGCGGTTCGACCGATCAGGGCCTTGCACGGTCGAACCACTTTGGTGGCCGTTCGATCTATCGAACCCGCGTCGTGTGCACCAGTCGCCAGCGCTTCCCGGCGTCCGTGGTGGCGTAGAGATTCTGTTCGCGCGCTCCGCGGAGGAGCGCCCAGGCAGCCCGGCTGCTGGCTGCGTGAACCTGGGGGAGTGGGCAGCCAGCGACCGGGTGCGGCGCAGCTATTTGTCGCGCGTGCCAGGCTCGCCCCGCAGTCGTGGTGTGATAGACGACGGGCCGGCCGGAGCGATAGGCGGCTGCCCACCAGTCCCGCCGCGACGTGAACGAGACCGAGAGCGTTGTAGGCAAGCAGGGCGCCGGCTCGACGCCCCGGATCGCAAGCAGTGTCGCCTTTCTCCAGTGACGGCCATCGTCGGTGCTGCTGTAGACGGCGAGGTCGGCGCCGTGCCCGCGGACGAGTGTGACCGGTGCCAGCGTTTCGTGCCCGAAGAACGCGGGCGGGCCGTAGAGCGCGCTCGCTTCCCGCTCGCTGTCTGGGATCGGCAGCTTGATCGGACGCCAGCTGCGGCCACCGTCTGCGCTGCGAAACAGTGCGCGGCTGTCCGGCCCACCAGCCTGCCAGACCTCCGTCGGGCTCTCGAACTCGACCGGCGCTACCTCCGGCAGATCCGCGACGGCGTGCCAGCTCGCGCCGCCGTTGCGGGTCGCGAAGAGGCCCGCGCCGGGCGCGGTCGGCTCTTGCGCGACGAGCCAGCCCAGCCGCCGAGTGAGGAACTGCACGGTGTCGACGGCGCCCGCGTTCTGGCTGTGGCTGCCCGCACTCGCTGCTCGCCAGCGCCGTCCTCCGTCGTTTGTCCGGTAGACGGTCACGCGGACGGTGTCGAGATTCCAGATCACGACCCAGCCGTGCTTGCGGTCGAGAAACGAAACGTCGTCGACCCGCGTCGCGTGGGCGGCGGGCGGGCTGATGTCGTCGAAACGCGCACCGAAGTTCGTCGTGACGAGCAGGCGAGCAGGACGCTCGGTTGCCCGCGAGGTGAAGTCGCCACTGAGGCCCACGAGCCCGAGCCGGAGCGACTCCAGGCGGACGAGATCGAGGTGGTAGCCGGTCTGTGAGCGCCCCGCGGGCGAGGCGGTCGCCTCTACGGCCGGCTGGGCCGAGCGAGTTGCGGAGTGGACGGCCGTGGACGCGGAGGCCGCAGGCGGCCTGCCGCCAGAGGAGCTCGCGAGGGCCACCAAGATCGCTGAGCCGACAACCAACGCTGGCGCGTGTGAGACTCGCCGATGCCCCCACCCAGCTCGGCGCGCGGTCGCTCTCACCACCCCGCGCGGATCGCCGAGACGAACGAGAGCCATCAAGAGCACGTCGTATCCGAGCGAGCGCTTCGCCATCCTCCCGGCCGTTTCTACCTACCGCCGATTATGGCGCCGGGGCTTCGAATAGCGGGCGCTGAGTTTGAACGGCTCAACCGACACGACTGCGGCGTGGTTCGGATTATGTGAGGCTGGGGGCACCTTCAAACCCTCGATGTCTGGAGCTGAGGGGTCACCTCATCCGCCGACACGAGCCTTGTCCTCCAGTACTTGCCGCCTCAGCGCCTCTGCGAACGATGAGTCGCAGACGACGTCCTCAAGCTCGATGTCCTCGGAATCGAGCAGCTGCAGGCGGAGGTGGTCGTGGCCGTCCGACCCGTGCAGGACGAGGCCCGCGGCGAAGAAGCCGACCTCGTTCAACTCGTCCGTCGCCCTGTCGACGTCCCCCACCGCCACCAGGTCGACGTCGGCGTAGACGACGTCCACATGCCGCGAGAGCAGGTGGCGCACAGCCCGCTTCAGGGCCGTGCTGGTTTCCCGGTCCCAGCGCCGGAGCCGCAGGAAGCCAAGGGAGCGCGGCTCGTCGACGTTGACCGTAACCACCTCGCCCTCGACGGGAGTTGGCTCCGTGCGCGCTTTGATCGAGAGGCCCACGTTGGCGTAGACCCCCTCGAGCAGCTCGCGGTAGGGAGCCGGCAGCGCCGCCTGCCGCGAGTGGTCGTCGAAAGGTCGGTAGGAGCGGAGCGTGGCCGTTCGTCGTCTCGGCCCCTCGCCGCCGAACCCGCGCATCGTCGTCCGCGCCGGGACCATACCGAGCTGAAGCGCCGTTTCGCGGTAACCGTGCGAGAGTTCGGCGCGCTGACTGAAGGGATGGAGCGTGACGGCATCGCCAAAGACCGAAGCGAGGCCGCGCTGGGTCGCCGCGGCGAGCGTGTGCTCGAACAGCCGGCCGAAGATACCGAGGCCGCGATAGGCGGAGTGGACGACGGCAGCGCCTGTCTCAGCGGACGGGACACCAGGGAGCGGCATCAGGGCGTGGTGCCCGATTACTCGCCCGTCGTGGACGGCGACCGTCGACAGCAGCCCGCCCGACGTGAGTGCCGCCATCAAGTACCGCGGCCGGTAGAAGTCGGCGTGCACGTAGCTCAGGTGGTAGTTCTCATAGAGGAGCTGGGCGATCGCTTCGGCATCCTCCGGAGTACCCGCCCTCACCTCGATCGCGTCGGGCGTCTTTGCGCCCACTTGTGCACGGCGCGGGGCAGCCTCGATGTGGTGCCGCCCGGCCTGTCCAGGGCCGGTCGAGGGGACGGAGATCTCCGCTGTCAGGCGCTTCCCTTCGGAACCGAGGTTCAGGAGCCGCACGTTCCTTGCGTCAAGTGCGAGAGCGGCGAGTGGCTCTGGCAGTGGCCCGAAATCGTCCCCGGCGCTCGTCAGCGGCAGGCCCCAATCGTGCACGGCGACGTGGACGAGACCGTCGCCCGCCTCGATCGTCACCTCGATCTCGCCGAGGTCGTCGTCCGGGTAGGCGTTGTCAAGAGTGAAGCCGACGAGACCCTCGACGACCGTGCTCAGACCCCGCGCGTCCCCTGCGGGGATTCCAGCAGCGGACGCGAACGCGGGGAGGAGGGCCAGCACCAGCGACGGCGCGCTCGCGTCGCTCAGAACGGTGACCTTCACCCTCGACACGGCAAGAGGCGATGTTAGAGATCGCGCTCGGGCTGCGTCTCCCCCGGAGCGGCTGCAGCCTCGCCCGTCCAAAGACGCTACGGCTTCTTCGTCCGAGCTCGGGCACGGCGGGACCCGTTGGCCCTTCTACGCGGAAGAAGGGCGTTTCCTAAACCGCGTGCGTGGTTCAATTCCTGCCGGGGGCACTCCTGCTGGCGGAGCCGAGTCCGGAGGAAGTTCCCGCAAATCGGCCAGTTGTGGTCGAGACCGTTTGCCCTGCTAGGAACCGCATCGACCCGCCACAGACCCTGCTGCCAGGCTCTCCGCAGGGTGGTCCAGAGTCTAGCCCGCGTCTCAACAAGGCGTGCCCGGACGGCCTCTACGAGACTGGGAGCTGCCGGTCTCATTCCTCTGGGGGAGGGCGGCTTGGCCTTTGTCGACTTTTTGGCTTGGCTTCTCCCGCTGGCTGGGTCGGGGCGGCTTGGCCTTTGTCGACCTCTGGCTTGGCTTCTCCCGCTGGCTGGGTCGGGGCGGCTTGGCCTTTGTCGACATCTGGCTTGGCTTCTCCCGCTGCCTGGGTCGGAAGCAATCTACGACCAGCTAGAAGGCCTCCGGTCGCCGCTGTGAAGGTTGCTATGGCTAGCGCCGTGATCTGAGTACCAGGGTCGTCACCCCAGGTGGCGTTCTTGTTGTAAATCGTGAAGTAGGTAAGCGCGCCGAGGACCACGCCGATGACAATCCCGAATACGAGGCCAGCCCAATACGTCAGGTTCCCCTTCTTCTTCCCGGAGCCGGAAAAGTCAGAGATCACGGCGATGAGCGCGAACCCGAGTAGGGCGATGGCGATAAGGCCGGCGGCCGACCACCATGGCCATTTTGTAGTGACCACGAGCGCGTAGCTGAAGTCCGTGAGCTTCGGGCCGTATACGGCAATCGTCCCTTGGTAACGGCCCGCTTTGAACGGCGAGTGGTCCTTAAAGCAGACTTCAACTACGGCTGTCCGTCCTGATGGCGTGCCGTGAGCGGCGACGAAGAGATTGCCGTCAAGGGGTTGCGAGCCCGAACGCGGCGGGTCCGTGACTTCTGCGGCGAGCATTGCGTCGTGTCCAATTCGCCTTCCGCCTTTCGGCGTGAAGTAGATCTTGTCGTCACCGCTGGGCTTGTCAGTCAGTCCAACTTCGAATGTCGGTCGCGCCGCGTTCGGTTGGAGTTCAATGAGATTCTGCTCATCCGTTGACGAGGGTTCGATGTTCTGCTCGTTCTCCATGCAGGGCGGTTGCTGAGCCCCCGCTGGTGGTTGTTGAGCCTGCGCTGACGCAGTGAGGGGCGCGAAGAAAAGAGCGGCACAGACGAGCGGCGCCGTAACTGCTAGTCCCGCCCGGGTCTGCGGCACCTTGCCCCCTCCTAAAGCTCGTCCGCAAGGCCGCAACGACATTGGACCTACGATCTCGAATTGTCAACCCAGCCGAGCGCATACAGGCAAAGCACAACGCGTGCGAAGAACGGCACAGGTAAGACGTGCAGCAGCTCGCCCAAGTACCCTCTGACACTCTTAGAGGCGTCTCTCAGTCACTCTGCGAAGTCGACCTGACGATCGGCGCTTCGAGCAGACCGTGGCGATACGCCCAGTGAACGGCCTCGGTCCGGCTGTCGACGTCCAGCTTGCGGTAGATGTTCGTGAGGTGGAACTTCACGGTCTGCTCGGCGACCCAGAGCGAGCGCGCGATCTGCTTGTTCGAGTGCCCTTCCCGAAGCGAGCGGAGAACGGCCAGCTCCCGTGCAGTGAGTCCCTTCTCCTCGACGGCCGGGTTCGCGCGCTTTGCCGCCTTGCCGATCGGCTCCCTGACCTCGCCCTCGGCAGCCTGACGGAGCGCCGGCCCGAGCAGCTGGGGTTCCACGTTCTTGGAGATGAACGCGCTCGCCCCTAGCCTGAGCGCAGACTCGACCGTCTCGTCGGAGTCCAGGCCTGAGAGGACGGCGATCTTCACGTCGGGGAACCGCTCCCGCAGGAGCTTGATGCAAGTGAGGCCGTCGATGCCCGGCATTCGCAGGTCGAGCACGACCAGGTCGGGGCTGGTCTGCCGGACGAGCGGGAGGACCTGGCTCCCGGACTCGGCTTCCCCGACGATCTCGAAATCGGGTTCGTTCTCGACCGCGAGCTTGACTGCCTCAATCATCAGAGCGTGGTCGTCTGCGATGAGGAGCTTAAGCGGCCGCATCCGTTCCTCTCTCTCCAGGAAACGGCGTTGCCGCAAGCCGCGCGAATGACATCGATACCTCGTCGAAAGGCCGAGGGGAATGCCTGGAGGGATGATTCACGAGCGCCTCGTCCACGTCTCGACAGATGCGCGAGGACGCAGAAACCCGCGCGCGAGCAAGGGTGCTCGATCAATCTGCCGACCTGAGCTGGCCTTCGTAGGGCCCCCGTCCGGTCATGCACGCCGCGCCACACCGCGCCCCGAGCGCCACCGCCTCCTGGGGTGAGCGCCCGTCCCCCAGCCCGTACGTAAAACCCGCGGCAAAGGAGTCTCCGGCACCGTACGAGTCCACCAGGGCAGCAGATAGGGGTGCGGCCGCCCAGTGTGTCGTGCGGCCGTCGGGCATCAGAAGCGAGCCGCCGCCGGCGCCTGCCGTGCGAGCGACGAGGAGCGGCGACGGGTCGATGGTGCCGGGCGCGTAGCGCTCGCCCTGGTCTTTGGCGCTCGACACCAGCGCATCGAGCTGCACCCCGGCCTCCGCCAGCGCCTCGACGGCGCGCACCGTCGCGACCAGCTTGCGCGCAGTTCGTGCCGCACGCACAGCCGCTGGGTCGCCGGCTGTGAAGTAGAGGGCATCGACACCATCGAGCTCGACCCAGGGCAGCAGGTCGTTCCCGTGGGGGCCCACGCGTGGGCCCATTACCGTGATCGTGCGCTCGCCCTGCGCGTCCAGGAAGACGAACGCTCGCCGTTGCGGCTCGGAGCGCCACGCCGCCTCGACGCGAACGCCCAGTGCCTCCAGCCCCTGCCTCGCCTTGTGCCCGAGAGCATCGTCGCCGAGCGCGGTGATGAACAGGCACTCGCCGGCAAGACGCGCCAGCTGCACGGCGGCGACGGCTCCGCCCCCGGCCGGTTCTTCCCACGACTCGAGTGCGTGGACGATCTCGCCCGGGGCCGGCAGCCGCTCCACGCGTGCGAACTCGACCCACTCCACGTGCCCCACAACGGCCACCCGCATGGGGCCGGCTCGTCTCTGATGGCGTTTGAATCGGTTTGACTCCATCCGCTGATCCGTTGGCAGTAGCTACGCCGACCTCGAGCCGCCGAGCGCCTGAACCTCCACCAGCTTGACCTACGGTCGTCTGCGGCGCAGGCGCGTCAGGCCCACGGCCAGTCGACGCCCTCGACGTAGCCGAGCATGCTCAGCGACGGAGATTCCCTTCGCGATGCAGTCCAAAGACCTCTCGAGCAAAGCGCGGACGGCGCGCCGCTCCGTCAGCCACTCAACCGTGTTCTGTGATCTGAAACCGGCCGGTCACGAGTACCGGGAAGCCCGGGTACGTGTAGGTGCAGGTGACAAGCTCATGGTTGTTGCCGATCCCCGGATTCGTACGCACGACGACGAGCTCGCCGGTATCGGGGTCGACGAAGGAGATGACCTGGGAGATCGCCACGAAGGTCTCGCCCTCGACCTGGAAGACGACCGCATTGTTCTGAAAGATGGTCACGCCGGTCAGCACCCGGCCGGGGCAGCTCAACGTCACTGCGACCGAGTTCTTGTTGCTCGGGTCCGCGCCGGCCGCACTCGCGAGGACGCCGGCGGCGAGCAGTGCCGCAAGCAACGAAGCCATCCTCATGTCCGCCTCCTTACGTTGTAAGGTAACTACCATACGCTGTAAGTGAAAGCGCGTCAACTCTCACCGCGCCTGAGCCGCGAGGCCATTCTCCGGGCAGCCGTCGAGCTCGTCGACGAGCGGGGGCTCGCGGCGCTAAGTATGCGCTCGCTTGCGAGCCGCCTCGGAGTGGAAGCGATGTCGCTGTACCACCATGTCGCCTCGAAGGACGCGCTACTGGACGGGATCGTCGAGGTCGTTCTGGATGACGTCGCCGCGACCGAGGGGGGAGGCTGGCGACCGACGCTACGCGAGCTCGCACGCCGCTATCGCGCAGCCTCACGACGCCACCCACGCGTCCTGCTTCTCTTCTCCAGCCGGACTCTGACGATGCCATCGTGGCGCCGGGCCGTCGAGGACACGCTCGCAGCCCTCCGCTTGGGCGGCTTCTCGGACGAGGAGGCCGTGCACGCCTACCGAGTCTTCTGGGCATACGTCGTCGGCTATGTGCTCGCGGAGCTCCGTCTCGGGGAGTCGGGCGGCGTGGACGAGTACCACAGGCAACTGTCGGCGTCGGAGTACCCCGCGACCCTTGCCCTCACCCCGGTTCTGCGCGATACAGATCGTGACGAGGAGTTCACCCGCGGTGTCGAGCTCTTGCTCGACGCTGTTGCACGCTTCCGCAACCGGGCCAGCGGGAGCCGCAAGAACCGCCGGTCCGCCTGAAGGCCTCGACGAGATGGTTCATTCCCAGAACGCTGCGTATGCCGGGAGATTCGATCCTGCCGCCGCCATAACATCGCGGGCCGCACGACGTTCTACGCTTAGCACGTGAACCAGTGCTCGAGCTGCGGACAGGAGAATCCGGACGTCGCCCGGTTCTGCCTCGCGTGCGGGCAGCCGCTCGAAGCCGGTGCCGCTGACGCCCGAGACGAGCGGCGCATCGTCTCCGTCGTCTTCGTCGACCTGGTCGGGTTCACCGCGCGCTCGGATCGGCTTGATCCTGAGGACGTTCACGCGATCCTGACGCCGTACCACGAGCTCGTCCGCCGCGAGCTCGAGTCGTTCGGCGGAGTCGTGGAGAAGTTCATCGGCGACGCGATCATGGCGGTCTTCGGTGCGCCGACGGCGTACGGGGATGACGCGGAGCGCGCCGTGCGGGCCGCCCTCGCAGTTCGAGACATCGCCTGCGAGACGGACGAGCGCGAGCTCCAGCTCGACCTACAGCTACGCATCGCCGTCAACACCGGCCAGGCGCTGGTCTCACTCGGTGCGCGGCTCGCCCTCGGGGAGTCGATGGTCGCGGGCGACGTCGTCAATACGGCATCGCGACTGCAGCAGGCGGCGCCGATCAACGGCGTCATCGTCGGCGAAGAGACGTACACCGCGACGCGGGACGTGATCGCGTATGAGCCCGCGCCCGAGGTGCACGCAAAGGGGAAAGCAGCGCCCTTGATGACGTGGACGGCCGTCCGCCAGCTGCGCCCGGCCGGCGAACGCAAGCTCTCCGGAACGCTCGTTGGACGCACCCGCGAGCTCGACGTGCTCCGCGGCATGTGGGAACGCGTCGCAGGCGACCGCGTCCCGTACCTCGTTACCGTCCTCGGTCCCGCGGGGATCGGAAAGACACGTCTGGCGCAGGAGTTCAGCCAGGTCGTCGAGCAGCTAGGCGGTCGCAGCGTCCACGGGCGCTCGCTCCCTTATCGCGAGAGCAGCGCCTACTTCGCCTTTTCCATGCAGGTCAAGGAGCTGTGCGGGATCTTCGAGAGCGATCCGCCGGAGGTGGGACTGCGAAAGCTGCACGAGCGAATCGCTCACCTGCCCTCCTCCGCCGACGCCGAGACCGTGACCCGGCACCTCGCCATCCTGCTCGGCCTCGACCCGGAGGGATCCGTCGCTGACCGAGAGGAGCTGTTCTTCTCCGTCCGCTGCTTCATCGAGGCCGTCGCCCGCGACCAGCCCACGATGCTCGTGCTCGAGGACATCCACTGGGCGGACAGCAGCCTGCTCGACCTGATCGAGCTACTGGCGGCGCGGCTTCGCGACCTCCCGATTCTCCTCTTGACACAGGCGAGGCCGGAGCTGCTCGACGTGAGGCCCGCATGGGGCGGCGGTCTGCCCGCCTACACGGCTCTGCCGCTGGCGCCGCTGAACTCGGACGACGGCGAGAAGCTCGCGTCGCTCCGGCTGGGCAGCCTCGGGCACGACGCCGCCGCTCGCCTCGCGCGGACCGCCGAGGGCAATCCGCTCTTCATCGAGCAGCTCGCAGCAACCATGGCCGAGGCACCGTCCTCAGGGCCGGAAGCTCTCCCGACGACGATCAGGGGGATCCTCGCCGCACGGCTCGACGCGCTTCCGGCCCGGGAGCGCTCGCTCTTGCTCGACGCGGCCGTCGTCGGGAAGACGTTCTGGAGAGGAGCGCTCGAGCGGATCGCCGGCGGGAGCGACGGCATTCCAGCGCTCCTCGGCGCGCTCGAGGCGCGCGACCTGATCGTCCGCGAAACCGCCTCGGCCATCGAGGGCGAGCAACAGTTCAGCTTCAAACACGTGCTGATCCGTGAGGTGGCGTATGAGCGTCTTCCGCGCGCCGGCCGCCAGGACCGCCACGCACGCGTGGCGGAGTTCTTCGAGGAGGCGACCGCCGAGCTCGGTGAAGCCGCCGCCGCGCTTGCGCGGCACTGGCGCGACGCCGGCGACCACGAGCGCGCGCTCGTGTACTTCATCAGGGCGGGCGAGCAGGCAGAGCATGGATGGGCGAAGGACCATGCGGCGATCCTTTACCGCGAGGCGCTCGAGCTCATCGGCGAGGACGACGGGGAGCGCCTCGCGTTCGTGCGCCGCCGGCTGGCGCTCGCGCGTGCCGCGGCATTCCACATTCCGGACGCACGGCAGCTGATGCCCGAGAGCTAGCCGGGAAAATCAGCCGGCGTCACATCGCCGGCGATCTCGTGGACAAGCTCGATGTTGTGCTGGCCGAGGTCCGCCGAGTGCTGGCGGATCATCTCCTCGCTGGGCGCCGCATAGACGCAATAGGTCTTGACCTTGCCCCGGTCGTCGACGACGACGTGGCTGTGCTCCCACACGATCTGCGGGTATCTCTCTTCGATCGTCGTGCGGGACCGACGCCCGACCTCCGGCATCTCGTCCTCACCGACATCGAACGCACGAACTATCAAGTACCTGGGCACAAACCATCCTTTCCGGGGGCTGAGGTGCTGGCTCACGTGAAGATGTTGGGGGATCGTACTCACCTTGACCGGCGAGGCCGCCTAGGAATCGAGCCGCCCCGCGGCCTGATGCCGTCCGCCGGCTACTCGTCCTGACGGAACGCCTGTGCTGAGCGGCGGCCGCGGTTAGCGCTTACCAGGCGGGGGCTTGCTAGGCGGGCCTGTGTGGCGATGGTTCTTGTCCCCCTTTCCCCAGCCCGGGCGGGGGGTCGTACCGGGTGGAGGGGGCGGGGGTGGCGGAGGAGGCGGAGGCGGGGGTGGCGGAGGAGGCGGCGGCGGAGGAGGCGGAGGCGGGGGCGTTGGCGGCGGAGGCGGAGGCGGCGGCGGAGACGGCGGGGGAGGGGGCGGGGACGGGCGCGCCGCGGGCGGAAGCGGCGCCCCAGCTGCCGAGAGCCCGC
>Ga0137367_10003902_pt1 | contig 12104 bp, 10 predicted proteins | sample SagtaG_14_FD_104939 | JGI IMG/M metagenome (GOLD analysis project Ga0137367, IMG submission 104939) | Vadose zone soil microbial communities from Sagehorn Ranch, Mendocino, California, USA - Sage1_L_80_16 metaG | ecosystem: Environmental > Terrestrial > Soil > Vadose zone | place: USA... | reverse complement strand
TCTTCGACTCGCGCCCCTCTCCCCGCTCAGCACGAGCGGGGAGAGGGCCGCGTTTCCTTGGACTGGCGGGGTTCCGTGAACCCCCCTCTCCCTATCCCTCTCCCCACTCCTCCGTCGTGGGGCGAGGGGATCCACCACCGGCGTGGTGGTAGTATCAAGCAACTCCGACTCTCTCCCCGCTCGTTCCTCGCGAGGAGAGAGAGGCAAAACGCCGCAGACGTTTTGCGTGCCGAATAGAAATGGAAAGATGCCCGCCGCTACAGAGTTTGTACAGAGCTGTCGGTGGCCCGCGGCGGTGTGGTCGTCTTAAAAGGGCAATGAGGTTGCTTTCCATCGCCGAACCGGCTAACTCGTTGCGCGAACCCATGAACGACCAACCCGGGCCGGCAGACAATCAACGTCCGCGCCTGCTCCGCCGCTTCGGCCTGTTGCAAGCCACGGCGCTGAACATGTCGAACATGATCGGCATCGGGCCTTTCATCACCATCCCGTTGCTCATGTCCGCCTTGAACGGCGGCGGACCCCAGGCCATGCTCGGCTGGATCGTCGCCGTCGTTATCTCCCTGGCCGACGGCATGGTTTGGAGCGAATTGGGCGCGGCCATGCCCGGCTCAGGCGGCAGTTATGTTTATCTCCGCGAGGCTTTCCGGCGCGAGACGTTCGGCCGGTTCATGGCGTTTCTGTTCATCTGGCAATTCATCCTGAGCGGTCCGCTGGAAATCGCCTCGGGCTACATCGGATTTGCCAACTATTTGAATTACCTCTGGCCAGGCATGACGACAAAGAATGCCCTTTCACTGAAAGGATCGTTGGTCGTCGCCGGTCTGGGACTGTTGTGCATCGCGCTTCTCTATCGGCGCATTACTTTCATCGGTAAAATCACCGTCGCATTGTGGGTCGGCTCGATCCTCACGACTGTGGCCGTCATTTTCACCGGAGTGACGCATTTCGATTCCAGGCTCGCGTTCGACTTTCCGAAAGGCGCCTTTCATTTCTCAACCGGGTTCCTGTTTGGCCTCGGCGCGGCATCGCGCATCGGCGTTTACGATTATCTCGGTTACTACGACATCTGTTACATCGGCGACGAAGTCAAAGAACCGGGCAAAGTCATTCCGCGATCCATCCTGCTCAGTATTGTCGGCGTGGCGCTGATTTACTTCAGCATGAACCTGTCGATCATCGGCGTGGTGCCGTGGCGCGAATTTGTGCCCGCGGAGGGGAACCGCAACGCAAACTTTGTGGTGTCGCTGTTCATGGAGAAGATTTATGGCAGGACCATCGCGTCGATCTTCACCGTGATGGTCCTTTGGACGGCGTTCGCATCGTGCTTCGCGCTGCTGCTTGGCTATTCGCGGATTCCGTACGCGGCGGCGCAGGACGGAGGTTTTTTCAAAGTCTTCGGACGGTTGCACCCCAGGCACAGCTTTCCGCACGTCTCACTCGTCGTCATTGGAATCATTGCCATCGCATGCAGTTTTCTCCCGCTCCTTTCCGTCATCGATGCGTTGTTGACCACGCGGATTCTCATCCAATTCATCGGCCAGATTGTCGCGCTGATGTTGCTGCGGAAACGCGCGCCGCAGGCATCGCGCCCCTATCGGATGTGGCTCTACCCGCTGCCGGCGCTCGTCGCGCTGGCAGGCTGGATTTTTATCTTCGTCACCAGCGACCCCAAATTCATCCTCTACGGCCTGGGCACAGTCGCGCTGGGCGTCGTGTTTTTCCTGGGCTGGTCTTGGCACATCCGGCGTTGGCCGTTTGTTTCGCCGGAGGGAGGCCACGCGCTCGGAACGAAGACCGATCAGCAAAGATGAATGCCCTCGGAAAAAAGCGCGGCGCATCCGGCCGCGTTCTGCTGCCGCGCTTTCGCGTCCTGCGCGGCCGCGAGATCGCGCTGGGGCCGGGCAAGGCCGAGTTGCTGGGACATATTGCCCGGACCGGCAGCATCGCCAGGGCCGCGTCACGCATGGGCATGTCTTATATGCGGGCGCGGCAACTCATCAAAACCATGAACGCCTGCTTTCGCCAACCCCTGGTCGTCACCACCCGGGGCGGCCGCGAACGCGGCGGCGCGAGGCTCACCAAAACGGGACGAACGACGCTGCAACTTTATCAGCGGTTGCAGACCCGCAGCCTGGAGGCGTGCGCTGACATCTGGCGGCAGCCTGGCAGGCTGGTCAGGGACTGAGCGCGCGACCGCGCCGCCCCCCTCAGCTTCCGCCTTGGGGGCGAATGACAGCCGGCGCGCTTCACTTCACCTCGCAAAACAGTTGACTTTACTTCAGTCCGTATTGTCCCAAATTGTCGTATGCTGAAACGCGGAACAGGCGATTTGCGAAGACGGCGCGGTGCGCGAATGGGGCTGTCCGGATTGTGCCTTATGGTGACTGCGGTGCTGGCCGGGGGTTGCGCCAGTTCACCCCGAATCGAACGCCGTGCCGTCGCACCGAAGCCGCCGCCCTTCCTGAGCGGTCCCGTTTCCGTGCTTCTTACCAACGTGGACGGTTTTGGCGCGCACGTGGTCATGGAAACCAGAGTGTTCGCCGATCGAGTGGAGACGGTTTCCGGCAAACTCCTGGGCCGGGGAAATAAACTGCTCTTCGCGCCTGAATCCCATGTGTCTGCCGGAAAATCTCGTGGTGGGGGGGATGCCAGCTTTATTTGGGACGTCGCCGAGAACAGCGGCTACGTTCTCAATGAGCCTTTGCAAGGCTACGCGCCGATGATCTCAAATGTCCGCTTCACCAACCTGGTTGTCCGACCCCGAATGGTCCATTCCGCGCCGGAGAAGGTCGAGGGGCACTCGTGCGAGCAAGAGGAGGTGGTGGTGACTTCGAGCGACGGTTCTGTTGTGACGTTCCGCGTCTGGCGGGCCGCGGATTTGAAAGGGTTTCCGGTGCTAATCAATTTGGCAACGAACTCAACGCCGCCCACCCTGAGCTTCTCACAAATTCACCTGGAGACGCCGGCGGACAAACTGTTCCTGCCGCCGGATGGTTTCGCCAAGTATGACAGCGTGGAAACCATGTTGAACGAACTGGCGGCGAGGCAACAGTTTCTGAAGCATGGGAAGCCTCAACAGGGAACGGGCGAGACGCAACGCGTCGGCGGCCGGGAGGGCAGCCGATACAGGGGCGGCCAGTGACAAATCTGTGGCGGCAGGCATCTTGCCAGCCGTAGAGCCGGGCATCCTGCCCGGCGGATCAGGTTTGCGTTGCGGGAATACGCCGCCGATTTCCCGCATTGGTTCCGGGCGCCAGATGCCGCCCTCTACGCCAGCAAGGATGGCTGCTGCTACGTCTGGAGCCGCGCGTTAGACGCGCACCAGACCGCCGCTAGGGCACTCAAAGAGTTTTATCGTCCTCGTCCTCCTTCTCGTCCTCGATTGGATGGCTTGGCTTCGAGGACGACGACGACGACGACGAGCACGAGGACGAACAGATTCATGGTCCCAATGCGTGTGCAGAAACGAATGGGGCTCTCCAGGAACGTGTCCGCAAATGGTGCGCGCGAGAGGACTTGAACCTCCACCCCTTGCGGGACCGGATCCTAAGTCCGGCGCGTCTGCCGTTCCGCCACGCGCGCGACGTAACCGATCATGCCGCATTACCCGCGCCACCTCAAGGCTGGATTGCTCAACCGCCACGAGTTGGGCGCATCTGGAAACTGCCACGAAATCCCCGCCAGTCCGATGAAACGTGCTCTTCCCCCGCTCGTGCTGAGTGGGGAGCCTCGGACATGGCGGTAGTAACAAGAAGCGCACACGCGAGTTCCGGCAGCCAAACGCGCGTGCCGGTTTACCCTCTGGTTGCATAAAGATGAAGGTGGCGGACCTCCGGACCATTGCCCGCGCCGGCCAGTTCCACACTTTGCAAAGTGTGGAACAACTCTCACTGTTGGTGGCCATTGCCATTTTTGGTTTCCCCTCCCGCGCTGCGTTGAATGTGCGTTGCACCACCACCGCAGCGCGCGAGCCGCGGTAGGGCAGTCAGCGCTTTTTTATGCAACGTTAGGGTTTACTGCGCCCGGCTCAACAGACCGTCGATGGGCGCGAAATCATCGGTCAGGATCGGCGAACGGGCGGCGGTCGGCGGGGGTTCCGCCCGGAAGGAAAGGAGACAGTTCCGAAAGCCCGGCAGCTTGAGGCGGCCCTTTTTCGCCAAGACTTCCACGCGCTGCTGAAGCATCGCCGGTGTTGTCGCTTGCGGCGATTTCGTGGCGATAAACACCACATTATAGGTTTCGCGCGCAGGAAAGAGATAGACGCGCGGGAAGACCGAATTCAGCGTCTTGTAAACCGCGCCCACGATGTCCGCCCGCATGCCTTGCAGACTGCCGATGACGTTGTAAGCCAGCACCCCGTTTTCCGTCAGATGATCGCCGGCGACCTGGAAAAATTCCCGGGTCGCGAGATGGTAGGGGATAAAGGAACCGTAACGGTTCTTGACGTAGGCATCCATGATGATCGCGTCGTATTTCGCGCTCGTGCGCCGCAGATAAACGCGTCCGTCGGAAACGTGCACCTGCAGCGCCGGCGATTCTTTCAATTGGAAATAATCGCGGGCGACCTGAACGACCGTCGGATCGATCTCCACGGTCGCGACGTTCACGTCCGGATAATAATGCCGGTAGGACCGTTGGATGCTGCCGCCACCCAGGCCGACCATCAGCACATTGGTCATGTCACTGCGCCACAACCACGGCATGTGGAAGTAATCGATGTATTCAAAATGCCCCTGCAAAGGCTCCCGCAGCGACATCCGCGTTTCCAGGGAACCATCAAAGCTCAAAGTGCGCATGCCTTGCTGGTCGATGACCCGGATATGGTGGTAGGGCGAAACGGTGTCGAAAACGACGGCGGCAATTGCCGGACCCGTCGCCATCAGCGCCGCCATCAGAGCGGGAACAACCCACCGGCCACAACCCATGGTTCGACTCCTGCCTTTCATCGTTCGGCCGGTTGAGTTTTGCCGTCGTCCCACCAACGATCCATAAACTGGCACATGAACCCCAGGAGGATCGTTAGTCCGCCGGTGGCGCGGAAGATGTCGGACAGGTTCATGTGATCGACCAGAACATATCCCGAGACGAACACGCCGGCAATGCTCCCGGCCGTGCTGGCGGCGTAGATCAGTCCGCTGATCCGGCCGACGTGGGCCAGCTTCCGCGTTGCCAGACGAATCATGTAGGGCGAAAGGGTGGCCAGCACGAAACAAGGCAGAAGAAAAATCGCGGCGCTGCCGATGGCCGGGTCCAACTTCTGCCAGACCAGCGGTATGTCGCGATCCGCCGGATGACGCAGAACGATCGCATTGATGAGCGGCGCGGCAAACTCCGGGATCAATATCGTAAAGATGCCGGCGGGCAGCAGAAACCAGGTCAAAGCGACGGCCCGTTGAAAACGGTCGGCCAGGGCGCCGCCGACCGAATAACCCAGCGCCAACGCCGTGAGGATAACGCCGATCTGGCTGACCCAGACATAGAACGAAGTGCCGAAGTCTTTGGCGAGGAAACGCGCCCCGATGATCTCCAACACCATGATGGCGAACCCGCCCAGGAACACCAGAACGGTTGCCGGCAGGGTGCGCATCGTTCAAAAGTTTAAGGCGCCAGCGTCAGGAATTCCGGGTCGCGCATGCTACTTCCTCCATCCCGGCCCGCGCACAACGCGCCCTGGTTTGGCGCCGGTATGGTTCCCGTTCCTGAGCACCGGCACGCCGTTCACCAGGACGTGACGCACGCCGGTCGCATACTGGTGCGGCTTTTCATAGGTCGCGTGATCTTGAATGGACATGGGATCGAATACCACGACATCGGCGAAGTAACCGGGCTTGAGCGCGCCGCGACGCTCGAGCTTCAGATTCTCCGCGGGCAGCGAACTCAACCGGCGGATGGCTTCTTCGAGCGGAATGATTTTTTCATCGCGAACGTATTTGCCGAGCAGCCGCGCGAAGTTGCCGTAGGCGCGCGGATGAGGATTCGACTTCCGAAAAACGCCCTCCGGCGCGGGCGATTCGGCGTCGGAACCGAAGCTGACCCAGGGCAACGCGAGTTCTTTGCGGACGTTCTCCTCCGACATCAGAAAATAGACGGTGCTGACGCGGCTGCCGTCTTCGATCACCAGGTCCATCGCCGTCTCTTCCGGGGATTTTCCGCGCAGCTTCGCGACTTGCGCGAGCGTTTTGCCGGTCAGGCGCTTGAGCCGGTCGTTCCTGAACCCGACGAGCAGAATGTTAGTCGGCGCACCTGCGGCGATGAAAAAGTTTTCCCATTGATCCGTGGGCGCGTCCATCTCGCGCTTGACGCGCTCGCGGATGGCAGGGTCTTTCAATCGCTTCACCCACTCGTTGTATCCGCCTTCCTGCACCCAGGGCGGCATCGCCGCGTCGAGCCCCGTCTGGCCCGCCGTGTAGGTGTACATGTCGGCGGTGATGCGCAGTCCCGCGGCTCGAGCGGATTCGATTTTTCGAATCAACGCGTCGAGTTTGTTCCAGTTCGACCGGCCGGCGGCCTTCAAATGGTAGAACTCGGCGGGTATCCCGGCTTCACGCGAAATGGCGATCAATTCATCCGCGGCCTCGAGCAAGCGCGTCCCTTCGCTGCGAATGTGCGAGATATACAGGCCCCCTTTTTCCGAAGCGACTTTAGCCAGCGCAATCAACTCATCCGTCTTCGCGTAAAACGCCGGCGCGTAGATCAGCGACGAACCGACGCCGAGCGCGCCTTCCTCCATCGCCTGGCGAACGAGCTGTTTCATGCGCTCCAGTTCTTCAGGGCTCGGGGGGCGATCGGCGTAACCGATTTCGTGAATGCGCACCGTGGTCGCGCCGACGAAGGACGCCACATTGCAGGAGATGCCGCGACGAGCCAGATCATCGAGATATTCGCCCAGCGTCGTCCAGCGCACGTCGTATTTGATGTCGCCCTGCCTTTCGACCATCTCCTTTTTCATCGCGTCGTTCAACGGCCCCATCGATTCGCCTTCGCCCATGATTTCGAGCGTCACGCCCTGGCGAACGTCGCTTTGCGAACGGCCGTCCTGGATGAGCGATTCCGTCGCCCAGCTCAGCATGTTGATGAAACCGGGCGCGACAGCGAGGCCTTGGGCGTCGATCTCCACTTTGCCGCGCGCTTCACTCAATTTGCCGACGGCCGCGATGGCGTCGCCGGCGATCGCGATGTCTCCTGCGACAGGCGCGTTTCCGCTCCCGTCGTAAATGGTGCCGCCGCGGATGAGGAGGTCGTAAGCGGCAGCCCCTGCCGGAGGCGTTGTCAACAGGAGCGCGACTGTGGTGAAGGCCAGCAGGCCGACCAGGGAAATCCCGCTTTGCATGAGCTCAGTTTTTCAAACTTCGGAGCGCGATTAAACCAAAAACGGCGATCACGGCGCCGGAAAGCCGGTTTACCCGGAGCAGCCCTCGAGCGTCGATATTCTTTGACAGCCCGTCGCGGCGACGGTAAGTATTCAGGCCGTCACTATGACGTCAAAGACTCGAATGAAGAGTGCGGCGGACGCGCGTAGGCGGGTTTTGCCGACTGCCATTTTGCGACCGATGTCCGGCCTGATTAAAGACCGGGACGGCGGATGGGCGTCAGGAACAGCTTAGTTTCGTCACATTTTCTTGAACCCACCGCTGAACGGCGGTGGGTTTTTTTATTTCCCGCCGCGCTTCTGCCGGCCGGTTCCAACGCGGAACGAAGACGAGAGTCGCATCATTCTGAAAGTTTGCGTCGATTTGGGAAATTTATATGCAGCCTGGAAATACCGACACCGGGGAACATCGGACTGCGCCGCCTGGCCCGGTGCTCGCGGCATTTGCGGCGATCTATCTCATCTGGGGCTCGACCTATCTGGGCATTCGCTTTGCCGTCGAAACCATCCCGCCGTTTTTGCTCGGGGGCGCCCGCTTTCTCCTGGCCGGCGGCGTTCTCTACGCCTGGCTTCGTTTCCAGGGCGTGCCGAATCCAGCCGGTTATCATTGGCGCAACGCCGCCATTGTCGGCGGATTGCTGCTGGGCGTTGGCAACGGCGGTGTGAATTGGGCCGAGCAAAAGGTCGCTTCGGGCCTCACCGCTTTGCTCATCGCGATCACGCCCCTGTGGTTTGTCCTGCTGGATTGGTTCCGACCTCGCGGCGCCCGGCCGTCCTTTCACACCCTGCTCGGCCTAGTGGTCGGCTTTGCCGGGATGACCCTGCTGGTGGGCGGACCGGATGTCATGCGACAGAATGCCGTCGAACTTCCGGGCGTGGCGGCGCTCATGATCGCGAGCATCGCTTGGGCGTCGGGTTCGTTGTATGCCCGATACACACCCAAACCGGACTCCTCGCTGATGGCCGGAGCCATGCAGATGCTCACTGGCGGCGCCGTGCTCTTGGGAGTCGGGTTGATCTCCGGCGAAGGAGCCAGGTTCGACGGGTCAGGCATCTCTTCGCGGTCGGCGTGGGCTTTTGCTTACCTTACTATCGTCGGCTCGCTGATCGGGTTCACTGCATTCAGTTGGTTGCTGAAGGTAAGCACGCCGGCCCGCATTTCCACCTATGCCTACGTCAATCCGGTGATCGCCGTATTCCTGGGCTGGGCCCTCGGCGGTGAAACGCTGACGCCGCGCATCCTCTGGGCGGCGGCTGTGATCGTTTTGGGCGTCGTCATCATCACCAGCGGCAAGTCGGTGTCAGCACGGGTTGAGCCGAACGCCGTCCTTGCGCCGGACACCGAGGTGAAGAGCGTGTCGAATTTTGTCGAAAAGGCGTAAGCGGAAGTCCACCCGTGCAAGGCGACTTACCGGACCGCAATCCCAGGTCTGGTACAAAATCTGTTATACCTATAACAAAAATTGTACCCGGACCGCGATCGGCGCCTCCTGTTCGGGCACGCAATTCAGCGCGCGCCCGGGGCGCCTGCCGCGCTCAGACTGCGCACCAGTTCGGGAAAGCGGCAGTTTTCACAGAGCGCATTCGAGTGCTCGCAGAAATCACGGACGATCTGCAGCAGGCCCTGCTGCATCGCGGCGGTGTGGAGCGCGCGGGAATCAGCGCCGCCCAGCAGGCGTTGGCGCGCCAGGCGCAGGACGGCGTTGTCCTGAGATTTCGGCCAGGCGAAGTAACGACGTTCGGCAGCGCGTTGCAAGTCGTCGCTGTTTCCAGCGACAGCCCGCATCCAGAACCAGGGAAGCACCACGTTCACGGCCACGTCGGTGACGCGCCCCGCGCCGAGCAGCGGTTGCGCTTTCGTCATTCGAGCCGAACGAAACGTCCAGTGCCACAACCAGAAATCGTCGCGTCCGGCCTGCAGGATTTCCAGCAACGACGGTTCCAGTTTGCGGTCGGGAATTCTGGCGGTAAACCATTTCTCGAGTTTGTCCGGCAGGCTGCCCGCGGCCAGCCAATGGGCGGCGAGGGCGAGCCGGCGTTGCGGATGGTTGGCCGGGCGCAGGCCGTTGAAACGCCACAGGCCGCGCGGCAGGATGACATCGGCGAACTCCTCCCGCTCGCGCCACCAGTGGTCCCAAACGCGGCGCAGATACTGGTCCGTGCTGGCCCGGGCGCGGGTCAGTTCCGTGGGCAGCAGGCCGCTGACGCCGAGCAGGCGCGCTTGGAGCGCGAAGGTCGCGCTGCGTTTTTTCAAATCGCGCGCGAGCAGGAGCGGCAGCAGTTCGGCCACGCGGCGCATCGGCCAGAGGTTGTGCTTGTAACCGAGCGCCGCGAACAGGCCCTCCCACAGCGATTGTTCCCAGCCGACCTGCCGGGCGCGGGCGGCGAATTCGGACGCCTTGCGTCGCAACCGAATGAGCGCCGCCTGATGCAGCACTTGGCGCAAAATGTCGGCAGGCAGACTGCGCAACGGCGCGCTGCACTTGCCGGCGAGCAGACCGGGCGCGTCCGACTCCTCGGTCAACCACAAACGGAGTTCGCTCAAGGGCGAGTCGAGTCGCGACTTCAATGCCAGCGTGGGCAATGAGCAGGCGGCCGGCGAGTCCGCGTGCCAAACCACGTGGAGGACCACGTTTCGATAAGCGGGATTGCGATCGTGGCCGTGTCCGCGCCAGCCGGCGGGATGCAAATCAATTTCGACATCACCGGTGCGCGGCGGCTCGCCGGGGAACCGCAGAACGGCGCCGCGAAAATCGGGACCCGCCTCGTGATTCCAGAAACCGGGATGAAGAATCCGCACCGTCTGGCCGTCGAATGTCTTTAATTGATCGCGCCGCAGCCGCTGATGCTCCCAAATCCGTTGCAACAATCGTTCGGATGGCGCGTCTTCTTCCGCCTCCCGCAACGCAGGCACGGCCGAAGTGTGCGCCCGCCAGCGAGCATAGAGATCGGGCGGTATCGCGGTCACCTTGCCATTGCTTTTCGGATGAGGCTTTTGCAAAGTCAAGCGCGCACAAGGCCAGGGGTGTGATTCGAACCGACGGTCAGCGTCCTGACTCCACTCCCGACCTCTCCCGGGAGGGGCCGGGGGAGGGTTGCAGCATCGGTCCGCGCGGAATTGTTGACCGGCATTTTGGATCGCACCCCGGGGGCGACCCCGGACGGGGTGGCAGGAATTTAAACGAGCCGAACGACGGTTTGTCGTGTTGACTAGAGGTGTGGTGAAAAACGCGAACTCATTTGGGCTTCATAAAACGTCGCGGATGCCGCTCGCGGCCTTGCTGGGCGGCGTGTTGGCAGCGATGCCCCTGGACGGCGCAGAACCGGACGCGCGACGCGACGCGACGGTGGAGGCGGTCGAGCAGGTTATGCCGAGCGTCGTGAACATCGCGACGGAGACGATAGTGGAATACAATGATCCGTTCGAACAAATGCTGCGCGAGTTCTGGGGACCCTACTATCGGCGGCGCCAACCCAACACCCAATACAGTCTCGGCTCCGGCGTCATCATCGATGAAGACGGCTACGTGCTCACCAATCTCCACGTCGTGCGTCGCGCGAGCAAAGTGTGGGTGAAACTGGCCGATGGCCGGGAGTTCGAGGCGGAACCCACGATCGTCGTCAACCTGCGCATCGACGTCGCGGTGCTCAAGCTGAAAACCAAAGAAGGGGAAAGGTTCAAGGCTGTGAAGTTCGCCAAGGACGACGATCTGCTGCTGGGAGAAACGGTGCTCGCCCTGGGCAATCCGTTCGGGCTCGGCGGTTCGGTCAGCCGCGGCATATTGAGTTCTAAAAACCGCCGGCCGGCGATTGAAGGCGAACCGCTGGACGTCGCGGACTGGCTGCAGACCGATGCGGCCATCAACCCGGGCAGCAGCGGCGGTCCGCTGATCAATCTCAAAGGCGAACTGATCGGACTGAACGTGGCGATCTACCGTGAAGGCCACGGCATCGGCTTCGCCGTTCCCATCAAACAGGTGACCGAAGCGCTCTCGGAGATATTCGCGCCCGAAGCGACCAAATCCATGTGGTTCGGCGCCCGCATCAAGTCCGGTCCTTATCCGTTGCTGATCACGTCAGTCGAGCCGGGCAGCCCGGCAGAAAAGGCCGGATTACAGAAAGGCGATGTGATCGCGCAGATCAACGGCCAGGCGCCCGGGGACTTTCTGCACTGCGCCCAGTTGCTCGGCGCCGGCTCGAACCGGGAAGTGACGCTGACGGTCCGGCGAAACGGCGAGCGAAAAGCGGTGACGGCCCGAATGGTTCCGCTGGCGGATGTGGTCCATGCCCGGCTGGGTATCTCGGTCCAGGAATTGACCCGCGAACTGGCCGAGCATTCCGGTTATAATCCGCGTGAGGGATTGCTGATCGCGGGGGTTGACCCGGACGGTCCGGCGGCGCGCGCGGAGTTGCGGCCCGGTGATTTGATCGCGGGCATCGACGGACAGGCCACGCCCGATCTGGTGTCCGCGGCCGCGGTTCTGGCATCGAAGAAAAAAAGCGAACGCGCGGAACTGAACGTGGTGATTCATCGGCGCAGCCAGCTCGGCCGGGTCATCAACCGGGGCAGCGTCGTTGTCCGCGTTCGTTGATTGACTTTTTCATGGCCCAATTTCTCTGGTTAGGACTAAACTCGGCTGGTGAACCATGGCGAACGGTCTGATTATTGAAGTCGAACATTTGACCAAGCGCTACGCCGGCCACACGGCGATTGACGGTCTGACTTTTTCCG
>Ga0137367_10003897_pt1 | contig 12108 bp, 9 predicted proteins | sample SagtaG_14_FD_104939 | JGI IMG/M metagenome (GOLD analysis project Ga0137367, IMG submission 104939) | Vadose zone soil microbial communities from Sagehorn Ranch, Mendocino, California, USA - Sage1_L_80_16 metaG | ecosystem: Environmental > Terrestrial > Soil > Vadose zone | place: USA... | reverse complement strand
TGCTGTCGGCGTACTCACTGACGTGCGCCCCGGGTACGGATGAACGTGCGCAAGTGGTGTTCGGTGTCCGAGGCGTTGACGGGCACGCGGTGAGGCGGTCGGGCGTTGATCCTTGGCGGTGGGGAGACGCTCGTCGAGGTCGGCGCGAGGTTTGACCGGTTGAGTTGGGGTGGCGCGGTGAGGTGCGTGCCCGCTACCGGGCCTGGTCACGCGCGGCGGCGCGCGACCAGGACGGCGTCGTGGACGGTGATGTCGTGTCCGTCGGGGTCCGCCGCGGCGCGTGGCCGAGCCTCGGCGGCCAGCACCTGCCATGTGGTGCGGTCGAGGGAGGCCGCGATCTGTTCGCCGGTGAACATCATGTCCGGGAAGTGCAGCCGGTGTGCGGTGGTCTGCAGGTCGGATGGGTGGTGCCCGACGATGAGCAGGGTGCCACCTGGGGCGACGGCGGCGGCCAGTCGGGCGTACAGGTCCCGCCGGGCGTCGGTGGGTAGGTGCATGAACTGCGCCGAGACCAGGTCGTAGGCGCTTTCGGCGGGCGGCTGGTCGCGTAGGTCGGCGTGTGTCCAGGTGATGCGGTCGGCGACTGGTGGTCGGGCGTTGGCGGCGTGGGTGGCGGCCCGGGCCAGCGCGGTGGTTGAGATGTCGATCGCGGTCACGGTCCAGCCCTGCTGCGCGAGCCAGATGGCGTCGGCGCCTTCGCCGCTGCCGACGTCGAGGGCCCGGCCGGGGGTCAGTTGCGCGGCCTCGGCGATGAGCTGCGGGTTCGGGTGTCCACTCCAGACCTGTGGGTGGGCGCGGTAGCGCTCCTCCCAGGCGGCCTGTTCGAACATCGTGGATACCGTGTGCCGGTGGGCCGGACGGCGTGGCGGGTCTCCTCGGCGATGAGGTCGGCGTTGATCGCCGCGGCGGCGTTCAGGCCCGCCGCGGCGGCCACGATCACATGGGCGTACACGTTGGCGACGTTGCCCGCCACCCACACGCCGGGCACGGCGGTGGCCCAGGTCGGGTCGGCGGGGATCTGGCTGCCGATGACGTGACCGCCCTTTTCTACGTTGACCGGCGCCAGCCCGAGCGAGGCCAGCACGCCGGTGCGGGCGGTGAACCGCGGCGCGAGGACCACCGCCTCGAGCGCGACGACCTCGCCCGAGGCCAGCCGTACCCCGGTCAGCGTGTCGCCGGTCACCACGAGGCCCGCGACCGGGCCGTCCACCACGGTGATCCCGCGCGCCGCGAGCCGCTCGGCCACTTCAGCCCCCGGCGCCGGGACGTGGTGCAGCAGGAGCAGCACGTGCGGACTCCACTGCCGCCACAGCTCCGCCTGCTCCGCGGCCAGCGGCCCAGTGGCCAGGACACCGATGCGCCGGTCGCGGAACTCCCACCCGTGGCAGTACGGGCAGTGCAGCACGTCACGGCCCCACCGCTCGGCCACCCCGGGCACGTCGGGCAACTCGTCGACCAGCCCGGTCGCCACCAGTAGCCGCCGCGCCCGCACGCTGCGTCCGCCGTCCAGACTCACCAGGAAGCCGTCGCCGTCCTTCGCCGCGGCCTCGATGACTCCGGTGCGGATCTCGCCGCCGTACCGCCTCACCTCCTCGCGCCCGGCCGCCACCAGCTCGGCCGGTGGCGTGCCTTCCCGTGCCAGGTAGTTGTGCACGTGCCCGGCCGGCACGTTGCGCGGGCCTCCGGCGTCGATCACCAGCACCGACCGCCGCGCCCGCGCCAGCACCAAGGCCCCGCTGAGCCCCGCGGCGCCACCGCCGACCACCACCACGTCGTAGGTCTCCTCCACCGTGCGCTTCCCTCCGCTGATCGCCCTGCACCCACAGTGCGACGTAGTCACCGATCCGACAAGTAACGTTGCCGGTATGGCAAACGACGAAGCTGCGGCCCTAGCGTCCGTGGGCCCGCGCCTGCGCGCCCTGCGCCAGCGACGCGGCACGACACTGACCCAGCTCGCCGAGATCACCGGCATCTCCGTCAGCACGCTGTCCCGCCTGGAGTCCGGCGGCCGCAAGCCGACCCTGGAGCTGCTACTGCCGCTGGCCAGGGCCCACCAGATCTCCCTCGACGAGCTGGTCGACGCGCCCCCCACCGGTGACCCGCGCGTCCAGGCCCGCCCGATCCTCCGCAACGGCGTGACGTTCCTGCCGCTGACCCGCCGGCCGGGCGGCCTGCAGGCGTTCAAGCAGATCTTCCCGCCGAACACGCCCGCCGGTGCACCCGAACAACAGACCCACGAGGGCTACGAGTGGCTGTATGTCCTCTCCGGCCGGGTGCGCCTGCTGCTCGGCGAGCACGACCTCGTGCTGACCGCCGGCGAGGTCGCCGAGTTCGACACCCGCGTCCCACACTGCGTCGCAAACCCCGGCCCGGTACCCGCGGAGATCCTCACCCTCTTCGGACCGCAGGGCGAACGCCTCCACGTCCGCGCCCGCCCCACAACGCGCTGAAAGCCCGCTACGACATCAGCCCCACGGCCGCACCGGGCGGCCCGGCCACACAACCGGCGGGTACCGATTAGGAGCGGCACCTGCCGGTCAGAGCAGGCAGGTGGGGCCGAGCAGCGCCTTGAGGTCGCCGAACAGGGCGCCGGTGGCGTTGACCCGCAGGCCGCCGTCCACCCGCAGCCGGGTGGTCTTCTCGCCGTTGGTCAGGTGGAGCTGCACCTCGGTGGTGCCCGGGTGGGTGGCCAGCACCTCGCGCAGCCGCTGCACCACCGGCGGGGTGCACCGGCTCGCCGGCAGCGACACCTTGACCGGCCCGCGCGGGCCTCCGTTCGTGTGCGCGGTCAGGTCCGGCACCGACAGCTCGGAGGCGATCAGCTTGGCCTGGTCCTCCCGCTTGTCCACCCGGCCGCGGACCACCACGATGGCGTCCTCGGCCAGGTTGATCCCCACCTGGGCGTAGGTGGCCGGGAAGAACAGCACCTCGACGCTGCCCTCGAGGTCCTCCAGCACCGCCTGCGCCCACGGCGCGCCGGCCTTGTTCACCCGCCGCGACACGCTGGACAGGATGCCGGCCACCGTGACGTTGTGCCCGTCCTCCACCTGCTCGGTCTGCAGCGCCGCGACCGAGGTGTCCGCCACCTGGGCGAGCACGTGCTCCACCCCGTACAGCGGGTGGTCCGAGACGTACAGCCCCAGCATCTCCCGCTCGAACGCGAGGAGCTGCGCCTTGTCCCACTCCCCCGGTGGCACAGCCACGTCGAATGCGGAGCCGACCTCGGTGTCCTCGATGTCGCCGAACAGGTCGAACTGGCCCACCGCCTCGGCCCGCTTGGTGTCCATGATCGCGTCCACCGCCTCGGCGTGCACCACCAGCAGGCCGCGCCGGGGGTGCCCGAGCGAGTCGAACGCGCCGGCCTTCACCAGCGACTCGACCACCTTCTTGTTGCAGGCGACCGGCTCGACCTTGCGCAGGAAGTCGGAGAAGTCGACGTACTTGCCCTTCTCCTTGCGGGTCCGCACGATCGAGGCCACCACGTTGGCGCCCACGTTGCGGATCGCGGACAGCCCGAACCGCACGTCGGAGCCGACCGGGGTGAAGTTCGACTCCGAGGAGTTCACGTCCGGGGGCAGTACCTTGATGCCCATCCGGCGGCACTCGTTCAGGTAGACCGCGCTCTTGTCCTTGTCGTCCTTCACGCTGGTCAGCAGCCCGGCCATGTACTCGGCCGGGTAGTTCGCCTTGAGGTACGCCGTCCAGTACGACACCACGCCGTACGCGGCGGAGTGCGCCTTGTTGAAGGCGTAGTCGGAGAACGGGACCAGGATGTCCCAGATCATCTTGATCGCCCTGTCGGAGTACCCGTTCGCCCTCATGCCCGCGGCGAACGGCTCGAACTCCTTGTCCAGGATCTCCTTCTTCTTCTTGCCCATCGCGCGGCGGAGCAGATCCGCCTTGCCGAGTGAGTACCCGGCCAGCTTCTGCGCGATCGCCATGACCTGTTCCTGGTAGACGATCAGGCCGTAGGTGTCGCCGAGGATGTCCTCCAGGGGCTCGGCCAGCTCGGGGTGGATCGGGACGACGGGCTTGCGGCCGTTCTTGCGGTCGGCGTACTCGTTGTGCGAGTTGGCCCCCATCGGGCCGGGCCGGTAGAGCGCGCCCACGGCGGAGATGTCCTCGAAGTTGTCCGGGGCCATCGACCGCAGCAGCGCCCGCATCGGCCCGCCGTCGAGTTGGAACACGCCGAGGGTGTCGCCCCGGGACAGCAGCTCGTAGGTGGCCCGGTCGTCCAGCGGCAGCTCCTCCAGCACCACCGTGCCGCCGCGGTTGTCCTTGATCGAGGCCAGGCAGTCGTCCAGCACGGTGAGGTTGCGCAGGCCCAGGAAGTCCATCTTGAGCAGGCCCATGGACTCGCACGCGCCCATGTCCCACTGGGTGATGATGGCGCCGTCCTGCTCCCGCTTCATGATCGGCAGGACCTCGGTCAGCGGGCGCGCGGACAGGATCACCCCGGCCGCATGCACGCCCCACTGCCGCTTGAGCCCCTCCAGCCCGCGGGCGGTGTCCACCACCTGCTTGACCTCGCGGTCGGCCTCGTACAGCGTGCGGAACTCCACCGCTTCGCCGTACCGCCTGTGCTCGGGGTCGAAGATCCCGGACAGCGGGACGTCCTTGCCCATCACCGCGGCCGGCATAGCCTTGGTGATCTTCTCCCCGACCGAGAACGGGAAGCCGAGCACCCGGGCCGAGTCCTTGACCGCCTGCTTGGCCTTGATCGTGCCGTAGGTGATGATCTGCGCGACCCGCTCCTCGCCGTACTTCTCCGTGGCGTACCGGATCATGTCGCCGCGCCGGCGCTCGTCGAAGTCCATGTCGATGTCGGGCATCGAGATGCGATCGGGGTTGAGGAACCGCTCGAACACCAGCCCGTGCGCCAGCGGGTCCAGCTCGGTGATGCCCAGCGCCCAGGCGATCACCGCCCCGGCCGCCGAGCCGCGCCCCGGCCCCACCCGGATCCCGTTCTCCTGCGCGTACCGCACCAGGTCGGCGACCACCAGGAAGTACCCGGGGAATCCCATCTGGCAGATCACGTCAAGCTCGTACGCCGCCTGCCGGGCGTGCCGCTCGGGCACCCCGGCGGGGAACCGGCGGGCCAGGCCGCGGTCCACCTCGGCCCGCAGCCAGGACTCCTCGGTGTGCCCGGCCGGCACCGGGAATCGCGGCATCAGGTTCCGGTCGGCGAAGACCTCCGCGTACGAACCGACCCGTTCGGCGACCACCAGGGTGTTGTCGCACGCCTGCGGCAGCTCCCGCCAGACCTGCCGCATCTCGGCCGGCGACTTGAGGTAGTAGTCCTCCCCGTCCAGCCTGAACCGCTTCGGGTCGGCCATGGTGGCGCCGGTCTGCACACAGAGCAGCACCTCGTGCGCCTTGGCGTCGGCCGCCGAGGTGTAGTGCAGGTCGTTGGTGGCCAGGTACGGCAGAGCGAGGTCGGCGGCGAGGTCGGCCAGCCCGGCACGCACCCGCTGCTCGATGGACAGGCCGTGGTCCATCACCTCGCAGAAGAAGTTGTCCGGGCCGAAGATGTCCCGCAGGTCCGCCGCGGCCTGGCGCGCCTGTTCGGGCTGGCCGAGCCGCAGCCTGGTCTGCACCTCCCCGGACGGGCAGCCGGTGGTGGCCAGCAGCCCGCGGGAGTGCTCGGCCAGCAGCTCGCGGTCCATCCGGGCCCATTTGCGGTAGTTGCCCTCCAGGCTCGCCCGGGAGGCGAGGGTGAACAGGTTGCGCAGGCCTTCGGCGTCCATCGCCAGCAGCGTGAGGTGGGTGTACGAGCCGGTGGCGGACACGTCGTCCTCGCGCTGCCCCGGGTCCCCCCAGAACACCGGCTCGCGCCGGAACCGCGAGTCGGGCGCGACGTACGCCTCGATGCCGATGATCGGGGTGATCCCGGCCGCGGTGGCCTGGGTGTGGAAGTCGAACGCACCGAACAGGTTGCCGTGGTCGGTCATCGCCAGCGCCGGCATGCCCAGCCGCCCGGTCTCGGCGAACAGGTCCTTCAGCCGGGCCGCCCCGTCGAGCATCGAGTACTCGGTGTGCACGTGCAGGTGCACGAACGAGTCGGGCACGGCGCAACCTCCGGTTGGTTCGGGCGCGGGGGGAAGGTCGGCCTCAGTTGTACCAACCGAGTCTGACAGTTCCCGACCCGCCGCGCCCACCGGGTCGGAACTGGCCGCGGGACCTTGCTCCCCGGACGCCGGCGGCCGCAACCCGACGATCCTGCCATGGCGTAGTCACTGGTCTGTGCGGGCCAGCGGCCGATGGTCCGGTCAGCCGACCGGCTTGGCGAAGTGGTACTCGGTGGTGTTCGACAGGTCGTGCAGCTCACGCCGCCGGCCTGTGCGCAGGTAGCCGAGCCGCTCGTACAGCCGGTGCGCGTCGGCGAACCGGGTGTCCGACCACAGCTCGACCGTCGTTGCGCCGCGGGCCACCGCCTCGGCCTCCACCAGCGCCACCAGCCGCCCGCCGAGGCCCTGCCGGCGCCCCGCCCTGGCCACGTACAGGCTCTTCAGCTCGGCGTGCCCGCCGTGCGGCATCAGCCCGACGCAGGCCAGCACGGTGCCGTCCCCCGCGCCGTCGCGCTGCACCACCCACATCGCGCCGCCGGTGCCGGCGTACGCGGTCGCCGGCGAGCGCAGCCAGGGCTCCTCGGCGTCGACGTCGAGCACGCAGCCGGGATACTCGGACCAGCAGCCGGCGATCAGGGCGATCAGGGCCGCGGAGTCCTCGTCGCGGACCGGCCGGCGGACCAGGTGGGGTCCCACGTCATGCCTCGGCGCCCCGGGCACGGACTCAGACCCCGGCGCCGCGGGCGCGAAATCAGGGCCAGGCGCCCCGAGCGCGGAATCAGGCCCAGGCGCCCCGGGCGCGGACTCAGGCCCAGGCGCCGCGGGCGCGAAGTCAGGCCCAGGCGCCGCGGGCGCGAAGTCAGGCTCTGTGCCGGGCACCGTCTCCTCCTGTCCGGCCACCGGCCGCGTGCCGGCCGGAGGCACCCGGGATCGGCAGCAGCAGCACCCGCAGGTCGAGCAGCACGTGGTAGCACACCGGCAGCAGCAGGCTCCCGGTGCCGACGTAGAGGACGGCCAGGCAGCCGCCGAGCACGCCGGTGCCGAGCATGCCCCACGGGCCCTGGTACAGGTGCGCCACCCCGAACGCCACCGCCGAGGCGGCCACCGCGGTCAGTGGCCCGAGCCCGGACACCAGCGCGGTGCCGACCGCGACGAACAGCCCGCGGTACAGCACCTCCTCGCAGCAGCCCGCCGTCAGGGCCAGCGCGGCGAACGACCGCCGCTCACGGAGGGTGCGCGGCAGCAGCGCCAGCACCGGTTCGGGTGCCACGGGCTGTGCCGACGGGGCCAGGTGCAGCCGGCGGCGCACCACCGCGAACACCGCCACGGTGGCCACCAGCCCGGACACGCTGCCCACCGTGAACGCACCGGCCGAGCCGTCCAGCCCGGGCGGCCGCACGCCGAGCTGCGCCAGGGTGAGCCCCGGCGCGGCGGCGACCAGCAGCAGGGCCAGCGCGGCCAGCAGCCACTCCAGCGCCGCGGTCCGGCGGTACCGCCGCAGCCGGGCGTCCGGGTCGCGGCGCAGCGCCCGCGCGAACCGCCGCTGGCTCCACCGCCCGATCAGCGGCTGGCCGACCACCAGGTGCGCCAGCAGCAGCACGCCGGCCAGCAGCGCCGGACCGTGCAGCTCGGCACCGGCCGCGGGGTTGGTCACGACTCCGCCCGCACCCGCTCCAGCGCGGCCGCCAGGTCGTCCGGGTACTCGCTGACCAGCTCCAGCCACCGGCCGTCGGGGCGCCGGAAGCCGAGCGCGCGGGCGTGCAGCCACTGCCGGGTCAGGCCCAGCCGGGCGGCCAGCGTCGGGTCCGCGCCGTAGGTCAGGTCGCCGACGCACGGGTGCCGGACCGCGGACATGTGCACCCGGATCTGGTGGGTACGGCCGGTCTCCAGCTTCACGTCCAGCAGGCTGGCCGCGCGGAACGCCTCCACGGTGTCGTAGTGGGTGACGCTCGGCTTGCCGCCGGCCACGACGGCGAACCTCCAGTCGTGCCGGGGGTGCCGGTCGATCGGCGCGTCGATGGTGCCCCGGGACGGGTCCGGGTGGCCCTGCACCAGCGCGTGGTACCGCTTGTCCACCGCCCGCTCCCGGAACTGCTCCTTCAGGTCGGTGTACGCCCGCTCGCTCTTGGCCACCACCATCAGCCCGGTGGTGCCCGCGTCCAGCCGGTGCACCACGCCCTGCCGCTCGGCCGCGCCGGAGGTGGAGACCCGGTGCCCCATTGCGGCCAGCCCGCCGATCACGGTCGGGCCGTCCCAGCCGGGGCTCGGGTGCGCGGCCACCCCGACCGGCTTGTCCACCACCACCAGGTCGTCGTCGGCGTACAGCACGGTCAGGCCCTCGACCGGGGTGGGGTCCGCGGTGGGCGCCGCCGCCGGGGGTGGCAGCGTGACCTCCAGCCACGCCCCGGCGTGCACCCGGTCGGACTTGGCCACCGCGGCGCCGTCCAGCAGCACGTCGCCGGACTCGACCAGCCCGGCGGCGGTGCTGCGGGAGAACCCGAACAGCCGGGCCAGCGCGGCGTCGGCGCGCAGCCCGTCCAGCCCGTCGGGCACCGGCAGCCCGCGGTAGTCGCCTCCGGTCATCGCCCGCGGCGGGCCCGGGTGCCGGTCAGCTCGAACCCGGCGGACGCCAGCAGGACGGCCAGCACCCCGCCGACCACGATCGAGGAGTCGGCCAGGTTGAACACCGGCCACACCTGGCCGGCCGGGTCGAGCACGCTGATCCAGTCCACCACCCGCCCGCGCAGCGGCCCGGGCGAGCGGAACACCCGGTCGGCCAGGTTGCCCGCGGCGCCGCCGAGGATCAGCCCGAGGCACACCGCCCAGGGCAGCGAGCGGAGCTGGGACGCGGTGCGCAGGATGACCACGATGACCAGTGCCGCGATGGCGGTGAACAGCACGGTGGCACCCTGCGCGAAGGAGAAGGCGGCCCCGGCGTTGCGCGCCTCGACCAGGTACACCAGCCCGCCGAGCAGCCTGGCCGGGGGGCGGTCGGACAGGGTGGCCACCACGATGATCTTCGACACCAGGTCGGCGGTCAGCACGAGCGCGGCCACGGCGGCCAGCAGCCCGATGCGGCGCCGGCCGGCCGGCCCGGCATCCCCGGGCCCGGCGCCCGGGTCGGTGGCCGCCCGGTCCGCCGCGTCCGCGGGCGCGGCGTCCGCGGCGGCGGCCTGCCCGGAGACAGCCTGCCCGGAGACAGCCTGCGCTACGGCCTGCGCGGAGACGGCGTCCCCGGAGACGGCCTGCGCGGAGGCGGCCCTGTCGGCGACTGTCTGCGCGCGGACGGCCCCGTCCGGAGCGGCCGCCGCGGCGGTGTCGGCGGCGGCGTCGGCGGCGGAGCTGCCCTTGGCGGTGTCTGTCACCCGGCCATTGTCCTTCCTGGCCGGCACCCGCACCGAGCCCGGTCCGCGTGGATGGCGGACCGGGCTCCGCACGCCAGGGACGGCCGGCCGGCCGGGCCGGTCAGCGCCGCTCCTCCCGCTGCTTGCACTCCACGCACAGCGTTGCGCTCGGGAACGCCTGCAGGCGGGCCTTGGCGATCGGCTTGCCGCAGCCCTCGCACACGCCGTACGTGCCCGAGTTGATCCGGTCTATGGCGTGCTCGACCTGCGTCATCAGGTCCAGCCGGTTGTGCGCGATGGACAGCTCCTGCTCGCGCTCGAAGGTCTTCGTCCCGGTGTCCGCCTGGTCGTCGCCGGCACCGTCCCGGCTGAAGTTCTGCATGTCGTTCAGCTCGGCGATGGCGTGGTCGTACTCCGCTCGCAGGTCGGCGAGCTGAGCCTGCAGCTCGGTGCGGACCTCGGCCAGCTCGCTGGCGCTCCAGTCCGTCCCGGCCGGCACCGGTGGGGAAGTGGTCTTGGTCACAGCGCTGGCCTTTCTTGCGGTCGTCTTCCTGGCGGCGGCCGGCTCGGTCTTGGCCGGCCCTCGGGTTGTGGCGGGTGGGGCCTTCCTCGCCGCCGTCCCGGCGGGAGCGGCCTTGTCGGGATGGGCCTTGTCGGGATGGGCCTTGTCGGGAGCGGCCCTTGCGGGGGTCGCCTTGGCGGACGCCGTCCTGGCGGGAGCGGCCCTTGCCGGGGTCGCCTTGGCGGACGCCGTCCTGGCGGGAGCGCCCCCTGCGGGGGTGGCCTTGGCGGACGCCGTCCCGGCGGGAGCGGCCTTGTCGGCGGTCACCTTGGCCGGCGCCTTCGCGGCGTCCTTGCCCGCGGCCGGTGGCGGCCGCTTGGCGGGCGCCGCCTTCTTGGCCGCCGAGCCCGGGACGGCCTTGGCCGACTGGTTCGCTCCGGTGGCCTTGGCCGGGGCGGCCGCCTTCGCCGGGGTTGCCGAGGCACTCTTCGCCATGGTTGTCCACCGCCCTTCGCCCCCCGGTCACGGCCGCACAGCTCGCGGCACTGACAGCCCCCTCGCCTCAACGCCCCCGCCGCCCCGCTGCGCTCGACCTCGGCGTTCGAATCCGCGAGCGGACCGGACCCATGAGGTCCGACCCGCCCTTTGGACAAGATCTGAGGTGGCGCACAGGATACGTTCCGACACAATGCCGCGCCACCGTAACGCGCGGCAACGACAAAACGTGCCCACAGCGGCACCGCGGCGGTCAGTGCCCGAGCGGCTCCCCCGTCTCGCCGTACCACCGGGCCAGCCGGCCGGCCCGGCTGACCGCCCGCAGCCGCCGCTCGACCGCGTCCCGGCAACGTCCGCCGGCCACCACCAGCAACTGGTCGCCGCGCACCAGCCGGGTGTTGGACCCGGGCACCAGGGCGTGCCCGTCGCGGACCAGCAGCGACACCACCGCCTCCGGTGGCAGCCGCAGCTCGTCCACGTACACCCCGTGCAGCCGCGAGCCGGGTGGGATCCGGAGCTGCAGCAGGTCCGCGCCGAGCTCCTCCAGCGGCGCCGACTCCACGTCGATCTCGGTGGTCTGGTCCGACTCGACCAGGCCGAGCGGCCGCGCCACCAGCGGCAGCGAGGTGCCCTGCACCAGGGTGAACACCACGACCAGTACGAAGACGATGTCGAACAGCCGACGCCCGCCCGGCAGTCCGGCGGTCACCGGGATGGTGGCCAGCACGATGGGTACCGCGCCGCGCAGCCCGGCCCAGGACAGGAACGCCTGCTCCCGCCACGACATCCGGAACCAGACCGCCGAGACCAGCACCGAGGCCGGTCGGGCCAGCAGCAGCAGCGCCGCCCCGATCACCAGCGCGGGCACCACCGCCGCCCCCAGGCTGTGCGGGGTGACCAGCAGCCCGAGCAGCACGAACAGGCCGATCTGGGCCAGCCAGGCCAGCCCTTCGGCGAACCCCAGGGTGGCCTGCCGGTGCGGCAGGTGCGAGTTGCCGAGCACCAGGCCGGCCAGGTAGACCGCGATGAACCCGGACGCATGCACCAACGTCGCGACCGAGAACGAGACAACGGTGAACGCGACCGTGGCCAGCGGGTACAGCCCCGCCACCGGCAGGGCGGAGCGGCGCAGCACCTGCACGCCCAGCCAGCCGGTGGCCACCCCGACCACCGCGCCCGCGGCCAGTTCGTAGCCCATCAGCGCCAGCGCCGCGAACACCGGCCCCGGCCCGTCGAACGCGGTGCTGCCGGACAGCAGCACGACCATGATCACCGCGGGCGCGTCGTTGAAGCCGGACTCCAACTCCAGCGTGGCGATCAGCCGGCGGCTCAGGGTGAGCCGGCGCAGCGTGGAGAACACCGCCGCCGCGTCGGTGGAGGACACCACCGCGCCGAGCAGCAGCGCCGTCCGCCAGTCCAGGTGCAGCAGCACCACCGCCGCCGCGCCGACCACCGCGGTCGAGATCGCGACGCCGACCGTGGCGGCCACCACCGCGAGTGGTACCGCGTCGCGGACCGCCGACCAGCGGGTGGTCAGGCCGCCCTCGGCCAGGATCAGCACCAGCGCCCACAGGCCGAGCAGCCGGGCCAGGTCGGCGTCGTCGAACCGGAGTCCGACGACGTCCTCCCCCAGCACCACGCCGATCCCGAGGTACAGCAGCAGGCTGGGCAACCCGAACCGGTGCGCCAGCCGCACCGC
>Ga0137367_10003895_pt1 | contig 12109 bp, 9 predicted proteins | sample SagtaG_14_FD_104939 | JGI IMG/M metagenome (GOLD analysis project Ga0137367, IMG submission 104939) | Vadose zone soil microbial communities from Sagehorn Ranch, Mendocino, California, USA - Sage1_L_80_16 metaG | ecosystem: Environmental > Terrestrial > Soil > Vadose zone | place: USA... | reverse complement strand
GTCCCACCGCGATTTATAGTTCTCCCTCTCCCCAGGGGGTGAGGGCGGGCGTCTATGACTCCTGAACAGTTAGGCCGGACGGCACAGGCAGGTCGCCTGTGCCACCCGGAATGGGTTTCTTAATGTTAACACCACGATCACGATGTCAATGTCATTGGGCGCTGGCTCGGAGGTGACGAAACTGCCGTCAAGCAGCAAAGTCTCGACCAGACCACTGGCTTTGGCCTCCTGGAAGAACACTTTGAAATTTGCCCACAGTTGCGGTCGGCGGTCGCTGCCTTGGAAGCTGCCGAAACGGGTTTCGACTTCCTCAAACGTGCAATCATGCAGGCCGGCTGGGAGCAGGCCGGAGGGTTCAAACACGGGAATCGGCACGGTGAAGCACAGGATTGACGACCGCGAGTACTCGAGCTCTGGAAGCGAATTGCAAATTCAGAAATGGAACAACGAACCAAACCGAAACGAAAGTTATGAAGACCAAACTCGTGCTGCTTCGGGCCCCGCTGTGTTGCGCGGTGGCGCTGGGAATTGCATGGTCTGTCGGTCCGGCCGCAGCGGCGGATTCGGTGCGCACCGGATCGCACCACGACATTTCCGCCGCCTAGCGCCGGAGCGAGCTTGTTCACGATCGCCACGATGCCGTCGGTCAGTCCGAACTGGTCCCGTTTGATGACAAGAAAAATGCGTTTCGCCACGTGTTTTTGGCTTTGCGCCCCTAAATTGTCGGCGCAAAAGCAAGAATAGGCTATCTTTGTCGTTACTTTGCCTGTTCGCATGTCCCGCGCTGTCACGTGGGAAGGCCATTATTTGACACGATGTATGAACAGCTCTGAACTGAAAGGCAGGCTCTTGCTCCCGGCGAGACTAAAGGTATTTTGGCTAATCTCGCTGGGTGCTTGCTGCGCCACAATCAACACGCACGCGGGGACCTCCAACAGCATCGCGCGGGTCTGGAACGAGAGGGCGCTCGCGGCCATCCGTCAGGACACCCCCCATCCGCCCGGGCAGGCCCGCAACTATTTTGGCTTTTCCGTCTGCATGTACGACGCCTGGGCGGCTTACGACCCTGTGGCGGTGGGCTACGTTTATCGCGGCAAGCACACCGCCGCCGACATTCCGGCCGCCCGAAGCAACGCCCTCAGTTACGCGGTTTACCGGTTGATGAAAGAACGCCACGCCTTTTCGAGGACGGCCTCGGCCACTCTCGCGGCGGACGACGCCCTGATGACCTCGCTCGGCTACGACATTAGCGATAACTCGCGCGATACTTCGACGCCGACGGGCGTGGGCAACACCATTTACGACGCGGTCTCATTGTGGTTCAGCAACGACGGTTCTCGTGGAACCAACGGAACGCCCTATCCCCTGGCCAATCCGCCGGTCTCTTATCCGGACTTTCCCGCGGGCGATCCGCGAGCCTATTCCTATGTCAATCCGCCGCTGGCCGTTGCCCTGGCCGGAATTACTGACGGCTTCGGGCATACGGTGGCAGACATCAATCACTGGCAGCGGCTGCAAATCGTCAACGCCATCGACCAAAACGGATTTCCCCAAGGTCCCATCCAATCGTACCTGGGGGCGCAGTGGAACGACGCGCGGCCATTCTCGCTCGCGCGGACGGATTCGACCAGACCCTGGATCGACCCAGGACCGCCCCCATATTTCGGGGGGGCAACCCATGCGCAGTTTGTCAGGGAGGTCGTGGCCGTGCTCACGGCGAGCAGCCACTTGACCCCGGATGACCCGACGATCATGGACATTTCTCCGGCCACTTATGGCAACAACAGCCTCGATTTTGCCGGCGACTATGGCAACGGCAATTTCGACATCTACGATGGCCATGGCTACGCCAATAACCCCGTCACGGGCCTCCCCTATACACCGAACCTAGTCAAACGCGGCGATTTCGCCCGCGTCCTGGCCGAGTTCTGGGCTGATGGTCCCAATTCCGAAACTCCGCCCGGGCACTGGAATGTTCTGGCGAACTATCTGGCGGATCATCCATTGACCGTGAAAAGGATCGGTGGCGTGGGGCCCGTGGTGGACCCCCTGGAATGGGACGTGAAGATGTACTTCGCCCTCAATGCAGCCTTGCATGATGCGGCCTGCGCCTGCTGGGCGGCGAAACGGGATTATGATGGCTGGCGCCCCATCAGCGCCGTTCGCTACCTGGGCGGACTCGGGCAGTCCACCAGTCCCGGCCTTCCGTCCTACAACCCCAATGGCCTGCCGCTGATCACCAATGTGATCGAACTGGTGACGACATCCTCGGTGGACTCCGGACGCCATGCCCGTTTGACGCCTGGAAAGATCGCGGTGCTCTCCTGGCCTGGGCCTCCTGCGGATCCCGTCAACCACCATAGCGGCGTCAAATGGATCCATGCCGATACCTGGATTCCCTATCAACGAACCAACTTCGTCACCCCGGCCTTCCCCGGCTACTTTTCGGGCCACAGCACTTTCAGCCGCTCCGCGGCAGAGCTGCTGGCCGCTTTCACTGGATCGCCTTACTTCCCCGGCGGCCTTGGCACTTATAGCAATTATGTTCTAGGCTTTGAAAACGGCCCGTCCTCGCCTCTCACTTTGCAGTGGGCCACGTATTACGACGCCGCCGACCAGGCCGGAATCTCCCGCATCTGGGGCGGCATTCACCCGCCCATCGATAATCTGGCCGGTCGCCGCGCCGGGGCGCAGATCGGAAAAGACGTTTGGGCGCTGGTGTCCAAGTATTGGGACGGCAGTGTGACCAATACGCCGGTGATGCTGGCGGTGCGCAAGCTGGACAACGGCGCTCACGAGGTCCGTTGCGACACGCTGCGCGGCTTTTATTACAAGCTGCAGTCCAGTGCCAATATGACTGACCCCTACGCGGACGAAGATGGTGCCGCGGTTGCCTACAACAGCTATCTCGCCCGGACCAACGCGACGACAGACCCGCAGAAGTTTTATCGCATGGTTATTTCCCCGGCTCCTTGAAGCGCAATTCGGCCGCGGTTGATTTCCCCAACTTGACCGGGCGGATCGGACGCGGCTAGGCTCGCCCCCATGAGGAACTTGATTGGGCGGCGGACTTGGCGCGTGGTGCTGGCGGTCGTGCTGATGCGGTCCGCCCCTGCCTTCACCCAGGCGGCGGAGGATGACGCGGCCAAGGCGGCGGCCTTCATTGCTCAGGCGGAAAAGGAACTGGCCGCTCATTCGGTCCTGGCCAGTCGCGCCGAGTGGATCAACGTCACCTACATCACGGACGACACCGACGCGATCGCCGCGGAATTTGGAGCTCGTGGCACGGAGCTGAGCGTCCGGTTCGCCAAGGGCGCCGCCAAGTTCGATGGGGTCAAGGGACTGTCTTTTGACCTGCGGAGGAAGCTCGATTTTCTGAAACAGGGGATTGTTTTGCCCGCCCCGGACAAACCGGGTGCCGCCCAGGAGCTCAATGTCATCGCCACCCGCCTGCAATCGCAATACGGCAAGGGCAAGGGCACACTCGACGGCAAGCCCATCAGTGGATCCGACATCGAAGAGGCGATGGGCACAATGCGCGATGCGGAAAAGCTCAAGGAGATGTGGACGAGCTGGCACGACCAGGTCGGCGCGCCGATGCGCGACGATTATGCCCGGCTGGTCAGCATCGCCAATGAAGGGGCCAAGGAACTGGGTTACGTGGATGTGGGCGCGCTCTGGCGATCGGGATACGACATGACGGCCGATGAATTCGCCCGCGAGATGGACCGGCTATGGGCGCAGGTGAAACCGCTGTATGACCAGTTGCACTGCTATGTCCGGGCGAAGCTGAATGAACGTTATGGCGCCAAGGTGCAGCCCGCGACGGGTCCGATCCGAGCCGATCTGCTCGGCAATATGTGGGCGCAGGAATGGGGTAATATCTACGATCTCGTGGCGCCCAAGGGCGTCGGGGATATCGGGTATGATCTCACGCGCCTGCTGGTGTCCAAGGGCTATGATCCGGTCAAGATGGTGAAGGCCGGCGAAGGCTTCTATACCTCGCTCGGTTTGCCGGCCCTGCCGGCCACCTTCTGGGAACGGTCACAACTCGTCAAGCCGCGCGACCGCGAGGTGGTTTGCCATGCGTCCGCCTGGGACATCGATAACAAGGAGGATCTCCGCATCAAGATGTGCATCAAGATCAATGCCGACGACTTCGTGACGATCCACCACGAGCTGGGCCATAATTACTATCAGCGCGCCTACAACCACCAGCCCTATCTTTACCTGAATGGCGCCCACGACGGATTCCACGAAGCGATCGGGGATTTCATCGCGCTTTCCGTCACGCCCGAATACCTCGTGCAGATCGGGCTGCTCGATGCAGCCAAGGCGCCGAGCGCGGACAAGGATATTGGCCTCCTCTTGCGCCAGGCGATGGACAAGGTGGCGTTCCTGCCCTTCGGCCTGTTACTGGACAAATGGCGTTGGGGCGTCTTCAGCGGATCGACGAAGCCCGGCGATTATGAGGCGGAATGGAATGCGTTGCGCCTGCGTTATCAGGGCGTCGTGCCGCCAGTGGCCCGTCCGGCCACGGCATTTGATCCGGGCGCCAAGTACCATATTCCGGGCAACACGCCTTATGCCCGCTATTTCCTGGCGCGCATCCTCCAGTTCCAATTCTTCAAGGCGGCCGCCGAACAGGCAGGCTGGAAAGGTCCGCTTCATCGCTGTTCCTTCTATGGCAACAAGGCGGTGGGCGAACGTTTGAACAAGATGCTGGCCATGGGCGCGTCAAGGCCCTGGCCCGAGGCGCTCGAAGCCTTCACCGGCAGCCGCAAGATGGATGGCTCGGCCCTGATCGAATATTTCCGGCCGCTGATGACCTGGCTGGAAACGCAGAACAAAGCCCACCAATGCGGTTGGTGAACCACCGGTTCATACCTTCGGTTCCCAGCCCTGGCGATATGCGCGCTTCCAGAGTTTCTCGCCGGCGGGATTATTGATAAGCCGGCCCGTCCGCGGATCGCATTGCACGACGGTGTTGGTCCGATAAGCGATGTTGCCGAGGTGACAGAGCAGGGTGCTCTTCTGGCCTTCTTCGATCGGGCTGTTGAGCTTTTCGTTGGCGCGGATGGCTTCAAGAAAGTTGCCGATGTGCGCGGCGTCGCCTCCGCCCCTGCATTTGCCCTCGCTGACCTTCGTGCCTTTGGGGTCGTAGACGGTCCATGAATTGGAGTGAATGGCCATGGTGCCCTCGTCGCCGTAAAAGACGACCTCGGCCAGCGGCTTTTCCGCATTGCGCGGATGACAACTGCTCTGCACCCATTCCATGCCGGCCTGGCCGAAGTCATACACGGCCGTGCCGGTGTCGGGCGTCTCCTGTTTGTCGTCGTGCCAGTAGCGCCCGCCGTTGTAGGTGACGCGCCGCGGGTACTCGACCTGCAAACCCCAGCGCAAAATATCGAGCGTATGGATCCCGTTGTTCCCGAGCTCGCCGTTGCCCCAATGCCAAAGCCAATGCCAGTCGTAATGGACGTACGGCTTCATCTCCCGTTCGTCCGGCACCGCGCCTTGCCAGAGATCCAGGTCGAGGTCGGCGGCCGCCTTGTTCTCGCCCTGGCCGATGGCGGCGCGAGCGTTGTAATAAAACGCGCGGCCAAAACGTGTCTTGCCCAGGGCACCGCCGTGCAGCGCGGCGATGGCCTCTTTCATCCAGGTGCGCCGCTGGTTACCCATCTGCACGAGCCGATTATACTTCCTGGAGGCCGCCACGATCATCTCCGCCTCGTGCGGGTTCTGGCTGCCGGGTTTCTCCACGTAAACGTGCTTGCCCGCCTGCATCGCCAGCAGCGCCGCCGGCGTGTGCCAAAAATTCGGCGTGGCGATGAAAACAGCGTCCAGGGTTTTGTCCTCGAGAAACGTGCGGAAATCCTTGGTGCCCTGACAATAGCTTTTCTGCTTGTCCGCCACGACTTTCAAGCCGCGCTCCAAACGGATTGGATCGACTTCGGCCAGATAGGTGATCTCGACATCGGGCAGGCTGAGCAACGCCTGGACGTGCCCCAGGCCGCGCCCCAGCGCGATCACGGCGACACGGAGTTTTCGTCCAGCCGCATCGGCCGCCCGGACACGGGAGAGGGGGGTGAGCGCCGCGCCAATCGAGAAAGCGGCGGTGCGTTGCAAGGCGGAGCGACGGGTCATCTTCATGGGAGCAAGGGGTTGGGGACGGCCGAGAGTTGTTAACCGGAGCCGCCAGGAGAATGGTTTTCGCGCTGGGTTCATCTTCGGCGATGCTAGGCGTCCCCGACCCCGCGTGAAAGCCGATTCTTGAGCGGGCTTCCCGATGGAGCGTGGTCGCACTGCGAAGTTGAACGAATCCATCTTTCGCTTGTAACGTTCCCGCCTATGTACCACAAAGAAAACCTGGCCAGGTTGAAAACAATGGACGCCCTCGCGCCGCAAGTGATGAAGGCCTTTTGGGCGTTTGACAAGGCGGCCGTCGCCGATGGAGCCATTCCGGTGAAGTACAAGGAATTGATTGCCGTCGCCGTTGCGCTGACCACGCAATGTCCGTATTGCATCGATATCCACAGCGGCAACGCGCGCAAGGCCGGTGCCACCGACGCCGAGATCGTCGAAGCCGCCATGATCGCGGCCGCCCTGCGAGCCGGCGCGGCGGTCACACACGCAACCCACGCGCTGCCAAATTAGACCGGCCATGCATTGAACCAACTTTCTCTGCTTTGCACTGCAAACGTCAGACTCATTCATTTCCGACAGGGATGGGCCGTTGAGGCCAGTGTCAATGGCAACGTCACCGGCGGCTCCTCCCCGTCGCTCGGTCGTTATCCGTGAAATCCGGGTCATCCGTGGTCAACCTCTGCTGGCGAAACTCGACGATTAGCCAAGATTAGCGAAGATTAGCGGTTCGGAAAAGAGGTTCCAAACTGAATGAGCCGCTCATCTCCGCTCATCCTCGCTAATTTCGGACCGAGCGTTCAGCGGTTGCTCCGGCATGTGAGCAACACCACCTGAATAGTTACTCTTCCTCTCAGTCCCCTCCTCCTCGGTGTTCTCGGTGGCTCCAGTATTCTCGGCGGCCTTTTCCTCGAGGACGCTTGTGAATAAGTTTTCGAAGATCCGGCTTGCCTCCAATCCGCAACCTGCTTGAAATGGCGCGCAAGGAGTGGTGGACGCCGGTTCAGCCGAACAAGCTTCCTTCATTCCCACGTAACAACTGAAGGAGGTTTTGTCCATGCGCCAGTCAATCTGCATTGCCCGGCTGTCTGCGTTCACCCTCATTGAACTGCTCGTCGTCATTGCCATCATTGCCATTCTGGCGGGCCTGCTTTTACCGGCCATGGCCAAAGCCAAGACCAAGGCGCACACGATCACTTGTCTGAACAACCTGCGGCAATGGTCCCTCGCCTTCCTCCTCTACGCCGAGGACCACGAGGACACCGTGCCGGAGGAGGGGAACACCGTGCTCCCCATCAACCATCCGCAGAATGCCGACAGCTGGTACAACCGCGTCTCCGCGATGATCGATCAACCTGCCCTGGTGACGCTCTACCTGGCCGGCAGCCCGCCACAACCCGGCGACAAAACCATTTTCGCCTGTCCCGCGTCCCGGCGGCCCAACCGCACCCCTACGATCGGGCGGGCGTTTTTCATGTACGGGATGAACGGCCGGCTCTGCATCAACAAATCGACCCGCGCCGGACCACCCCCCATCCCCAATACCAGGTTCGCGGGTCTCCTCAAACCGGCGGACACGATTTGCGTTGGGGAAGTGGACGGCAACGCCACGCCCGATCCCGCGCAATCAAACGTGACCGGACGCTACGCCATCGGCCGACACCATCGTCAGGGCCAATTCGCCCTGTGCGACGGAAGCGCGCGAATCTTCCCAACGAACGATTTTCTCAGGACCCCCGCCGAAGCCAACAGTGCCGCGGCGGAATGGAGCATCGAACGGGTCGTTTACTGGTATCCGACTCCGACGACGCCGAACTAGAAAGCCACTTGGGCCAGGCGAGCCCACCAGTCGTGGGGATTCACTTTCCTGGCCTCAAATCAAGAACCTCAAACCAACAAAAAGAACCTGTACTTATGAAAAAGATCCTGCTCATCCTTGCGGCCGGCGTCGTGGTCATTTGTCGCGCCCGCTCCACGGTCATTCTGGATGACTCATTTGATTACCCCGATGGCGCCCTCACCGCCGTGTCTGCCGGGACATGGGTCAGTCACAGCGGAACTCTCAACCAGGTCGATGTCACCTCGGGCCGAGTCAACCTCAGCCAGAAGGAAAGCGAAGACGTCAATGCGCAACTCGCCGGCGCCCCGTACGAAGGCCCGACGCTTTACGCGAGCTTCCTCGTAAACTTCTCCGCGCTACCGGCCGGGGCTGGCACTTACTTCGCCCACTTCAAGAATGCCACCGCCACCGGGATCCGCTGCCGGATATTCGCCACGACCACTGGCGCCGCCACCGGCAGGTTCCGTCTCGGGATTGCTAATGGATCCGGCGCGCCCGTCGACGTCGCCACCGACTTGACGCTGAATACGGATTATTTACTGGTGGCTCGGTATAACTCAGGAACCCCGGCCAGCACGATCTGGATCAGCCCCGCGTCAGAGTCCGACACCGCCAACCGCGCGGACGCCACCGATTCGGCCACGGCCATTTCCATCACCTCCTTTGCCCTGCGCCAGGCGGGACTGGATCCCGGCATGGGCGTCCTGACCTTCGACAACCTCAAAGTTGGGACCGCCTTCTCCGACGTGGCGTCATCGCACTATCAGCTGCAAATTCAGGCTGACGGAAGCGGCGTGGCCATCTCCTGGCCAATCGCCGCCGCCGACTACAGGTTGCAAAGCAAAATGACGTTGGATGCGGGCGACTGGTCGGACGTGAGCGAAATTCCCGCGCCACAAGGGGACAGGTTGATCGTTCGCTACCCCAGCCTCCTGGGGAGCCAGTTCTTCCGCTTGGTCAAGCCGTAGGCCATTGGCGGCCCTTGGGGCTGCTTGCGGAAGCTTAACTGCGAGGACGCCGGGCGTCTCCCCTCTCCTCCTCGAAAGGGAGGAGAGGGCCCGCACATTGCTCATTGCTCATTGCTCATTGCTCATTGTTCATTTGTGGGGGCGGTGAAAGGAGACGGAAGGGACGAAATGTGCAATGAGTAATGAGCAATGAGCAATGAGCAATGTCCCTCACTTTCCCTTGCAGATTTTCGCTCTCGACCCGTAGTCTTTGCCGCGAACGGAATGACACATCGCGCTGTGTTCCTGGACCGTGACGGCACGCTCAACGTGGACAAGAACTACTTGAGCGATCCGGAGCAGTTGGAGATCCTGCCCGGCACAGGTCGGGCGCTGCGTCGGCTGATCGAGGCCGGTTTTCTGCTTTTCATCGTGACCAACCAGTCCGGCATCGGTCGCGGCTACTACACGATCAACGACCTGGAACAGGTCAACGCGCGGCTCTGCGCGGAATTGGCCAAAGACGGGGTGCGTTTCACCAGGATTTTCTTCGCGGCGGAAGCGCCTGACCAACCGAGCCGCGGGCGCAAGCCCAGTCCGCAATTTCTCCTGGACGCCCAGGAGGAGTTTGGCCTGGATTTGGGCCAATGTTATATGATCGGAGACAAGCTGATCGACGTGGCCTGCGGCCAGAATGCAGGGGTGGCCAGGAGCATCCTCGTCCGGACCGGGTACGGCCGGAGGGTGGAGCAGGAGGCGCCCGCCGAACTGGACCGGGCGCTGATCGTCGACGACCTGCCAGCCGCCGTGAGTTGGATTCTCAAGGCGTCCCAGGAGATCGGCCCGGCCCGGCCTGGCCGAAGCTGAGATGTGTCAATGACGGAGCACAAGCTTATGGATCGCAGGACTGATGGAACAGGGCCGGCAGTGGCCGGCGTTACCGGGACGGCCGCATGAAAATCCTCGGCATCATCCCCGCTCGTTACGCTGCGGCGCGCTTTCCGGGCAAGCCGTTGCATCCCATCGCCGGCAAGCCGCTCCTGCAGCACGTGGTCGAGCGATGTCAACAGGCCAGGGCCCTGCACGAGGTTATCGTCGCGACGGACGACAGGCGGATCGCGCAGGCGATGGAGAAGCTTTGCCGCGTGGAACTGACCTCCGAACGGCATCCCAGCGGAACGGACCGCATCGCCGAGGTGGTGGAACGCAGCGTCTGCGACGCCGCGGTGAACATCCAGGGCGACGAACCGCTGATCGATCCGTCGGTCATCGACGCCGTGGCCAAAGCGCTGGCCGGCTCGCCCATGTCCACCGCCGCCACTCCCATCCGCGACGCGACCGAATACGAAAATTCGAACGTGGTGAAAGTCGTTGTCAACTCGGCCGGACGGGCTCTATATTTTTCCCGTCGCACGATTCCGTTCGTGCGCGACGCCGCCAGTCGCCCGGTCGCGGAGCAGTTGGCGGCGTTTCCATTTTTGAAGCACCTGGGCATCTACGGTTATTGGCGCGAGACGTTGCTGCGGTTGGTGAAGTTTCCGGTCAGCCCGCTGGAAGCGGCGGAGAAGCTGGAGCAATTGCGCGCCTTGGAGAACGGCATGGAGATCGCCGTCATGCGCGTGCTTTACGACGGGGTGGGCGTGGATGTGCCGGAAGATGTGGCGCGGGTGGAACGGTTGATGCGCAGCAAAATGAGTTAAACGGGTTAAATGAGTTAAATGAGTTAAATGAGTTAAATGGTTAAATAGCTCAGCGTGGGGTTAACGCACGGTCATTGAAACCCATTTAACCCTTTTAACACATTTAACCTGTTTAACCATTTAACCTATTTAACTCATTTAACCCAATTCACGTTTTAACAAACAAATGAAATACATCTTTGTCACAGGTGGCGTGGTCAGTTCGCTGGGCAAGGGGTTGACGGCGGCGGCGCTGGGCACGCTGTTGGAGAACCGCGGCCTCAAAGTGACCCTGCAGAAATTCGATCCCTACCTCAACGTCGATCCCGGGACGATGAGCCCGTTCCAGCATGGGGAGGTGTATGTCCTGGACGACGGGGCGGAGACCGACCTCGACCTGGGCCATTACGAACGTTTCACCAGCACCAAGCTCAGCCGGATGAACAACCTGACCAGCGGGCAGGTGTACCAGACCGTGCTGAATAACGAGCGGGAAGGAAAATACCTCGGCAAGACCGTGCAGGTCATCCCGCATGTCACCGACGAGATCCAGCATCGGATTCACCAAATCGCCGAGCAAAGCAAGAGCGACGTGCTCATCACCGAAATCGGCGGGACGACCGGCGACATCGAGGGCTTGCCGTTCCTCGAAGCCATCCGGGAATTCGCCCTGGAAGCGGGTCACGGCAATGTGCTCTTCATCCATGTCACCTACGTCCCGTTCATCAAGGCGGCCGGTGAACTCAAGACCAAGCCGACGCAGCAATCGGTGGCCAAGTTGCGCGAAATCGGCATCACGCCCGACATGCTGGTCTGTCGTTGCGAATATCCGTTGGACAAGGATTTGCGCCAGAAGATCTCGATGTTCTGTAATGTGCCCTACGAGGCGGTGATTGAAGAAAAGGATGTCGAGCATTCCATCTACGAAGTCCCGCTTATGCTCCAGCGCGAACGCATGGACGACCTGGTCTGCAGTTACCTGCACCTCGAGGTCCCCCCGGCCGACATGTCGCACTGGCAGGACGTCATCCGCAAACTCATCGCCCCGCAACACCGCGTCCGCATCGGCGTGGTTGGCAAATACATCGAATTGCAGGATGCCTACAAATCGGTCTATGAAGCGATCATCCACGGCGGCGTGGCCAATGACTGCGGAGTCGAGATCGAGAAGATCGAATCCGAGGAGATTGAAAAATTCGGCGCGGAGAAAGTGCTGAAAGGGCTGGGGGGCGTGCTGGTGCCGGGTGGCTTTGGCGAACGGGGCATCGAGGGCAAAGTGCAAGCCGCCCGCTACTGCCGCGAGCGCAAGTTGCCCTATCTCGGCTTGTGTCTGGGCTTGCAGATCGCCTGCATCGAATTTGCCCGGCACGTGCTCAAGCTGGAAAAGGCCCACTCCACGGAGTTCGACCCGGACACCCCGCATCCGGTCATCGCCCTGCTCGACGCCCAGAAGAAAGTCTCCAAGAAAGGCGGCACGATGCGCCTGGGCGCGCAGCCCT
>Ga0137367_10003892_pt1 | contig 12110 bp, 12 predicted proteins | sample SagtaG_14_FD_104939 | JGI IMG/M metagenome (GOLD analysis project Ga0137367, IMG submission 104939) | Vadose zone soil microbial communities from Sagehorn Ranch, Mendocino, California, USA - Sage1_L_80_16 metaG | ecosystem: Environmental > Terrestrial > Soil > Vadose zone | place: USA... | reverse complement strand
GCCGCACGCCAGATCAGAGCCACACCCCTGTACTACGGGTGGGCAGCCGCAAGTGAGAGCGACCCGGCCGATCACCTCGACCCAGCCTGGCCGGGCTGGAGCCGTACGTCCATTCAAGAAGTAAGCCGCGATGCGCGCGCTCCCCGACTGCGACATTCTGCCCGCCAGAACCGCTCTCAGGTCGAGCCTGCAACACCGGGCAGGGCAACACGCCAACTTTCCGGGGAAGCAGCGTCACCTTCGTCAGCGGCAGCGGACAGGCCGACGTGGCCGGCCAGACCAGGCCGGTGACCCAGGGCGACCTCGTGGCCGTCCCCGCCGGCACGCGGCACAACTTCCGCAACACCGGCCTCAACCGGCTCGTCCTCTACACCGTGTACGGCCCGCCCGAGCACGCCGAGGGCACCGTGCACGCCACCAAGGAGGAGGCCGACGCCGCCGAAAAGTCGGGCCAGGATCAGCCCCCGGCCGGCTGACCCGCCGTCGCTTGTACTCGGCTCGGGCCGAAACGAGCCGAGCAGGTCACCCACATTGAGCCGCGAGTCGGGCGCTGAGCCCTCGCGGTCGTCGCGGTTGACGCAGCCATCGCGGTGATATCCGACTCTGCCGCGATTGGCGTGTCACTTGTGTGAACAGGGTTTGCGCCGGCAACTGGCGAGATTGGTCGGCGGACCCTATCGGCCGCCGGGGTAGGGGTTGTCCCCTTCGTGTCCGGCCCGTAGTCGCCGCGCAGTTGGATGCCCTCGGGTGTAGTCGGCGGCACGGTCGTCGATCCAGTCTCAAGATGGTGCCGCCAACTTCCGGGCTGGCTACGCTACCCAGTCAAGCGGTGACGCGGCCTTCACCTGGCCGGGCGTCGAACGGCCACGGTATGTGCGGCAACCGGGCACCTGTGAGCCGCGGTCGCGGCGCTGGCTGGCTGGGGCCGGGCTCGTGGTCGCTGAGGCGGTTGACGCAGCGACCTCGGCCGACACGTCCATCGGCCGGGTCTTCCGGCCCTGCCGACACACTCGTGCCGCAGCGATGCTGGAGCGGCCAACCGGGAGCGCCAGACCGGCGTGGCCACGCCGTGCCCGCTGGCGGTAGACCGGCGGTGACCGGGGCGGGCGCGTTGACACGCACCGCCCCGGTCGGTGTCAAGGGTCCTTCGGTGCGTTGGGTGCTAGCCGGGAGCAGACCTTCGGAGGTGTCATGGTGGCTATGCGATTGGTGGGTGCCCGGCCGGGTCCTGGTCGGCAATGGTGACGGTGGCTGGCCCGACGCGGTCTGACGTGTTCGAGTCGGGCTTGGACGCATCCGCCGCCGGCGAGCGGCCGGGCGAGCAGGTCCTGCGCGGGCTCGGGGTGGGTCAGGATGGGCTGCCGGCGGGGGAGGCGGCGCGGCGGTTGGCCCGGTACGGGCCCAACGCGGTCGTGACGCACCGGGCCCGGCTGCTGCTGGTGTTGTGGCATCAGCTGCGTTCCCCGCTGCTGGGGCTGTTGCTGGCCGCGGCGGCGGCGTCGTACTTCGTCGGGGAACGCAGCGACGCGGTGATCATCGCGGTGATCGTGGCGCTGTCGGTGGGCCTGGGTTTCGTCAACGAGTACCGGGCGGAGAAGGCCGCCGAGGCGCTGCACTCACAGATCCACCACCGGGCGCTGGCCGTGCGGGGCGGCCACCCGGTCGCGGTGGACGTGACCGCGCTGGTCCCCGGCGACATCGTCGAGCTGCGGCTGGGGGACGTCGTGCCGGCCGACATCCGGCTGCTGCAGGTATCGGGGCTGGAGTGTGACGAGTCGGTGCTGACCGGCGAGTCGCTGCCGGTGGAGAAGGACACCGCGCCGGTGCCGGCGGGTACGCCGCTGGCGGAGCTTGCCGGCTGTGCGCTGATGGGCACCGTGGTGCACGCCGGCAGCGGACGCGGGGTGGTCACGGCGACCGGGGCCCGTACCGAGTTCGGGCGGATCGCGGCGGGTCTGGGCGCCCACCAGACCGAAACCCAGTTCCAGGTCGGGTTGCGCCGGTTCTCGATGCTGCTGGTCTACGTCGCCGCCGCGCTCACCACCTCGATCTTCGTCATCAACGTGGTGCTGCACCGGCCGATCCTCGACGCGCTGCTGTTCTCCCTGGCCATCGCGGTCGGGATCACCCCGCAACTGCTGCCCGCCGTGGTATCGATGAGCCTGGCCGCCGGATCCCGGCAGATGGCCCGGCGCAAGGTGCTGGTCAAACGCCTGGTCTGCATCGAGGACCTCGGCGACATCGACACCCTGTTCACCGACAAGACCGGCACCCTGACCCAGGGCCGGATCAGCTTCATGCGCGCCGTCACCACCGACCCAGCGGCACCCGACGCGCCGCTGCGCTGGGGTTTGACGTGTACCGAAGCCACCATCGCCGACGGCCACGCAGTCGGCGGCAACCCCCTCGACCTGGCGCTGTGGGACTCGCCCGCCGCGCTGGGACAACGGGCCGCGTTGGCCGGGGACACCCGCCTGTCGGTGCTGCCCTTCGACCACGAACGGCGCCTGGTCTCCGTCCTGGTCCGCGACCGCCACGGCACCCAGACGATCGTCACCAAGGGCGCACCGGAGGCCGTGCTGCAACGCTGCCGGGACGTGCCCGCCTCCGCCACGGCGGCTTTGGCGGCGGAGTTCGCCGCCGGCAACCGGGTCGTCGCCGTCGCCACCCGCCCCGCCCCCGACCTCACCCGGCTCACCCCCGCCGACGAGCACGACCTGCGACTGGCCGGCCTGCTGGTATTCCTGGACCCGCCCAAACCCGACGCGGCCGCCGCCCTGGCACGCCTCGCCGGCCTCGGGATCACCGTCAAGATCGTCACCGGGGACAACCCCGCGGTGGCCGCCAAGGTCTGCCACGACCTCGGCCTACCCGCCGGGGCGGTGCTGACCGGCACGGACATCGACGCCCTCGACGACACCCGTCTCGCCGCGGCGATCCCGACCACGACCGTGTTCGCCCGGGTCAGCCCCGAACACAAGGCCCGCATCGTGCGCCTGCACCGCCTCACCGGCGCGGACGTGGCGTTCCTCGGCGACGGCGTCAACGACGCCCTGGCCCTGCACGCCGCCGACGTGGGCATCTCGGTCGACTCCGCCACCGACGTGGCCAAAGACGCCGCCGACGTCATCCTGCTGGACAAGGACCTCGACGTGCTCGCCGACGGTGTGGTCGAAGGCCGGCGGATCTTCGCCAACACCATCAAGTACGTGCTGATGGGTACCTCCAGCAACTTCGGCAACATGTTCAGCGCCGCCGGCGCGTCACTGTTCCTGACGTTTCTGCCGATGCTGCCCTCCCAGATCCTGCTCAACAACCTCCTCTACGACACCAGCCAGCTCGCCATCCCCACCGACACCGTCGACGCCGAACAACTGCGCCGCCCCTCGCACTGGGACATCCGGTTCATCCGCCGCTTCATGCTCTACTTCGGGCCGTTCAGCTCGGTGTTCGACTTCGCCACCTTCGCCGTCATGCTGTGGGTGTTCCACTCCGGACCGGCCCAGTTCCGCACCGGCTGGTTCGTCGAATCCCTGGCCACCCAGACCCTGGTCATCTTCGCCATCCGCACCCGCCGGATCCCGTTCCTGCGCAGCCACCCCAGCCTCCCGCTGACCCTGGCCGCCCTCGGCGTGGTCACCGCCGGCGCGCTGCTGCCCGCCACCCCACTCGCCCACACGCTCGGCTTCCAACCCCTACCAGGCGGGTTCTTCGCCGCCCTCGCCCTCATGGTCGCCTGCTACCTCGCCCTCATCGAAGTCGGCAAGCGGCTGTTCTACGGCGCCGCACCCACACCGACAGGTGTGCCGGCACTCCCCGTCGGGCGGCGTCACCTACGCCGCCGCGCCGCCTACTTCAGCACCCACCACGGCCGCAGGCTCAGGGGGGCCTAGCCGGCCGCGACGACCCCGCCAAGCGCATGAGCCGGATCCGCTTTAGGCAACCGGAGGGGACCAACATCCCTCCACCGCGGGAACGTGTGTCTGGGACAGCGTTAGTAAGTGAGGGGTGAGTGCGGTGTCGTCGGGTTGGGTCGGGTGGGTACCGCATCGGGAGCGCCATCGCGGTGGCCGGTCGGGGTGGCTGCGCGCCGCGGTGCTCGGCGCCGATGACGGGATCGTGTCGACGGCGAGTCTGCTGGTCGGGGTGGCCGCGGCGAACGCGTCCCGGGGTGCGGTGATCACCGCAGGGATAGCCGGTCTCGTCGCCGGGGCGATGTCGATGGCGGCCGGCGAGTACGTGTCGGTCAGCTCGCAGCGTGATGCCGAGCGCGGTGACCTGGCCAAGGAGACACAGGAGTTGGCGGCCAGCCCGGAAGCCGAACTCGACGAGCTCACCCAGATCTACCTCGACCGGGGCCTGTCGGCGCCGACAGCCCGCCAGGTGGCGGTGGAACTGACCGCGGTGGATGCGTTCGCGGCGCATGCCCGTGACGAGTTGGGGCTGACCGAGACACTGCGGGCGCGCCCGCTGCAGGCCGCGACGTATTCAGCGGTGAGCTTCGTGGCGGGGGCGCTGCTGCCGCTGGTGGCCGTCCTGCTCGCCCCGACCTCAGCGCGGATCGCGGTCGTCAGCGGTGTGGCACTGCTGGCGCTGGCCGGCTCCGGTGCGCTGGCCGGAGTCGTGGGTGGGGCGAACCCGGTTCGCGGCGCGGTCCGGGTGACCGTGGGCGGCGGGCTGGCGATGGCCGTCACCGCGTTGATCGGCTGGCTGGCCGGCGTCACCGGGTTGTGACCACCCCTGCCAGCGAGGGCGGTGGGGCGTGCGGGCTGGATCGAGGTTGCGGCCGCCGGCCGTGACCGGGAGTGGTGCAGAAGCGGGCACGGCGGGTGTCGGGGGGTAGGGCAGGGCCCGCAGGTGGATCGGGGTGGTCAGGATCAGGTTCAGCGCGTACACGGGCAGGTTCACCCCGATCCAGCCGACGGCCTCGACAATGGCACGGCGCAGGTTCGATGCGGCTGGGAGGTGAGTGCCGGTGAGCTTCGGGATCCTCGCGCTGGTCTCGGCGATGGCCATGCTCGGACCGCTGCTCGCGCTGCCGCGCCGCTGGCACCTGCCGCTGATGCTGGGCGAGCTGATCGCCGGCGTGCTGCTCGGTCCGACCGGCACCGGCCTCCTGCACGCGCAGAACGGCACATTCACGTTCCTCGCGGACATCGGGTTCGCGCTGATCATGTTCGTCGCCGGGACACACGTCCCGGCACGCGACGAGCGGCTGCGCGCCGTGTTGCGGGTCGGCGCGCTGCGTGCGCTGGGTGTCGGTGTGCTGTCCGTCGCGCTGGCGTTCGGCATCGCCAGCCTGTTCGGTACCGGGCACACCGCGTTGTACGCGGTGCTTGATGGCCTCCTCGTCGGCCGCGCTGGTCCTGCCCATCGTCGAGTCGCTGCGGCTGGACGGTCCGCCGGTGCTTCAGCTGCTGCCCCAGGTGGCGATCGCCGACGCGGTCTGCATCGTGGCGCTGCCGGTGGCCATCGATCCGCGTCACGCCCGGCGCGCGGCATTCGGCGTACTGGCCGTGGTGGCCAGTGCCGCGGTACTGTTCGCGATCCTGCTCTGCCTGCAGCGTTCGGGCATCCGTAAGCGAGCGCACCGGGTGTCGCAGGATCGCAAGTTCGCCCTCGAACTGAGGACCAACCTGGTCATCCTGTTCACGCTCGCCGCGCTGGCGGTGCGCATTCATGTGTCGATCATGTTGGCGGGTTTCTGCTTCGGGCTCGCCGTCGCCGCCGTGGGCGAGCCGCGACGGCTGGCCCGCCAACTCTTCGCGCTCACCGAAGGTTTCCTCGGCCCGCTGTTCTTCGTCTGGCTCGGCGCGTCCCTCGACCTTCGCGAGCTCGGCGGGCACCCGTCGGTCATCGTGCTCGGCGTGACGCTTGGCGCCGGGGCGCTGGCCGTGCATGCCGCGATGCGGCTGACCGGCCAGCCGCTGCCGATCGGTGCGCTGGCCGCCGCGCAGCTGGGCGTGCCCGTGGCCGCCGCGACCGTCGGATCCGAACTACACCTACTCCAGCCGGGCGAGGCCGCCGCACTGATCCTCGGTGCGCTGGTGACGATCGGGGTGGCCGTGTTGTCCGGCGCGCTGGCCGTGCGGGCGGGTCTGGTCCGCCCGCCGGACCAGCGGCCATCGACGAGGCTCTGAGCGTCTGGGTGCCGGGGAGCGGATGGCCGCGCCGATGATGGCACCTCTTGGGTCATCTGGCTGTGTGCCGGCCCGGCCCTCGGCACGACCGGGTGCGGGGCGCGGGCGGCGCGGATGGGTTCAGATGAACAGCAGTTGCGCGCCGTTGGTCTTGTCGATGAAGTCTGCGGCGCTGATGATGCCTTCGACCGCCTCGTACAGGTCGGACTCGTCCAAGTGCATCATGTCCGCCGACATGCGGCAGGCCCACAGGTGCCCGCCGGAGTCGACGATCTGGGCCAGGAACTGCGGCACGTCCGGTACGCCGATGTCGTGGATCTGCTTGCGCATCAGGTGGGTGGCGATCGCCGTCATCCCGGGTAGCCCGCCCAGTCCTTGCGGCATGTGGGTGGCGGTGTTGCCGAGCATGGTGAACTTCAGCTCACCCATCCGCGACTTGGTGATCATGTCGAAGCCCCAGAAGGTGAAGAACAGGTGGGTTTCCACGCCTTCGCCCAGGGCGGCGTTGGCGAGGATCAGGCCGGGGTAGGCCATGTCCAGGTTGCCCTTGGAGCAGATGATGGCAAGCTTGCGGCCGGTCGGGGTGTCGTCGCCGAAGTCCGGGACGACCGCAGGGCCGCCCCGCGGTGTGGTGGTGGTCATGGCGATGCCTTCCTTTGTCACACGCAGCCGTGGGGCTTGGGCAGCCCGGCGATGTAGGCCATCTTCTTGGCCGGCTTTCCGGGGAACAGCGCGAACAACTCCTTGATCGGTATCCCGGCGAGGGTGGACACCCGGCGCAACGTGGCGGTCTCGCCCTGGGTCGGGTAGTCCTCGCGTAGGAACCGGATCGCCTGCCAATGCGCGTCGGTCAGCTCGATGCCGATCTGCGCGGCGAGCAGCCGGGCGAGTTGCTCGTCCCACTCGTCGTAGTCGGTGAGGAAGCCTTCGGCGTCGACGTGGACCTGGGTCACACCGATGGTGGTGACGGTCATGGCTGCTTCTCCTCTGCGGGTTGGTGCTTGCCGGCCATGGACATGTGCGCCGGCAACGGGATCGGGCGTGCGGGCAGCAGCAGGTGCCAGTACATCCACCGGAAGGCGAGCTTGCCCCAGTGGTTGCGCCGGTTCTCGGTCAGCAGCGCGAACGGGCCGACCATCGGCAGCGGGTAGGTTCCGGTCAACGGTTCGGTGTCGTAGTTGAAGTCGATGAGCAGGCCCTTGCCGTCGCCGGACTCGACGAAGCAGTTCGCGTGACCGTCGAAACTGCCGGTCATCGGCTGGCCGGCGACGTGCTGGCAGAAGTTGTCGGCGAACACCTCGACCGAGAAGTGCGCGACCGAACCGGCCTTGGAGGTGGGGATGTTGTTCGCGTCCCCGAGGGCGAAGATGCTGTCGTACGCGTTGGACAGCAGGGTGTGCTTGTCGACCTGCACGTAGTTCAGCTCGTCGCCCAGCCCGGAGCGGGCCACGAAGTCGGCGCCCATGTTCAGCGGCACAGTGACCAGCAGGTCGAACGGGATCTCCCGCTCGTCGTAGGAGACCAGCGTCTTGGCGTCGATGCGCTCGACCAGGAAGTCCGCCTCGACGGTGATCTTTCGTTCGTCGAGCATCGACGCCAGGTGGGCTGAGGCGATCGGTTTGGTGAACGCGCCCGGCAGCGGGGTGGCGTAGACGATCTCCACCCGGTCGCGGATGCCGCGGGCGCGCAGGTACGCCTCGGCCAGGAACGTGAACTCCAACGGCGCGACCGGGCATTTGATCGGCATGTCGACGATGTGTACGACGAGCCGGCCGCCGGTGAACCCGCGCAGCGCGGCGGCGAGTGCCACCGCGCCGTCGTAGCTGTAGAAGTCGAAGATGCTTTCTCGCCAGTGCGGGCCGAGCATGCCCGGTGTCTGATCCGGCCGCGGGCTGGTCCCCGAGGCGATCACCAGGTAGTCGTAGGGCAGCGCCGTACCGTCGACCAGCAGGACGACTTTCGAGTCCGGTTCCACCCGGTCGATGTCGCCCAGGACGAAGTCGACCCCGTCGGGCAGGAAGCGGGTGCGGGGCTTGGTCACCTCGTCGGGGCGGTACACGCCGAACGGGATGAACAACAACCCCGGCTGGTACAGATGCCGGTCGTCGCGGTCCACCACGGTGATCTGCCACTGCTCGCGGGCCAGGCGGCGGCGCAGCTTGTTGGCCACCATCGTGCCCGCCGTCCCGGCACCCAGCACCACTAACCGTCGCATCACAGGCCGCCTCTCGCTGCCGGTCTCCCAGCTCTGACGCTAGATCTGCGCGCCTGCCGACGGTCAGGGCCGCAGGTCCCGACCGTCGGCAGGGCCGTTGGCGTGCCTGGCTGCCGGTAGCCGGGTCGAAGGTCCCGACGATCCAGGCAGGGATCACCTGGCTTCGACGCGGCGACCAGGTATGAGCTGGATGGTGCAACCCCAACCGCGGAGGTGCACCATGCACGACACCCAGACCACGCCGACCGCAACCGGCAGCGACCACCTGCAGGTGCGGTTCGTCAACGGAGAGCAGTACGAGGTGCAGGTGCGTGGACACCGCGTCCGCGTGGACCAACCCGTCGACGCCGGCGGGACCGACGCCGCCCCGACACCAACCGAACTGTTCGTCGCGTCCCTGGCCACCTGCGTGGCGTTCTACTCCGGGCGATACCTGACCCGCCACGGATACAGCCGCGACGGGCTCGGCGTCGCCGTCGACTACCAGATGGCCGCCGACCGGCCAGCCCGGGTCACCGCGATACAACTACGGCTGCGGGTACCCGCCGACCTGCCCGCCGAACGCCGACCGGCGTTGCAAGCCGTGGCCGCCCACTGCACCGTGCACAACAGCCTGACCCAACCACCCGCCGTCACCATCGAACTGAGCTGACGTGACCGGCCCCGACGGGACTCAACGGTGCCCCGACCTGGTGGCCTCATTCGGTGACCGTCTGGCCGTAGCTGCTCGCGGTGAAGCTCGGCCCGCGGCGAGGTGACGCTCGGTGTTGGGCTGAGGGGACCCGACCGGGCTGGCCTAACCGGTGGGGCTAGGCGTGGCCGGGACGCTGTCCAGACCGAAGAACCTGGCGGCGTAGGAGCCGGAGCAGATGTAGTCGAGGTTGTAGGTGAACGTGGTACTGCAAACCCTGCTGGTCGTCGACGACGGCAGGCCGATCGGCAGTCGGCGTGGCCAGCCGCACGGACCTGGCACCTTCATCGACGGTGACGACCAGCGCCGGGAGATCCAACACCGGGGCTCGACGGGTACGCCGACCGGGGACACCACTGGTCCGTACGTGTCTGCCACGGGCGTCACCCTGCATCGGCAGCGAATTTCGCCGACCAGACCGAGCGCACCGTCGCGTCGATCCTGGCCCGCACCGTCCATGACGTTGTCCACGTGGCGACCAGCCAGCCCCAAGGCGAGCGGTTCGCCTGCGGATAAGCCCCGGGTCGGCGCCGGGCCACCCGGCCGGTCTCGTGTGGACTTCCGGCCCTTCTCGCTGATGTCGCCGACGGGAAGTGCCGACCGCACGGGCCGTATGCCGGAGGTGAGCTACATAGTGCTTCTCGTCTTCGCCGTCGTACTGACGTCCCTGGGCGTGGCTGGGCTCGGCCTGTCCTGGGTCGACTGGCACCGTCAACGCCGGTCGGTCGACCACGACCCGCACCCGGTGATGACGCCATCACCTGCCGCCCTGGCCGCGGTCGGAACCAACCGCGACAGTGAACGCAAGGAGACGCGACTCGCCAGGCGCCTGATCGCCGGCGACCTGAAACCGGCTCAATACCACCAACGCATGGCCGATCTGGCCGCGCAGGACGGGCGCGGCCATCCTCTGGTCGGCCCGCCCGACTGCGGCGGTTGGCTGGCCTGAGGTCGTTCGACCTTCGGTATCCCCGTCCCGACAGCCGCACCGTTTGAAGATCACGCCTGAAGTTGTTCTGGCGCGCTCACCAGTCCTCACCCTTTCTCCGTCCAAGGTGACCCCGCAACGTACGCGCCGCCAGCGACCCCCTCGCAAGATCCAGCAATCTCGGTCAACTACTCATCCAGCACCCGCAACAACGCATACAAACCGCGCCGCTGGCGCGCTCCAGAACTCGTCGCTCCTACCAGACGCCGCCGGGCCGCTGCTCGTGCCCTGGCGGCTGCGGGGTACGGGCCGGAGATCCCAGCGGGGCGGGCCATGGTCGGCGTTGGTGGGACCACAGCGGGGGTGGAGCATTTCCCCGTGCTCAGTAGAACCGCTGTCCGCTGATACGAATGGAGCTGCCGCGCGTGGCCTGTCACCCACCGAACGCATCGGGCACGACGAATGGCATCGCAGTCACCGGCCTGGCTGGTACAGTAGCGGGCCGCGGTGCTGGGTGCCAACGACGGCATCGTGTCCACCGCCGGCCTGCTGGTCGGGGTCGCCGCCGCCGGCGCGTCCCGTACGGCGACTATCACCGCCGGCCTGCCCGGCCCGGTGGCCGGCGCGATTGCCGTGGCCGCCGGGGAGTACGTGTCGGTCAGCTCGCAGCGCGACGCCGAGCGCGCCGACCTGGCCCGGGAGACCGCGGAGCTGGCCGGCCAGGCCGAGGCGGAGCTGGCCGAGCTGACGCAGATCTACCACCAACGCGGGCTGAGTGCGCCACCGCGCACCAGGTCGCGGTCGAGCTGACCGAACGGGACGCGCTGGGCGCGCACGCCCCGCGACGAGCTGGGATTGTCCGAGATGCACCTGGCCCGGCCGGTCCAGGCCGGCGGGGGGTATTCGGCGGTCAGCTGCACCATCGGCGCGCTGCTGCCCCTGCTGGCGGTGTTGCTGGCGCCGGCTGCCGTACGGGTGCCGCTGGTGATCGGGGTCGCGCTGGCCTGCCTGGCCGGATCCGGGGCGCTGGGTGCGGTGGTCGGCGGCGCACCGGCGGGACGGGCCGCGCTGCGGGTGACCGTGGGTGGTGGTCTGGCGATGGCCGCGACCGCCGCGATCGGCGCGCTGGTCGGTGCCACCAGCATCTGATCGGGAACCGCGCGGTGTAGCGGGCGGCGCAAATCCCTGGGGGTACGGGACCTACGGCACTGCCGCGAGGTCCGCTGTCGGGCGAAACGTCGACGGTGGACCGTCCTGCCCGCTAGGGCTGGTCGGCCCGGTCGTAGTCGGTACGGCGTGGAGGCCGGCAGGTGGAGCGAGCTGGGGACGTTGGCGACCAGAGTCAAGGGCGCCCCGGCCGGTACGGCCGGCGAGGTCACCAACGCGGCAACCGGGGTGGGCGAGACCGTGACGGCCGCCGCCGACCAGGCGGCCGGTGCCGAACCTCGGAGAGTAGCCGGCCCCGGGCTGTCTGGCGCCGCAGGCTGCCCCGAGTCCGGGCACCGCAGGACCGGTCCTGCCCCGGTGGTCGTGCAGGATGAGCGCGGCCGGCCGAGTCTGGTATCACCGCGAGATGGCCCTGTTCGCGGTGACCTCGGCGTTGCTCGGCGGCGGGGTGGTCGCGTGGCTGTCCGGTGCCGGCGCTACCGCGCGCGGGGTGTGGGCCGGGGCGGCGCTGCTGGGGTTGGGCTACTCGACGGTGGCACTGATCGAGGCGATCCGGCGTCGGGTGCCCAGCGTCGATGTGATCGCCTGGCTGGCGCTGGCCGGGGCGCTGGCGGTCGGCGAGGCGTTTGCCGGTGCGATGATCGCGGTGATGCTCGCCAGCGGCGTGTTGCTGGAGGCGCGCGCCGCAGCTCGGGCGCGGCGGGAGCTGAGCCTGTTGGTGGCGCGGGCACCCCGTACCGCCCGGCGGCATGTGGCCAGCGGCGTCGTGGAGATCCCGGTCGAGCAGGTGGCCCGGGGGGATCGGCTGCTGGTGGGGCCGGGTGAGATCGTGCCGGTGGATGGCCGGCTGGTGAGCCCGGCGACCCTGGACGAGTCGGCGCTGACCGGAGAGGCGTTGCCGGTCGAACGTCAGCCGGGTGGAGACGTCCGCAGCGGTGTGGTCAACGCCGGGGCGCCACTGGACCTGGT
>Ga0137367_10003870_pt1 | contig 12133 bp, 7 predicted proteins | sample SagtaG_14_FD_104939 | JGI IMG/M metagenome (GOLD analysis project Ga0137367, IMG submission 104939) | Vadose zone soil microbial communities from Sagehorn Ranch, Mendocino, California, USA - Sage1_L_80_16 metaG | ecosystem: Environmental > Terrestrial > Soil > Vadose zone | place: USA... | reverse complement strand
TGGCGCGAGCCACTTCATCCTTGGATTTGGCGTCAGTTTGTTGACCGGCGATTTGCGCCAGTGCCTGCGCCCGAACCCCATGCATGGACTGCAAATGTCCCTGCGCGGTTCCGACAGCTTGTGCCTTCGCCTGGTTGACCTCTTGTCCCTCATACGAGCGATATTCCTGAGGTGCAGTAGCCGCCTGGGTTTGTGCCTCCTTCTTGGAGGCAAGTGCTCCCTGGAACTCCGGCTCGTTCGACTTGGAAAGCTGTTCCTCAGTCACATCCTCGTCTGCCATTTGTTTATCAAGCGACTGGCTGCCTTCCTGGAAAGGTTTCTCAACCTCACCATGTGTCTTGAGCTTTGGCGCAGCATCCTGGGCTGATACGCCGCCGGGCGCGGCACCGGGATCAGCAGGCGGCAGTTCTGTCACCTGCTTGGGTTCAATTCCACTTGGATCAGGCGGCGCTTTGGTCTTATCTTGCAATGGACTCTGCGAAGAGGTTTTCTCCTGGCTGACTTTGCCCTGCATCTCGCCTTTGACGCTGCCCAGCTTATCCTTTTCCTTGAACTCATCTGCTTCTTCTGTAGTCTTTGGTGCCATCGCAGCGATGCGCTCCATCAGTTGGGCTTTGAATGCCTGGGCATTGAAAGCGGGCGCTGGTGCCTGGTCCATCGCACCGACTTGATTTGCTTGCGCCTTGCTGGTTAAATCATTGGCAGGTGGAACAGAGGCTGCCTGCGCTTCTGCAGACTTAGTAAGTGCCGGAGCATGGTGCCGTTGATGAGTCGCAGTCTTCTTCGTACGCGTGACCACTGCCTGGAATGCCGGATCCTCTTGCGGCGAGGCCGGGGCTTTCTTTTCGACCTCGGCTCCCTGTTCTGCATTCTCTCCTTCCACCTCAGCAGTCGCTCCCTTGAGGGCAGCGTTCAATGCAGCGGCGTGCGCATCCTGGTGGGCTTTGACCGTTGCGTGTCTCTTTTCCTTGATGGAGTTTGCTTCCGCAGAGGCCTGTTTTGCCTGACCTTTAGCGGGCTTTGCGGCATCTGCCTGAACCTCGCCCTCGTCTTTTGCCTTGGCTGTATCCGCGTGTCCCTCGCTCTTTTTTTGACCCGCGACCTGTTCCGCTGCCCTGGCAAGAGCTAACGCCCGGGCGCGCTCTTCTTCTGAGGGGCGGTCGCCATCCTCGTCATCGTCTTCCCTCTGGATGAAAGGTACGAAGATTTGCGAGCTGCTTACATTGACATCCGGGGGAGGATTACCTCCCACAAAAGAAAGTGAACCAGCTGCCCCTAATCCTTCAAGTTCTGTGTATTCGATCGTCTCGGCTTCCTGCGCAGATCGATTCGATTCACTGCTGTGGATTTTCGGACCATGAGCTTTCGCCTGGATCAAGCGTTGCAAATGTTGATTTCCGTGCAGTTGCCCGATCTGTGAAGCCATCGATTGCCGCTGGACAGAATGCAGACGCGGATCCCTCAACGTTGCAGCCTGTGATTGAATATTTCCGCTATCATCCAGCCCTAGCAATGTGTTGGGCATTTCGTTAACACCCGCGAATTCATTGACCGGCTCCACTACAGCAGCAGTTTGAGGTTTGTGTCCATTTTTCTTTTCGGACGCGGTTTCGCGATTCTGTCCGGTCATTGCTTTCTAAATTTGATTCCTAAGATCAGGGCAGCGCACTCAGCGCTTCATACAGAAGTCCGTATTTGGATGCATCGTTCTTGGCACCGATCAGGTGTTCATGCGGTCGGAACTCCTCTTCCGATGTCAGCTTTTTTCCAGGGGCTGGTTTCACTCTTTCTCCAATCGGGCCGACCACCTGGTACTGTTCCGCTAATTTGTTCTGCTTGTATTCTGCTATGGAAGGATTTGGTTTTGTGCTCTTCGCTTTGCTCAATTCATCTGTGATAATTTTGGACGTCTCATAATTCGACTTGTAGCCCGGTGAAAAGTAACCGCGAAAGGCTGTTCGACCCTTGAAATAGTTGTCCACCTCCGCCGGTGTTTTCTTCTTGGCGAGTGCTGTTCGGTCTGCTGAGACACGCGCCTGGAGCCAATCTCGAACAGCGTCCGACTCCTTGCTACCGTTAATGGCGTCGAAAAGAATTATTTGGTTAACCTTATGTTGTTGCTCGCCCGGTTTGACTTTGTGTTTATTCACAGCCCCGGCTATAGACATAACTCCGGGTCCGCCGCCGCTGTGGCCCGAAACCGAAAGATTATATTTTTCGATTTTTTGCGGCAATACTCCAAGAACTTCGGTGAGGTATCCAAGAGGATTACTGGTGATATCACCAAACTCACTGCTGGAGCCGCCTTGCGGCAGAACGGCTATGATTTGTGGACCGCTTGCTCGACGCGCCTTCTTCGCGGTTTGGCGTTCCGTATGTAATTGGTCTAGCTGTTGTTCCATCCGATATAGCTCAATATCTCGAACTTGGTCAGGTTTCAGGTTTTTGGCGTAGTCAAGTTTGTCGTTGATTTGGTTTCCGATCTTGGCGATCTGTTTCTCTGTTTCTCTGATTTGTGTTCTTATCTTGTTGAGTTCAGAATTGGCCGTGGTTTTCAGTGCCTCTTTTGAGGCAAGGTCTTGTTCAAGACCGCCTTTTTTGACGTTCAGCTCATCGAGACGTTTCTTGAGATCCACGGGATCGTCAAGCTGACGATAGCCAGAACCGAATCCATGCAAATGTAGTAGCACGGTTGTCGGTGTATCATCTGTCTCAGCGAAATCATCTGGGATCAAGACCACGGCCTTGCCACCGGCTGACTCTGAGGTAACGCCAGAATAGCCGGCATGCGTTTCCGGGTTGGATTGTCGACCATGCTTGAGTCCCGAAATCAATATTCGCCTGATTGAACCGACCTTTATCTCGCCGGTATTCCAGCCTGTATCCTTAGGCACCTGGATCTTGTCTGCCTTTACCGGTTGCGAGGTCTGTGCGCTTTCCTGAGAAGCATCAGACCAGCCAACTTTGCCGGTTTGCTTCGGATCGGGATTCCGCTGAATGTTTTGGTAGTGAGTACTGAGAGCGTGTTGTAAATGATGATTACCTTGCATCTGCCCGATTCGCCTGACCATCTTTTGTCGCTGAATGGTTTGCATACTCGGGTCGCCAAGGCGCGCTGCCTGCTCGAGTGCCCTATCGTGGTTCATGAAACCAGCTACGTCTGCCACGCCCGCGAACGCATTCTGCGATGCAATCACCGGATTGTTTTCGGGATTGTGCTGATTATTTTTCTTGGTGCGAGTCTGGCGAGTGAGTGTTTGTGCCATCTATAGCGCTTCCACTTTAATCATCAAAAATTCACTTCACTTGAAAATGCATGAAATCCTTTGAGTTCGGTGATCCCCAATTACCGCCCCAAAAGAGTCCAGCAGATTCCATGGCTTCAACAATATCTTTCTTTAAATTTACAAAACCATCCTGGGCATAATTGCGCAGAGTGTTTTCATTTTTTTGTTTCTCAAGAAGGGTTTTTCTTTTTTCTGCTTTGGCAAGCTGTGCCTCATCTTTTTTGAGTTGGGTTTGAAATTTTTTTAACTCAGCTCCACTGACGTTTGGGATCTGACCTTTGATCAGACCGATCATTAACTTCAACGCTAAGATTTGCATCTCTGTGGTGCTCAGATCTGAATCTAACTTTTCGTAGGCTTCCAATTCTGCGTTGAGGAGGTCATGATCTTTCTTCGCAGTTGTCCTTTCCTTTTTATTCTCCTTGAGCTTATTTTGAACGTCAGTTCTCGCCGTGCGGTCGTCAGCAGTTGCTTTCTTCCCGGTGGGGATCGCTTTCAGGTTCGTTTCCAGTTCTGTTTTCTTTTTCGCCAAATCATCCAGTTTTGTTTGCAGTTCATCAATTCGGGATTTCATCCCCACTTCGTTAAAGCGAGACTTGAACGTATCGCTGGCGCCCTTTAGCGTGTCATAACCTAGGTTGGCGGCTTTCATATCCACACCTGTCAATGCCGAGATCACGTCGCGGTTGTGGGCATTGGCCAAGCGCGGATTTTGATCCGGGTCAATATCAATGGCTTTGCCATCCGCGTGATTGCTCCAGTTGCCCTCGGAAGTCGTTCGTGGATTGAACGCCCATGCGCTGATTGCGGGTAATTCTGTATATCCCTTCTGTCGAAGAGTGGCTTCTGCCGTTGTCAGTGCAGTGCTCAACTGGTCGTGAGCAGGTGTCGTGAATTGAAATAGATGAGCGGTAACAATATGGTCTCTTACATAGACCAGAGGCCGGTGGATCCCCTGACCAAAATAGAGCGGACACAGCACATCGTATCGCTGCTTCGCCGTGCCTGCCGGACGATCACTCCCCTTGAAGGTATTCTGATATTTCTTGAGAGCAGGGTCATTCCAATCGGTTTCCCACTGCGTTTGTTCGGCAGCCGTTGGTCCATTGCGTTGTATAGTGTTGGTGGACAGATATTGCCAAGCGGATAAGTCTGCGGAGACCAATGACTTGCCACCTTTAAGTTGTGTGTTATTTTGCTTTTCCGCATTCAGAACTCGCTGTAAATGATGATTGCCTTGCGCCTGTCCGATCTGCACTGCGATTCTCTGTTGCTGGCTTGTCTGAAAATGTGCATCGTTTATTCGTAGTGTCTGCATATCGATGTTACTGTCCGCGCTGAACAATCCCTCAACCAACGGTGTATTGCCCGCGATTTCTCGCAAAGGTTCAATCACCGCCGCAGTTGACTTGTGCCCGTTTTTCTTTTCAGGCTGTTTTTTCTCCTGTCTCTGTTTGGTCATATTTCTCAAAGCTTGTTTTTGCTTAGTGGTTCCGGGCTGAGTGAGCCGCGAGCATTTCTTGTGCCTGATCTGTGTTTAGCATTTTCAATTGGGCCTGAGCTTCACCGATAATGTTTGCTTCCGAGCGTGCCAGGATAAGTTTGTACAATCCATACGCGTCGACATGTTCTCCATTGGGCAGCATCTGACCATCAAGCGCTACGAATTTAAATAACTGCTTGCAAGCCACCATGGCGGTCAGAGAATTCGAACTGCTAAGACTGGCGCGGATCACCCGGTAGCCGCGCGGATCGCCGATTTGCGCGAGCGCACCCGCAGCCTGCATCGGGGCGGGCGATGCTTCTGGAGAAAGCTCCAGCATTTGATTCAGCACATCTCTACCTGCTGTCACATCCATCCTTGCGATGGCAAAGGCAGCCTGTACGCGGCTGGTCTCATCGGCTGTATTGTTATCGGTCAGGCGCTGCAGCGCGGAGATGGCTGAGCGCTCGCCTTTCGCTCCAAGGACTCGCGCGGCTGCCGCCTGAAATACACTAATGTTGGAATCCAGCAAGTGGACCAGTTCCTGAGTCTCAGTGGTGTATCCGTTCGCGGTAAGCAGGGCTTGCGAGTCATCGTCTTCGCCGGTGTCATACGGGATACCCGATGGGCGCCGAGGCACCACTAGGTTAGCGAGGTCAGTTGTTGGGGTACGTTTGGATGATGTATTCTGCTCGTCGCTCACTTGTACTCTCCCTTGTCACCCTTACTCTTGACGGCATTCGCGCGTGCTTTATATGCATCCGCTCCGTCGCCATAAGCGTGTTTCTCGCCGTCTTCCGTGGAAAGAGCTGCTAAGAGTGCTGTGGCAAAACGGCCGGGCAGGGCGCCTAACAATCCCTTGACCGCATCAACGTCCGCGGCGGTCTGACCGTTCAACCAGGTTGTCACGGTTGCCATGGCACCGGGCCCGTTCCCTTGATCGTCCTTCGCATGGACAAGCTCGTGTTTCACCGTGAGATCTTCGGCCCAGAACTTCGTGCGGGGTGGACGTCCCTTCAAGTCGCTTATGTTTGGCGTCAGATCCGAAGCGACCGTGGTGTAGTTGTCCTTGGTAATGTCACTGTCAGCCTCAGAGGAGATATCAACCTGGCCGCGCGGGCCTGTGCCAGATCGAATTTTGTAGACAATCGGATGCTCAAAGGTGGCAGAGATTTCAAAGCTACTAGTCTTTGGCGTGATCGTGATACCTGTCAGCTTGGAACTAAAGGAAAGAGTTTCACCAAAGTTACCCTCGCTCGGGGTATCAGGGCTTTTATTAATGCTGCCTTTATACGTAAACTTCCCGCTGATTGAGTCAGTCCTCTCTATTTGACCGAGCGCTGGGATGTCGATATCAGGGATCGAGATTGGCACACCAAGTGCTGCTTCGGTTTTCATCGCGCTCTCTGCAGCGCCTGTAGTCTGTGCCGGCGGTATACTGAGTTTCTCAAAAATTGCGCGGTACTCTTCATCCTTATGTTCGGCGCCGGGTGCGGCATCCTGCCGCGACCGCGCCGCCTGGATTGGATCGATCGCCTGGGCATCTGGTTTGCGCTGGATTGTCGCCCTGATCGCAAAACGCTCCGTCACCGTTCTGGTCTTGAAGGCGCCCGATTGCAATGCGTGACCTTCTTCATGTGACAATGCATCGGGTTGTCGCGCCGAAGGTACGACCAATCGCTGTCCATGTTGGTTCCCTTGCAGCCGCGCCAACTCACTGGCTAGCGTGAAACGTTGAGCGCTTTGCAGGGGTGCATTCGCCAATTCAGAAGCCGGTGTGTGTTCGGGGTCCGCGAAATTGAGACGCAAGAGTTCATGAGCATTCTTCTCCTCCTGCGTGCGGAGTTGAAGACGATGCAACTTTTTTCTATATTCCAGCTTTTTCTTCAGACCATGCTTTGCCATCATTTACTCCGAAAAAACGCTGCGCGCAAAGTGATCTTCATTCACCAGACGTCCCATCTTCTGCAACTCTCTTCGTGTACCATGCAGGAGATGTTCCATCGTCACCATCCCGCCGTTGGCGCTTGCCCGGTAGGCAGCATTCACGATGATGTTGCGAATGTTGCCACCCGCCAGCTTGTAACGTTGCGCCAGCATTGCCAGATCCAGTTGTGGGGAGAGAGGAATCTCAAGAGGAAGCAGTGCCTGCCAGATACGCAGGCGATCTGCTTCATCCGGGAAGGGAAAGTCGACCGCAAATTGCAGTCGGCGAGTGAAAGCTTCATCTAAATTCGAGCGTAGATTCGTGGCGAGAATCGTCACACCATCGTAGGCTTCCATGCGCTGAAGGAGGTAACTGATCTCGACGTTGGCATAACGATCGTGCGAATCGCGCACCTCTGACCGTTTCCCAAACAATGCATCCGCCTCATCAAAGAAGAGAATGGCGTTGCTGCTCTCCGCTTCTGAAAAGATGTGTTCCAGATTCTTTTCCGTTTCACCGATGTACTTGCTAACGATCGTAGAAAGATCGATCTTATACAGGTCAAGCCCAAGCTCAGAAGCCATGATCTGGGCAGCCATTGTTTTGCCGGTGCCTGGCGGGCCGGCGAAGAGGATGCTAACTCCGTAACTGGACGCAAGTTTCCGTCCGAGACCCCATTCCTCCAGCACAATGGATCTGCCGCGCACAGTCGTAATGATCTCCTGCAAAAGCGATATCTGGTCTTCGGGCAAGACGATATCAGACCAGCTATAACGGGCAGGTATTTTCCGTGCCAGCCCGGAAAGCTGTGAACTGGAAATATTCCGTGCCACGATCATGAGATCTTCCTCTGACAGTTCGGTATCGGTCTCCCTCACTCGATTCGCTGCCAATACAACGGCGTCGCGGATCTGCTCACTGGTCAACGCAAACTGCCCTGACAAGCTGGTGAGGTCCGCAGGTAGGGAGAGGTGTGCCTGCTTCAAGTATTGATTCCATAGTGATTTCCGGTCGCCGTAAGCGGGAATTGGAAATTCCTGCCAGTGAGTGGGCCTCGTGTGCGGGAACCCGCTTGGCCGCCAGGAAACTTTCCCTGCTGTAACAACCATTCCAGGATGCTCGAGCAGTTCATGGATCAAACCGCCACGCACAACTCCAGCATCCAGGCAGGCATCCCAGCCTTGGATGAATGCAACGGATTCGGTGAGACGCGCATCTCTGAGAGTTGCACGTAACGCCTGTTGCAGGCTAATCTCTTCTCCATGGATCTCCGTCAAGTCGATTGTCAGTATAGATTTCTTCGTTTGGCGGGCAAGCCGCTGCATCGCATCCTGTTGCGCGAGCCGATCCGGACCGTAGTAAATGAACAGTGGATTTTGTTTCAAAAGGTCTGCTGAATAATTTTGATCTTGCTTGCCATCCCTGCGGCTGTCATCACTTACGGTTTGGTTGAGCTTTAGGTAAGCCGCAACTTCACCGCTCGGTTGGTAACTTCCTAATAACCAGTGTACGATCGTCTCATCGATCAGCAGTGATTGACTCAACAAGGGCGATTTGTTCTGCCCAGGTTCAGAAAAGCGCTCCAGCAGATGATGCCTGAATAGTGGAGCGTCCGCCGTGAAATGAGAAAGCACAGGCAGGCGCTCGAAACCAGGTTTACATAAAATATCCAGCACCAGATTCACACCGGGACGTTTGCGGGTTACATCATCCTGCAAATAACCGTAGATCTTTTCGTAACGGAGATCCAGGGCAGGTGCCAGACTTAGGAGTAATACATCTTTATCAAACGTATCAAGATCAAAAGCATCGACAAGACCCTGCAATCTGGTCGCCTGTCCGCGCTGGACAGCTTGCACTTGAAGTGCTGCCTGCCGATTGGCTTCCTCAAAGGAAGACTCTTCTTGTTCCGGCAGGCGGCTCGATTGACCCCAGTTGGAACCAAGAGGACGATGCAGGAGCTGTTCCACTTCCGCATCAGAGATGTACAAGCCTCGAAAGGCATCCGCCGTATCTTGGCCAGCCTGTTGCCAGCGTCGCACCGCGTGCTGAATGAGAATATCGATGCGCGCCAGGTCGACCTGTAAGTGCTTCAGACTCGAATGGATTTCATCCATAGATTCAGGCGAAAAAATGCTTCCGGAGTTTTTCAACGCGATCCTTTAGTGTTGACCACAGTTGCCATTTGACACGTGATGGCGCCACTGGTATGCCAACCTGAGTCTGGATGATTCGGGTGATTCCATCCAGATCTGAGAAGTAAATCCGGCCATCACTCCCTACCTGTTCAATTGAACCGCGCCATATGGCTAGGTTTCGATCGCCTTCGCTGTTTTCGCGCCAGAGCCGGACAACAAAAGAGTAATTTTGGTTTTGCAAATTTCGTCCTCAAGAAAAAAGAAAACTGGCTTGGAGCCAGTTTAAAGGTTAGGCGTCTTTCGAGCGCCTCAGCAGAGTCTTTGAAAGTGGATTTATGGAATCAATTCTGTGTCAATCGCCAAATGAAGTTCCTTGGTTATCTATCCAGAACCTGATGAAGCATCTGTTCCAAAAGATGCAACTCAGCATTTGTTTGCTCAACAATCGTCTCAAGAAAGCGCAGCTTTTGCAACATTTCCTGAATCGGTGGATTCGATTGAGCGTTTGGGCTTTGTGTATTGCGTTTGCGCAATTGGAATTCCTCTGGCGAGGAAGTACGGCGCAGGATCATCTCATACAGATGCTGCGTTTCCGGGACCGGCTTTAATCCTAGTTCGGTATCCAAAACCTGACAGCAGGAACGATACTGGGATAATGCTGCCTCTCGGTCCCCGGCCAGCCAGTGGATCATCATCAGTTCCCGGTGTATCTTCTCGCGCGTTGGATCGAGTAGCAAAATGCGCTGACCATATTCCACACCCCGCGGATAATTGCCGTTCCGACCATGGTGTGCCATCAACCTGAACAAAATATTGAGATACGCCAACCGCAGCCGTTCCCGTTCGAATAAACACCAATCTTCGTAAATGCCTTCCAGTAAATCACCTTTGTAAAGATCAGCCGCAGTCTCCAACAAGGAAACCTGCTCAACGCTCAAATCCCGTTCCGTAGAATCCAAACAGCAACGCGAAGCTGCCTCAAACTCATCGATGTCCAGCCGATACGTGTTTGCATCTGTAACGGCAATACAATCCTCTTGAATTGTGATGAGTTCTTCCAATGAGCCGCCGACAGATCGGAACGATTGGCTGAGTCGCCATAGGGTATTGCGTAAGTTCTTGCGTGCCACAACTGATGGCTCATCCCCCCAGAAGACAGCCGCGATCTGCTCGCGCGTGTGCGGAATCTGCCGATTAAGCAGCAAATAATAGAAAAGCATGCAATGTTGTTGTCCGGGAAAACCGCTGATGGCTATGCCATCAAAGGATGCCTGACCTGGCCCTAATAATTTTATGTTGTACATAGCTCACCTGATAGCTTCTAAAGTGGATACTCAATTTTGGCCTGCAATGCATTTACATTTAAAAGAATACTTGATGATCAGTATGAAAAGCGGTAATTATTTTGTGTGCTGGCTCTCACTAGTCTATGCATAGGTAGCTTGCCGTCTAATCTGCAATCTGAGGGTTATATTTTTCTCGGATATAGAGATTTTCTCATTTGCCCCACTACGTGATCTTGAGTCAATTGTTTTTCGAACTTCTATCTCTTCATTGTCCACGTCCATCCTGGTCGCACGCCCAACACGAGTTCGGGCCTTGCAACAGAAAACATCTATGTTTTTCTTTAAATCTAGCGACGTTGGAATTTTCGTCAATTATTACCTGATTGCCGCGTTAAGGAAAGCAGTTCATCGGTACTACTGCGTAACTTGAATGTTAGGGTCACGGATTGTCGACCTTTGTTGCAAAGAGACATATTCTCCGAATCACAATTCGTTAATCAGCTTTCTTCTTTTTCTTTTTCTCTTCCTTTTTCTCTTGCTTTCCCCAAGCATAGATACTTTCAATGGGAATTTCCAAAGTATAGTGCCTCTTTTTGATAAAACGAGATGTTGCGTCGGTTAGCACAACGCGGTCATCAACCAATTCGTGGAACGTTCCGTCCACAATTATTCCTGCGAGAACCAGGGAAATTTGGTCGCCTTTATTGAGAGTTTGAAGATGCTCAAGCACTGTAGTCATAAGTTGGTCCTTTCGCCAGCATTATTTTACAACGATTTTAAGTAAGACCCTATTGTATTCCAGGTAGCCTTGTTGAGCAGTTGTTTCAAGACTATTCCTGCTAGCCGTCTAATAGTTAAACCGGCTCAAGATCGGGCGCCCAGTAGCCAAATCATCTCTTTCTCAATATCATCGCGCACAGCACGAAAAGCATCCATTATTTCCTCATCGTTCCGCATTGCCTTGGCAGGATCTGGAAAACTGCGATGCGCAGCAAGTGCCTTTGGATGAACAAAACCAGTGGGCTTGGTCCCTGCACTAAATGCAAGCCATGCATCTGCCAGGCGCGCGTTGCCAAACGCCGATAAAGTGCTCAGTGCAATTGCAGATGCCCTTGCTGAGCTTATGTAAGGCTTATTCTAATGACACAGCGCAATCCTGCATTCTGACTTGTTGAGAAACGCTCGAATCTGGAAGAGGCAGCTTTTGAACGCACCTCTTCTTCTATTATCTGTGCCAATCAATTTGCGAAGTTTAAAGATTGCCTATTGACAACAAATAACAATTTTGCTATTATAGATTTGACGTTTTCAACAAATTTCAACAAAATTCAACAAAAAGGATTGTTTGTGACCACTTATGAGCGTCGCCAATCTCTAATGGAAATCCTCCGGAAGCAGCCTGGTTTACGCGTTCCTGAGCTGGCAGGAGTATTGGATGTATCAGAAGGCACTGTTCGCAATGATTTGAATGCGTTGGAAGAAGAAGGAAGATTGAAACGTGTTCATGGGGGAGCCGTTTTGAATGATCAAGATCAATTCCAGAACAACTCGTTTATGCGTCGGTATAAAAATAATGTAGCTGCCAAACTTGCAATTGCACGTCAGGCAGCTACTTTGGTTAATGATGGGGACTCCATTTTGCTCGATGCCAGCAGCACTGCTTATTATCTGGTGCGCGAACTTTCGGGTAGGAATAAGTTGCGCGTCATGACCAATGGTTTTGAGGTGGCGCGTGAACTGGCACAAAATACTTCGAACACGGTCATTTTGATTGGCGGCGTCGTAAACAATGATTCTTCGTCCGTCACCGGCTTGCTGAGCGAACAGATCATTGCAGATATGCATATCGAAAAGGCTTTTTTTTCCTGCAGTGGATTTAGCGTTGAGCGGGGGATGACCGAAGTGCATTTTGAAGAGGCGCAGCTTAAGCGCAAGGCCATTGAATCATCGAAGCAGGTTTACGCTCTTGTTGATGCTTCCAAATTTGGCAAAGAAGATCTGACGCCGTTTGC
>Ga0137367_10003867_pt1 | contig 12136 bp, 14 predicted proteins | sample SagtaG_14_FD_104939 | JGI IMG/M metagenome (GOLD analysis project Ga0137367, IMG submission 104939) | Vadose zone soil microbial communities from Sagehorn Ranch, Mendocino, California, USA - Sage1_L_80_16 metaG | ecosystem: Environmental > Terrestrial > Soil > Vadose zone | place: USA... | reverse complement strand
TAATCCTGCGACACTTCCTAATTCAAATTATACATTCATGCAGGGTAGGAAATACTGATCTCTTCAAAACTTCTGTAGTCGTCAGGAACAACATAGGTTTTGCAATGACTGACTGCCAGCATAAATCCCTGTGATCCCAGGAATTGAAAGATTGAGCCAATCTGTGGAAAACGGACAACATGGCTGTATTCCATAAGTTCTTCACGCAGCTCCGAAGAGAGATTCACTATAATACGTGACCTGTTTCCGGTTCACAAGCGGTGCGATGGATCATCAACGGCACATTTTCGCCGGACACCACTTCCACTTGCCTTAACAAATTGTCATTGATAATCTCTTTGCCTTCCAATCTCAATTGAAGACGAAGATACTCATGCGGGTTCATTTTGTGGCACATCCAATGTTTTTAGCCTACTCATTTCGGGCCAGATCTTCATAACCGCCAGCACAACCAGAATTGTTCCCACCCCGCCAAGGACGACAGCCAGGATAGGACCGACGAGCGCTGCGGCAAACCCAGATTCAAAACTTCCCAGTTCATTCGAAACGCCGATGAAGATACTATTCACCGAAGATATGCGTCCACGCATTTCATCGGGAGTTTGCGTTAACAACAGCGTGCCGCGAATGACGACGCTGATATTATCCAGTCCGCCCAACGTAGCAAGCATTAACACAGAAAGCCAGAACCATCTTGAAAAACCAAACACAATTGTTGCCAAGCCAAATCCCGCAACCGCCAGGAAAAGAGTCCGACCAGCATTTTTCATCGGAGGCAGGTGAGCGATCAGGAATGCCACGATCAACGCGCCGATCGAGGGCGCGGCGCGCAGAATCCCCAATCCCTGGGCGCCGACTTTGAGGATATCTGTTGCATAGATGGGAAGCAAGGCGACCGCGCCGCCGAACAATACAGCAAACATATCCAGTGTGATCGCGGCAAGGATTACCTTTGTGCGTTGCATAAAGCGCAAGCCTTCTTTCAACGAATCCATGGTCGCGGATTTTCGTGCCAGCGACAAGCGCCTGCCTTTGATCAGTGAAAGCAGAATGCAAAATGTAATCGCGGCAAGCGCGTCGAATATGTAGATAAAGGTCACAGAGTTGAAAAAGCCCACCAGAATGCCAGCAACCGCAGGTCCAGTGATCGAGGCAAATTGCCAGGTGCTGGTATTCCATGGGGCGGCGCTGGCAAACAATTCAGACGGAATTGTCTCGGGCATAAGAGTCGAAGAGGCCGGGTCATTAAACGCACGCGCAATGCCAATCCCCAGAAGAAAAATGTAAATCCAGGTCAACGATCCTTTGGTATAGGAAAGCCAACCCAAGCCAGTAACGCAGAACGCCAGGAAAAGCTCTGTGAGCACGACAATCCGCCGACGATTGTATTGATCTGCCACATGCCCGGCAGGGAGCGACAGCAGAATCACCGGAATCACCTGTACCAGCCCAACCATGCCCAGGGCAAATGCACTGTGGGTACGCAACCATAATTCCCAGCCGATAGCAAAGGAAAGCATTTCATTTCCAAACGAAGTAATAAAGCGACCTGTCAGCAGCAAGCGATAATCGTGGAAGCGCAGCGCGGCGTAGGGGTCATGACGTCCACCATTTTGCGAAGACATATTCACCTTTGCGAACTGCCGCAAAATTGTTTATTTTGAATTTGAAGTGGGACTGCAATTGATTCAAAAGTTAAAAAGGCGGCAATAGAGATAGGCATGTATGATACCATTTCCCCCATGGACCACAGGGATCATGTAGAGCTTTTACGCCCGGCAAATTTATTGCAAGGCGGCATATGGGCAGACTTCGGCGCCGGAAGTGGCGCATTCACGCTGGCCTTGAGTGAGTTGATTGGATTGAAAGCAGAAATTTATGCCGTGGATAAAGACCGTTCTGGGTTTGACAAATTGGAGCAATCGCACCGCGCTCTCTTTGGGACCTCGCAAAACATCCACCCCGTACGCGCAGATTTTACGGGCGCGCTTTCTCTGCCTCCGCTGGATGGCATCGTAATGGCAAATTCTCTTCATTTCCAAAAGGACAAGGAAAAAGTATTGCGGCATGTGCGCTCATTCCTAAAATTGAATGGTGCGCTTTTACTCATCGAATACAACGTGGATTCGGGAAATATGTGGGTTCCCTATCCTTTGTCTTTTGAAACATATAAAGCCTTGGCTCCGCAGGCAGGATTCAGTGAGCCGCGTTTGCTAGAGACCCATCCATCGCGATTCCTGCGGGAGTTTTATTCGGCTATTGCGTACCGCGAAGATTTAAAAGACCACTAGTTTTCATTGATCTACCGTTGCTTGAAGAACTGCACATCCTTTTCATGTTTCTTCGCGGCTTCACGCGTATCGAACGTGCCGAGATTTTTTCGCTTCCCGGTCTTGGGACCTTTCTTTTCAGAATAGAGACGGTATTCTCCTGATTTTAGTTTTCGAATCATGGTTATTCTCCAATCTTATAGGTTGCAAATGCTATAACGCTGATTCGAGAAAAATATCACAGGCTCAACTCATCGTCGGTAGAGTCCTAAGCAGCGACAAAATCATCCTATTGGATTCGACGATAAACTTTGCTACCTTCGATAACAGTTTCTAACTCATAGTTCGCTACAAGACCATCCAGCAACCATTGAGGAGGCAACCCCTGTTTCGGTACGTCCACAATAATGTATTTTGTACGCGCATTAAAGATCCGGTTTGGTGAACCAGTAGCTCCAGTATAGCTGGGCCAAAGAATATCTATGGGTGGCAGACGGTCGGCATAATAATAAACATCAACGTGCAGGCTCCAGAGATATATAAGATCATCTGGTTGTGTATGGGTTTGGACATAACTACTTATTTGCTGACTGGCAAAACCATCCCTGTACACGGTTTGAAGAAATTTATCATATGAAATCCAATTTAGTTTGTACGTGGCATAATCGCGATAGAGGTTGTAGTTGGACCAAAGGAAAAGGATGACTACCAGCGAAATTGCGGACATTCTCCCCAGGTTTGCCAATCTTTCTGATGATGTTCCCCAACGTCGATATATCCTACTGATTTCAAAGGAAGCTAATAAAGCCAGAGGTGGGATCACGGGTAAGCAATAATGTGGGAAGCCTCCTCCGCGCGAGCCCGCTATTGCAAAAGAAATCACAAGCCAAAGTATCACAATAAAATCTGTAAGATTATCCATACTTCGAATCGGAATAGCTCGCCGTGCAAGATGGTATGTACCAATTAAGCCAAAGAATAATAATGCGATGTTGTTCACGCTTATCCAAAAAAGTGGATAACCAAATGGCCCCGGCAAACTCGATTGATTCATTAAACTTGAATCGAAATACTTGAATCCAAACACAAAGATGAGGACGAAGCGCTCCCACAATCCAAGTCTGGCAAAATAAGTTGCAACAATTGCTAATGGAACGATCAATCCAATTGCCATCCAGATCAACCGGGAGAGCATAGTCCTCCAGGCGCCAGCCTCCTGGCGAGTAATCCATGCCGTCAACGGGATTGAGATGCCTGCAACGACAAGGGGTGCCACGAACGTTAATTTATACAAGATGCCTAAGGCGCCCAATATGCCAAGCCAGCTAAACTGCCAGTCTGGAGCTCGCCGATGCAATAGAACCAATAGTAGAAAAATCCCGGCAATCATGGGAAGATTGGCAAAGTGCTCCATTTCAACCGTCATACCTGCCAGCCCGCGTTGAGACGTTATCAACACGAAAAACAATGCACTTAAGATACCGGTTTGCTTATCAAAATACATGCGTCCCATCAGATAGAGGAGCAACGTACATGCAAGCGTCCAGGGCAGCAGTAGCAACTTTGGTGCATTGGCGTTATCGCCAAACATTCTAAACGCAAGTTCAAATGTGTAATAAACGCCAGGAAGATGATGTCCAGGGTGGAACGTATCGTAAAGTGTTCCCCCTCGAATCATTTGACGAGCAAAAAAAGCGTTCGCTCCACTATCGTTTTCCATTGGCTCAGAGAAGCTTGGCAGCCGAATAACGATAAGCAGTATCGTTATTAAAAGAAAAAGGATCCATTCTTTTTTGTGCATAGTAGACACCATGTTCGTGCAGTATTTTCCTCAATTACGCTTCCTAGGAGGAGCGGATTGCTCAAGTGGTTATTTCAGGCAACTAGGAGAATCCCTACAAATGAGTGATCACGACGAGCCGTTAGATTATGGTCTATATGAATCCAGTTATTCTATGGGCTTTTTACAAACGCAAAGAATTGAGACTCCAAAGGGAAAGTTCATGAAGCGCAAGAGTGGAAGTTCAGTAAGAAAAATGCGATAAAGAATTCCATTCATCCATGAAGGATTCATTTGACTTTCAGAAGTTATATTGAAATATTTAGGAAATACTCGCAGTATCACTCTCCCCAGCCAAACGACAGGAAATAGAATGCTATTCACATAAGACAGCTTCATTAGTTTGAACCCGGCGTGTAATATTTTTTCCTTTAATTCCATGGCATTGTAGCGGCGTTGATGATGGCTGATTTCATCTTGAAAACTCCACAAGAATTGGAACGCTGGCACAAAAATGATTAATGTCCCATCTGGTTTCAATGCTCTGAAAATTTCAGAAAGTGCACGCCGATCATCCTTTAAGTGTTCAATAATATCCAAAACAAGTATAAGGTCGTAGCAGCGCTGGGAAATTGGCAGATTCTCTGCATTGCCACATATTAACACATTGAGCTGACGAGAGCGACAGTATTCCAAAGCATCTGGAGAAAAATCCAGGCCCACAACCTTGTTGTATCCAAGCTGATTCAAATAAACAATATTGAATCCAGTGCCGCAGCCGATATCTAGGATTTGTGGATTCTTGTAAGTTGTCATAGTACGCTCGACCCAATCAAAAATAATCTTGCGACGAGCTAGATACCACCAGTGTGTTGCTTCAACTTGGAAGATGTTGTCATAAAGTGTCTTATCCACGGTTACCTTGATATATTACTCTGTTATATAAGCTCGGTACCACATCTGGAACATAAACAATGTCCATAACAATTTGCGATTATCTTTTCGATGCTCGAAATGTTCACTCATCAATTGGCAAATATAGGAATAGGAAAAAAAGTCCTGGCGTTGGATGAACGACTCAGAAAGCATATCCATCATCATCTCTTTTAAGTCTTTGGAGAGCCAGTATGCCACGGGCATATTGAAGCCTTTCTTGGGACGTTCAATAATTTCCTTTGGCAGTTTTCCCTTCATGGCTTTCTTCAATAAGAATTTACCGGTGATGTTATGCAGCTTGAGATCCAAGGGAAGATCGTTTGCAAATTGCACCAATTCCCGATTAAGAAAAGGCACACGTACTTCTAAAGAGGCAGCCATACTGGCACGATCGACTTTATAGAGGATATCGCCTTCCAAATATGTTTTCTGATCGTTGAAAAGAATTTGATTGAGCGGCTCGCGTGCATCACACTCGTGGGCATAGACGAAGGATTGATAATATGTCTCGCGTAGAACCGGTTGGATCCAATCTCGCAGAAGGAGATTCTTCTCCTCGTCAACGAATGAACCAAGCCAGCGTTGGTGACGCGCCATCAACGGCACCCCGCGTCCCGCAAGAAAGCGCCGCAGACGAAAGTCCAGACTGACGTTATCAAACGATATCTTTAAGTTATCCAAAATCTGCGGAGCAACATAAGCACGTAATGCCCAGGGTGTTAACCTCTCATACCATTCGATCAATCGGTGCGACAATACAGTAGGATATCCGGCAAACAGTTCATCGCCACCATCTCCGCCTAATACGACCTTGACCTTCTCACGCGCAAACCGGGAAAGTAAATAAGTGGGGATGACCGATGAATCGGCAAAAGGCTCATCGAGGATCGCTGGCATCTCACTGACTAATTCCACAGCCTTTTTGCTGGTCAGCACCATCTCATTGTGTTTTGTTCCAAGGTGATTTGCCACCTGCCGTGCGTAATTCGATTCATTGAACGATCCCTCCTCAAAGGCAATCGTAAAACTTTCCACTTGCCCCGGATACAGGTCAACCATCAAGGCAGCGATCGTGCTGGAGTCAATGCCTCCGCTGAGCAGCACACCCACAGGGACATCGCTGACGAGCTCCGATTCCACAACCGAGCGGAGTTTGTTATGCAGCGCGACCGAATAATCACGCCAATAAACCGGCGGACGGCTTTCACTCTGTTTAAAAGTTAATGCAGCATAGGCAGAAGTGGTTAGCCCTTGCAGATTGTATACAAGGATGTGACCCGCCTCCAAGCGTTGGACATTTCGAATGATCGTTCGCGGCGTAGGAACATACTCATAAGAAAGATATTCGTTGAGGGAGATCAAATCAACAGTACGATCCACTCCCGGATGCGAGAGGATCGCTTTCATCTCAGAGCCGAAGATCAACTGTCCGTTGGCGAGATGCGTGTAATACATAGGTTTGACGCCCATGCGATCACGTGCCAATAGGAATTGGCTTTTCTTTTCGTCCCAAATGGCAAAAGCAAATATCCCGTTTAAATGCTGGACACATTCTGTACCGAACTCCTCATATAGGTGAAGAATGGTTTCTGTATCGGAGTTTGTGCGAAATATATGCCCGTGCTTGTCTAAATAGTTTCTTAGCTCGCGGTAGTTGTAAATTTCCCCATTGAAAACGATCCAGATCGTTCCATCTTCATTGGTTATCGGTTGCTTTCCTGTTACAAGATCAATAATCGACAAGCGACGTGATGCCAACCCCACTTGTTCGGTGACATAGAATCCATCGTCATCTGGACCCCGATGGGCAATGGATCGATTCATTTTTTCGAGCACTTGCCTCGAAATCGCTGGACCGGTATTTCCAACTGCGACGATACCGCAAATACCGCACATGTCTAAGCTCCCATAAATTTCTTACGATGGTGTCGAGACTCTTCTAAAGAGGAACTGATTATTTCCAAACCCATGACCCGTTAGTTCAAAGCGAACCAATTCAAAGCCTAGATTCTTATAGAAACTAATGATCTTCTCTGACTGTGCAGGTTCAAAGGGATAACCGCCGAGCCAGTCACGCCAGTCATGGACGAGGGACATACCACGATATTTCTTATGCTCTCGATAGCGAATGACTGGATTTCGAAAATGAACCAAATCAATGGCAAGCCCAGCCAGGAAAAATATTGGATAAAAGATCAGACTCATCAATGCGCGTCCCAATGGACCTGAACAATATGTGCGTTTTACCGTCTTCCAAAATTTTGAAATGAAGCCCTGGTCATTATAGATAGCAACAAACAATAAGCCTCCTTGTCGAACAGGAAGTTGGGCATTATGGAGTGCCTGCCATAGAGCGCCCGTGTGATGCAAAACTCCCCACGCATAACTGATGTCGAATTTGCCTAATCCTTTGATGTATGACTCATTAAGAATGGAGCCTTGTTCAATGGTCCATTGACTTTGCTTCGACGCATAGCGGCGTTTTACTTCTTCTGTGCATGCTACAGACTGCGGATCATAATCAAACGAATGGACGATCGCACCCATTCGATGTGCAGCCAGACTATGCAAACCTGAGCCTGAACCGATATCCAGAAAGCGTTTCCCGACTAAATCGGTCGTACCCAAGAAAGCGCTCAACGCTTTTTCTGCCTCTTGAATATGTTCATCGGAGAGAATGCCCAAAAAGTTTTTCCAGTTTTCCCCAAATGCAAACCCCTGTATGTTTGTCTCTGTCATCGTGTCACCAATTATGAACTTCTTAATTGTTTTTGATTGTACATCAGTTTGATAAGCGGTTTTTAGAGTTGTCATAAATGATAAGAAGATCGCCTCTTGGCAACCTTCTTATGGCATGCTTAATTGACTAGCAATTAATTACCTATTGGATTCGACGATAAAGTTCGCTGCCTGAGATAATCGTTTCTAATTTATAGTGGGCTGCGAGACCATCTACCAGCCATTGAGGGCACTGCGACCTTTGGGATGTATCTAAAACAATATATTTCGTACGGGCATTAAAGATGCGAGTCGGTGAACCGGTGGCTCCTACATAGGCGGGCCAAAGAATATCGATTGGAGGTAACCGATCCGCATAATAATACATATCAACATGAATGCCCCAGTTATAGATAAAATCATCTGGTTGCGTGTGTGTATGAATGTAATTACTTATTTGCTGGCCTGCCAATCCGTCCTTGTACACGTCTCCGAGGAATTCATCGTGTGAAGTCAAGCCCAATTTGTATTTGGCGTAACTTTGATAAATGCTGTAGTTTGACCATAAGAAGATGAAAATTACTAAAGCGACTGCAATCGTTCTACCTAGATTGGCGAACCGTTCCGATGAAATCTTCCAGCGTTGATAGGTGCTGCTGATCTCTATGGAAGCCATAAACGCCAGAGGTGGAATAACAGGCAAACAATAATGTGCGAAACCTCCTCCACGCAATCCAGCCGTGGCAAGAGAAACTACGAGCCAAAGCAGGATAACAAAATCCGAAAGATTTCGCATACTTCTAAGAGGAAAACATCGGCGTACAAGGTGGTATAAACCGACCAGGCCCAGGAAGAGCAATGGGAAATTATTTAGGCTGATCCAAAAAAGTGGATAACCAAATGGCGGGGGCAAATTTGAGAAATCCATCACACCTGCCTCCAAATAGCCGGATCCGAACTGAAAAACCAGGAAGAAGCGCTTCCACAATCCAAGGGCGGCAAAATACGCCGCGACACTTGCCAGCGGAATGATTAATCCAATTGCCATCCAAATCAGCCGGGAGAACATCATTTTCCATGTTCCAGGCTCTTTTCGCGTCATCCATGCCATCAAGAGAATTGAAATTCCGGCAACCACTAACGGTGCCACGAATATTACTTTATATAAAATGGATAAAGCGCCCAGAACTCCAAGCCAGATAAACTGCCATGCCGGGGCTTGTCGGCGATATAAATTTAGTAAGAGAAAAATTCCGGCAATCAGTGGGAGGTTGGCAAAGTGTTCCATTTCAACGGTCATCCCCGCAAAACCTCGCTGGGAGGATATCAACACAAAGAAGAAAGCACTCAACACACCGGTTTGCTCGTCAAAAAACTTGCTTCCCATAAAGTAGAGGAGCAGTGCACATGCAAACGTCCAGGGTAGTAGAAGTAATTTTAAAGAATTGGCGTTATCTCCAAAAAGTCTAAAGGCAAGTTCACACGTGTAATAAATACCAGGAAGGTGATGCGCTGGATGAAATACATCATAAAGCGTTTGTCCTCTAAGCATCTGACGAGCAAAAAAAGCGTTCGCTCCACTATCGTTTTCCAAAGGTTCAGAAAAACTTGGTAAGCGAACGATGATGAGTAGCGTGGCAAGCGTCAAAAGAAAAAGCAGATTCTTTTTATTCATACTATTTTTGAAATTTATTTATTCCCTGGTTGAATGACAGGCTTCTTTGCCCAGGCAAGGTGTGACAGGCCTACAAATTACACGGTGACCTGATTATTGATTAGCTCTAAAGATAAATTTTATCTTCTCATATCCGTCTACCCGATGATGATAACTGCCCTGCCACCAGCGAAAATTGTACAACAGTTTTGAGATGATTCTATTGGCTGTCATAAATGAAAAGAAGGCTGATAGAGCACCAGCCTTCTTTTGCCAAAGTTGTGTTTTTCTATTTATGCTTGAATGCCTGTACTTCCTGCTCATGTTTCTTTGCGGCTTCGCGTGTATTGAACGTACCCAGATTTTTCCGCCTCCCTGTTTTGGAATCTTTCTTTTCGGAATATAAACGATATTTACCGGATTTCAGTTTTCGTATCATCGGGAGCTCCCATAAATATAGGATTTAGAGGTTCTACCTCCTAGAACGTTATCCTGCTGAAAGTATTACATTACTTAACGGTCAGCCAGACTCCCAGAAGGACAACGATCAATCCGGCAATGCGCGTCACATCCAATGCCCGGACGGAAGCACCGAGTAGACCGAAATGATCAAGTAAAACTCCCACCAAAAGCTGACCGGCAACAATTGTCGTGATGGATGCCGCAATGCCCACGCGTGGGATCATATAACTAATAGCGCTGATCACAATCAACCCGAATATTCCGGCGACCAGCGCATACCATGGCACACTTCGCCACTGGGATAACTTTCCACCGCCGATGAATAATAATGGCAACAATGCAATGATGGCCCCACCGATATGGACAATAAATACGCTCTCGAAAGTCCCGAGCCGCTGGCTGATCATGCTTGCCAAAGGACTTTGCAACCCCACCGCCGCGCCGCCTGCTAAACCGATCAGAATAATAAGGATGACTGGTTCCATTGCAATTCTCCTTTGAAGCCGGGTTGTGGATTTTATTATCTCATTTTTAGGAAACATGGGTCACCCTTGAATTATAAATTACCGGGTCATTTGCCACAGTTTATCTAGAGGCTTTATAACAATTCTGTCCATGGATTCGTTTGATTCATACAAGCAAAAATGGGATGGGGAATTTTTAGCAAGAAAATCACTATAGCAAGTGATGAAGGAGACTGGAAATGAACAAATGGTCGCGCCCGCTATTAATCGGCGTGTTGATACTGGTTATGTGGACCTCGGCTTGTAATTTGTCGATGCAGACTTCCCCTCTGCCAACAAGCACGATCATTCCTATTGAGCAAATCGGGTCCCCAATGCCTACTGGGACAAGTGTAGTATCCGTGACGGAAACAAATACTCCCGCTACAGCGGTCATTCCGATCACAGGAGAAAACGTTGTTCAGATGCAATGTCAATTCTGTGTGAATGGTTTTGCACATGCTGTTCTTATTTTTCCAGATTCGTCGATATTTAATGTGGAATCAGGTTCGCCGGTAACTTGCCTAACCGCTGAAGTCGTAAATGGCAAACGGGTGCTGGTTTGCAACGGCGCACAATCCACGAGCTTTAATTTGAAGATCTGTTCCGATAATTCCAACTGCTTGCTGTTTCCTGTTGCTCTGGAACCTTGTCCGCTTGCGGGGACAGGAACGCAGGTTACAACGGTCACTCCTGTTTTCCTGACGGCTATCAACACTCTTCAGCCGCCCTCGCGCACGCCAAGGCCTAGGACGCCCGTTCCTTCGCAAGCAGCTACGCAGACAAGCGTCCCTCCGCCTGCTGACACGCCGACAACAGAATCTTCGCCCGGGCCAACGTCATACCCATAGCTCTCCGATTTGGACCAATTCGTTTTAGAGAAAGGTAAGATATGAAAAAAATTTCCAGGTCGTTTTTGTTTGGCTCACTCGCGCTCGTTTTGTTGATAGCTGCCTGCGGAGCGAATCAAAACGCGACTCCCACATTATCAGGCACCAGCATTGTGGAAACCAGCCCTCCCTTCCTCGGATTGGGTACATCAGTAGCTGGAACGGCAACTTCCTTAATCACCGGAACTCCGGGAACTGCTACGACTGCCATCGCAACAACTGGTTCTGAAACACCAACCGTCAGCGGTACACAAAGCGTTTCAACACAGGTCACATCTATCACTGGTGCAACCGCAACTCCAAATGCAGCCATCCCTGTGACTGGCTCAGAGATCACACTCGTAGATTGCCAGTTCTGTATCGACAATCTGGCACATGCTTTGTTGGTATTGCCGGATGTTTCAACATTTCAGGTTGTATCCCCAATGCCTACAGCCAATACTTCCAATGCGATCAGTTGCTCCACGATCGAGGTGAATAATGGCAAGCAGGTCGTGCTGTGCAGTGGACCAGCAAGTACTCCCATCATGTTGAATATTTGTACCAGTGGCAACTGTACGAACTTCCCGGTGAATTTACAGGCATGTCCATTGGCGCAGCCGCAACAAGCGACACCTGCTCCAGGCAAGACGCAAGCTGCTCCCACTTCCAGTACAGGCGGAGCCGTATCACCGACAGCAACGACTGCTGCCAGTACACCTACGCCAACACCATAATTAGATGCACAAGAATCAATAGCGCCCTGAAATTCTTCGAATATCAGGGCGCTATTCTTTATCTGCTATTTTCGGACTGGGCGGCGAAATAAACGAATGATGCCAAATATGATACCGATCAAAACAAAGAGCAGCAGCGCGATCAAGAGCACAAGATTGAACGAAATTTGCAATTTGCTGAAATTCGGTTGGACCTCAATCGCCAGG
>Ga0137367_10003860_pt1 | contig 12141 bp, 10 predicted proteins | sample SagtaG_14_FD_104939 | JGI IMG/M metagenome (GOLD analysis project Ga0137367, IMG submission 104939) | Vadose zone soil microbial communities from Sagehorn Ranch, Mendocino, California, USA - Sage1_L_80_16 metaG | ecosystem: Environmental > Terrestrial > Soil > Vadose zone | place: USA... | reverse complement strand
CAGGGCGGACGCCGTGCGGGCCATGGTCCGGGTCATGCGCTCGTTGCTCCGGTCGATCAGGGACCTCGACCGGGCAGTCGTCGCCCACCTGGGTGAGCACCCGGACGCCGAGGTCTTCACGTCGCTGCCACGCTCCGGTCAGATCAACGCTGCCCAGATGCTCGCCGAGTGGGGCGACTGCCGGGAAGCCTACCCCGACCCCGACTCGGTGGCGATGCTCGGCGGGTTGTGCCCCGTGACCCACGCCTCCGGCAAGCACCGGGACGTGAGCTTCCGGTGGGCCTGCAACAAGCGTCTGCGCCTGGCCGTCACCACGTTCGCCGACAACTCCCGGCACGCCTCCCCCTGGGCAGCCGACATCTACCGGCGGGCCATCGCCAGGGCTGCGACCACCCCCACGCCGTCCGCATCCTGGCTCGGGCATGGACGCGTGTCATCTGGCGGTGCTGGCAGGACCACACCGCCTACAACCCGGCCCTTCACGGGGCCGCTAACCGACTCGAAGCCGCGTGAGGTTGACATGGGAAGTGTCAGAGGCTTGCCGGATGCCCGAAGGCTAGACATGCCTTCAAAACCGGTGTGCCGGCGAGAGCCGGCAGGCGGGTTCGATTCCCGTCCGCCTCCGCGAGGGCATCTACCAGGGCATTCGTGGCTCTCCGGCCGCCTCGGAGGGATCCAGCCCTCCCCCGGTCGGAAAAACCGGTGTGGCCTCTCCAGGCACAGAATGCACGAAAGACCGGGGAGATTCTGTGGCGCTTGCCAGGATCCAGCGTCCGTCGCCAGCGACTCAAGCGACTCTCGTACCAACGCGGAACCATCCAGCAACCCCAAGCCATGGGATCCGCCCGCCCCGCGCGAGGTCGATCAGGTCGAGGCCCACGCAGGTCGGGCTCATGGCTCATCCATCGAGCGCATCGGCGAGCTCGGCTGGCGCCGAGAACATCGGCCAGTGGCTCGTGAGGAGCTCGGTGAACGACCATTGAGGCCCCGCAAGCTCCGCGAACCAGGGATGGCCGCTCGCGATCATTCCCTGCACCTGGTCGAGCGGAAAGCTACACGTGACCAGTAGGTGCGGAAGCTTCGTGCGCTCAGCATGCGTCAGCGAGATCGGCTGGGTGTATGTGCCGAACGGTTGCGGCCTCGATCGCTCCCGGATCGCCGCCCGGGCATCCGCCTCGCTCCCGACGGTGCTCGAGCCATACACCTGCTCGAGCTCCTCCCAGGTAGGTATCGGGAGCAGCCTCCCCTCCCCTTCTTCGCGGACATGGCGTTCAATGACCTCACGGACCGCCGGGGGGAGCGTGTCCAGGTAGGCCACGCCATCGGGCGCCGGGCCGCTGTCGACGTACACGAGGCGCGCCAGGCGCTCGGGAACGCGGTCGGCCGCGCCTGTCACCGGCCACCCTCCGAAGCTGTGGCCGACGAGCACCCTCGCGCAGGTCCTTGGTCTCGATGGCTTCGACGATATCGGCGACGTGGCGCTCGAGGTCCACGCGCTCCGCGGCGCCGGTCTGGTCGCCAAGGCCTCTCATCGTGAGCGGATGCACACGGTGACCATGGCTTCGGAGCATTGACGCCACCTCGATCCAGGCCCAAGCCCCCAGCCATGCCCCCAGGCACGAGCACGTACGTCGTCATTGCTTCCTCCTTTCGCGCCGATTCGCTGTGTCCCCCTCGCTGGGACGCTGATGATCACTGCGGCCGACACGACCTCTTTCTCGGCCGTCGCGTGATCCTGGTTGTGATCGTCCGGCATGCCAGCCGACGTCGCGGGTGGCGCACCTGATCCGCGGACGCTGGCGGCTGGGTCGATGTGGCAGCGCCACCCTTGGGGGAAGGCCAGCACCTCGACCGTCGCGCTTGCTCTCTTCTCCGCATCTCTCGATATTGGTCACGAGTAGCTCAGCTGCTCATCCCAGTGCGTGGGGCGCCCCTCGCGAGTGAGGTCGAACAGGTTCCAGACCGGCTCGATCGTGCCAACATGACGGGGATCCTGTTCAGGGTCGGTCGGGGCATAGAAGAGCTCCGACCCCCAGAAGTGGCGGATGGTTCCGCCGTCGCGATGGAACACGTTCAGCATGGGCCTCTGGTATCCCTCGGGGGTCTCGGCCAGGTAGTCGCGGTTGTAGGTGTTGCCGGCCGACGACAGGAACCGCAGCCGTCGCCATCCTCGCTCCTCGGCGAAGGCGAGGGTCCGCGACAGCGGGGACTTCGCGACGACGGCGAGGTTGATGATCTGGGAGGCATGCTCCGCGGCGCCATCGAGCTGATCGAGCAGGGCCGTGCACGAGGGGCACGGACCCTCGGAGAGCGGGAGCAGCGCCGTTTGGCCACCTTGGGGGCCCGGCCGCGGGTCGCCGGGGTCGCGGGGGAACATCATGCTGTAGATCACGAGCGAGCTCTTGTCGGCCGCGAATAGTTCCGACAGCCGCACATCGCTCGGTGCACCGTCGGTTCCGTTCTCCTGGAAGACGTAGTCCTCGGGGACCACCCCGCCGGGCGGCAGTCCCCGCCGGGCGGCCGCCACCGCCTCCATCGCCCGGCGCAGCTCGATCTCCTGCTCGAGCAGCCGATCTCGGGCCGCGCGGTACTCGGCTGACTCTCCCGGGTACCTGACGCTCATGAGCTTCTCCTCTCCGTCTGGCCATTGCCGTACTCGTCGTGGCGGCGGAACCACAGCCCGGTCTCGTTGCGTCCCCTCGGTGCTCGGTCCAGCCACTGGTACATGCCCCAGAGCGCGTCGACGCCTCGGGCGTAGGCGGAATAGGTGTGGTACCCGACGCCGTCCTCGAGGGCGAACGCGCTCATACCGGGGGCCTCCCGTGTGTACGTGGCCGCGTCGGTCCCGACCGTGGCCGCGATTTCGGCGAGAGGGCCGTCGCCGGCTTCCAGGCCCGGCCTCACGTCCATCGACCGGTAGTTGTATTCGACGATGCCCTCTCGCTGCTGCTCCTCGGTGTACGAGGTGTTGAAGTCGTAGTTGAAGTCGCTGCCGAGCGAGGATGCCCAGGGGAAGATCCATCCCATCCGGCGCTTGTATGCCTGGAGCTTGTCGAGCGGCGCACGGGACACCGCGCCACGTCGTGGTTTTCGAGGTGGACGACGGAGCCGTTGAAGCCATCCGCTATCGCTGAGCAGGCCGGGCAGCCCGCCGTGTACTCCGGTCCGAACATGAAGTGGTAGACAAGGAGCTGGGAGCGCCCTCGGAACAGGTCCGCCAGCGAAGCGCTGCCATCGTCGGTGTCGAAGCGGTAGTCCTTGTCGATCCGGACCCAGGGGAGCTGCTGCCGCTGTCGGGCGAGTTCGTCGCTGCGTCGGGTCAGCTCCTTCTCGGCCTCGAGTAGCTCGAGCCGAGCCGCAAGCCACTCCTCTCGCGTTCCTGTCCTGTGCTCCGTCACGAGGTCCTCCTCCTTCGGTCGCTGCATGGGGCGTAAGCCAACGCACTGCCGATCCATCTGCCGGGCCATCCGGGCTTGCGTAAGCTCCTCAACAGACACTCCTTGGCGGCTACGCCCGCTCACATGGGTAGAACGAGCCCGGGAGCCGACGATGGCACGACGACAATCAAGATTCCAAAGCCAACCAGCGCCAGAGCGACCGGCACATCGATGAGGGCTCTCGGCGGGAGCAGCTTTTGGGCGAGGACGAGCGCGCCGATGATGGTCATCCAGGTGACGCTCATGACGCCGAGCGCGACCAGCATGACCATCAGCCCGATGCTCGAGCCGACGCAGTAGAGCCCGAACTGGAATCCAGAGCGGACGCTCTGGCGACAGCGCCGGCGGCAGTCGCGCTTGAGCGGCGTGAGCTCGTAGAGGCCTGCGCCGATCGTCAGCGCGCCGGCGGCGAGAGAGCCGTGCGGCCGGTACGCGGCGTATACCGCGAGGCCGACCACGGTCCAGATGGCGAGGTACGAGCCTGTGAACAGCGGCACGGCGCGCGCACGATGGTTGACGCGAATGAATCCCGAGACCGCCGGGACTGCACCGGGGAGCATCATCGCCGCCATCATCGCCACCCAGGACGCGATGAAGAACGGGAACGATCCGAGCTCAGTCGCGGCTCCCATGTCCATGCCGCTCATCCGCTGAACCGCAACGACCCAGGCCGCGGCGGCCAGGCCGAGCGTCCCCGTGAACGCGACGGTTGTCCTCGCTGCCTCAGTACTCGTCATGGCGCCGCAGCGGGAAGTCTGCGTCACGTCCGTCGGGAATCTGGTCGAGCAGTTGGTGGTGGTAAGGAGCGAGCAGGAAGCGGTCGGGTGCGGTGCGCGAGTACGTGTAGACGACGCCGTCCTTGAGTGCGAACACATTCCAGCCCGGCGACTCCGCCATGCCGTGTGCCAGATCGGTTCCGACGTTGTCGGCCCAGTTTTTCAGCCAATCGTCCGCCTCGGCGACAATCTTCGCGAGCTCGCTCGTAGCCATCCGCTCCTCGGTGAACGCGAAGTCGAAGTTGAAGTTGAAATCGCTCCCGTACGATGACACGTAGGGAAACTGCCAGCCCATCCGCCTCTTGTAGGCGGCGAGCTTCTCGATCGGCGCGCGCGAGATCGCTATCAACGTCACGTCGCTGTTGTTCAGGTGGACGAGTGCGCCGTCGAAGTGGTCGGCCAGGCCCGTGCACCCCGGGCAGGCGGCCTCATAGGTCGGGCCGAACATCAGGTGGTAGATGAGCAGATGCGACCGGCCGTCGAAGAGCTCGGCGAGCGTCTTCTTGCCCTCCTCGGTGTCGAACCGATATTTCTTCTCGACCCGCACCCAGGGCAGCTCCCGTCGCCTTCTCGCCAACTCCTCGTCGAGCCTCCCCAGCTCTTGTTCACGCTCGTGAAGCGCGCCGACCGCGGCTTTCCACTCTTCCCGCGTTCCCACGTTGTGCTGCGACATCGCGTGCGCCTCCTCTGCGGCGTCCGACGTTAGACGGGCCGGGCCCGAAGAACTCATCGCTGGAAGGCGAATCGCCAGCTCCGTGGGCGATCGCGGCCGCCCCAACACGGCTGCTCGGGTGGGCCGAATCGCCACCGCGAGGAAGCGGACCCGGGGAGCATGTCTTGAAGTGCCAGCATGGCTCTGTAGGGTCGCGCTCGCCTGCGGTATGTGTCAACGTCCAATTCAGACATACCGAAGCAGACCAATTCCGATGACGACGGCTTCCCGGGCGACGTGCTTGTCGACCTTCGCCACGACCAGGATCGCCCACTGCGCGAGCGCCTCGAGCACGCCCTCCGGTCTGCAATCCAACAACAGCTGCTCGCCGCGGGTACCGCGTTGCCGCCGACACGGGTGCTCGCAGCCGAACTTGGCATCTCGCGCAGCGTCGTCGTCGAGGCATACCGGAACCTCACGGCCGATGGCTACCTCGAGACCCGCCTCGGCGCCTGGACGCGAGTGCGACCCCAGCCCGACCCTGAGGCGTCCCCGACGTCGGAGGATCCATCAGATGGTGAGGCCGCAGTGTTCTTTGACCGGCCGCGTCCCGCGTCGCTGTTGCGGGCTCAGATCCGGCTCCTGGGCGGCCTACCCGACCCGGCGCTGTTTCCCCGAACGCGCTGGCTCCGCCACTATCGCAGCGCGCTCGCGGAGCTGCCGGATCCGCAGCTGACCTATCCCGACATCCAGGGTGCCGAAATCCTCCGCACAGCGCTGGCCTCCTACCTCGGGCGGGTCCGTGGTGTCGCGACCACGCCGGGCCGGATCCTCGTCTGCGCAGGCGTAACCCAGGGCCTCACGCTCGTCTGCCGCGCACTGCGACGTGCAGGCGCGCGTCGCGTCGCTGTCGAAGACCCCTGCTTTGGCGTTCACCGCATGGCGATCGCCATGACAGGACTGGAACCCGTGCCAATCCCTGTCGACGATGCCGGCCTCGACCCGGCCCGCTTGGCCGACCAGGATATCGCCGCGGTGCTGGTCGCGCCGGCACATTCCTACCCCAGCGGCGTCATGCTCAATGCGTCCCGACGCCGCGAGCTCGTCGGCTGGGCGCGCCGGCGCAACGCGCTGATCATCGAGGACGACTACGATGCCGAGTTCCGCTACGACCGGGCTCCAATCGGCGCATTGCAGGGACTCGCGCACGACCGGGTCATCTACATCGGCTCGGCCAGCAAGACGGTGACCCCGGCGCTCCGGCTCGGATGGGTAGCCGTTCCTGCCGAGCTGGTGGACGCCCTTGCCCGCGAGAAGCACTTCGATGACATGGGCTCCAGCCTCCTCGAACAGATCGCCTTCGCGCGCTTCATCGACAGCGGCGACTTCTCGCGCCACCTGCGCCGCGTGCGACCCGTCTACCGGCACCGACGAGACGCGACGATCAACGCGGTGACCAAGCTCCTCCCCACCGCGCGGTGGCAAGGCGCTGCCGCCGGGCTGCATCTCCACCTCACGCTACCGGGCGACGTCGATGAACGGGCACTCACCCTGGCGGCGTACAAACGCGGCGTGCTCGTGGAAGACGGGTCCTGGCAATGGGCACGCCCCGAACAGGCTCCGCCGTCGATCATCATCGGCTACGGCTTGACGAGCGATCGCACAATCCGTTCTGCGATCACCATCCTCGCTGACGTGATGCTCGTCACCAGATCGCCAAACACCCCGGCGTGAATCCGGAACCATCCGACCTACTCTCGTTCCGAGCCAGGGTGACCCAGAGCAAGACGCCGTGGAACTCGGTGTCGCCTCGGCCCTTTGGCAGAAGAGCTTCCCCGACCGTTTGCGGGAAGCCGCAGAGCTCCATCGAAGCGAAGACTCAGCGCCTGCAACGAAATCCGATCCGACGCTTGAGGAGGGAAGGGGTGCCTCCCAATAGGGACCGGCGTCCAAGAGGGGCCGCAGCTCCGTCCGCTCAGGTTCAGGCCCGGCGATCACCGAAGCGGAGCGCCCTTCCCCAAGAACCGCCCGTGACCGGGGAGAACCGGGCGGCGACGACAAAAGTCACTCAGCTCGGTGCTTGCCTTGTCGCAAACCAAATGCAAACGCACGAGACGACACCTGGCAACACAGGACGACACCAGATGGCATGAAGCCCCGTCCCGGTGTGGACTGAACAGCACGCCGTAGCACCAGATCGCACAGGGCATCACGAACCGCCCCGAACTTCAAAACCGGTGTGCCGGCGAGAGCTGGCAGGCGGGTTCGATTCCCGTCCGCCTCCGCGACCTGGGGTTTTGGCGTTCCCGAACGCGGCGCTTGCCCGAAGCGGAGCAAGCGCGTGCAACATCTTGCAAACATCTCTCCAGCCCCTTCGGGCACGGCGCTGTCAACCCTTCGTTGACAGCCGGGACGGGTTCAATCCAGTCCCCACCGCCGCCGCAGTGGCCCCTTCGGTTTGGGCACCGACACTTGTGGCTCTTCATCGCCTTCCGCGCCACCCGAGTGCGGATGCCAGTTCCAACGTCACCGCATGTCGGTGCGCTCCCATACGATCGGATCGTGGCGAACCTCCAAGCCGTCTACTACAGGGCACCCGACGGGTCCGAGCCGGTCAGTGACTTCATCGACGGCCTCGACATCAGGCGCCAGGTCGTCCTCGACAATCAGATCAACCGCTTGAACACGCTCACCATCGCCGTGCCCGACCTGCCATTCCCGCACAGCTCGCAGGTGCGAGGCCCCCTGCGCGAACTCCGCTGCCACTTCGGAAGAGAGCTGTACCGAGTTCTGTATCGGCGCTCCGCGGGCCTGGTCGTCCTGCTGCACATCTTCCACAAGTCCACCGGGGAGGTTCCGGAGTCCGAGATCAGGATCGCCGAGGGCAGGTGGGCCGATTTCAAGGCCAGGATGGACGCCCCGACGCGAAGGCCTCCTCGGGCCGCAGGCCACGACGCCCCTTGATGCAAACTTGAGCCTGCTTACCAGAAGTGGTAAGGTCGCGTCATCCGCGTCATCCGCGTCATCCGCGTCATCGAAGGGAGAGGCATGGCGAAGACCAGTCCCGTGGGAAGGACGGTCGCTGAGGCAAGCTCACAGCGAGCCCGGCGCAGCCCCGCGTACCGCACCGAGCAGGATCGGCTCGCCCCGTTCGAAGCCCTGGCCCGGATCGTGATCAAGCATCGAGCCGCCCTCGGCATCTCTCAATTGGAGCTGGCCAGGCGCGTCGGCACAAGTCACTCCGCCATCTCCCGTATCGAGAGCGGCCGCCACAGGACGAGTGTGGAGACACTCCAGCGCCTGGCCCACGCCCTGGGGGTGCGCCTCGTCCTCGGATTCGAGAGCGGCCCCCGGGATCGACCCGTTCGCGACCTGATCAGCGCTTGAGCCCTCCTCCAATGGCATAGGGAAGAGGCGTCGCTTGGCGTCGACCCTGATCGGAATCACGACCAGTCACCCGGCGATGAACCCACGCGTCTTGCAAGCCCGCAGGGGCTTCTGCGACAGCCGGAAGGCTCCTTGACCGGTTCGACCGTGAGCACGGGTGCGCCGCCGATCCCAACATCGAGGTCGTCGTCCTCGGCGCAGCCTCTCTCGACGCCCTGAAGGAGACACACTCGAGGTGCTTCCAGGGCGAGATGCGGGCGATGGCGCGTCGGCTCGCAACTGCGGCTGAGCGTCCACCCCGGGAACGGGCTCGGCATGGCTCCGACCGCCGTTCGCACGCCACGATCCGGACGCGAGGAGTCACCGAGAGCCTCGCTCGGCGTGTGGACGGGGCCCGATAGAGCCTTCGCTCCGGCGATGGACACTTTGGAGGCCGGCAATCACCCGCTGATGAACCCCAGCGTCTTGTAGGCCCGGAGGCGCTTCTGCAGCATCGCCTTCAGCACCGGCACGTTCGAGTCCGCGTAGTCGTAGACGGTCACCCGGTCCTTGCCCTCGTGCGTACGCATGAGCCGGCCCGTGTACTGGACGAGCTTGCCCTTGAACGCCACCGGGAACGCCAGGAACAGGGCGTCGAGCTGGGGGCAGTCGAACCCCTCGCCCAGGTACTGGCCGGTCGCCACCACGACGAGGTCCCGGTCGGGCGGGGCGGCTTCGATGGCCTCGAGGATCGACCTCCTCGCCTTCTTGCCGAGCCCACCCTCCAGCACGAATGGCTCGATGCCCGCCTCCCGCAGGCCCTGAGCGAGCCGTTCGACGTGCTCCTTCCACTGGCTCAGGACGAGGCACCGACGGCCCTGGGCCAGCGCGGCCACGACGTCGCCCACCACCAACTCAGTCCGAAGCCCATCCTCGACCAATCCCCGGAAGACATCCTGGATCGATGCCTCCTCCCCTCCTGCGAACGTGAAGGAGGTCTGGCGGACCCTCAGCTCGAGCGCGAGCTGGGCCCGCGCCTCCGTGTCCCTCGGGGAGATGTTCGACCGGATGGGGCCGCACTGCATGGTGATGATGCCCTGCAGCCCGTCCCTGCGGTATGGCGTGGCGGTCAACCCCAGGACGTAGCGCACCGAGGCTCGGCGGAGGCAGGACTCGACCGAGAACGCCGGCACGTGATGGCACTCGTCGATGACGACCAGCCCGTAGCCCGCGAACAGATCCTCGAGATCGGTGCGCCGGCTCAGGCTCTGGATCATCGCCAGGTCGACGACTCCGGTCCGCCGGTCCTTGCCGCCGCCGATCTCGCCGATCTCCTTGTCGCGCAGCCCGAGGGTGTCCGCCGCGCGGAGCTTCCACTGCTCCAGCAGTGGCTTTCGGTGAACGACGACGAGCGCGGGCACGTTCCGGCTCGCGATGACCGCGCACCCCATGACCGTCTTGCCCACGCCCGGCGGCGCCACCAGGACTCCATGCTCCTCCTTGACCGTTGCGTTCACCGCGTCCGCCTGCAGATCGCTCAGCTCGCCTCGGAACGACAGCGACAGTGGAGCAGGCACCGGACGCCGATCCGCCACGGCGAGGACGCTGCCCGCGGCCCGCACCACCGAACGGAGCTCTTCCAGGAGGCCCCGCGGCACGTGCAGATTGCTCAGGTCCTCCTCGTAACACCTGATGAAACGAGGGGTCTGATACGTGGAGAACCGGAGGCGCTGCCGCTCGTAGAACACCGGGTTGTGCAGCGACGCCAGGTGTTTGACGGACGCCACGAGGGACGGGGGCAGGCCCGCCTTCTCCACGGCGATCATTGCTCCGAGCGTGCAGGCGACCCGGGCGGGAGGGGGACGCTCCCCCTTTCGCGGCTTCATCCCTGCCCGCGCGGCATCCGGACCGGCCGGAATGTGCCCCACCGAGTCGACAAACGCCTCCACGCTCTCCGGTGAGAGGCGATGGACCTCGGCCAGGTACGCCCATTGGTCCGGCCACGGCTCCATGCTGGAGGGGTCCAGGAACTCCGTGTTGCCGTACTCCCGGGACTTCCCCTGCAGGGGGAGGGCGATGAGGTTCCCGAAGCTGCCGCTCGGGACGAAGTCCTGGCTGGGAAACAGCCGGTCGTAGCTCTCCAGGTCCATCTCTCCCCGGCGGGCCATGGCGGAGCGCAACAGGTACGTCCCGAGTCGCCGAGCGGAGGCGGCGGCGACCGGACCGGAGAAGAAGATCCACACGTGGGCGCCCTCTCCCGAGCGGGATCGCTCCAGCGCGGCCGGGATGCTTTCCTCGCGACACGAGCTCAGGTAGGCCAGCGCGTCCAGGGCCCAGGAGGGCCCGTCGAAGTCGCATGCCAGGAACCAGCACGTATCGCCCGCGAGCAGCGGGTAGATCCCGACGGTCTTGGACCCGAGGAGGTGGTCCTCGATGACGTCGTCGGTCAGGCGAAGGTGGTCGCGGGAAGCACCTCGGCCGGCCCAGCCGCCCGCGACCGCCGGGGAGTATCCGGTCTTGCCCGTCCGGGCACTCGCCCACCGGAGAGCGTAGACGTCGTCCCGAGCCCGGAACAGGGTGCGGAGCAGGGCGACCTTGTCGGCCACCGGTGAGCCGGCGTCGACGTCGGGAAGCCACTCCCGGGTCGGGAACAGGGTCGCCTCCAGACCCTCACGGGGTGAGGGCTCGCCGCGTGGCGGCATCCCGAGCAACGCCCGAAGTCGCTCGTTCTCCTCCCGAAGCCTGGCCAGCTCGGCTGCTGGATCTCCCGGCTCGCGCTCCGGATCGGCCGTCATGTCCCGACGACGCGTCTGCGAGCCCGGGCCGCGCCGGTGCGATCCCATGTCACACGTACGCTCCGTCGACGAAGGCAGCCGCCGCGCGACTGACCAGCTCGACCTGGCCCTCGCGAACGAGATCAATCGGCCGCCTGCCGCCCAGCATGCGGTTTCGGGCCCGAAGCCACTGATCCGCTCCCCGCTCCGTCAACGAGCCTCGGAGGCTCGCTCGTATCTGCTGAACCAGCAGGGCCTCGTGGCTGGTGGCCGAGGTGGAGTCGCCGGCCTCACATGCACCGCCATTGGGAGCAGCCTGCCCCGGACCGTCCCTTCGCTTCATCCGAACCGACCCTACACCGGCCAGGGACCGGCCAGGGGAAGGACGATCGCGGAAGCGAGATTCCAGAGGCTCGGCGAACCAGCGCTTCGTGCAGAGCAATCGCGGATAGCCACCCAGAGCAGGGAGAACGTCGACTGCGTGGACAAAAGTCACCGGCCCAAGCTTGCCTTGCTGCAAACATTCTGCAAACGGACCGGGCATCACTAGACGGCACAGGACATCAACCAGACGTCAGGACGAGGGCCGAAGGCCTGCACTGGGCAGCACGCGATGGCACCAGAGGACACCGGACGTCACGAGCGTCACCGAACTTCAAAACCGGTGTGCCGGCGAGAGCCGGCAGGCGGGTTCGATTCCCGTCCACCTCCGCGAACAGGACACTGTACGCACCTCATCCTGGTGCCGGGCCCGGCGATACGCGTAAGTGCCCGGACGTGGTCGTACGCGACCCTGGCCTGACGGAGTTGAGCTGCGCGTAGGCCAGTCGCACACACAAGGGCGCCAGAAGTGAAGGACGCGGCCGCCCGCAAGCCCGCGACGGTCCAAGACCGAGCCAGAGCCGAGCACCACTCCGCGGGCGAGCGCGAGCAGCAAGCGTGAGCAGCGGATCATGCTCGGGCGCACGAGCGAGATAGTTGGCCTCGCCGCCTGGAGCCCGTGGATCGCCTTCGCTGGAAGATCAGCCGTCTGCTCCGAGTTCGAAGAGGAATGCTCGAGCACGCCCTGAGAGAGCATCCGCCTGCTTCTTTTCGAAGAGCTCGAGAGCCTGCCGGGCGGCCTCGATCGCCTCGGT
>Ga0137367_10003855_pt1 | contig 12144 bp, 4 predicted proteins | sample SagtaG_14_FD_104939 | JGI IMG/M metagenome (GOLD analysis project Ga0137367, IMG submission 104939) | Vadose zone soil microbial communities from Sagehorn Ranch, Mendocino, California, USA - Sage1_L_80_16 metaG | ecosystem: Environmental > Terrestrial > Soil > Vadose zone | place: USA... | reverse complement strand
CTTCGATGCGAATGTGGATGGCTATGTGCGTGGAGAAGGTTGTGGTGTGGTGGTGCTCAAACGCCTCTCTGATGCTCAACGCGATGGCGATACTATCCTTGGCTTGATCCGCTGCTCGGCAGTTAATCAGGATGGTCGCAGTAATGGTCTGACTGCTCCGAATGGACTTGCTCAACAAGATGTCATTCGACAAGCATTGGCGAATGCAGGTGTTGCGCCGCATCAGATCAGTTATGTGGAAGCGCATGGGACAGGTACGCCGCTGGGTGATCCCATCGAAATTGCATCGCTACGCGCGGTTCTCGATGATGGGGGCTCAAATGGCAGAGTATTGGTTGGTTCGGTAAAAACCAATATTGGTCACTTAGAGTCAGCGGCAGGGATTGCCGGCTTGATCAAGTCTGTCCTTGCTTTGCAAAACGAATCTATTCCACCTCACTTACATTTAAAAGAAGTAAATCCATATCTATCCTTGGAAGACTCGCGGCTCGAGATAGGAACCTATCTTCGCCCCTGGAAGCGCCGCGATCAACCACGTTTCGCAGGGGTCAGTTCATTTGGCTTCGGTGGCACAAATGCCCATATCGTCCTTTCCGATGCTTCGCTGGTTGTTCGCCCAATTGCATCATCAAATGACTTGGAGCGCCCGCGTCATATCCTGGCTTTGTCAGCAAAAACAGAATCTGCGCTACAAGAATTAGTGCAACGCACAAGCAATGATTTGGAAATTCATCAAGGATCTTTTGCAGATGTTTGCTACACTGCTGACACAGGTCGCTCGCATTTTGAACATCGCCTGGCAATTCAAGCCAGTTCTTCCGAAGAATTAAAAAGTGGATTGGAGGCTTTCATTTCTAATGGCGTGGCGCGGGATGGTATCCCGGCTAATGCGGCAGGATACCATCCTGCCCCACGGATCGCTTTCTTATTTACTGGACAGGGTTCACAATATCTTGGCATGGGACGCCAACTATACGAGACGCAACCGGTCTTCCGCGCCGCGCTTGATCAGTGTGCAGAGATTCTCGAATCTATTTTGGATTGCTCATTATTAGAGATTTTATTTTCATCAGAAAAATCAAACGAAAGCATTCATCAAACCACCTATACTCAACCGGCACTGTTTGCCTTCGAATATGCATTGGCAAAGATGTGGCGATCATGGGGCATTGAACCCTATGCGGTTTTGGGTCACAGTGTAGGTGAGTATGCCGCTGCCTGTATTGCTGGTGTCTTCAGTTTGGAAGATGGGCTGCGATTAATTGCTGAACGTGCACGCTTGATGGGCACCTTGCCTCGGAATGGCAGGATGGCTGCTGTATTTGCAGATGCATCGCGCATCATCGATACACTAAGACCTTATCAGCATCAAGTTTCCATCGCAGCAACGAACGGACCTGAGAACACTGTAATCTCAGGCGAAAGCTCCGCTGTGCAGATCGTATTAAGTGAGTTGACTAAACTTGGAATTGCATCGAAGCCGCTGAACGTTTCTCATGCTTTCCATTCGCCTTTGATGGATTCGATCCTCGATGACTTTGAATCGGCTGCGTCTCAAATAGATTTCAGCATCCCTCGTATCTCTCTGATCTCAAATCTGACCGGCGGTATTCTAAAGCCTGATCAAATCCCTGATGCGGATTACTGGCGACAGCATATCCGCGCAACAGTGAAATTCTCAGAAGGGATGCAGTCTCTAGCTGATTTGGGGATCGATGCCTTCATTGAGATCTGTCCCAGCCCGGTTTTGTTAGGTATGGGCAAACGTTGCCTGCCAGAATCTAAAGCCGATTGGTTACCTTCGTTGCGACAAGGGCAAGAGGATTGGGCAATACTATTAGATAGTCTTGGAAAACTTTACATCCAAGGTGCTAATGTGGATTGGGCTGGTTTCGATCAAGGATATACGCGTCATAAAGTATCCTTGCCCAATTATCCATTTGAGCGTCAAAGGTATTGGCTTGAGCCATCCATAGCAGGGGCGACCCGTCATACTCACCAAAATATTTTGCCCACTCGCTCAAATGGAAAAGCGAAAAGCAAAGATAAGAATGTCACCCTGAGCGCAAGCGAAGGGTCTCTACCACAAACTTACGGGACTCTTCGGTCACAAGGTCTGGATACGCGGCTCGACAAACACTCAGTACTACTCGACCTGCGGCCCCTTCAGGGTAACATAAATGATTTGAATCATGCGTCACTATTAGTCACTGAGCCAATCGAACGTCAAAAAGTATTGGAAGATTTCCTCCAACGACAAGCTGCCCGCGTCCTAGGAATGGATCCTTCTGATTTAGATCTTAATCGACCTCTAGATACTATGGGGCTTGATTCGTTAATGGCGATAGAACTCAAGAATTCAATGGAATCGAAATTGGGAATTAAGCTATCTGTTGCGAGTCTATTGCAAGGACCAACGATCTCCAAGCTTGCTGTTGAGGCAATTGAGAATCTGGATGCGCCCGAAGCAGGGGATGAATTACCTCTTAGGATTTCGAATGAGCTATCGGAAGAGAGTCCGCTTTCCTATGGGCAGCAAGGGCTTTGGTTCTTACATCAACTTTTACCCGAAGATATTTCGTTCAATGTGGCGGGTGCTATTCGCATCCTTGGAGAATTAGATGTGCCTGCGCTTGAGCGTGCTTTCCAACAATTAGTCGCACGACACGAATCCTTGCGCAGCACATTCCATGTCCTGACAGGCGAACCCATCCAACGTGTTCATCGGACAATGGATGGAATCTTTCAGATCCAAGATACTTCAAATTTAAGCGAAACAGAGTTGCGTGAGAAGTTAGCATTTGAAGCTCATCGCTCATTCGACTTGGAGAATGGACCCGTATTGCGAGCGTTATTGTTCAAGAGGAATGAGAACTCAGAGCACATTCTCCTGCTTTCGATGGATCACATCATCACGGACTTCTGGTCAATGACGGTGCTGGCGCGCAAGCTACTTGCCTCTTATGAAGCGAATAAACGTGGTCAAGCAATTTCTTTGCCACCGCTTCCCTCTCGTTATTCAGACTATGTCCGCTGGCAAACAGAAATGCTGGCAAGTGAACAAGGTGAAAAACTTTGGGAATATTGGCAGAACGAACTTTCTGGCGAACTTCCTATATTGAACCTTCCCACTGACCGCCCGCGCACGCCATCCCAAACCTATCGCGGTGACTCACAACATTTGTTCATGGAGAGTGAACTCTACAACCAATTGAAGGCCCTCTCTCAAGAGCATGGTACGACGTTGTTCATGACGCTGTTAGCCGCTTTTCAAACTTTACTGCATCGTTATTCGAATCAAGAAAAATTCCTGGTCGGTTCTGTGACTGCTGGTCGAAGTCATGCAGAATTGTCTAACTTGATTGGTTATTTCATTAATCCTATTGCCTTGCGCGCAGATTTTTCAGGCAACCCTACTTTTAATGAAGTTCTTCAGCGCGTTCGCCAAACATCACTGGGCGCTTTTGAACATCAGGATTATCCGCCAGCTCTGCTTGCCAAGCGATTAGGTATCCAACGCGATTCGAGTCGTCCACCACTCTTCGAAACAATGTTCATCTTACAGAAAGCTCATGAGGCGAAAGTTCAGGCTCTTAGTCCGTTTGCGTTGGGAATTGACGGGGCGCGCATGGAAGTGAGTGGTCTGGTTTTGGAATCCATTGCTCTGAAGGGGGAACCCGCGCAGTTTGATCTGACGATGATGATGGCTGAGACGGAAGGAGGACTCGCAGCCGCCCTTCAATACAATGCCGACCTGTTTGATGCCACAACCATCCAACGCATGTTGGAGCATTTTCATTCCCTGTTGCAAAATATTGTGGCTGATCCGCTCAAGCCTGTATCCACTTACTCTTTGTTGAGTGATTTGGAACGTAAACAATTGCTGGTTGATTGGAATGGAACGCAAATAGACTATCCGCGCGATCTTTGCATCCACGACTTAATTTATGAACAAGTAAAACGTACGCCAAATGCAATTGCCGTCCAATTTGAAGATCAGAGTTTGACTTATAAAGAATTAAATAAGCGCGCCAATCAGGTTGCAAAGGTTCTGGTGAGTCAGGGAGTTAAACCGGGAATGCTCGTGGGACTCTTTGTAAACCGCTCGCTCGATATGTTGATTGGACTACTGGGTGTTCTCAAGGCTGGCGGTGCATATCTACCGCTTGATCCGTCCTTCCCTTCAGAGCGGCTTGCTTTTATGCTGGCGGATTCTGAAGCATCCGTTATTCTTACACAATCAAATTTGTTATCAGAATTGCCAGAGAACAGTGCTCAAGTCATTTGCCTTGATGATCTCCCTCAAACAACAAAATCAACCAAGCGATCTAAAAAATCAAGCGTTGCTGCCAAGCCTGATGATCTTGCATATATCATCTATACTTCTGGCTCTACCGGAAAGCCCAAAGGTGTTCAGATCCATCATCAGGCAGTAGTTAACTTCTTATCTTCTATGCGTGAGAGTCTGGGAATTAACGCGGACGAAACGCTACTTGCAGTCACGACACTTTCATTTGACATTGCAGTTCTGGAACTTATCTTGCCTCTTACCGTAGGGGCAAAAGTAATGATAGCGAGTTCAGAGGTTATTGCTGATGGCGCTTTATTAGCGCAAACTCTAAGTGACTCGCACGCAACATTTATGCAAGCCACGCCTGCCAGTTGGAGGTCTTTACTCGAGGCAGGCTGGCAAGGCAAAAATGACCTCAAAATTTTATGTGGGGGAGAAGCTCTCACAAACGACTTAGCAGAACAATTGCGAAAACGCGGTGCTCAATTGTGGAATTTATATGGTCCGACTGAGACCACAATTTGGTCTACGGTTTATCAGGTCACATCAGATAACAATAAGGGTACTTCCAATACAGTTCCCATTGGCAGACCGATTGCCAACACACAAATTTATATTCTAGATGCCCACCTGCAACCTGTTCCTATCGGCGTGATCGGCGATCTTTACATAGGCGGAGATGGCGTCAGTCGAGGCTATCTCAATCGTCCCGAACTGACTGTTGCACGATTCATCGTCAATCCGTTTCCCCCTCACCCTAACCCTCTCCCTGAGGGAGAGGGGACTCTGATCTATAAAACTGGAGATATTGCCCGCTATCTCCCAAGTGGGAACATTGAATTCTTTGGTCGAAGCGACCAACAAGTGAAAGTGCGCGGGTTTCGTATCGAAACCGGCGAAGTGGAAGTTGCTCTAGTAGGGCATCCGGCTGTTCGCCAAGCTGTCGTGGTGGCATGGAAGGAAAGGTCATCAGAGGCGAGTCTGGTGGCTTATGTAGTACCAACTGCGGGTGAGAATGACGCGGATGCTAGTCAATTGCGAGACTTCTTGCGGCAGAAACTTCCAGAATATATGGTTCCGTCCATTTTTGTCAATCTAGAATCATTGCCCTTAACTCCCAATGGAAAAGTAGATCGCAAAGCATTGCCGCAACCATTACAGGCACGCCCTGATCTCAAAGCGCCATATGTTGCCCCACGCACACCGTTGGAATTGGAGCTGGCTGAAATTTGCGCGCAAGTTCTAGGCTTGGAAAATCAAAATGGACATTCCGTTGTTGGCGTGAATGATAACTTCTTTGACCTGGGTGGTCATTCTTTGTTGGGAACGCGTTTGGTCTTCCTGCTGCGCGAGAAGTATGGGCTTGAAGCCACAGATTTGCCACTACGGACATTATTTGAACAACCCACTGTTGCCAATCTTGCTCAAACCATCGAGAGGGCTTTGAAGGGAGAATCTCGAATCGTTTACGCGGGACACAGTGATTTCATTCGGCGCGGTCAATTGAGTTTGGATGAATTGAATGCAGAAGCACAACTTGACCCAAGCATCACCGCGGGGGATCTTGTTTACGAATATATTGAAGAACCAAAACACATTTTGTTAACTGGTGCCACAGGTTTTGTGGGTGCATTCCTACTTCATGATCTGCTTAAGATGACCTCCGCGCAAATTCAGTGTCTGCTGCGCGCAGATGATGTTGAACAAGGGTATCTGAGGTTGAAGCACAATTTGGAGGCCTATTCGTTATGGGATGATTCCTATAGCGATCGTATCCAACCGATCTTAGGTGACTTAGGTGAACCACACTTAGGCCTCCGCAATGAAGACTTTGAACGACTGGCAGATCAGATCGATGTAATTTATCACAACGGCGCGATGGTGAACTTCGTTTATCCGTATCATGTGCACAAAGCCTCCAACGTGCTTGGCACACAGGAAGTGTTGAGACTTGCAAGTCGAATAAAGCTGAAGCCAGTCCACTTTGTTTCTACTTTATCAATTTTATATTCGGGTCGAACGAACGACGGTCGTATCTTCCGAGAAGATGAGGATCTGGATCAAGTTGGCGCGCCCTTCGGTGGATATGCTCAGAGCAAGTGGGTCGCAGAGAAGTTGGTAATACAGGCGGGCTCGCGCGGGATACCTTATGCCATTTATCGTCCGGGCTTGGTTTCAGGTCATAGTGTGACAGGCGCATGGAATACAGATAACTTGATTTCCAGCATGACCAGAGCCTGTGTGCTATTAAGATGCGTTCCCAACTTAGATGTGATGGTCAATCTCGTGCCTGTGGATTTTGTCAGTGCCGCGATCATCCATCTTTCCAAAAGCCCCGAAAACCTGGGCAGGATTTATCATCTGGATAACCCAGAGCCGATTCACTTTAGCAAACTAGCTGATTGGCTTACGAATCAGGGACTTCAGGCCCGTATAGTATCCTTTGACGATTGGCGTATGGAACTCTTCAGGCAAGTTGCCCACATGCCCTCCGATGGATGGGAACCTTATCTGCCTTTGATCGAAGAAGTGGAGGAGAGACAAGTTTTTATGCCGGACTTCGATCTCGGCAATACACTGACAGGACTCAATGGAAGCGATATTCATTGTCATCCGGTGAATGACCAATTATTCTCTACATATCTGAAATATTTCATCCCGCGCGGTTTTCTCAACGGACCCTGATACGGATTCACGGATAGAAACGGATGATATCTGTCTTCACACGTGAGCCCGTGATAGAGTCTTTTAAAAGCGGCGGCTTGAGCTTACAGCTGTGATTTCTGCCTCATCAAATTCAAGCAGTTGGTTTGTTTGTCCACAAGCCAATCCAAAAGCAGAGACGCGTCTGTTCTTATTTCCATATGCGGGCGGTGGTCCTGCTGCGTTTGGTAAATGGTCTGCCGAACTTCCGGTTCAACTAGAAGCATGGAGCGCTCATTATCCGGGAAGAGGTTCGCGGCATAATGAACCTCCAATCAAACAAATCATCGCTTTAGCTGAAAAATTCTCTCAAGCGATTCAACAACTTTTGGACAAGCCTTTTGTTTTCTTCGGTCACAGCTTGGGAGGCTTGGTCGCTTTTGAACTTACGCGACATTTGCGTCGAAACAATCTTCCTCAACCGAAAATCTTATTCGTATCTGCTTGTGGCGCACCCCATATTCCTGATCCACATCCACCTATCCATAAATTGCCCGATTCTGAATTTCTAGAATCGCTGCAACAACTGAATGGCGTTCCTTCTGAATTATTGAATCAACCAGATGTGATGCAGTTGCTCATCCCAATCTTGCGCGCAGACCTTGAAGCCATTGAAAATTACATCTACACTTCTGACGACCCTCCACTTAATTGTCCCATTATTGCCTTTGGAGGGCCGGACGATCCACGCGTGAGTCGAGACCACTTGGAAGGTTGGGCCTTGCATACGGATTCTGGCTTTAAGTCACAATACTTTCCAGGTGATCACTTCTTCACCAATACAGCCAGAGAATCGGTCATCGCTTCTATTGTTGCTGAGTTGAGGATATCTCATGCAAAAAACTAATCTCCATTCCGTTTGGTCCTCTCCTCCAAATACCTTAGAATTGCAATCCCATCAAGTGGATGTCTGGCGCGCTCACTTGCATCTTCCTGTTGATACATTGAATCAATTGGAAGCGATTCTTTCTACTGATGAAACCCAACGCGCGGCACGTTTTCATTTCCCGGCCGATAGAGATCGCTTCATCGCTGCCCATGGATGTCTGCGCGATGTACTGACGCGTTATCTCCACTGCGAGCCTAATCAATTAAGTTTTTCCGCGAACCAGTATGGAAAACCCGCGTTACATGATCACAAACTGGAATTCAATCTCTCACACTCTGGCGAATTTGCTTTGATTGCAGTTTCTCATGACCGCAAAGTTGGAGTAGATGTGGAACGCGTTCGCCAGGGAATCTCTTCACAGGTCATTGCTCAACAATATTTCTCGAAATCTGAATTTACTGAGCTACAGACGTTGCCCCTCGAACAAAGAGAAGTTGCCTTTTTCACCTGCTGGACGCGTAAAGAAGCCTATATCAAAGCGCAGGGATTAGGTCTATCGTTGCCGCTGGAAAGTTTCGATGTCTCTCTGACACCGAATGAACCTGCTATCCTGCGCGCGACCCGCCCAGATTCGCAGGAAGCGGTCCGCTGGACATTGTCCTCTTTTGATATTGATTCTCGCTATGAAGCATCAGTCGCTGTTGAGGGTCAAGACTTAGAATTCAGATTATGGGATTGGAATATCAGATGAGAACGTCCCGAAGGTTTGAGTGAATCGAACCTGTCGCGTGAAAAAAACCTTCGGGACGGTGTGTGCATCTATTGAGTGACCGAATCACTTTGCAGACACTGGAGATTGTTGTTTCCTTTTTGATAGAGACGATATAAGTTGTTTTCGGGGACAATGCAATACATCTTGATCAATTTTGAAGCAGAATAAAACCGCTCGCTGAGAGAAGCCAAATAAATAGGATGGTCAGGAAATGAATCTTCGATTACATCCAAGACGAGTTGGGAATTAAAAGAAAAAGGGTCCTGAGTTGGCCAGCCAAGGACAATTACATCTGAACGTACCTTTTTGATTTTGGTAAAGTAGCGAAGGATAAAGTATTCGTCGGTATCTGTATACCATTCAGCGATCACGATCGAGTTAGGCGCTAAATCCGAAATGGTCTGATTCCCAAAATCATAAGCACGATAGTCTCCACGTTGATCCGGATTCATATAGTAGGCTAAACCGTCTCGAACACCGACTCCGATTTTAGGAATTCCAATGGAAGCGTCATTCAAACCAATTTTTTCTGCCAGGTTCGGTAAGTTAATATAGAAGAACGGAGTCGCGAAAAGCAGGAGTCCGAGAATGATTGGGAGAAGCAAACGCCTCTTCTCCGGAATCAACTTGAAGGCGTAGACAGATCCGATCCCCATCAACATCACCCAAAATACATGAGACGTGATGAAGAAAGTAAATTGATCCGTCACGCGGTAGAAAACCCCGAACAAAGCGAACACAATAAAAAAAGAGACGATCTTTCGCAAATACGAGTCTTGATCCACAGGACTGCTTCGCTTGTCGTCAAATACTTTGCAAAAACCAAGAATGCCTAAGATGATTCCAACGGGCCCAAATTGCACGGTTAGAAAAAAAAGATAGCTCAATAAACTTCCCCCTAACAGAATGGGAGATAGCGTCAGAAGTCTGCTCAGAAAAGTTGAGCCAACAACAGGTCCTATGATTTCATTGAGAGGAAAATTTGCGGTCAGTCGAATGAATTGAATAATGTACAAAGAGAAACCAGCCAAAAACCCAAGAATTGCTTTGAGGAGCTTCTTCCAATCGGAAATACGGAAATTGCGATAGCTCTTCGCAAGCAGATAATAAAGCGCTAAGGCAGGTATTGTCAGGAAGGCAAGCACATGAGTAGAAGCTGCCAACCCCAAAAAGAAGGCGCTGTATATTAGAAAAGTAGGTCTATCTGTTCTTTCAAATTTGTCGAAGAAATAAAAGCTAACCAATAGAAGGAAGATAAATAATGTATAAACTTCGGGCGTGGAGGAATGCCACCAAAACGTGTGGGAAACAGCCAAAGAGAAACTGGCATAACAGGAAGCCAAGAGCGACTTAGTGAACTGATAAGAGAGCAAGAACACCAGTGCAACGGATGCGGCTCCAAATATCGCAGAGATAAGATTGACCAGCCAAAGAGAATCAACAAAAGGGAAAGTTTTAACGAGGATGTATCCCATCATGATATATAGAGGATGATCCCACGCCGCAACCCCCACCTTGGAAAAGATAAATGGATCAGGAGAAAATTCGGCAGGGTTCATTTCCGCCAGGACAAATGACTCTCCCGAGATCGCTTCGCTTTGTAATTTTGTTCCATCTCCCCAGGCTAGAGATGGAAGAAGTGTATAAATATAAAAACTGATCGTCAGAATGAAGACCAAAAACGCGATTACCGCTTGTCTCATAAATAAGTAAACTTTCTGAATTGATTTGCAAGGCAAAATTAATACTTCAAGTTTATCTAATTATGCGGCACTGTGTAATTTCTTTTTTGGCACAAGAATATCGTGATGTTTGAAATTCACTTATGTTACGCACCGTCCCGAAGGTTTTTTTTCACACGACAGGTTCGATTCACTCAAACCTTCGGGACGTTCTGCATAAGGTGAGAAATTCAATTTGCATTGGGTTCATACTTTCCTACGATCAGGACTGCGTTACTCCCTCCAAATGCAAAAGAATTGCTCATCACATTCTGCAATCGCAACTTCCTACTACCCTCTATAACATAATCCAAATCGCATTCGGCATCTGGTACTTTGTAATTAATCGTCGGCGGCACTATTTGATCGCGTAAGGAGAGAATAGAACTGATTAACTCAAGCGCTCCACTGCCCGCAATGGAATGTCCAAGTGCAGCTTTATTGCCCACTACCGGAATCTCATAAGCGCGTCCCCCGAAAACTTCCTTAATTGCCTTGGTCTCATTTTGATCGTTCCACTCTGTCCCAGTGGCGTGAGCATTAATGTAATCAATATCCTCCGGCGTCAATTCGGCATCCGCCAACGCTCTACGCATTGCCAGAGCGGGCCCAATCAGTGTAGGTTGAGTCAAATGATTGCTATCAGCACTGGCACCATAACCTTTGATCTCTGCCAGGATGGGAACGCCGCGGCGCAGTGCATGACTCTCCGCTTCCAATATAAGGATGCCTGCTCCTTCACCCAAGACCGTACCGTCTCTGTCCGCGCTAAATGGCCGGCAGGCCTCCGCAGGAGAATCCTCCCGGCTCGAAACGGCATGCATAGCGATCCATCCTGCAACTACACCTGGTGAAAAAGGACAGTCCGCCGCGCCGGTCACCGCGACTTGCAAAGCTCCACTTCGAATCATATTAAAGGCAGACCCAATGGAATGCGCCGCGGTAGAACAAGCAGCATCCACACTCATCAGCGGGCCCTGAAATCCATATTTGATGGAGATATTGGCTCCAGGTGCTATGTTCATCGAAATTGGAATCGTAAATGGACTTAGGCGGTCGTGAGTATAAAAATATTTAAAGAACGGGTCTGCGGCGCTATACCCGCCAATGCAACTACCAACCAGCACGCCCACCTCAAGGCGATCAACGCTCTCATCATCCAACTTTGAAACCGAGATTGCTTGCTTTGCGGCAACCAGCCCCAACTGGGATGAGCGGCTCATGCGCCTTACTTCTTTGCTGTCAAAATATTGACTCTCATCATAGCCTGAGACGACTCCCCCGATACGAGTGTGTAACCCCGAAAAAATCCCACCTACTAATGACACCACGCCCGATCGACCCGCCAACAAGCATTCCCAAAACTCGGTCAAGTTGCAACCTAATGGACTTGCGACTCCTATCCCCGTTACGACTACTCGTTCCGTTTTTCGGGACATTTTGAATCCTCCGAGTATTGCAAGCCATTCGATCGAATAAAACCCTGTTTCTTAGTATATGTAGACCATCAAAACGCAAGAAAATTCTAACATACTTACTTATGTACAAACCTTTCATGTTTCGGAGGGTGGCTATCGATGATCGAAGAGGAATTTGATACCTATCCAACTGACCAGGTAAGAATTCCCTCAGTGAGGGATGTAGTGTTCCATGTGATATGGGGATTTTTCTAAAGCTACCTGTCCACTTGACCAGGCAAAACTGCCCCATCAGCTAAGACATTAGAAAGTCGAATCATGTACGATAAAAACATCGCCACCCGCGCCTACTTTAGGAACAACGTCCCGAAGGTTTATTTCGAGTGATTTGAGTGCTGGATAGCAACCTT
>Ga0137367_10003850_pt1 | contig 12147 bp, 11 predicted proteins | sample SagtaG_14_FD_104939 | JGI IMG/M metagenome (GOLD analysis project Ga0137367, IMG submission 104939) | Vadose zone soil microbial communities from Sagehorn Ranch, Mendocino, California, USA - Sage1_L_80_16 metaG | ecosystem: Environmental > Terrestrial > Soil > Vadose zone | place: USA... | reverse complement strand
CATACCAAGCTTTTCACACAATTCGTCAATCACAGTTTCACAGGCAAACGCCGCATTCGTTCCGCCGGGCGCGCGGTATGGAGTGGTGCGTGGTTTGTTGACCAAAACATCGTAGCCATCCACCAAAGCATTCTCGATCCGATAGGGTGCAAACATCACACCCATCCCGCCGCCCACGGGTGAACCAGGGTATGCCCCCGCTTCATATGCAAGGGTTGCTTGCACGGCAGTAATTTTCCCGTTGCGATCAGCGCCCATTTTTATTTTGATGTGAGAGCCTGAGGTCGGACCTGTAGCCGAAATCACATCACTGCGACTCATCGTCATCTTGACTGGACGATAGCCACTTTTGCGCGAAAGCAAGGCGACAATTGGCTCAAGGTAAACACCGACCTTGCCACCAAACCCACCGCCGATTTCCATTGGGATCACGCGAATCTTTGAAATTGGAATCTGCAAAATCTCCGCCACTTGTTCGCGCACGCCAAACGATCCCTGCGTGCTGCACCAAATGGTGATTTGACCATCTGGGTTGTATTGCGCCGTTGCATTCTGCGGCTCGATATATCCCTGATGCACCATCGAAGTGAGGAATTCGCGTTCGACAATCACGTGTGCTTCCTGGAAACCTGTTTCGATGTCGCCAATTTGTTCCTGATAATGTGCCGCGACGTTACTAGCGACATCACCTTTCTTCCCCAATTCATCGGTACGTATATCATCGAGCAGGATCGCTGAATCAGCTTGCATGGCCCTGCTTACGTCCAGCACAGGCGGCAACATCTCATACTCAACCTTGATTAATCCCACAGCTTCTTCCGCAATATGTGCGTTGATCGCCGCGACTGCCGCAATCGCATGACCGTAATAAAGCACCTTGTCTTTTGCCAGAACATTATTACTTTGATGGCGAAGATTAATCGTGCTTTCACCGAGTTCCGCGATCTTGTTCTCTACATCAGGCAAATCTCTTGCAGTGACAACTGCTCGCACACCGGAATATGCTTCGGCTTTGCTTGTATCAATCGATAAGATACGAGCGTGCGCGTTTGGACTACGCAACATCGCGCCGTACAACATGCCGGGCAGATGAATGTCCGCGCCATACTGCGCGCGACCAGTTACCTTATCCGTCCCATCATGACGAAGCGGATTTTTTCCAATCACGCCATAGTTATCTTTTTTTTCGTCAACCGATAAAGTAGTCATAACGCTTTCTCCTGAACTTGAGCCGCGTCCATCACTGCGCGCACGATACGATCATAACCTGTGCAACGACATAGATTGCCTGCAAGCCATTGTCTCACTTCGCTTTCGCTCGGGTTGGGATTCTGATCGAGCAATGCTTTCGAAGCGACGATAAAGCCTGGGGTGCAGAAACCACATTGCAGGGCGGCATGAGCGATAAACTTTTCCTGAAGGGGATGCAATCCCTGCGATGTGGCAATCCCCTCAATTGTTGTCAGGTTACATCCGTTGATTTCCACCGCCAGCACCAAACAAGAATTCACGAGCGCGCCATTCAGAATCACATTGCACGCGCCGCAGTTACCGTTGTTGCAGCCTTCCTTCGCACCAGTCAAGCCTAGCGTCTCGCGCAATACTTCCAGCAAACTCTGGCGCGGCTCACAAAGAAATTCAATCTCTTCACCGTTGATGACAGCTTGCACTTGAATTTTTTTATTCATGATACCTTCGCTCTCTCGATGGCCTTTTCAAGCGCGCGCCGCGTGAGCACAGCGCAAAGATGTTTTCGAAAGTCAGCCGTGCCGCGCAAATCGGAAATAGGATGCGCCGAGGCTTGCGCGATTCTTGCCGCCTCCTGAATATTTCCTTGCATAATTTCTTTTCCCGTTAAAAACGCCCCGGCTTCTTCGACAAACAGTGGGGTTGGTGCGACTGCCCCAAGCGCGATCCTGGCTGACAGGGTTTTTTGATCCATGCCATCCAAAGTAATGGAAGCTCCAGCACCAACCACCGCGATATCCATTTCATTGCGCGGGATAAAACGCAGATAATGCGCGCCAAATTTTTCTTTTGCGGGCGGAACTTTTATTGCTAACAAAAATTCCCCACTTTCCATTGCATTTTTCCCCGGTGCAACACAAAACTGCTCAACGGGTATTTCGCGCGTCCCGTTTTGATTCGCGATAATGCAGGTTGCCTCATGGACGATCAACGCCGGGATCGAATCCGCCGCAGGAGACGCATTACATAGATTCCCGCCCACACTGGCTCGATATTGAATTTGCACTCCACCAATCAAATGAATGGCATCCACAAGCCCGGGATAATTTTCCAACACCAACTTATTGTGACAAATCTCATAACAGGAAGCCGCGGCTCCGATCCATAACCCAGCCTGCGAATCATGATGAATGGAGATTAGCTCAGGGATATGCTTAACATCAATCAAAAGTTCGACTCTACGCCGATTCTCCCGCAGTTGCACCAAGAGATCTGTGCCGCCGCATAAGACGCGCGCCCTTCCATTGTTGGATGCCAATAAACCCACAACTTCTTTGACACTGCCAGCAGATATGTAATCGAGGGCCTGCATTAACACTCCCGGGGGTTGAATCCATGCCGAGCCAACAAAGGCTTCGACCATTATAATTCATATCATATGAAACAAAAAAATTCTAGAACAGAGGCAATATGGAATATCGTCATTTAGGGAAGACAGGGGTTCGAGTCAGCGAGTTATCGTTCGGTTCGTGGGTTACGTTTTATGATCAAGCGGATGTAAAAGCCGCAGCAAAAATGATGTCCGCGGCCTATGACGCGGGCGTGAACTTTTTCGATAACGCGGAAGCGTACGCAGGTGGCAAATCTGAAGAAGTGATGGGGGCTGCTCTCAAGCAACTGGGCTGGCGGCGCAGCAGTTATTTGGTCTCTACCAAATTCTATTGGGGAATACAGGATGGCGTGAATGAGAAGAATACGCTCAACCGCAAACGACTTATTGAAGGAATTGATGGCTCGCTCGAACGCCTGCAACTCGATTTCGTAGACTTGATCTATTGTCATCGTCCTGATAAAACCACACCCATCGAAGAGACCGTTTGGGCAATGCATAATATCATCGAATGGGGAAAAGCAATCTACTGGGGCACATCGGAATGGTCCGCGGCAGAGATCGTTTCTGCAATTGAAATTGCAGAGCGTCATCACTTGCATAAGCCTGTCACTGAACAGCCTATCTACAATTTGTTTGAACGCCATCGCTTTACCAGGGAATACGAGCGAGTGTATAAAGACTATGGTTATGGCACTACCACCTGGAGTCCGCTAGCTTCGGGTTTGCTCAGCGGAAAATACAGCCATGGCATTCCTAAAAACAGCCGTGCTGCTCTCAAAGGATATGATTCGCTGCACGATGATGTTACGGATAAAGAGAAACTTGCAAAGGTCCAGGCACTCGAGCCGATTGCGAAAAAGCTAAATTGCACGCTATCTCAACTTGCACTGGCGTGGTGTTTGAAGAATCCGTTTGTAAGCACAGTGATCACAGGCGCGAGCTGTGTGGAGCAGGTGCATGAAAACATGAAGGCGACTGAGGTCGCGCCGAAACTCACGGCTGAGATTTTGGAAAGGTTCGATCAAGTGTTTGAGATGAAAAAGGAAGAGGAAGACTAAAAAGGACAAGTAATAATCTAAGCAAGTTGAACTGCCCAACAGGATTCTGCTGGACAGTTTTGTTTAGATAACCTTTCAAAAAGGACAAATTCGGGGCAATTTTGTGACATTTATCTCTCCCCTTCTCACTCCCCATTAATCTCTACATGTAAAATAATCTAGCAGCAATTCAAGCAATTTTTGTCCTCTTGCTCGACATCGGAGGTTGACATGCGAATCAATAAATTTGTCATTGGCGGCATCCTTATTCTTGGGGCAGTCGTCTTTTTAATTTGGACCGCTACTGCGGCGAGCGCGGAATATTTTTTGACGATTGATGAACTCAATGCAAAGGGATCCAACGTAGTGGATAAGAATCTACGTGTCTCTGGCGCGGTGGTTGGTGACTCGATTCAATATGACGCTCAGAACCTGACTCTGACCTTTGAGGTTGCTCACGTCCCAGGGGATAATGCCGCTCTCGAAACCGAAGGTGGACTCGCGGAAGCGCTGCATCAAGCCGTGATAGATCCATCACGTTCCCGTATGAAAGTCGTTTATGTGGGTCCGAAGCCCGATCTTCTACGCAATGAAGCGCAAGCGATCATGACCGGTCATCTGGGAGAAGACGGCATTTTCTATGCCGATGAACTCCTGCTTAAGTGTCCAACGCGATACGAAGAGGCTGTGCCAAAGCAGGCTGGATAGGAAATGAAAAACCTAAAGGTCAGAGAGACCTTTAGGTTTTTAAAGGAGACATCAATGGTCGCTAATTTCGGCTACGGCGTTTTAGTCATAACATTTTTCGTAACACTTTATAGTGCCTTCGCTGCGATCTACGGCGAGCGCAAGCAGATCCCTGCCATGGTGGAAAGCGCGCGGCGTGCCATGTTGCTTACCTGGCCTCTGCTGACACTCGCTGCAGGTGTCCTCATTTATTTATTAATTAATAATCACTACGAAGTTCAGTTCGTTTATGAAGTGACGAGCCGTTCTATGCCTACCTATCTCAAAGTCACTTCATGGTGGGGTGGACAAGCCGGCTCGCTGCTTTTCTGGTCCTGGTTGATGTCTGCATTCGCGTCGCTGGTCACCCTCCGCAAATGGGACCGCGACCGCGAGTTCCTGCCCTGGGTCATCGTCGTTGCCTGTGTCACCATGGCGTTCTTTATTGGGATGACTGTCTTTTTTGAGAATCCATTTGCACAACTGTTTCAAACAACCGCGGGGGTCGCAGCACATACCTTCCAGCCAGTGAATAGCATTCTCTTCACTCCAGAAGACGGGCGCGGATTGAATCCACTTCTTCGCCACCCGGGCATGATTATCCATCCCCCAATGCTTTATCTCGGCTTCGTCTCTTTCGTCATCCCCTATGCATTCGCGATTGCCGCGTTGATCACGGGCCGCACCGACGATCGCTGGATCCGCGTGACGCGTCGTTGGACGCTATGGGCATGGTTGTTCCTCTCCTGTGGTTTGGTTCTTGGGAGTCGTTGGGCATATGATGTACTCGGCTGGGGTGGATTTTGGGGCTGGGACCCGGTAGAGATCGCAGCTTTTATGCCCTGGCTGACAGGCACAGCATTTTTACATTCCGTAATGATCCAGGAAAAGCGTGGCTTACTAAAACACTGGAACATGCTGTTGATCATATTGACTTATGCTCTCGTCATCTTCGGCACTTTCCTGACGCGCTCTGGTGTTCTTTCATCAGTCCATGCCTTTGCACAAAGCGCGATCGGACCATTGTTCTTTGGATTCATTGGACTTACTCTCTTCACATCTGTTGCCTTGCTTCTCTATCGCTGGAGTAGTCTGAAATCAGAGACAGAGATGACTTCCCTACTCTCACGCGAAGCGTTGTTCCTCCTGAACAATCTTTTATTCATGAGCATATTGGTTGTCTGTTTCTGGGGAGTGATCTTCCCGCTGACGTCTGAACTCTTCACAGGTCAGAAAGTGACCGTTGGTCCTCCATTCTATGAGCATGCGACTGCTCCGCTTTTCGCAGCTTTAATGTTGGTGATGGGTATCGCGCCCCTTTCCGCATGGGGACATTCCACTGTTAAGACCCTCAGCCGCGCGATCTGGAAGCCAACTGTCGCCGCAGTGATCGTAACTGCTGTGATTTTTGCAACGTACACACAAAATGTGGGCGCATTAATTGGATTCTTCTTAGTTGCTCTTGTCATCCTCGTTACGATCTACGAATATTGGCGTGGGGCATATGCACGCCAAAAGGGTCAGGGCGAGAATATTTTCACAGCAATCTGGACGCTGACCGGACGCAACCGCCGCCGCTATGGTGGATATATCATCCACATCAGTATGATGCTGATGGCAATCGGGATTCTCGGCATCGAAATTTTCCAAGTGGAAACACAGGGAAGGATCGGTGTTGGAGAATCGCTCAATCTTTCGAACTATACAATTACGTACAGAGAACTGGCATCCTGGGATGACGCTCCCAAGGGTGTTAATTACACACGCGCGGTCGTGGATGTATCTCGAAATGGGGTTTATCTGGGTGAACTGCATCCGCGCAAAGATTATTTCTACGATTCGCAACAAGCGATGACGATCCCTGGTGAGCGAGCTACGTTGCGGGATGATTTATATGTCCTGCTCATTGACTGGGAACCTGCCTCAACCACAGGAGCAACGTTCAAAATTTTCGTCAATCCTCTGGTCAACTGGTTGTGGCTTGGAAGTCTGTTGTTCCTTGCTGGAGTTATCATTGCTGCCTGGCCCGAAAAAGAAATGGAACGCGTTGCTGTTCCAGTGAAAAATCCTATTCAGCAGCAAACTAGCGCGGCAGATTAGAAAACCAGGATGTAAACAGGTATACAAGTAAACAAGGAAATATTGATGGGATCATCACGTATTACATTTTATGCTTTACTTCTTACTCTCATCCTCGCCGGGCTATGGACTGGTCCTGCGTTCGCTCAAGGTCCCACTCCCACAGACAACGATGTAAATCGCATCGCTAAACAATTATATTGCCCAGTCTGCGAAAGCACTCCGCTGGATGTTTGCCCTACCGAGGCATGCCGTCAGTGGCGCGAATTGATTCGCACCATGCTTGCAGATGGCAAAAGCGAAGCGGAGATCAAGCAATATTTCGTTGAACATTATGGAGCACGTGTTTTAGCTGAGCCGCCGAATCGACTAGTCACCTATCTTGTTCCGGCAGTTGCGATTCTGCTGGGCGCGTTTATCCTCTTCCGCGGTTTTCAGCTGTGGCTGAAACCATCCACAACGGAAGCAGGTACAGTGGAACAAGAGCCGAAGGCTCTCCAAGATCCCTATGTGGCCAGGTTGGAAGAAGAGCTCAAAAACAGAAAGTGATCAATCTAATCAACCTTGCGAAGGTTTGTCTTGGCGATGAAAATTCAAAGATTAAAACCTTCGCAAGGTTTGAATAAAATAGAGAATATCATGACAGAATCATCAATCCCTGTTCCGCGCCGCGGTGTGCCGATTTGGATACAGATCATCATCTGGGCGTTTCTGGTTGGTTTGCTTGCTATTGTGGCAGTTGGACTCAAACGTGCTCAAGAAGGCACGGTGCAACCAGGTGCAAAAATCGAAGATTTCACGTTCAATCTTTTTCAAGGATATGAGCACAACGGGCAGAGCCAAATAAAACTTTCAGATTTGCGCGGCAAAGTAGTAGTCGTTAATTTTTGGGCTTCATGGTGCAAGCCCTGTGAACAGGAAGCCGCCGAACTGGAAGCCGCGTGGAAGGAATATGAATCAGCCGGTCAGGTCGTGTTCATTGGTGCAGATTACGTGGATACTCCCAATGAGGCAAATGTCTATCTTAAAAAGTTCGGTATCACTTATCCCAATGGCGAAGACCGCGATCTACAGCATGAACGGCCTCTTTCACAGTATTTCCGTATTAAAGGTGTTCCAGAAACATACTTTATAGATAAGAACGGTGTGTTGCAGTATGTGCAGATTGGACCCTTCAGCTCCATTGACCAAATCCGTGCGCAAATAGATCCATTGCTGAAATAGAGGGATCAATGGAACTTACCGCCATTTTCTTTTCGCTCGCAGTACTCATTCTTGTTGGCATGTACCTGTATGCGCCTTTCATTGAACGACGTGCGCGCCGTGTCACCGAAGAGGAACACGAACTCTCTGCACTCATGGCAGAGCGCGACCGCGTGATCAACTCATTACAGGAACTTGATTTCGATTTCAAATTAGGAAAAATTCCTGAAGAAGATTACCCGATGCAACGCTCCAGCCTACTGCAAAAAGGTGCGGATATTTTGCGGAAGATCGATTCGCTCGCGCTGAGAAGTACACAAGTAGACACGGAAACACGTATTGAGCAAGCCATTGCCGCACCTGAAGTCTCAGACGATGATCTGGAATCAATGATCTCCACGCGCCGCAGAGGCCGCAAAAATAAATCTGCTGGCTTCTGCCCAAAATGCGGCAAACCCGTGATGATCACAGATCGATTTTGTCCATCGTGTGGAAAATCATTATCGTAATATTTGTCATTGCGAGGAAGGCGCTAGCCCGACGAAGAAAACCGCGACACCATAAGGAGATTGCTCCCCGAAGGCTCGCAATGACATAACAAGGAATTCATGAAATTTCGTTTTGCGACCATTACCGTTCTCACGTTGCTTCTTTCGGCTTGCAACTTTACGTTAGCTGAAGATGTTACTCCCCCACCGAACTATGTTCCACCGACGCCCGCTCCAACGCTCGGTCCGCTTTTTCCCGCGCAGGCGCCAAGTACTGAAAACGGCGCAGGGATCTTTGCCGAGAAATGCGCTCCCTGCCACGGCAAAACAGGTTTAGGTGATGGCGAGCGAGGTATTCAACTAGGTGTTACTGTCCCGGCATTTGGTTTGCCGGAAATTGCGCGTCCTGCTTTTCCTGCACAATGGTATACAACCGTTACGCGCGGCAACATGGAACGCTTCATGCCTCCGTTTGTGAGTCTCAGCGATCAACAACGTTGGGATGTCGTTGCCTATGCAATGACTCTGCATACCTCAGAAGAAGAGATTACAAAAGGCAAGGAACTCTTTGAAGCCAACTGTGCGAATTGCTCTACAGACTTCTTCAAAGATCAATCGAAGATGTCAGCATTGAGTGAAGTGGACCTGGCACGCATTATCAAGCAGGGGAATCAAGAAGTTCCAGCATTTGGATCAACTTTAAGCGATGATGAGGTCTGGTCAATCGCAGTATACTTGCGGACTCTCTCCTTCAATACTGAGTCTGTTGAAGCAGCCGCGGCTTCTACTTCTACAGCGATTCCTGCCACTGCAGTTGTCAAAGCAACGGTCACATCTGAGGTGGGAACGCCATCAACGGAGACAACACCAGTTGGAACAGAGCAGGCTCCGTCGACGAATGAAGCGACTGCCATCGTCAAGGCAGGCTTTGGAACAGTCAGCGGATCCATTGAAAATAAAACGAACACAGAATTACCATCTGACATGAAAGTCACATTGCGTGGATACGATCACGGCGCTGACCCTAATACAGGTCCGCAAGAGGTGTTCACTCAAGAAGGCACACTGAATTCGGATGGCTCATTTGCATTCGAAAATATCGAGCTTCCTCTAAACCGCATCTTTATCGCAGAAGTAACCTTCGAAGGTACAAATTTGCGCTCTGATTTTGCCGTTGTGAAAGAAGGGGATACCAGTGTAAGCCTGCCACCCATCAAACTGTATAACAAAACCACTGACACATCCAAGCTGGTGATTGATGAGTCGCGTATCTTCTTCGAGTATGGGACAGACGTTGTTCAAGTCTACAACGTATACTCTTTCCGTAATCCAAGTGATGAGACGATTGTTGTGACTTTAGAAAAAAATAGTGAAGTCCCGTTCTTCAAATCACCTGAGGGTTCCTCTGGAATTGGCTATGAACCTGTGCAGGATAGTGAAAGTCTTGTGCAAACTGAAAACGGATTCGCTATCCCACCTAGTAATGGTTCTTATAAACTGCTCGCGTTTGCATCCGTACCAAATGCAAAAGAATTTGAATTCTCTCAGGAGTTTGTTTTGCCTGTGGCGACTGTGACGGTCTTTGTACCTGAAGGGGTGAAAGCCAAGAACGACAACTTGACTGACCTGGGTGTGCAGAAAGTTCAAGATTTCAATTTCCAAATCTATGAGTTGGATGGTGTGGGAGCGGGCCAAAAAGTCAAGCTTACAATTTCAGGTACACCAAAAGAAACAACGACTTCTACAACAACTACAGAAGTTACCTCGAATAAAAATCTTTTGATAGGCGCGGGCGCGGTGGGCGTTGCGCTGATCCTTGCTGGCGCGTGGATGTATCTACGTGACCGCAACCGCGCGGAAGACGGAGTTAGCGGAGAAGGGGGAGATGACGAATTTGAATCTGCTGAGGATGTGATAGATGCGATCATCGCGCTCGATGATTTGAACCGTGCCAAGAAAATTACCGATGAGGCCTATCAAAAGCGCCGTACAGAGTTGAAGGAAATTTTGAAGGGAAAGATGTAGTTTGTCATTGCGAGCCGCCGTTGATCGAGTGGTGCGAAAGCACGTATCGAGACCAAGCGGCATAGCAATCTCATAATTTGGGGAGATTGCTTCTCGAAGACTCGCAAAGACGTATCGAATGTCATGATCACCGTCAAGAAGCTCGTCAAACGATTTGGATTAAAGACTGTCTTGCGCGGCGTGGACTTTGAGGTCCAGCCGGGTGAGTTCGTCGCGCTGCTTGGTCCAAACGGCGCGGGAAAGACAACGTTCTTGAGAATCCTTGCCTCATTGTCACGACCCTCGTTAGGGCAAGTAAACATTGCCGGATACCAGCTTCCCAGTCAGGCTGCACAAGTCCGCGCTCGGTTGGGCGTTGTCTCACATTTACCATTGCTTTACGGCGATTTGACCGCAGAGGAAAATCTGCGTTTCTATGCTCGCATGTACAACATTGCGAATGTTGAAGAGAGAATTGCAGAAGTTCTTGAGATGGTTGGGTTAAATGCACGTCGACGTGATCTGGTAAGAACTTTTTCACGCGGTATGCAACAGCGCCTCGCTATCGGACGTGCAGTCCTCCATGATCCAGATATTGTGCTCTTCGACGAGCCTTATACAGGTCTGGATCAAGATGCCTCCTCAATGCTCGATGAGGTACTGAAAACGGTCGCCGCGAAAGGACGGACGGTTGTCATGACTTCCCATGACCTCGCCCGTGCGGAAGATTTAGCAACAAGATTCGATATCCTTTCACGCGGCGTGATCTCTGCCTCAGCCTCGCGCAAGGAACTCAAGAAGACAAATCTGCTTGCATTTTACAAACAGGCTTTGGCGGGTTAGCATGATCAACAAAGCAACTGAAATAAAATCAGCGAGGATCAAGTCAACACAGCCCAAAGGCAGTTTTATCAAGGCCGTTGCCGCTGTCGTTTGGAAAGACATTAGGGCCGAATTACGCTCACGTGAACTCTTCTCTGCCATGTTGGTCTTTTCATTACTAATCATCCTTATCTTTAACTTCGCGCTCGAATTGGATATCAAAACGCGTCAGTCTGTGACAGCAGGTGTGCTCTGGGCAACGTTCGCCTTCGCAGGGACGTTGGGTCTTAACCGCTCGATGGCTATTGAGAAAGATCGCGGCTGCTTGGATGGTCTCTTGCTTGCACCGGTAGATCGTTCGGCGATCTATTTCGGAAAAGTCATCAGCAATCTTGCTTTCATGTTGATTGTAGAAGTAATCGTTTTGCCGGTTTATAGCGTGCTCTATAGCATCAATCTCTTTCAGCCCGGCTTATTGCTGGTGATCTTGCTTGGATCGATTGGTTATACAGCCGTTGGTACGCTGCTCTCAGCTATGTCGGTACAAACTCGAACGCGCGACATCCTCCTCCCCATTTTATTATTCCCGGTTGTGATCCCTGTTTTGCTTGCAGCTGTCAAAGCCAGCAGCGGATTTCTCACCGGCGCAGAACTGGCAGACATTCTTCTGCCAATTAATCTCCTCATTGCCTATGATATTATTTTTATCGCTGTTGCATTTATGGTGTTTGATAGTGTAGTTGAGGAATAAAAATAGAGACTAGAGAATTAGAGATTCGATTTTTCTGCACTCAATCATTCTCCAGTCTCCAATCTCTTAGTGTGAAGGAGTATTAATGCAACCGAAACCTCTAGCATTAAAAGTCTTAGACATTGTTTCTATCATCGTGCTTGCTCTTGCAACGTATCTTGCCTTGGTCTATGCACCCACTGAACTTGTGATGGGCAACGTCCAACGTGTGTTTTATTTCCATATTGGGACCGCGTGGACAGCGCTTTTGGGTTTCATCCTTGCAGCGGTGTTCAGCGTGGTCTATCTCATTAAAAAGGATTTGAAATGGGACCGACTGCAAGTCGCGGCGATTGAAGTGAGCCTCGTCTTCTTTTTGATCACCATCGCGCTTGGTTCCATTTGGGCGCGCCCTGCCTGGAACACTTGGTGGACCTGGGATCCACGTCTTACTACTGCGGCAGTTACTGAGTTGAT
>Ga0137367_10003837_pt1 | contig 12155 bp, 12 predicted proteins | sample SagtaG_14_FD_104939 | JGI IMG/M metagenome (GOLD analysis project Ga0137367, IMG submission 104939) | Vadose zone soil microbial communities from Sagehorn Ranch, Mendocino, California, USA - Sage1_L_80_16 metaG | ecosystem: Environmental > Terrestrial > Soil > Vadose zone | place: USA... | reverse complement strand
TAAATGGGCAGACTGGCGTTACGTCCCGGTGCTAAAGGGAAAGAAGGATTATTCTCACAATCCAGTTTATACGCGCTTCCTAACGACTTCTTACAAAGGCCAGCTGTTAGAGATTACATTTACGTCAAACCTCAACACTAACCCCGAGTTAAAGGAAGAGATCGACCGTATCATGGACTCGGTGCACCTCGAAGAATGAGAGACACGAATTTCACCAACGTACACTAATTTTCAGAATCTGATGCCCGCGAAAAACACTAAAAGACGCGAAACAAAAAGGCATTTGTCTGTCAGACTTCGTGTCTTTGGCGCGTTTAGTGGACTCAATTAAGACCAGAACTTCAGACATGAATTTCAGGAATTCACACTAACATGATCATGTTAAAGGCACTTGTTCTCGCATTGCTCACGGTTGTTGCGTCATCTGCGGTCGCCGCGGGAGATGGCCCAGAGGAGGTAATTCGCGAGCTTTACAAGGCTCATCGGCCCTGGGAGCACAAAGAACTTAACCTCGCGAATCGGGCTGTGCTGTGGAAATATTTCAGCCCCGAACTAACGAAGTTATTCCTAAAGAATGCGCAACTGGAGCGGGACTGTCCCAAGGGCGACCTTTGTGGGATCGATTTCGACCCAATCCTTGGAGCTCAGGACTTCGACGACCACCTCAACTTCAAGCTTCGCATTACTGAGACAACCCCGCTGCAAACTGGCCGATTCGAAGCACGCTTCAAATTATTTAACGAAGAGAAAGCGGAGCAAGAGCAAATACTCGTTTTCCAACTTGTTCAGTTGAAAAACGGATGGCGCATTGACGACATCATTTATACCAAGGATAACGCCTCTCTCAAGGCAGTACTTACCGCGATTCTTGACGAGGCGGCGCATCTCAAAGAATGAAAGTCAGACTGGTCTCGTCCATCGCAGTTGCCTGCTGTGTCGTATATCCCTGGCAGTGGCTAGCGGCAGAGGAGGAAATCAAATATCCATCGCCCGATGGGAAGTTCGCATTGCGGATTACCAATGGCGAGGGCTTTGGCGAAGGAAAGGGCGAGTTGATCGAGAAAGCAACCAGCAAGGTCATAGTCGGTCTAGGGGTACCCTGGCGCACACAGGTTCTGGTATGGTCGCCAGATTCCAAGCGGGTTGCCTACGCCAACCGCGGTGACAAGTGGGGCGAAGTAAAAGTTTATTTCTGGAATGGCACAACTTTCGAGGAAGCGTCCTTGCCTGAGGACCTGCCGTCTCCCGATATCAAGCTCCCCAAGGACTGCGGTGCCGTCAAAAACTATGGCGGCTCCGCGACGCCGGTGAGGTGGTTAAGGTCGGGAGACTTGGAGCTGTCGAGCGACTTGATGATGCTTGGTCGTGAAAGCGGCGCCACTTGCACCGCAGAGGTGCGGTTTACACTTGCATTTGATGCGCAGCACCACGCGTCTGTGAAGAAGATCGAGAAAACGAAGACCGAGGTGTCCGAGTAAATGCAAAAATTATTTCTCGCGCTAACAGTTGCTGGCCTGGGAGCAATCCTGCTTTCCATCAACGCCCACGCCAGTGGCATGGCCTTTGACGGGGCAGGCAACCTCTTCGTTGGGACAGGCAATGGCTCGATCTTCAAATTAGCGCCCGATGGCAAAAGGAGCACCTTTGCCTCTGGGCTTCAACCTGAACACCTGGCTTTTGATCGCTCGGGCAATCTCTTTGTGTCAGACAGGAACAACCAGTCGATCCTCAAATTAACACCCGACGGAAAGAAGAGTACCTTCGCCATCGGGATCAAGGATCCGATTGACCTGACCTTTGACGACAAGAGCAATCTCTTTGTGTTAGACAGCGATTCCAACTCGATCTTTAGGTTCACGCCCGATGGGAAGCAGAGCACCTTCGCCTCGGGGCTTACTCATCCGGTTGATCTGGCTATTGACCGCGGCGGCAATCTATTTGTAACCGCTTCCGATGGTACAATATTCAAATTCACTCCCGACGGAACCAAGACCACCTTCTTCTCCAAGATGGGGTGGCCTCATGCCATGGCCATTGACAGGGCCGGCAACCTCTTTGTGGGGGACATGGACAACCACTTGATCCTTAAATTCACACCCGATGCAGAGAAGAGCACCTTCGTCACCGAGATCAATCCTTCGGACCTGGCCTGTGACCCTTTGGGCAATCTTCTTACGCCAGAAGGCGACAGCGACAGGATCTTCGAATATGCTCCCGATGGGACTAAGAGCACCTTTCCTAAAGGCGCAACCTCACCGGACAAACAGTGGGAATATCGGTGGCCCCTTGGTAAGAGTCCGGGGATTCTAAAGGCAGGCACAACTCAAGCCGTTTTGGATCTCTCTAAAGACTTGAAGGTGGATCTTCCCTTTGCGAGTGAGGCAATGGTAATCTGGGCGTCGGATTCAAAGCGGTTTGCGTTCAATTACCGCGCCGGCAGCCGCCATTACACGACAGCGCTCTTTCAGTTGCGCAGTAACAAATGGGTGCCGTTGCGTTCACCCGAAACGCAGGACACGAGCAAACCGCTCGAGCGCGCGATTGCGGCGCAACTCCGGGAACTTGGTCTTCCTTCAAAACTTGATCCTCAAAGCCTCAGCGATGTTACATCGGTGCGTGAGGTGCGTGAATGGGTCGGTGCTGACACCGCCATACTTTACTGTTCGTCTTCCGAAGAAGTGCAATCGAAAAAAGAAGGCGAGGGAAGGAATCATCTGGGCGCGGATTTTCTTCTCACATTGAAATTCGACGCTGCGGGCAACTGGAAAATTGTCAAAACCCGTGAGATCCCATCAGAGCCCCATTGAGAGAGCTGGAAAAGGAAGGTGCTGTGGAAAGATGATCAGCGTTGAAACGTATATGAAAGACAAGAAGCGTCGGTGCCGGAAATCTCTCGTCAGACGCTGGGAGAATTTATGAAACGTCTTGCTCAATTATTACTACTGGGAGCGCTCATACTGCCGCCAGTTAAAGGTGCCCGGGCAGAACCTCCCAAAGATCCAATCTACGTGAAAACTTCCAACGGGTGGAATGGCGCGTTTGCACACGATAACGAGTACGCTGAATTCCGGGTAATAGGGAACAGCGCAAAACTTCAAGATCCTTACCACATCCTACTACGAAAGGATGTTGGAATGATGGTTTCTTTTGCCGATAAAAAGGAGCTTCAAAGCGACAGGGATTTGTTGAGCGCTCACGCTCAATGGGAAATAGATTACTGGAATCAACATGCCAGCAGAGTTGAAAGTGATAATCGCGCAGACCTAATAGGAACAAGAAAGGACGTTAAGGTGACTGAGATAAGAGTGTACAACGACAAAGGCGCACAGCTGTCATCTTATTTGATCGGACTTGCGGCGAAAGATGGGGTTTTTGCGCTTTCGGTTTCACCAGTCAAAAAGGATATAGATCCGTTGGTAAAAGAATTGGTCAGCTCGTTCAAGCTTGTTCCTCGAAAACTGGATGCTGAAGAAGCTAAGCGGCTGTCATCGGAAGCCAACGCGCAGCAATCGCCTGCGCCTTCGTCCGCACCCGAAGTCCATCCGAAAGACGCCGAAGCTTACTACAACCGCGGCATCGCCAAGCTAGACAAGGACGACTTCGACGGCGCCATTGCCGACAATACTCGCGCCATCGAGCTCGACCCGAAACTTACCGACGCCTACTACAACCGCGGCAATGCCAAGCGGGCCAAGGGCGATCTCGATGGAGCCATTGCCGATTACAGTCGCGCCATACAACTTAATCCGAAATACGCGCCCGCCTACAACAACCGCGGCAATGCCAAGCAGGCCAAGGGCGATCTCGATGGAGCCATCGCCGACTGCACTCGCGCCATCAAACTTGATCCGAAGTCCGCCAACGCCTACAACAGCCGAGGCAGCTTCAAGGGCATGAAAGGCGACGTGGCCGGGGCCATCGCGGATTACAATCGCGGCATCCAACTTAATCCGAAAGATTCGAGGGCCTACCCCGACCGCGCCCGCGCCCACGCTAAAAAGAAGGAGTACGACGCCGCGGTCACGGATACACTGAAGGCTACTGAACTCGATCCGAAGAATGGGGGCTACTACCTGAACCTCGGGTGGTATCAGCTCTTCAATAGAAAACCCCGTGAGGCAATCGCCGCTTCTCTCAAAGCGCTGGAGCTCTGGCCCGATAAGGCAGTGCTGATCAAAACCAATCTTGCCCACGGCTACCTGTTTGATAACCAGTTCGACAAAGCAAAAACCATTTATCTGGAAAACAAAGATGCCAAACTCCCCGACGGCAAGCGAACCTTTAGCCAAGTCGTCCTCGATGATTTCAAAGAATTCGCAGACGCAGGCATTACTCATCCCGATATGGAGAAAATCAAAGCGCTGCTCACTACCAAGCCGGACGCCCCATGAGCATCTTAAGGTTAAGCGAGTGGTTCTCGCCTCCGCCTTCTGCAACAGCAAGGGTAGGTTGCCTATTGGCCGCGTGCTTGTGCTTTGCCCTAGGTTCCGTCCACGCACAGACGCAAGCGGAGATGAATGCGCAGGCGCGCGCGGAGTTTGAGCAAGCTGATGTGGAACTTAACAAGACTTATGAAGCGCTTCTGAAAAAGCTTCCGGATGCTGAGGGCAAGGAAAAGCTAAAGCAAAGCCAGCGAGCATGGCTCCCCTTCCGCGATGCCGAGGCGGCCTTTGCGAGTGATCAGGCGCGCGGCGTGTCAATGGCTCCCACAATCCGCTACGGAACCATGACCGAGCTCACTCAACAGCGAATCAAACAGCTAAAAGCGCCCCTCGACGAATGAAAACCATCAGACACGAATTTGAAACTCGCTTGCTTCCCCGCTCGCTCGTGGCTACCCATCGCGGCTTTGCCTTCCAAGTCGCTAATCGCCTCAGCTCCATTCTCGAATTCACACCAAATAATCCGACAACTGCCTCAACTCTTGTGCAATTCGTGGTGATTAGTGTAATTCGTGTCTCTGTTCTTCCGTCCTATGAAACTTGATAAATTATTCATCGCCCTAACAGTTGCCGGCCTGGCAACAACCTTGGCTCCTGTCAGCGCCCACGCCGGTCGCACTCGCTCGATCGAATTCAATCCGAAACAAGCCGGCGCTTACAACGATCGCGGCAACGCCAAAGGGGCCGCGGGCGATCTGGATGGCGCTATCGCCGACTACAATCACGCCCTACAGCTCGATCCGAAACTCGCCGAAGCCTATTACAACCGCGGCAACGCCAAGCGCGACAAAGGCGACCTGGATGGCGCCATTGCGGATTACACTCGCGCGATCGAACTCAATCCAAAATACGCCGCAGCCTACGATAACCGTGGCAACGCCAAGCGCGACAAAGGCGACTTGGATGGCGCCATCGCCGACTACAATCGCGCGATCGAACTCAATCCGAAAGACGCTATCGCCTATAACAACCGCGGCTACGCCAAGAGCGACAAGGGCGACTCGGATGGCGCTATCGCCGACTATAGCGAAGCTATCAAATTCGATCCAAAATACACCATAGCCTACTGCAACCGTGGCAACGCCAAGCACGATAAAGGCGATCCGGATGGCGCCATCGCGGACTACACCCAAGCTATCAAATTCGATCCAAAGTACGCTAAAGCCTACTACAACCGCGGTCTCACTAAGAGCGGCAAGGCCGACCTGGATGGAGCCATCGCCGACTTCAGTGGCGCGATCGAAGTCAATCCGAAATACGCTAAAGCCTACTACGACCGTGGCATCGCCAAGGCGAAAAAGGGCGATCTGGGTGGCGCCATCGCCGATTACACTCGCGCCATCGAACTCAATCCGAAATATCCCGAAGCCTACAGCGCCCGTGGCAACGCCAAGCGCGAGAAAGGCGACTTGGATGGCGCCATCGCCGATTGCACTCGCGCGATCGAACTCAATCCGAAACTCGCCGAAGCCTACAGCAATCGTGGCAACGCCAAGAGCGGCAAGGGCGATCTGGATGGCGCCATCGCCGACTACAACCGCGCCATCGAACTCAATCCGAAACTCGCCGCAGCCTACAACAATCGTGGCAACGCCAAGAGCGACAAGGGCGATCTGGATGGCGCTATCGCCGACTACACTCACGCCCTGCAGCTCGATCCGAAACTCGCCGCCGCCTACGAAAACCGCGGCAACGCCAAGCGCGATAAAGGGGACTTGGATGGGGCCAGGGCCGACTTGGCTCGCGCGGCGGAACTTGATCTGCAATTGCGGGGCGGAGAGTCTGCCGCGAACTACGTTAATCGCGGTGTCGGTAAGGCTGCGCGAGGAAACTTTGATGGGGCCATCGCCGATTTCACTCGCGCCATCGAACTTGATCCCAAGGAACCCAAGGCCTACAACAACCGCGGTCTCGCGAAACACCACAAGGGGGACTTTGATGGGGCCCTCGCCGATTACAATCGCGCGATCAAACTCGATCCGAAATACGCTGAAGCGTACTACAACCGCGGCAACGTCAAGGCTAAAAGCAACGATCTGGAGGGAGCGATCGCCGAGTACACCCGCGCCATCGAAATTAATCCGAATTTGGCTCAGGCTTACTACAATCGCGGCGTCGCGAAGACGGACCAGGGCGACTCGAGCGGAGCGGCCAGGGATTTCAACCGCGCCGCGAAACTTGACCCCAAACTGGGCGAAAAAAAATGACGTGGTTCAATAGGACTGCACTACTGCCAACATGCAGTTTGCCGTTATGGCCGCTGGACGTTGTCGACGTCAACGCCGTTCTTTACGCTTATGCTGTCTCAAACGGCAGCGGCTCGCGGGACTCGGAGGCAAGTTTCTTTTTCACGTTGAAGTTCAACGATGCCGGCAACTGGAAGATCATCGAGGGACATGACATGTCGGAGAAGGAAGTTGAAAAGAGAGAAAAGGGAGAATGAAATACTTCGGCACTGTTCTGATCCTCGTCGCGTGCGCGACCACTTTTGTTTTTTCCAATGCGCAGGAGTCCCCATCTCCGGCAGAGGAGCAGCCCTCGATTTCTCCAGATAAAAAATGGGGGTACATCGGCGGGGATACACCGAAACTTGTTAAACTCTCCACAGACGAAACTGTGATCGATTTCTTCGAGCAACGTAATCCGGGTACCGCGCCGGCAGGTCAGGATCCGGAATTGCTCTGGGCGCCGGATTCAAAACGGTTTGGCTTCAATTACAGTCCGATGCACGCGCATCATATGACGTTTCAGTCGATCGTTTTTTATCAGCTACGTGGCGATAAATGGGTAGCGCTGGATTCACCGGCGGATGAAACAAAGGGCCCGCAGTTGGCGCGGTTCGGCAAAGGCCATTTGCCAAAGCATTTTGACCCGCGCCATTGCGCACCGGAATGGGACGTTATGAAGTTGCGCAAATGGTCCGACGCAAATACGGCGATCGTGTACGCGACCTGTTATGGGCGAGAGTCTGGCAAGTTGGAAGCGGGATTTCTTTTCACGTTGAAGTTCGACGACGCCGGCAATTGGAAGATCATCAAAGCGCATCAGATGTCGAAAAAAGAACTCGAAGAGGAACAATGAGATCGTTTATCACCTTACGTGCGATCGTCGCATGCACGATTAGCTGTTGTTTTTCAAATGCGCAGGAAATCCAATCGAAAGGAAAACACCGTGATTAAAGGAACATTGAAAACGTCGGAATCAAATTCATTCGCATCTATTCGCGCTTGCCGGCCGTGGCGTGTGATCAGCGCGCAGACTTGGTTAGCCACAATTCTAATTCTGTCGTCATTTCCAAGTGCCTTTGCGGGGTCCGACTTTTCGGCATTCTGGCAGAAATTTAAGTCTGCGGTTATCGCCGGCGATAAAGCCGCGGTCGCAGAGATGACGAAATTCCCGCTGTCGATTGGTTATTTGGAGAAACCCGTAAAGAACAAGCAGCAGTTTTTGCGCCGTTATGACGAGATCTTTAAAGGCGAGGCGAGTGCCGCCCAATGTTTTCCCAGCGCCAAACCGCACCAACAATCCGCCCGGCAGTACGACGTTTACTGCCCGTTCAAGGAGACACCCAACGACTGGGAAAACGCACCGATTCGCTTCATCTTTGAACAGACCAAAAGCGGCTGGAAATTCAGCGGCCTCGACAATGTTAATGAATGACGCGGCAGCCGTCGGTCCTTGGTTGCCCTTCAACTTACGATTGCTTCGCGAGCGGCAAATGCGCGGAAGACCCGCAGCAGCCCAATGTCGTATTTGTTACCAAGAAGCGCGCTCACATCGACAAGCTTTCCATCACTGATTTGCCCGAATGCGGCGGCGATTTCATTTTCTTGCGCAGGCGTAAAGAATCGATCACGCGATTCCGGGACGATTCTACCGCATTCGATGGCAGCCAGTAGGTGGCTGTAAATGGTGCTGCGCACAAAACCGCGGGTCCGCGCGATTTCATCGACCGATTCACCTTTTTGAAATCGCCGCAGCGTTTCGGATTGACTGTCATTTAAGCGGGGTCTGCGTTGCGGGAACGGCGAATCGGCGTTTTCAGAAAACGTCCGCCGCGGATTCGTCGCGAGATAATTTTTAATCTCGCTAAGGAACGGCTCCGCGAAATCTTTCAGCTTCTGCTCGCCCACTCCGGCAATGCGACGAAACTTGGCTGCGTTTGTCGGATAATTTCTCGCCATTTCGCGGAGCGATACGTCAGAGAAAATGACGTAAGCCGGCACGTCGCGTTCGTCGGCGAGTTTGCGACGCAGGCCGCGCAAACGCTCAAATAACACTTCGTCGCATTCAATCATGCCGGCGCGAGCCTTTTGATCCTGCGACCGCGGGACAACTTCGATCTGCTTCGTGAGTGTGATTAGCGTGCGCTGACGCAAGGCGTCTTGGCCGCTACGCGTCAGCGCCAGCGTTGCGAACTTTCCAGGCGCACATTCGACGAATCCAAGGCGTAGAAGCTCGCGTCCGATCGCCTGCCAGGCTTCGCGTTTTAGGTCGCGGCCAATGCCGTACGTGGACAATTCATTGTGACCTCGTTGCCTCATCGCCTCCGTGTCTGCACCACGCAGAACATCGACAATGTGGTTCAATCCAAATGCGAAACCGCTTTTCGCCTGGACGCGATGCACGCAGGAAAGAAATTTTTGTGCCGGGATTGTGCCGTCGAACGTCTCGCGCGGATTAAGACAGTTATCGCAGCCTTCACACGATGGCTTCGAATATTGTTCGCCGAAGTATTGCAGCAGCGCCGCGCGCCGGCACTCGCGCGTCTCAGCGTAATGAACCATCTGCCGCAACTGCGCCCGCGCAATGCGCGCTTCGCTTTCACTCTTTTCGTCGATGAAATGAAGTTGCTTGGCGACATCACTGGCGCTGAAAAGCAACACGCATTCGCTGGGCAATCCATCACGCCCGGCGCGCCCGGTTTCCTGATAATAGCTCTCCAGATTTTTCGGCAGATCGTAATGCACGACGAAGCGCACATTGGGCTTATTGATACCCATTCCGAAGGCGATCGTTGCCGTGACCACTCGAACGTCGTCACGCAAAAATGATTCCTGGTTTTTTGTGCGTTCTGCGGCGGTAAGGCCGGCGTGATACGGCTTCGCGCTTACGCCATCTTCGTTGAGATTGCGCGCCAACGAATCGGTGCGCTTTCTGCTGGCACAATAAACAATCCCGCTCTCGTTCGGCCGTCTCCGGATGAATTCGAGCAGTTGTTCGTAGGGCGCCGCTTTCGGTACGACGCGGTACGTCAGGTTTGGCCGGTTAAAGCTGGCGACGTAACAACGCGGCTCACGCAGGTTCAGTTCCTTGACGATGTCGCTCCTAACGCGCTCGGTCGCTGTCGCGGTGAGCGCCATGGTCGGCACGTCCGGCAAATGCTTCCGCAGTTTTTTCAGCTCGCGATATTCGGGACGGAAATCGTGCCCCCATTCGCTGATGCAATGCGCTTCGTCGATCGCGATCTGGGCAATGTTCCAGTTGAGCGCGCGTTCCAGAAAGGTATCAAGCATCAGCCTCTCTGGAGCGACGTAAAGCATCCGGTATTCGCCGCGATGCAAGCCGCGCCAGCGCGCCTTTGCCTCGTCCCGATCCAGCGTTGAATTCAAATATGTCGCCGGGATCCCGCTGGTTTGCAGCGCATCGACCTGATCTTTCATTAGCGAAATCAGCGGCGACACGACAATCGTGAGCCCGTCGCGCATCAAAGCCGGCAGTTGGAAACAAAGCGACTTGCCGCCGCCGGTCGGCATCAGCACAAACACGTCCCGCCCGGCGAGGGCGTCGCGAATGATCTCCCGCTGCAACGGCCGAAACTCATCGTAGCCGAAATGCTTTTTGAGAATCGCGCTCAAATCCACAACGATCGTTTTAGCCGCACCGCCACATTTTGCCGAGTATTGTTTGCTTGTGGGCCATGCCGAAAACATGCAGAACGTCAGATCGACATGATCAAATCAGCAGGAGCTGTTTGCCTGGCGCTGTTGTTTCTGCCCGCAGGAGTTCCTGCACAGGACAAGTATCCCGGCGGAATTGTTCATGGACCGAAAGCCGGGTTTAACATCAGTGCGCCCGAAGGCTGGGTCGTCGACAATGAGTCGGGCAAAGGACAGGACATGCCGTGCGTTCTTTATCCAAAAGGCGAATCGTGGTCGAATGCGAAGACGGTGATGTACGCGAAGGTAGCGAGCCCTCAATGGGAAGGCGTGAACGCATTCGTGGCATGGGCCATTCAAGGCATGAAGGCACAGCACGGCACGCCGAAGGAGAAAATTGCGTCCGGCAAAACCAAGGACGGCCACGATTACTTCATCAACGAATACCCTGCCACAAAGACCTATTCGCAGTGGGAAAGGGTGGGCTACGTCCAACTTCCGCAGGGAGTCGCTTACATCGTTCTCACCTCACGCGATAAAGCGAGCTACCAAAAAGATTCCGGTCAACTCGAGAAAGTTCTGAAAACCTTGGTCTACGTCGAGCCGAAGTCGGAGGTGGCAAGTGGCCAGGAATTCGCTCGCCGTTACAGACAGCTGCTAGATCAGCATGCGGAGGGACAGATCGAGCTGCTGCTCACCGAGTGGCGGGAGAAGGCGCCTGACGATCCCGACGCATGGATCACGAGCGCGAATTATTATTTTAACCAACGCCAGATGAGGATCGAGATGAAGGAGCCCCGCCCAGGTGACATTACGATGACGGATCCGAGAACAGGAAAGGTGGGAACCATTGTCCACGAGGTAGATAAACCGGGTATGAAGCGGGCGGTCGAGCTTCTGCAGGAAGCGACGACGAAATTTCCGGATCACCTCGATATCTGGTGCGGGCTCGCCTTCTTTTACCAAGAGTCCGGCGATTTCGAGAATGAGTTGTCGACGTTGAAAAAGATGGTTGCGTACGCCCGCGGTCACCCGACTCAGCTCAAGTGGTTGAAAGGCGAGCCGCTAGGCGAGCCTGCCGACAAATTCGTTCCAGACAAACTGCACGAGTATGGTTTGTATTACGAGAAAAAAGAGAACGCGGAGGATGATAAGCGCTGGTACCAGATTTCGACGCTGGCAACCGAGCAATATCCAAATGACCCGCAAGGTTTCAAAGATGCAGGCGGTTATTGGGCCGATATTGGCGAATGGCAAAAAGCGCGCGTGTCGTTCGAAAAAGCGCACCAGCTCGATCCGAAATCCGCTGTGGCGCTGATTGCTCTCGGACAGGTTAGCGTTGAGATGAAAGACTTCGTAAGCGCACGAAAGTACTACGAGGAAGCTTTGAAACTGGAGCCGAACGGCCAATACGCGCAGACAGCAAGGGAAGCGTTACGAAAACTGAACAAGAAGTAACAACTGAAGTCGATCTTCCGGCCGGAGTTTTCCCATTAGCAGCGCCGGATATGAAAAGAAACATTCTGATTCGGCTGTGGGTTGTTATTGGAATTCTCACACTCGCGTACAATGCATCAGGCGCGCGTTCTGTGGACGAGCAGGTGAAACTGTTAGCGGAGCGTTACCGTCAAGTCGAAGACCAACTGACACGCTCGATTCGTGATACCAGCAAAGACGAGTCTGGCGGCGCGACAACAGTTAGACAGGAGTGGTACAATGGCGCCGAGGACCTGATCAAGGCCGCAGTCGAACGTAACGATGCCTCTGGACGCGAGCTCACGGAATACATCCCGCACGATTTGGGTAGTGACTTTGGCTGGAGAGGACTGTTCTT
>Ga0137367_10003832_pt1 | contig 12159 bp, 14 predicted proteins | sample SagtaG_14_FD_104939 | JGI IMG/M metagenome (GOLD analysis project Ga0137367, IMG submission 104939) | Vadose zone soil microbial communities from Sagehorn Ranch, Mendocino, California, USA - Sage1_L_80_16 metaG | ecosystem: Environmental > Terrestrial > Soil > Vadose zone | place: USA... | reverse complement strand
TCATCATGTTGTTACCATATTCACAGCAGGCACATCATCGTGCAGGAAGTTGGGACAGAAATCATAGCCATTGGGCCATGCTATACCGCCACCATCTTCCAAACTAACCTGGCGAAAATAGGATTCATCCTTTAACGCAGCGGAAATCCCTTTACCAATAAAGGGACGAATGTCAATTATTTTGCGAAGTCCATCTTCAAATTCGATTTCAAGCAAGTAATTTTCTAGCGGTTTGACAGAAATAACTTTATCCATATTCTTATTTCAACAGTTGTGAGCCATTTGTGCTAACAGATTGTTTTTCAAGCTCGTGCTGCTGTCCGCGCAAACGATTTGTTCAATGCGCGCACAACAGTTTGTGGCAATTCAATAGGAATGAAATAATCGGCGGGAAAAAGATAATCTTCTCCACTTTCGTCAATGATACGCAGGTCGCCATCAGCCTGCGCCTCTATATCAGGGATCACACGGTAGATTTTGTGTAGCTCTAATGAAGCGGGATATTCACTATTATCAACACAAATTACGAATCCTTTGGTTTTCATAAACGATGAAGAATATTATAGACTATTCAGAAAACTCAGCAAGAATTCTTCTGATTTTCGCGGGTGAGATATCTGATTGTTCGGTCTTTGAATAGATTGTTACTAGAATGACCATCTTTGTAGTTTTCACGTAATAAATTACGCGGTAGCCACCACTCTTGCCGCGAGATGCATCCCTGTTACGGATACGAACTTTGACGATTGTATAACTTGTCCCTTGTACCTGGTCACCAACGAAATTTCCTTGTTCAATCTGCTCGATAATCGGTTGAACATCCGAACGAATATGAGGATATTTTTTTGCCAGGGCACGCAAATTGCGCTTGAATTCTGGCGTGAAATAGACCTCGGTTGCTGACTTAGGCGGCATCCACGTCTTCCCAGAGTTGATTGGCTGGGAGTACTTCATCATTCATTGCTTCTTGCCATCCCTGACGAAAACTCGACTCGGCAGGCTTCAATGTCACTGTTTCGCGGAACAGACGCACCATTTCCAGTAAAGCAGGCAAATACTCATCAGGCATTTTGTCAATTTCCTGAGAGATTTTTTCTGTGTAAGTGGAGGGATAAGCACTCATAGACTTTCTCCTAAACAACGGCTATTATACAGCGAAATATGGGCCGTGTGTCTTGTCCACGTGCAAGGCTAAGCAACTATCTGAGAGCCAAAGTCTCCTTTTCCAAGGAATAGGGTTCTCCCACATTCAAAATAGGGAATCTCACCATTGATTTTCAAGGCTCTTAGCGACATTATGATAGCAGAATAACGGTCACCTTCCAAAAAGGAGCAAGCAAATGACAAAAGATACTCTTACCGATGATGTAACCCATGATAGAAGAGACGTGCAAGGTACATTCCAGGAAATCCGTGAAGCGGTGGAAAAGGCGAAGTCTCGAGAAGACCTGACTGAGCTTTATAAGCAAACGGCGTATATGATCCTGATGACACATTCAACTCCTTTGGATGAGAAAGATAAGGAGATGAAAAGAAGGCGAGAGCTCACCGAAAAGGAATTCGCTACGACGGTGCGCCTGATCAATACGCGGGCAGAAAAAATTGGCGTCCAGGCTGATTACAACGAGGATTGGGAAAAACTGACGACAAATGGCTATCAAACAGAAGGCAAGGACACCTTAGAAGCTCAGAGTACAGTGGGGATCATTCGGGAATAAGAAGAGTGGGACAAACATTCAAAGACAAACGTGAGATGAGAGCATAAATGAGAACCAGCCGAAATGGGCTGGTTCTTTTTCATCGAGAGAGAAATTGGAAATCGATTTTCCTGCTTAAGAGCTAGTTGTAAAACGATAAAATTTGTCGTACGATTCATTTAGGTTTTATCTATCGCCTTCACGTAAGGTTCGGCTTCTAATTCATTTGGTAGGGAAAGAATGAAACATATCACTGTATTTATTATTTTTGCATTGCTGACGAGCATGCTGGTCTCTTGCGCTCCATACGCAGTCGTGGTTGATGGTACACCCACTCAACCTGACCCAACGCAAACCTCTATTCCCCCAATCGCTACTCTAACTTTTACCGCGTTACCGACAGAAACGCCGCCACCGAGTGAGACTCCTTCTCCGACCCCTCCCTCCTGCGCCGTGCCTCTCAACCCGACGGAGAACGCGAAAGTACCCGCGCGAGGTCCCTTTGACTTTACGTGGACAGCCTTTGCAGGCGCGGCGAGCTACGTTATATCGATCGGGCCCACGAATTGGTATCCGACTTATTTTCCCGTGAGCGGCACCACTCTGACCAGATATATGGAGAACTTTCCAAGCAGCCCCTCGTACGAATGGAGTATTTCTGCCGTAAATGCAACAGGCCAGGAAATTTGTAAATCTGGACCCTATAAATTTGTCACCTCGCAAGATCTATTCGCTACCCCATCTTTTGCCACGAATAGTTCCTCTGTATCCCCCACTGTAGGGAACGCTGCAAATAATTCCTCTCCCTCAGAGCAAAATGGATCGAATGATTCTTCATCCAGCAATTCTTTTTCTGATACATCTTTGATCATTGTCTCGGACGGAGATAGCCAGGATTGCCAACTCGCCGTCGGGTATAACGTCAAGTCAAATCATGTATTTACTTTTTTTAGACTCCGCTATGGAGTGAGTCCAGATGCCATGGACAATTTTGTTGACTTTACGACGATCAGCCAGGAGCCCTATCCTGCCTATAATTATTACACAGCAGTAACTCCAGTTTTGCCTGTCAAGAACGGCGATACTGTTTATTTTGCAACCTGGTTTAAACTTGACATTGGGACAGAAGAAAGAGGCGCTCCCTTCTCGCACTCAATGACCAATTGCAATCAATGAGGTGATCATTCTGAGTCAAATGAAAAGCCGCGGGCTGGAAATGTCTTTTACATGCGGATGATTGTTTGTTATGGAGTCGCGTCCCTGGCGCAACGGAAACCAATATCGTTGTCAAATGAGGCGGGTGGCTTGGCATTGCGAAGCGAAGTACGGACAACATCCGGTCCTACATTCCAAGCCCCGCTACGCAACACTCGCTGAGTTCCTGAGTCTGGTCCCGTTGGGTTCTGCGCCAGTGAATTCCCGTAATAATTCTCTGAGTACCAATCCGCCACCCACTCCCAAACGTTGCCTGCCATATCATAAACGGCATACGGACTGATCCTACTCTGGTATGTCATCACATTGGATGTGCCCCCAGTACAGCCGAGGTAATTCGCTTTACTGCAGTCTATTCCTTCTCCCCAGGGATAGGTACGTCCATCAGTACCGCGCGCGGCTTTTTCCCACTGTGCTTCGGTCGGTAATTGCGCGCCTCGCCATTCACAATAAGTTTTAGCCATGTCCCAATCTACGTATAAAACTGGATGATCTGCATATTGTGAACTAGCATAGTCACTTATATCATGGGGCTCATAACAAGCCCCCGCCAGAACGCATGCTTTATAGAGCACATTGGTGACCTCATATTTGTCGATGGAATAAGCGTCCAAATATACTGTATGAACAGGTACTTCATCGGTGTCTCCGCTATCACTCCCCATGGTGAACTCATCTGAAGGAACAAGCTGCATGGACACACCTTTCGAATCTACGATTTCCTCGGACTCGGAAACAGCGGGGGTATCACTTGGTACTGTGTTGGCTCCTGCAGACGTTGGACTTGGATTTAACGCCTCAGTAGATGAAGATGAAACAGTAGAGGCTGGAGAAGTCACATTGTTTGCCGGGGGCGGCGTAGAATTCTTGGAAAGATTTGACCAGATGATCGGAATCACAGCTGCGAGAAGAGTAGCAACTGCGCCAATGATTGCGATCACGATCTCTGTCCTGAGTTTTGGCTCCTTTACAGCCGATTTCTGCCTAATAGATTTTCCTACATCAGCAGGCGGTTGAATCACCTGGCCTTCAGGAGGCGAAGCCACCCGGTCAATCGCTGAGTAGAACTTCGCATCCGGGAATTTCTCTCCGCGCACGTCATAATACTGCGTCGATTCGACCGAAAGCCAGGGTTCATCTCCCTCCAGCAATAATGGGAAGATTGGCTTTAACTTCCGCTTGGCACGCTGTAACTCGCTTTGCACCATTCGGATGCATACGCGCGAGGACTCATGATTAAAATGAATGCAGAACAGCTATCCAATTGTTTTTGAATCTCATGGGGCCACTGCGATCCATAATCCAGGCGCTCATCAACCCAAACCTCCAAACCGATGTTTTGTAGGTTTGCGGCAAGCGCGTGGGCATAATCTGTATCATGGTGGCTGTAGCTGATAAAAACATGGCCCATGGAAACTCCACGATTAAATAACTGGAAGCATTATACGGCAATTCATTGGAAATGTATTACTTAGCATCATTGTAGAAGCCAATCCGTTGTGAATAAACATAGAGTAGAGCAACACAGACATCTCAGTTGGGAAGGTGTCCAATGCAATTCTTATCTTACAATGTAAAATAAGCCTATGAAGGATCAAACTGGCAAGAAGGAGATCATTTCTTGGGCAGATCTTATCCGAGTGGCTGCCATCGTTTTGGTGGTTGTCATCCACGTGTCGGGACAGCTAACGAACGTCTGGGGAGAAATTCCAACTAGTCAGTGGATCATTGCCGATATTTATGGTGGGATTGCACGAGTTGCCGTGCCGCTGTTTTTTATGATCAGCGGTTATTTGCTCCTGCCTCGCTCGGAGAGCCTGAATGTCTTCTATGCCAAACGGATGACCAAGCTGCTGATTCCGCTTGTGGCCTGGTCGCTGATTTATCTGGGTTGGTACTGTGGGAATCACCCAAACACCTGCACACCGAACCTTGTTTGGAATTTATTATTGATACAAGGGACTTATTATCACTTATGGTTTTTATATTCCCTCCTCAGTATTTATCTGATCCTGCCTGTTCTACGCCTGATGATCAAGCCAGATACCGACAAAAAGATCCTTTGGTATCTGATCGCCCTGTGGTTGATTTTCCAGCCAGTATTGACAATGGCAAATAAATTCTGGGGCTTTAGCATCAAAATCAGCCCACCCCTGGCAACAGGTTTCGTCTGCTACTTTATGCTGGGATATTTATTGGGTGAAATCATGTTGTCACGTGTGAGGATCATCCTTTCCACTGTGATTTGGGTAATCAGTACATTGATTACGATTGTAGGCACATATCTTTTCACCCTCAACTCTGGTCAATTTGACGGCTTCTTTTATGACTTCGTCAGCCTTAACGTCATCCTGGCCTCGGGCGCTGCGTTCATGCTGCTCAGATGGATATCGGAGACGGACCCCTTCGCATCTCCTAAGGCTCATGCAATTATGAGAGCATTGGCGACCAGTGCCTTTGGGATATATCTGGTTCATATCATTGTGATTGAAGTGTTAAGCAGTTGGATCCCGGTTCTACATGTGAACTCGTTCATGGGGAATGCCATCTGGAGCGTACCCCTGGTAAGCACGATTGTCTTCATCATATCATTTTTGATTGTGCGCATCTTCCAAAAGATGCCTGTCCTCAGCTACATTGTCCCTTAATACTAGCCTCTACGAAAACCCTCCCGTATCATCTTATAATCGTCCCGTAGTCATCATGTAGATTGAGCCAATAATTTCAATTTAGATATGCGCAATCAGCATGAAAACAAAGGTTCCTTACAAAGCAATAGGGGAGCACCAAAGATCCTATCATAGAAAAAGGCAATCTATGGGTACACGCATTTGTCTGACAAAAAGATAGGAACTGACGAATTTGATAGGTGGTAGTACTTCCGTACTAGTCTGTGCTATACTTACCTTAACAACCTTAACAAAAGTACGGAGAGCCTATGATTGACCCTACTCAACTCCCTATCCTTTTAAAGGCGATTGATTTTGTGTTCGATGAGGGACGCAAGATTCTGGAAGAACGCCGTGAACGAAGAAGAGCGGTTGATGCTCCTCAAGACACGCAGGAGCCAGCCAAAGAAATTACCCCTCCTGAAGCTGAGGAGGTTCAGGACATCAAACGGGATTTACTTGCGTCAAAAATAGAAGAAAAAATGTGGCAAGACCACCAAAAGGAAATCGAACACCTGGTCAGGCTGTTAGAAAAACATACCAACAATTATTACACCCTCAAGGAACAACATGCAGAATGGGGAAGTGCTCTGGCGCCTCCCTATATTCTGAGCCAAATGAAAGAGAAAGAAAATTCCATAATTGAAACCAGAAGGCAGCTTGAAATTGTTTTGTCGAAGGTCTATCAAAAAGACATTCATCTAAATGGATAAAACACAAGGTATGTGATATGGACAAGGAAGAAATTACTCATCTGGAGAGAATGATATCTCTGCATAAAAAAAGCCTCTACACACTTGAGGAGATGCTGGCATCCTATGGCGTTGACCAGCCCTTGCATCTGGTCAATAGCCTTACGATGGAGAAAGAGGCAATCGCCAGATACACCAAACAAATAGAGAGCATCACTGGTACCTCCAAGGACCTCGAAAAGTCAACTGCATTGGCAAGCTTGCCAAGACGGCCCTATTTTGTAGGGAGAGAAGAAGAAATCAAGACAATCTTGCAGTCTTTACAGCCAAACAGCAGAACATTCATTATCGGGATTGAAGGAATCGGAGGGATGGGAAAATCGACGCTCGCCATGGAGGTCAGCCATCGTTGCATTGAAAACGATCTCTTCGAAGCCGTCATCTGGATTTCAGCCCAGGAATCCATCCTGACACTGCATGGGATTGAACCGGTCATCCCGGAAGCCAAAACATTATCAGATATTCTGATTACGATCGGCACCAATCTGGGAAACCCGACCATCGGAAATTTGTCCATTCAGGAACAGATCAGGCGCGCTTATAACCTTCTTGCCAGACGCACCACGCTCCTTGTTCTTGATAATTTTGAATCCCTGTCAAAAAATGAACAGCGGGATATTCTGGACTTCCTCCGAAGATCGCCTATCACTCTTAAGGTTATTATCACCTCGAGGGAGAGAGTTTCGGAGGGGCAGGTGATCCGTTTACAGGGATTATCGTTTGAGGAAAGTAATGCCCTGTTGGAATGGGACGCGCAACAAAAGAACATCCATCTCACGCAAGAGCAAAGCAAATATCTGGTTGATCTAACCGGAGGGCTTCCCTTGGCTCTCCTATGGGTGCAGGGACAGATCGCTGTCCTCGGTTACTCCGTGACACAAGTTTTGGATAAATTGAGCCTGGATGCAGATATTCCAATCCTGCAATACTGTTTCAATCATAGTTGGAATTTGTTAGGGCAGTCTGACGCGAAAAAGCTAATGTTCATTTTGGCGCTACAGCCTGATCCAGTCTCCAGAGAGGCCCTTCAAGAAATTGCTGGGATCCTAACGAAAGAACGCTTCGGAAACGAGATTAGTCAGCTCTTACAGTTATCCCTCATTGATCATGAACATGACAAAGATTATTTCAGCATTTTGCCCTTGACCCGACGGTTTATCCGTACACAGTTTGCAAGCGACCGGAAGTTCATCAAACAGGCCGAATTAAAAATAACGCAATATTATGTGAAGCTTCTTTCGCAAAAAAGTAGCTTTAAAGAGTGGCGGAGTTATGATGATCTATTGATGGACCGGAATAATATCCTTAGCGTCGCGCAATGGTGCTACAAATCTGTACAAACGAAACAAACCAAGTCCGGTTCTTTGACAAAGCAAACCAAGAACATCGCTGAAATTCTGGTGCAGATTGGCACTCAATTTGGCAGTGTCTTGTGGCAACGGGCTTATTGGTATGATCGTATGACCTTAGCCCATGCGGCTTTGAACGTAGCCAAATTGATCTCAGACTGGAAATCTGTAAGCACATTTGCCAGGAATATTTCCTGGATTTATTTCTATCAAGGAGACTACCTGAGAGCTTTACATTGGGCAGAGGAATCCTTGTCAGCTACCACCAAAACAGAAGATGAATTGCTCATTGCTGCCGCGAAACGATCATTGGGAACCGTCGAATTGTACTTGGGTAATTTCGACCGCGCTGAAGAGTTATTAAAGGATGTACTGAAAACAAGCGCAGAATTTGCCAGCGATGACTATGGAATATATAGTAAAGGCTTTGCGCAGTATGGCTTGGGCGATCTTGAATATGAACGTAGCAATATCAAAGCCGCAAAAGAATGGTATCAAAAAGCTCTCGATACCTGGCAAGATCCTACTCGCAAAGATCCCGTTCGGCATATTAGCTACGCGCTGAATGGGTTAGGCTTTGTTGCATTAAAAGAAAAAAGATATGAAGACGCCAAACGCTTCTTCTCAGCCGGGATTCAATCTGCAGAAGAGTTTGGAAGAGTGGATGAACTTGCCAAAGGTCAGCTTGGATTAGCTTCTGTTCATCTGGAAACATGTACCGATTTGGAGACTGCTTTAATACTAGTAGATGAATCCATTGAGAGTTTCCAGCAACAAGGTATGCAATATCAAATTCAAAAGGGACAAGCACTTCGGGATGATATCCTAAAAGCACAATCACAGACGCCGTCACCGCAGCGATAAACATGGACAATGAACTCGAGAGTTTCCTATTGGCCTTTAAGGAATTAGAGAATCAATTCCAAAGACTGCCCATTGCAGAAACTCAAATCGAAAGGCTAAAAGGTCTTCTTTCAGGCATTCAAAAGATTGCCGAAAATTTGGCTTTATATGACCCCCTTACTCATGCACTTAATATGCGGGGAGGAAAGTGGTTGGTGCCGAACGAACATATTAAAGGGATGGGAAAAATAGATATTTACGACCTACGGCAAGCCAATAAAGTATATGGGGTTCCAGTTGTGGATTCTGAATTGCATAAATTGGCATATCGGCTTATGTCAATTTTTACTGTGGATAAAGGTAATTTTGTTTGCAGATCCCCGGGCAGCGATGAATTCAGAATATTGTCTATATCAAAAACGCCTCAAGAAATCAGGCTTCTTCTCACAAAACTATACCTTGACCAGGAGACGGATTCTTTACTCACCTGGGACTTTGGCACCGGTCGTACAGAAAGCGAGGCTGAGAATAATCTACAAAAGCAACGTAAGCTCTTCAGACCTGTGGTTATCAGACAAACTCTCCTGGAGAGTCACTCGGAAATTCCCAGGCTGATCGAGGCAAATAATAGCTGCCAAAGTTGGCATGAGTTTAATATGCCCTATGGGAGACTTATAGATACAATTTGTTCGTTAGAGTTGCCTGTCACATTAGAACAACAAGCAATTGAGCAAGTCCAGACGGTCAAAAGCGTAGTAGAAAGCATAGTAACCAAAGAAGCCCTGACAGGCGCGCTCAATGCTCTTGGAGCAAAATGGTACCTGGATAATACGTTTATTCAAAGTGTGGCCCTCACAGACATGCTTGACATGCATGAAGGCAATGCACGTTATGGAAGTATTGCAATAGATGAGGATCTCAAACGCTTTTCAAATATGCTCTTAGAGCAATTCCCCAAAAATGAAGGGTTTTTATTGTTTCGATCCGAACGTGCAGGCGATGAGTTCAAGATCGTCTCAACAAAAAGCAAGCCGATAGAGCTAGAAGACAGAATCCGTACAGTTTGGCAAAACGACTTACATCATGGGTTGCTCACATGGAATTATGGCGTAGGAAGAAATGACCTGGAAGCCCATGTCAATCTATACAGAAACAGAGTCAAAGACATAGAAAACATGGAAGCGTCTGTTTCAAATGGCAAATCGACTTTTATCATCGTTAGGCCTGAAAGCGAGGATTATTCCAATCTATTTAAGCTTTCAGAAGAAACAGCTGATGTTGTGAGTGGGACGCCGATCATTGATTTGCATTTAACTGTACAAGCAATTCGAAATATCGAAAATTTTGATGCTTTGAGAAAGCGTTTGGAAGAATACTGCCTGGAGTTACACCCCTTTGAAATTAAGGTCAAACATATTGCCAGAATGAATATAAACAATCAACAAGGGAGGTTGTGGTTGCTAGCAGAAAAAACCCCTACACTGGAGAAAATGCATAACGACCTTCGCCAGATCGCCTGCGAATTGGGATGTGATAGTTATCCTTATGAATCTCAGGATTGGCTACCTCATCTAAAAATTGTCAATTTGCCAGAAAACACATCCACGCAAATAAAAGATCCAGCGTTCGGAAACAGTAGTGGGATTACTTTCACAGTCAGACGCTTCGAGTGGACAGTTCAGCAGGCGCCAGAGCGTTGGGAACTGTTGGATCAATTCCCATTTCCACAGTAATTATTTCTTAATTCCTTTGTGTACTATCCTCCTTTTCTGAACAGAAAGGAGGTTTTATCAAGATAGCTAGGTATGCCTTTTTGTCACAATGTCCATGCAGTTGCAGTGAGGTATAAAGCATCCCTCCTGTGTTAAAAAATTGTGCTATCATCGACGAATGAACCTTAAAGGAGTTTCCGTTGAGCTTTGAGTTGGATTCGTCTAGTGTATGGATGATAAACGCTTCAACTAGACTGTATACTCATAAACCAAGCAACAAGGTGAAGAATAGTGGCAACCATTCTCATTGTTGACAGCAATCCAACCGACCGTCGGTTGTTTATTACATTGCTGGGTAATTTTGGCCATCGCATGCTGGAAGCGAATGATGGTGTCCAGGCATTGGAGCTGGCAAGAACTGAACTTCCCGATCTAGTCATCACGAGTATCATCATGCCAAAAATGGATGGGTTTACGCTTGTCCGCCGTTTACGCGCTGAGCCTCTCTTAGCGGGAGTGCCGGTCATTTTCCAGACTGGCAATTATCTGGAGTCAGAAATAAGCAGATTGGCATTGGCGAGCGGCGTTCAGCACATCTTGGCAAAGCCTGCTGAACCGCAGGAAATCTTGCGCACAGTGGGTGAAGCCCTTAAACGGCCAACTACCCCTTCCAGACTGCCTCAAACCGGACAACTCCAGCGTGAGCACCTGCAGTTGGTGGCAGACAAACTTTATCAAAAGGTCGCGGAGCTTGAAAAAACTAATGAGCGCCTACGCAGCCTTTCGCTCACCGATGAACTGACCGGCCTGAACAACCGACGCGGCTTCATGATCCTGGCTACTGCGCTGTTGAAATTTGCCCGGCGGGCTGGTAATCCTCTGTGCCTGCTCTATATAGATTTGGATTGTTTGAAGCCGATTAACGATACTTACGGTCATGCCGTTGGAGATATGGCTCTCAGCCATTTTGCCAATATTTTGACTGAAACCTTTCGTGATTCAGATGTGATTGGCCGCATGGGCGGCGATGAGTTTGTCGTCCTGACGGTCGAAGCGGCTGAAAATGATGTCGTCAGTATTCAAACGCGCTTACGAAGCAATGTGGATCTCCACAATCTTCAATCTGAGAATAGTTATGCTCTGTACTTCAGCTTAGGAATTATCCAAGTCGATTTGAATGCAGCGGTCACGATGGAGACATTGCTTTCCCAGGCGGATGCTGCAATGTATAAACATAAACGGAGCCGAAAGCGTACAACATAATCGTGGTTAGCTTGCTGGTTGGGGATCATCTAACTAAAGAGATACTACATATTGCTTCAAAGCATTGATCAGATTTTTATATCCGTCAGTTTCGAATAGATCTACACGCTGCCATCGGCGCAAAGGTTCGGGCATATCACACTTCTCTAACCGGACCGGGATAATGAAGATTTGAACCTCAGGCAACGAATTTGCCTTTTCAAGTGCGAACCTTAGCTCCTCATGGCGATAGCCTCCATGTTTATTAAATTGTCTCGAAATGCAAGCAACAACAATATCACTACCATATATTGCATTACGGATTTCATATTCCCAATCTTGTCCAGGGAGTATTTTTTCCTCATCTAACCATGCTAGCGCACCCTCTCTTAGGATACGGTGATATAAGCGATGAACAGCCTCTTTATCAACACGTGCGTAAAGAAGAAATACTCGAAGTTGTTTTGATAGTGTCATAGGCGCATCCTTAGAAAGTCAATATATAGATACCTTTTTATTGCATGAGTGGTCATTCAGATTAAGTCAAGGCAATTTAAATACTTTAGTTTCGCCAAAATAGAATGAGCATTGGAAATCTGGTAGGATAAGTTTGCGGACAAATCCAGAAACCAGAGGAAGCCAATGCTCACAGCAATTGTACAACACTCGGCAGAACTTGT